>Ga0308157_10000956_pt1 | contig 71871 bp, 60 predicted proteins | sample PhyBR1_FD_201035 | JGI IMG/M metagenome (GOLD analysis project Ga0308157, IMG submission 201035) | Phyllosphere microbial communities from UC Gill Tract Community Farm, Albany, California, United States - DLSLB.R1 | ecosystem: Host-associated > Plants > Phyllosphere > Unclassified | place: USA...
AAGACGGCACCCGCAAAAGGTAGCCCGGGCAAGCGCACCCGGGGAATGATCGGGGTGCAGCGTTGCTGCGAGCCGCCGCGCCCTGCACTGCCCGGGTGCGCTGGCGCTTACCCGGGCTACGAGGGCTTATGGCGACCAACGCCATTCCGGCAACGGTGATGGCAGCCGCCTCACGGTTTGCTTGCTGTCTGGACCACAGGCGCACAAGAACAGTAGCCCGGGTAAGCGCAAGCGCACCCGGGGAATGATCGGGGTGCAGCGTTGCTGCGAGCCGCCGCGCCCTGCACTGCCCGGGTGCGCTGGCGCTTACCCGGGCTACGTGGGCTGATGGCGACCAACGCCATTCCAGCAACGGTGATGGCAGCAGCCTCACGGTTTGCTTGCTGCCTGGACCACAGACACACAAGAACAGTAGCCCGGGTAAGCGCAAGCGCACCCGGGGAATGATCGGGGTGCAGCATTGCGGCGAGCCGCCCCGCCCTGCACTTCCCGGGTGCGCTGGCGCTTACCCGGGCTACGTTGGCCGATGGGGGTCTGGTGCCACGGCGGCATGAACGCCCCATTCCGGCAACGCGGGTGGCAATGGCATAGAATGCGCGCACTTTCGGGTGACCGACCGGCATTGCCGGCCGGTTGAAACGGGAAGCCGGTGCCGCGTACCGCTGGAAATCCAGTGGCCGCCAGTCCGGCACTGCCCCCGCAACGGTAAGCAGGACAAGGCCAGACATACCGCCACTGTGCACGGCACGGGAAGGCGTCTGGACGGAAGCGGCCCACGCCGCTTCGCCTGCAAGTCCGGAGACCGGCCCGAAAGCCGACTGGTTGCGATGCGGAGGGCATGGCGGCGGCTGCAGCGCCGTGTGCGCCGCCTCCGTCCCCCCTCCCCTGGCAGCCTCCCCAATCCACCTGCGCGGGAGCGTGCAGGCCCAGGAGCTTCCATGAAACTGCCTTACCACACCCTTTCGCTCGCCCTCGCCCTGGCCCTGCCGGGCATGGCCGCAGCACAGAACGCACCGACCGAGCTGGACGACATCACCGTCACCGCCACCCGTACCCCGATCTCGATCGAGAACAGCGTGGTGCCGGTGCAGGTCATCGACCGCGCGCAGATCGACCGCAGCCAGGCCACCTCGTTGCAGGACCTGCTGCGCGGCCGCGCCGGCGTGGATTTCACCAACCAGGGCGGCCTGGGCAAGATCACCTCGCTGTTCCTGCGCGGCAGCAACTCCAACCAGGTGCTGGTGCTGGTGGATGGCGTGCGCATCGGCTCGGCCACCAATGGCATGGCCACCCTGCAGGACCTGCCGGTCGACCAGATCGAGCGCGTGGAAATCGTGCGCGGCCCGCGCTCCAGCCTGTACGGCTCCGAAGCCATCGGCGGCGTGATCCAGATATTCACCCGCAACGCCGGCCCTGGCCTGCAGCAGAACCTGGCCATCACCGCCGGCAGCAACAACCTGCGCCAGGTCAGCGCCGGCTTCAGCAACCGCGGCGAACGCGGTTGGGTGTCTGCCCAGGGCGGCTACCAGGACACCGACGGCATCAACGCCTGCCGTGGCACCGCCGCTGGCTGGGGCGCCGGCTGCTATGCCGACGAACCCGACCGCGACGGCTATCGCAACACTTCGATCAATGTGCGCGGTGGCTATGCGTTGAGCGAAACCTTGAACGTCGACGGCCATGTACTGAACTCGGCCGCCCGCAACGAATACGACGGCAGCATCTTTGGCGGCAATGAAGCCGACAACCGCCAGCAGGTCTATGGCGGCAAGCTCGCCTGGACGCCCTCGGACAGCTTCCGCCTGAATGCCCAGGTCGGTCGCAATGTCGACCAGGCCGATGCCTACTTCGCAGCCAACGGCGTGCGCAGCTTTGCCAGCACCTTCGATACCCGCCGCGACACCGCCAACGTCCAGGGCGACATTGTCCTGGCCGAAGACCAGCAGGTGAGCGTGGGCGCGGACTGGCAGAACGAGCAGATCACCAGCTCCACCGCCTTTGACGTGCGCGAGCGTGACAACACCGGCGTTTTCGCTGAGTACCAGGGCCAGTTTGGCGCGCACACGCTGCAGGCCAGCGTGCGCAATGATGACAACGAACAGTTCGGCAACCACACCACCGGCAGCCTGGGCTACGGCTTTGCCTTCGGCAACGGCCTGCGCCTGACCGCCAGCGCCGGCACCGGCTTCAAGGCACCGACCTTCAATGACCTGTACTACCCGGGCTTCAGCAACCCGCTGTTGCAGCCGGAAGAATCCAAGAGCCTGAACCTCGGCATCGCCCAGTACGCCGACAACTGGAACTGGACCTTCAATGCCTATGAAACCCGCATCGACCAGCTGATTGGTTATGACAGCAGTTTTGCCCTGGTCAATGTCGCCGAGGCGCGCATTCGTGGCGCCGAGCTGACCGGCTTTGTTTCGCTGGCCGGCTTCGACATCAACGCACAGGCCAGCTTCACCGACCCGCGTGACCATACTTCCGGCGCCGCCACCTACGACAACCTGCTGGCCCGCCGCGCGCGCACCAGCGGCCGCGTCGATGTGGACAAGAGCTTCGGCCCGCTACGCCTGGGCGTGACCGCCGCCGGCAGTGGCCACCGTTTCGACAACGCTGCCAACAGCGTGCGTCTGGCCGGCTACGGTACGGTCGATCTGCGCGTTGAGTACGCCATCAATGACGCCTGGAGCCTGCAGGCCAAGGCCGCCAACGTGTTTGATCGCGAGTACGAAACCGTTGCCTGGTACAACCAGCCCGGCCGCGAGTACCAGCTGACCCTGCGTTACAACAGCAAGGTCAACTAAGGCAGTACGGCTGCACAACTACTGCAGCCGTCACCACCCTGAAAACAAACTGGGCCGACGGTGATCCCGTCGGCCCAGTGCGTTTGCATCCGCTGTGGAGAGTTACAGCTTCACGCGTACGCCAAGGTTGAAGGTGCGGCCCAATACGTCATACACCGCAGCCTGGTAACCACTCTGATTGAAACCTGCGCCACCGGCTTCTGCGCCGGGCACGCGCGGCGGCGCACGATCAAAGGCGTTGTTCAGACCACCAAACACGCTGACCTTCGGGGTCACTTGATAGCTGGCGTAGAAGTCGCTGTAGAACGTGTTGCCTGCCCACTCGCGCTCGTAATCGGCCGTGGAGGTGGTGCTGGCACGCATCTTGGACACGTGGCGCAGGGTCCAGTAGAAGCTCATCTTCGGGTTGGACCAACCCGTGCGAACGGTGCCCTTCCACTTCGGCGTGCCCCACAGGGTGAGGTAGTCCCATGCGTCGTCCGGGTTCTGCGGATCGGCGATGAACTTGCGTTCCAGGGTACGACCATAGGTCAGGTCCAGAATGATCCGGCCTGCATCAGACCCTGCCGCATCGCCCAGGTCGTAGTACCAGTTCGCATTGATATCCACGCCGCGCGCGATGCTCTGCGACAGGTTCAGCTGCTGCACTGCCACTTCGACGATGTCGCCATTCTGGTCACGCGTCACCAGATCGCAGAACTGGTTGTCCAAGCTGGCCTGGTCAACGCAGCGATTGAGGATGGTCTGGTAGTTCAGCGAGGAAATCACCCCGCGCAGGTCAATCTTGTAATAGTCGGCCGATACGGTCAGGTTGGAAACGAATCGCGGACGCAGCACCACGCCAAACGTCGTGGTCTTGGCCGTTTCCGGCTTGAGGTTCGTGTTGCCCGAGTAAACGATATCCTTCCATTGCCAGTAATTGCTGACGCTGGTGTTGCTGGGGCTGATTGCCGCGCAGTTGGCCGCAGTGAAGTCGGTGGCGTCGGTGCGGTTGGCTACGGCCCAGTCATTACACGGATCATAGATCCACGCCGCTGAAACACGGCCTGCCGTGTAGAGCTCGCCGATGTTGGGAGCACGGATCGCCTTGCCGTACGTACCACGCAAGGTAATGTCATCTATCGGTGCCCACTCCAAGCCCACCTTGGTCGTGGTGGTGCGGCCGGCGGTGCTGTAATCGGATACGCGTCCTGCAAGTTCCAGCGACAGGCGCTTGGCACCCGCGACATCCGACAGCAGCGGCAGGCTGAGCTCGCTGAAGATCTCCTTGACGCTGAACTCGCCGTTCAACCCGGTCTGAGTGACACCCAGGGTCGGGTCATAGGCCGCATTGCTCGGATCGTACTGGGCAATCGTACCGATCTCGTTGCGTTCCTTGCGGTACTCGGAGCCCACCACGATCTTGGCTTCGCCGCCGGGCAGGTCGAACAGACCGCCGGAGACATAGGCCGAGGCCACCTTCTGGGTCAACGTTGTCGAGGACCAATCGGTGTCGTAGGTAAGCCAATCGACCATGTCCGAGGTCAGGCGCTTGAACGGGTTGATTGCCACGCAGCCGGCGGGACCATTCCAGCAGATCGGGTTGCCAGCGCCGTCCACGTAGGAGTCCAAGCCCGAGATCAAGCGATCGTATGAAGCCGCGTTGAGTTCGCGCGTCCGCTGCTGGCTGCGACCGTAGGAGTAGTACGCCTCATAGTTCCACTCGCGGCCGATGAAGTCGAAATAGCCCTCCACACCTACCGTGGCCTGCAACAGCTTGCGGTCGGTCTGCTGGCGCATATGGCCCAGTTCTTCGTCAAAATGTCGGCCAAATGCGATGCCATCGGTGAAGGCACCGCCGTTGGCGTCGATCATTTCCTGGGTAATGAAGGGGCTGTAATACGGCACCACTTCGCTACCGCCCGAACCGTAAGTACTGAGCGAGCGCCAGGAAGCTTCGGACTGGCTCTGCGAGTAGTTGACCGTACCGACCAGGCGCAACGAATCGGTGACGTCGAAATCAAGCGTTGAGCGCACCGTCTGACGGTCCGACGGCGTCACCAGGTACCAGGAGTCGTACCGCCCGCCAAACTCGCCGCCGTCGGTCGTACCCTGCTGCAGCACGTTGAAATCCGTGCTCAGGTTTGTCAGACCGCCCGGGCCCAACTGCGAGTGGCGCAGCGAACCGTCCGGATTGAACGTATACAAACAGCTGGCGGCATTGGCCGCAGTGCAATTACCCAGCGACACGGTTGCGTTGGGTGAGTTGTAGACGTTGCGGCTGTTGTCCAGGATCTGGTACGGGTCCGTGCTGTTGGCACGCGCATAGTACGGATAGCCATTGGCAGTCCAGGGACGGTCCTGGCCACGCACCCTGCCGGAATTTTCTTCCCAGAATCCGTACAAGGTGAAGTTGCCGCGGTTGTCGGCGAAGTTCTTGCCGAACAGCACGTCACCGGTATAGGTCGGCATGTCACCGCGCGAGGAGTCGGCGTAACGCACGCTCGATTCCAAGCCTTCGTAATCTCGCTTTAGGACGAAGTTGACCACGCCATTGACGGCGTCAGCGCCGTACAGCGCAGAAGCGCCGCCAGTCACCACGTCCACGCGCTCGATCATGCTGGCGGGCAACGCACTGACGTCAACACCGGCGGTGCCGGGGATGGAGGCAACCTGGCGACGGCCATCCACCAGGGTCAGGGTGCGTTGCACGCCCATGCCGCGCAGATCCAACGCGCTGACGCCGACGTCGCCGGTCTGGTTGGCCGTCTGGCTGGTCTGGGTGGCGGCAAAGCTGGGTAGCTGGTTCACCATGTCGGCGATCTGGGTGTAGCCGGATGCCTGGATCTTCTCGGCGCTGATCGCAGTCACCGGCGCCGGGCCTTCGAAGCCTGGCTCACGACGGATACGCGAACCGGTCACGATGATGGTGTCCAGGTCTTTGGCCGTCTGGCCTTCACCCTGGCTGGACGCCGTCTGCGCCGTTTCCTGCTGCTGGTCAGCCTCCTGGGCAAGCGCGGAGCCGGTTGACAACAACGCAACAGCGACAGCGACCGCCAGCACACCCCGTCGACGCGGCAGGCAGTTGGCACGATTGTTGATATTCATTTCTTTCCCCTCACAAGTGCGAAAACAATGACAAAGGACGCCAAGGAAACTGCGGTTGAACACCACTGACCTCACTACCCCCACGCCGGCGCCAAGGCCAACGCGACACAGCAGATACAACGTTGAGCGGCCATCCCTCGCAGGGCATCGCCAACCCACCCTCCCCAGGGCAGATGCAACGCACACTCGCGCCGCCAGGCGATGCCGGCGTAATGAACCTTTCTCTGTCCAAGCAGCGGGGACGCGTCAGCGCCCTGCGCCGGCGGCGGCTGGACTGCAGCCCATCACCCACCTACAACGGGAGGCCGGCGACCTTCTGGAGCGACTGGATGCCGCTGCGCCAGCAGAATGCGCCACACCTCTTCGATTGCATTGAAATCCGCCTAATACCGCTTGCAGCTGCGGCACCCTCACTGCGCCCCCGCGCAGCTACCCCTGGGCCATAAACGACTCAGGCCGGGCCAATATCATATGCAACCATTTGATTTGTATAATCAAATAAATCGAAAGGAATTTATGACCGTACATTTCGAGTGCAATCATCACTCGCCCCAGCTGTACCGCGCTAGGTGTATGTTCACCCTCACGATGCGGATTTGAGCACAATTTTTTTGCTTGAGAGGGCGCCATCTAAATGGCAGGGTGTGCGCTCTGCAACGGAGAGCAAGGCCATGGCTGTCACCCTGTCGCCCCAGGTATTGGTGCGCATGTTTGATCCATTACCCGACGTGGTGTTTTTCATCAAGGACACCGAGTGCCGGTATACCCACGTCAATCAGACCTTGATGCAACGCCTGGCGAAGAAGAGCCGCGAGGAGATCGTCGGCAAGAGCGTATTGCAGCTGTATCCGCCACATCTGGCTGCACGCTACATCCAGCAGGATCAGCGTGTGCTCGGTGGTGAGGTCATCGAAGATATGCTCGAACTGCAGCTCTACACCAATCGCAGCCCAGGCTGGTGCCTGACGCTGAAGCAGCCACTGATTGAAGACAACCGCATCGTTGGCCTGATCGGCATATCACGCGACCTGGGCCAGCCCGATCGCGAGCACTCTTCGTTCCAGCGCCTGCTCGAAGCGGTGGAGTACATGCAGGCGCATTTCCACGAACCCCTGCGCGTGCGCACGCTTGCGGGGAAAAGCGGCGTATCGGTCGCGCAGCTTGAGCGCTTGTTCAAGAAGGTATTCCAGCTCACCCCGCAGCAGCTGCTCACCAAGTTCCGCATCGAAGCGGCCACGCGCATGCTGTTCACCGAAACCAGCATTGCCGGCGTTGGCCAGGCCTGCGGGTTCTCGGACCAAAGCGCGTTTTCGCGCCAGTTCAAGAACACCGTCGGCATGACCCCGCGCGACTACCGCGCATTGGCGCAGACAGCACGCTAGCAATGCGTGCTGTCCGGCCGCAGCAGCGACCGATGATGCATCCTCAGTAACGCGCAAGCAGCGCCGTCAATCCGCCAGCGAACGCAACGCCGGCGCAATGGCCGCGCCCAAGGTCTGCCCGTGGCTGAGCCCAGGCAAGCGCTGCCTTTCCACCTCCAGGCCAGCAATCGCATGCAGTGCGGCATCCAACTGCGCGGCCGCCTGCGCATTGCCGGCACCACGCGCCGCATGCGGCCCACGGCGTTCCACTGGCTTGCCATCGGCAGGGCCGCCCTGGATCAGCAACAGCGTGGCCGGCTTTGCCAACTGGCCTGCATGCTTGGCCAGTTCATCGACGATGAAACCGTCCGCCCACCACAGCGACGGATCGACCGCCACGTAATTGCTGAAGACGGTTGGCCGCGTTGCCATCGCGTGCAGCACGAAGACGCCGCCGTAGGAATGGCCCCATAGCATCTGCCGCGAAGGATCGACGACCACCTTTCCGGCAACCGCCGCCTTGACCTGGTACTCGATCACATCGAGGAAGGCGTCGGCGCCACCGCTGCGGCGCTGCGCGTTCATGACATCGAATTCTTCGGCCTGCCCGGGCGAACGCCGCGGCGTGTAGTCCAAGGTACGCGCCGCACCATCGATACGCAGGTCGTTGTCATGCGCGATCAGCGCCAGCACCGGCGGATGTGGCCGTGCGGCCAAGTCCTGCAATAGCTCCGCATCCAGCTCCATCAGCGCCGCATTGCCATCGAGCAGATAGGCAACCGGGAACCCCTGCGCGGGCGGCGCTGCACGCGGCACCGCCAGGTGCACCCGGTAGTGCCGCTGGCCATCGGCAGAGCTGATCTGCAACTGCTCGAAGCGATAGCCCTGCAGCGTGGCATCGGCCACCGTGACGCCGACCCGCGCGGTCGGGTCAGGTTGCGCCGATGCCAACGGCATCCCCATTGCGGCGGCCGTCAACACGACGGCCGCTGCTGCAAGCCTGACGATACGCATCAGAAGCCGACGGTCAGGTTCACCCAGTAGCTGCGACCGGGCTCGTTGTAGGTATCGGCGCCGGCACCGGTGGCGCTGGTGCTGGTGGTGCCCTCGCGGAACAGGCGCTTGTCGAACAGGTTGTTGACGCCGCCACCCACACGCACCTTCGGGGTGATGCGGTACTGGCCGCCCAGGCTCCACAAGTCATACGACGCGCGCGTATCAGGCGGCAGCAGCGCACCGGTGGTGCTGGACTGCGTGGCCGACTCCTGCTTGCCGTAGAACGTGCCGGTCAGCATGAACGACAGCTGCGCATTGACCTGCCAATCCAGGAAGGTGTTGACGGTGTACTCGGGAATGATCGACAGCGGCTGGTCGGTGGTCTTGTCGACGTTTTCGATCATCCAGGTGACATTGGTGTTCCACGACAGCACATCGCCATCGGCCACCAATGGCACCTTGATGTTGCCTTCCACGCCCCGGATCAGCGCCTTGGGCGCATTGGTCCACTGGAACACCTGGCCCAATGTGTCGTTGGTGACGCCAATGCGGTCCTGGCCGGCAACGATCTTGTCCTTGTAGTCGTTGTGGAAATAGGTGACCGACGCATGCCAACCATTGTCAGGCGCCCACTCGATGCCGATTTCCTTGTTGATGCTGGTTTCCGGATCCAGATCGGCATTACCCATGACGTAGCAACCCGAGCCCATGTTCGGGCTCAGCACCGGGCAACCGTTGCCGCGCGTGTAGTAGAGGTAATCCGGGTTGGCCTGGTACAGATTCGGCGCCTTGAACGCACGCGCGATGCCGCCCTTGATCGCCCAGTCCTGGGCCAGCTTGAACTGCACGTTGAGGCTGGGGCTGAGGTTGTTGCCGAACTGCGAATGGTGGTCGAAGCGCAGGCCCGGGGTCAGCGTCCAGCGGTCGCCGACATACAGGTTGTCTTCGATGAAGACGGCCGCGAACTGCTGGTCACTCTTGCCGGTACGCACGCCGTCATAACCGGGAATACCACCGCCCGAACCCGAACTCTGGGTGACCGAATACGGGTCATCCAGTTGCATGTCGCGGTACTCGAAGCCCAGCGTGGCAACCTGGTCGATGCCTCCCCAGTTCAAGGGCACATTGATCTCGCCATCCACGCGCGCGGCGGTCAACTCGGACGTGGAGAACGTTGCGCCTTCGGTGATCGAGCCTTCCGGGCCACCGGCCAGGCCTTCATTGAGGCGGGTATTGTCGGTGTCGTCGTAGGCCGCGGTGATGCGCGAAGTACCCCAGTCGTAGCTGCCGCGATGGGTCAGGCCGAAGGAACGGCGCAGCATGACATTGGTCTCGGCACCGTACAGCGCGTTCAAACGCTCGAAGCCATCGCCGCTGACACCACGCTCGCCCGAATAGATATTGCCCTGGCGGCTGACGCTGGCATCCAGCTCCAGCACATGCTTGTCGTTGACGTCATAGCGCAGCAGGCCGCTGATATCGCGGTTGCGCACGCCTTCGCGGCCAGCCGGCGGGGTGACGCCAGTGGCGAATTCCTCGTTGAGATACAGCGAATCGGCGTCGGTCTTGTTGGCGTTGCCGAACAGGCGGAAGGAGAGCTGTTCGCTCAGCGGTCCAGACAACTGGAAACCCACGCGCTCGCTATCGCCTTCCTCGCTGTGCTCGGCCTGGCTGCCGTACAAGGTCAGCGAGCCGGTGAGGTCACCGGTTGGCTTCTTGGTGATGATGTTGACCACGCCACCGGAAGCACCGGAGCCATAACGTGCCGCAGCCGGGCCACGCAGCACTTCGATGCGTTCCACCGCTTCGGCCGGCACCCAGTTGCTGTCGCCACGGCTGTTGCGTTCACCACTGCGGCCCATGCGCACCGAATCACGCGAGCTGACCGGGCGGCCGTCAATCAGGATCAAGGTGTTTTCCGGGCCCATGCCGCGGATGTCGATCTGGCGGAAGTTGCCGTAGGAGCCCGACGCGGTATTGCCGGTCAGGTTGATGCCGGGCATGCGACGGATCACTTCGGACAGGTCGTTGGCCGGCGGCAGGCGCTCCAGGTCAACCGAAGTGATCACCGAGCTGCCCAGTGCCTGCTTGGCAATCTGTTCGGCGGTGACATGCACGGTGTCGATGTCGGTTGCGGCGGCGACGCCTTCTGCCATCGCAGGGCCGGCAAGCAATGCACCCAGTGCCAGCGCGGCAGAAAGGGGATGACGGGACAGCAAGACACGCGCGGACAACCGCGACGAAGAACGACGGGACATGGTGAAGCCTCTCGACAGTGGGGGCGAACCTCTGGCGAAGGGCTTGAGGAACGATGTTTCCAAGGGCAGTTGCCGGAATGAAACGCCAGGCACGCTGCGAACAAGCACAGTCTACACCAAATGATAATGATTATTAATAACAGGTGACGATAAGCCGTCCATTTCGAGAGGAGCGGCGCAAGGCGCAAGGCGCGCGCAATGTTTCGGGACTTTCGACCTGGCGCTTGTCTGCGCTGCCGCAATGGCCGCGTCCTGTGCATGGCGGCCGTGCGCTGCGGAAGTACCTGAAACGAATCGCCGAGCAGGGCTCGGCACTACAGATTGGCTGCGTCGAGCCCCTCTCCCGTCTACGGGAAAGGGGTTGGGGTAAGGGCGCTTTTCGCAGGCAAAGCGCCTGCCGCGCATGGCCCGGCGCTACAGGAGTGCTATCAGCTCGGGCAGCGTGTCGATCACCGCGATTGCGTCTGCTGCATCAAGATCCAGATCACGCGGATAGCCATAGCGCACCAGCACGATCGGCATGCCTGCATTGTTGGCGGCGCCTAGGTCGGTGGCCGAATCGCCCACCATCAGGCACGCAGCCACGGGCAGCTGCAGCAGGGCCGCCACATGCAGCAACGGCTCCGCCGCAGGCTTGCGTTGCGGCAATGAATCCCCGCCGATGATGTGCCCGAAGAAGGCATCGATACCCAGATGCTGCAACAAGGGCGGCACCAGCGCGGCCGGCTTGTTGGTACAGATCGCCATTGGCAAACCAAGTGCCTGCAATGCCGTCAGCGTATCGACCACGCCATCGTAGAGAACGGGGCTGCGCAACAAGCAATCGTGATAGTGGCGCATGAAGCCCGGCATCACCTCTTCCAGACGCTGGTCACTGCCCGCCTCGCGCAATGCCGTGGCCACCAGATTGCGTACGCCCTCGCCTATCCAACTGCGAACGGTAGCTTCGCTGACGCGTGCCAACCCCAGATCTTCCAACGTGCGGTTCACCGCTTCGGCGATATCGGCGGCACTGTCCACCAAGGTGCCATCCAGATCAAAAACCACGGCCGAGCTTGCCAAGGCGGTACTCCGTTTGCGAAAGCATTCGATTGTAGCGGGACGACTGTCTGCTGGACCGGGCCGGCCTTGCCGCAGGAGCATCTGCGTCCCTACGGATCGCGGAACAGATCACCCTGTACGGCGACATCTTCGCGGTCTCTGAAACCGGACAGGCCAACCCCCACCAATCGATACAAGGTCTGCGGCGGCAACTGCACTCGCTGGCACAGGGCCAACGCGATATCGCGCAACTCCTCGACCGAACTGGGCGGCGAATCCGGCGTGAAGCTGCGGGTGAGGATGCGGAACTGCGCGGTCTTCAGCTTCAGCACCACCGTATGCCCCACGCGTTCGGTGCGACCGGTGGCGCGCCAGGTCTTTTCCGCCAGCTGGGTGATCACCTCATCAAATTGCCCCAGCGGCAGGTCTTCAGCGAAGGTATCTTCCGAAGAGATCGACTGCACAGGTTGGTCCGGCTCCACCGGCCGCTCGTCGATGCCGCGTGCACGGCGATACAGGCCGCCACCGAAGCTGCCGAACAAGGCCTCCAACTGCTCCAACGGCAGCGCGCGCAGATCGCCGACGGTGACAATGCCCAGCGCCGAAAGCTTGCCTTCCATCACCTTGCCCACGCCGGGCACGCGCTTGACCGGCAACGGGGTCAGGAACTGTTCGACCCGGGACGGCGGCACCACGAACTGGCCGTCGGGCTTGCGCCAATCCGAGGCGATCTTGGCCAGGAACTTGTTGGGCGCGATACCCGCCGACGCTGTCAGCAACGTGGTTTCGCGGATCTGGGCACGGATCAGGCGGGCGATATCGGTGGCGATGCCGCCGCAGCTCGGCGACTGGGTAACGTCCAGATAGGCCTCATCCAGCGACAGCGGCTCCACCAGCGGCGTGTGCTGCAGGAAGATTTCGCGGATCTGCCGCGATACCGCCTTGTAGCGGGCAAAGTCGGGCGGCACGAAGACCGCATCCGGGCACAACCGCTCGGCCCGCAGTGCCGGCATCGCCGAGCGCACCCCGAATACCCGCGCCTCATAGGAGGCCGCGCAGACCACCGAGCGGGCCCCGCGCCAGGCCACGACCACCGGCCGTCCGCGCAAAGCCGGATCGTCACGCTGCTCCACGGACGCGTAGAAGGCGTCCATGTCCACATGGATGATCTTGCGTTGCTGGCTCAAGGCAACAGTCCTGAAAGGTCGCCAACATGATAGCTGTTGTCGCTAAATGCACACTTGTCCTCACAATTGTGCAATTCCAAACCCCTCCAAACAGCCCCCGAACGGCGTCGAACTGCGGCTAACATACGGGTCCGTCCAGTTAAAACATTTGATTGAACCGGATTGCTGTCGCATTCTCGGCGACTCGCTCCTGGCTTTGGATTCCCCCGCATGACCCGTCTGCATACGTTCTCGCGTGACCAGCTGTTGGCCAGCGCGCGCGGTGAACTCTTCGGCCCCAACAAGGGCCGCCTGCCCAACGACCCGATGCTGATGTTCGATCGGATCACCGATATCCGAGAAGATGGCGGTGCGCATGGCAAGGGCCTGATCCGGGCCGAGCTCGACATCACCCCGGACCTCTGGTTCTTCGGCTGCCACTTCATCGGTGACCCGGTGATGCCCGGCTGCCTGGGCCTTGACGCCATGTGGCAGTTGACCGGCTTCTTCCTGACCTGGCTGGGTGCCGAAGGCCGCGGCCGTGCACTGGGCTGTGGTGAGGTCAAGTTCACCGGCCAGGTGCTGCCCAGCGCCAAGTTGGTGCAGTACGAAATCGACGTCTCGCGCGTGATCAACCGCAAGCTGGTGATGGCACAGACCGACGCCCGCATGCTGGTCGATGGCCGCGAGATCTACACCGCCAAGGACCTGCGCGTAGGTCTGTTCACTTCAACCGAGAGCTTCTGATGCGTCGCGTCGTCATTACCGGCATGGGCATCACGTCCTGCCTTGGCAACGATCTGGACACCGTCTCCAGCGCCCTGCGTGACAGCCGCCCCGGCATCGTCGCCCTGCCCGACCACGCCGAAGCCGGCCTGCGCAGCCAGATTGGCGGCAAGGTCGACATCGACCTGGACGCGCAGGTGGACCGCAAGCTCAAGCGTTTCATGAGCGATGCGGCTGCCTACAGCTACGTGGCCATGCGCGACGCCGTCGCCGATGCCGGCCTGGACGAAAGCCAGGTCAGCAATGTGCGCACGGGCCTGATCGCCGGCTCCGGCGGTGGTTCCAGCGAATGGCAGGTGGAAGCGGCCGATCTGCTGCGCAACCGTGGCGTGCGCAAGGTGGGCCCGTACATGGTGCCGCGCACGATGTGCTCGACCGTGTCGGCCAACCTGGCCACCGCGTTCAGCATCAAGGGCCTGAGCTACTCGTTGTCGGCTGCCTGCGCCACCTCGGCGCACTGCATCGGTGCAGCGGCCGACCTGATTCGCCACGGCGCCCAGGACGTGATGTTTGCCGGTGGCGGTGAAGACCTGCACTGGTCGATGAGCGTGATGTTCGACGCCATGGGCGCCCTGTCCACCAGCTTCAATGAAACCCCTTCCACCGCCTCGCGTCCGTATGACGCCAACCGCGACGGCTTCGTCATCGCTGGCGGCGCCGGCATGCTGGTGCTGGAAGACTATGACCACGCCGTGGCCCGTGGCGCGCGTATCTATGCCGAGCTGGTTGGCTACGGCGTGACTTCCGATGGTGCCGACATGGTCGCCCCGTCCGGTGAAGGTGCGGTTCGCTGCATGAAGATGGCGATGGAAGGCCTGGACCGTCCGATCGACTATCTGAACACCCACGGCACCTCGACCCCGCTGGGCGACGTCACCGAACTGGGCGCGGTACGCCAGGTGTTTGGCGACGCCGTGCCGCCGCTGTCCTCGACCAAGGCGCTGTCGGGCCACTCGTTGGGCGCAGCCAGCGTGCACGAGGCGATCTACTGCCTGCTGATGATGCGCGATGGCTTCATGGCCGGCTCGGCCAATATCGAAACCCTGGACGAGCGCGTGGAAGGTTTCCCGGTTCTGCGCAAGACGCAGGAAGCCAAGCTGGATACGGTGATGTCGAACAGCTTCGGCTTTGGCGGCACCAATGCGACGCTGATTTTCGGCCGGGTCTAAGAGAACATCCCCGCGCTGGAAGAAAAAACAGCCGCGAAAGCGGCTGTTTTTTTTATCTATCACCGCCTCTGGCAGTGCAATTGATGCCGGCATTGGCTGCTGACTTCGCTTTGAGCTGTTGCTGTTGTTGCTGTTGTTGCTGTTGATGTTGCTGTCCCCTCTCCCGTTTACGGGAGAGGGGTTGGGGTGAGGGGAAGCTTTGGCTTTGGCTTTGGCTTTGGTTCTAGCGTCGCGCTTTGGCCTTCCCCAGCTCAAACAAAAGCAACAAGCAGAAGCCGCCCTCACCCCTACCCCTCTCCCGTAAACGGGAGAGGGGAAATCCAAGGCAAAACCGAGCCAAAGCCAAAGCTAAAAACCAAAGCCAAAACCGGAGCGCAAGTCAAAACCAGAAACGCCCGCCCCCCCTCAGTCGTAATTGCTCAACGCCAGCGACAACAATGCCTTGGCCTGCTCGCGCAGCGACTGCGGCTCGATGATCTCCGCGTCCGAGCCGTAATGCAGTACATCCATCAACAGCTCGCGCGACACGCTGTACGGCAGCTTCAACTCATAACGACCATCGGCAAGGAAACGCCCCTGCTGCTTGGAATGCCAATGCTCATCCGCCACCCAGCGCGCCGCCTTGGCACTGAATACGATCGTCGCCCAACCCTTGGGAGCACCGGAGAAAATGCCGTAACTGGCCGCCAACTGCTCGTCCAGCTCGCTGTCCGGCACATCACGCGCCGGCTGCTCCAACAAACGCGCCTGATGGATGCGGTCCACCGCGAAACTGCGCACCGCCTCGCGGGTGTGATCCCAGGCGTCCAGATACCAGTTGTCGCGATAGTGGGTAATGCGCTGCGGCGAGACCGTGCGCCGGGTCGCCTCGTCGGTGGAACGCGCCCGGTATTCAAAGGACAGCTGCTTGCGCTCCAGCACCCCGGACGCCACGGTACGGAAGCTGGCTTCGTCCAGCTTGCGGCCTCGGTGGGGGATCACCCGCACCCGCTCAACCGGCCAGGAACTGGCACCGGCCTGGGCCGCCAGCAAGCCTTCGATGCGTTGCTGCAGCGGCGCCAGCACCGAGGACAACACGCCGCCGCCAGTGCGTGACAGCAAATGCTGGGATGCCAGCAAGGCATGCAGTTCTTCCGAGCTCAGCCACAGCCCCGGCAGTTCGAATCGATCACTCTCCCCGCTCTGGTAGCGGAAGCCCGCCTCACCATCGCCCTCCACCGGCGCCATCAGCGCATCGCGCAGGAAGGCCAGATCTCGGTACACCGTGGCACGGGAACAGCCCAATTCCTCCTGCAGCCGCTGCACCGTGATCGGATAGCGGGCGGACTTGAGCAGACGATGCAGCGCGTTGATGCGTTCATAGCGGTCCATGGCCGGATTATGTCCGAGTCCGGGCCTGGATGCGCAGCCAAGCCCCCCCAAACGGCAAATGAAGCACCCGGCCCAGCCCACCAGAGCAGCCAAAGTCATCCGGTATCATCGGGCGTCAGCCATCCCCGCCCCTGTTCCTGGAGATATCGATGTCCCTGCGTGTTTCGCTGTTGCTGCCGTTGTTGCTGTGCGCCCCGCTGGCCTGGGCGGAAGAGGCAACCCCGACCGATGAAACCGCCCTGGCGGCGATGACGTCGCCCTGGAGCGGCAGTGGCGGTGAACTGGGCTTCGCATCAGCACACGGCAACAGCTCCACCGAAAGCTTCAACGGCCGCTTGAAGCTGCGTTACACCGACGGCGACTGGGTGCATAGCATGGACCTGTTCGGCCTGCGCTCCAGTGCCGAATACACCGAAACGGCCGACGATGGCAGCACCAGCCGCAAGCGCCAGACCACCGCTAACCGCTACACCGGCAGCGCAGGCAGTGCATTGCAGCTGGGCGAGCACCGCCAGCTCACCGCGACCGTGCGTTATGAACGCGACGATTTCGCCACCTACGATCGTCTGGGCACCTTCGGTCTTGGCTACGGTACCCGCCTGATCGACGGCGAGCGCCTGACCCTGGACACCCAGATCGGCCCCGGTGTGCGACGCACCCACAATTCCGAAACGGACGAAAACCGTACCGGCCTGATCGGCCGCGGCCTGTTCGACCTCAAGTTCGGCATGACCGAGAACACCGAGCTGGTCAATTCGCTGCTGGTGGAATCAGGCTCATACAACACCTTCGCCCAGAACGACTTCGGCGTTTCGGTCAGCATGAACAAGCATTTCGCCCTGAAAGCCGGTTGGCAGGCGCGTTACAACAGTGACGTGGCCGAAGAAAAGCGCAAGACCGATACGCTGACCACGATGAACGTGGTCTACAGCTTCAAGTAAGCAAGCCTGCGGTGCCGAGCCTCGCTCGGCGCCCTGCACCTCTGTCTGTAGTGCCGAGCTATGCTCGGCCGAGGCACTCCGATAAAGCCCCCTGCCGAGCATGGCTCGGCACTACAGCTGGATTGAGGCTTTGCGTGTAGAGCCCCTGCCGAGCATGGCTCGGCACTACAGCTGGGTTGAGGGCTTTGCGTGTAGAGCCCTTGCCGAGCATGGCTCGGCACTACAGCTGGATTGAGGCTTTGCGTGTAGAGCACCTGCCGAGCATGGCTCGGCACTACCGGGAATGCGGGATCAGGCCAGCAGTTCGCCGGCACCAGCGGCCAGCAGCTGACGCGCGACCTCGCGCCCCAGTGCCTCTGGATCAGAGGCCGGCCCCGTGGCCTGCGCACGTACTGCACGGCCGTCGGCAACACCGCCCACCAGGCCCTGCAGCCACAGATCCTGGCCTTGCCACTGCGCCAGCCCAGCCACCGGAACGTGACAGCTGCCGTCCAGCGCGCGATTCATCGCCCGCTCGGCCTCCACGCAGGCGCGCGTATCCGCATCGTCCAGCGCCTTGACCAGGCTGATCGTCGCCGCATCATCCTGCCGGCATTCGATGGCTACCGCGGCTTGCGCCGGCGCCGGCAACCACTGCGGTGCGCACAGGCGATCGCGGATGCGCGCACCCAGCGCCAGTCGCTCCAACCCGGCACAGGCCAGGATGATCGCGTCATAGTCACCCGCATCCAGCTTGCCAAGGCGCGTATTGACGTTGCCACGCAGATCACGCAACTGCAGGTCCGGGCGCAGGCCCCGCAACTGCGCCTGACGGCGCAGCGACGACGTTCCGACGCAGGCCCCCTGTGGCAGCGCGGCCAGGTTTTCGTAGCGGTTGGACACAAACGCATCGGCCGAGTCGGCGCGGGCCAGGATCGCCGGCAACTCGAACGGCGCCTCCAGTTCCATCGGTACATCCTTCAGCGAATGCACCGCGCAATCGGCTTCGCCGCGCAGCATCGCCAACTCCAGTTCCTTCAGGAACAGGCCCTTGCCGCCTATGGCCGCCAGCGAACGGTCCAGCACTTCGTCGCCCCGCGTGCTCATCGGCACCAGTTGCACCTCCAGCCCGGGATGGACCTGGCGCAGGCGTTCGGCGACATGTTCGCTCTGCCACAGGGCAAGCGGGCTCTTTCGGGTGGCGATTCGCAGGATGCTCATGCGCCCATTATCGCCGTTGCCGGCGCGCAGGTCACAAACGCTCCATCTCGCTCTTGAGGCTGGCCACGCAGCGGCGACTGACCTCCAGTGGCTCGGCAACATCCCGCAGCACGGCCTGCACCTGCCCGGCCGGCGTACGCCGCACCTCCTGCAGGCGCGAACGGGCGATCAGGCAATTGCGGTGGATGCGGATGAAGCGCTCACCGAACTCGTCTTCCAGCGAACGCAGGGATTCCTCGATCAGGTCCTGGCCTCGCAGGTGATGCACCACCACGTACTTCTCTTCGGCCTGCAGGTAGAGGATGTCCTCCACCGGCACCAGCCGCAGGCTGCCACGCAGGCGTGCACACAATACGCGCCGAGGTTGCGCCGAGGGTGCCGGTGGCGGGTTGCCGCGGCCTGCGATGAAGGTCCGCGCGCGTTCCAGCGCTGCGGCCAGGCGCTCGGCGCGCACCGGCTTCATCAGGTAATCGATCGCGGCCGCCTCGAACGCCGACAAGGCATGGGCGTCGTAGGCGGTACAGAACACCACCGCCGGGCGCGGCTCGAACTGCGCGAGGTGACGCGCCGCCTCCAGGCCATCGACACCCGGCATGGCGATATCCAGCAATACCAGATCCGGCTGCGCCTGCGCACAGGCATGCAGCGCCTCACTGCCGTTGGCGGCCTCTCCCACCACGCTGACCCCCGGGTGCTCGGCGAGCAAGGCGCGCAGGCGCTCACGGGCCAGGGGTTCGTCGTCGGCAATGACCACCTTCACGGCATCGACCTCGTTGGATTGGACTGTGCAGAACCTCATGGTAGCGGCCTACGCCCACAGCGGCCGTCGCTGCGGCGCAAACTGCGGCCACTCTCACAAAGAAGCGGGGATCACGCCTGGGTAAAGCGTGCCTGCAACCACTCGGCAAGCGCGTGAATTTCCTCGGCACAGACCTGGTGGGCCATCGGATAGCGCTGCCACTGCAGCGCAAAGCCCAGATCCTTCAGCACCTGCGCGCTGTGTTCGGCAACCTGCAACGGAATCACCGGGTCGGCACTGCCGTGGGCCATGAAGATCGGTTGCACGGTGGCCCCCGGCACCAATTGCGCGGCCGCTGCGTCCACTTCCGGCAGGTAGGTGGACAGTGCGATCAGCCCCGCCAAGGGCTCACGCCGCTGCAGGCCGGCCGACAAGGTGATCGCTCCACCCTGCGAGAAGCCGGCCAGCAGGATGCGCTGCAGCGGAATGCCACGGGCCTGCTCACGTGCGATCAGCGCCTCGACCTGCTGCACCGACTCGGCCACGCCCGTGGCATCGGCACGGCTGCGGAAATCCATGCTGACGATGTCGTACCAGGCACGCATCGGCATGCCGTTGTTGATGCTTACCGGGCGCTTGGGCGCGTGCGGAAACACGAAGCGGATCGCCGGCCACTGCGGCCGCACCAACTCTGGCACGATCGGCGCGAAGTCGTGGCCGTCGGCACCCAGGCCATGCAGCCAGATCACCGCCCACTCCGGCGACGCGCCGGTTTCCTGCTCCACCGTTTCCAACATCTGCATTGCTCCCAAAGACATGCCGGGATTATGCCCTTGCTGGCCTCAATGGCTGAAATCGGCTTGCAGGCAGGGAATGCATTCCCGCCCGGCCCTTGCCCCGGCTTCGCGGCTTACGCCGCTCCTGCCGGTGGCTCGTTGCGCATTGCCGCGGCGCGCAGTTCGGCGGCACGCACCAGTACCTGCGGCGGCGCGCTTTCCTCCGGTATGCACAGCAGGCGATGACGACGCAGCCAGTCACCCACCCGCCGCGACGACGTCCAGGCCACCACCGGTACCGCCAGTGCCATGCCGATCACCACCGGCGCCATCCACGCTGCCAATGGCGGTGACACCACATAGGCCATCGCCCCGATCACCAGCCCGAACACACTCAGGCCGCCATAGCTGCGCAGCAGGGCCGACAGCGGAATGCTGCCATCGTCCCGCTGCTGCGCATCCCAACCGGAATCCTTGCCGGCCAGCACCTCCGCCACGCCGCGCGACTGCACGTACATCACCACCGGTGCCATCAACGCTGCCAGCACGGTTTCCAGCAGCACGGAGAGCAACGCGCGGAAGGCCCCGCCACATCCGATCCGGTCACTGCGCGAGGTCAGCATCGCCGCATACCCCATGGCCTTGGGCGCCAGCAGCACCGCCATGGTCACTGCGAACACCCACAGCACGCCGTCCTGGTCCATGCCACGCCAGTAATAAGCCGGCGACAGCCTCAGGTGCAGGGTCTCGCTCAGGTCGATGCCGCCATGGATCAGCGGGATCGCAATGCCGATCAACATCAGCATCGCCCACATCGGCGCGGTGAAGTAATGACCGATGCCAATCATCATGTGCACGCGGTTGATCCAGTGCAGGCCAGGCGTGGCCACCACCTTGGAATGCTGCAGGTTGCCCTGGCACCAACGGCGGTCGCGGATCAACAGGTCGGTCAAGGTCGGCGGGCCTTCCTCATAGCTGCCCTGCATGTACGGCACCATGTGCGCGGCCCAGCCGCCACGGCGTATCAAGGCTGCCTCGACGAAATCATGGCTCAGCACATGGCCACCAAACGGCTTGCGGCCCGGCAGTTCCGGTAGCCCGGCCTGTTCGGCGAAGGCACGGGTGCGGATCACCGCGTTGTGCCCCCAGTAGTTGCTCTCCGCGCCGTGCCACCAGGCCACGCCATAGGCCATCACCGGGCCATACACGCGGCCACCGAACTGCTGCATGCGGGCAAAGGCAGTGCGGCCATTGACCACCGCCGGCAGGGATTGGATCAGGCCCACATTGGGATGGTTTTCCATCGCCGAGGCCAGGCGCACGATCACCTCGCCGGTCATCAGGCTGTCGGCGTCCAGGATCAGCATCTGCGGGTAGCCACCGCCAAAGCGACGTACCCAATCGGCGATATTGCCGGCCTTGCGTCCCACGTTGCTGGCACGGCGCCGGTAAAACAGGCGCTCGCTGCCACCGGTGGCCTGCACCAGGTTGGCAAACACCTGCTCCTCCGCGTCGCCGATGGCATCGCGCGTGGTGTCACTGAGTACGAAGAAATCAAAGCGATCCAGCTGCCCGGTGGCCGCTACCGATTCGTAGATCGCCTGCAAGCCGGCCATCATCCGGCGCGGATCTTCGTTGTAGGTCGGCATCAGCAGCGCAGTGCGGCTGCGCAGGGTCGGCAACGGCGTATCGGGGAAGATGCCCAGCTTGCGGCGGCCGCGCAGCAGCGCCTGCAAGCCCGCCAGACTGCTGACGAAGGACAGCGCCACCCAGGCGAACAACAGCACGAACAGCGCCAGCAGGCAGCCTTCCAGCACGTTCAAGCCACCGCGCAGCAGGACCTGGCTCATCATCCAGGTGGCCAGCACGGTCATCAAAGCGGTCGTGCCGAACACGTACAGGCGTCGCAGGCCGATGTTGGCCGGCGCGGTGTCCTGGCGCGGCACGTGCAGCCGGCCTTCGCGCAAGGACTGCTCGGGCATCGCCAACGGCTGTTCGGGCGGCAGTACCGCAGTACCGGCATCCAGGGCGGCGTTACTCGGGGACTGATTCATCGGTGGCTCCGTTGCGGTGCCAACCGGCGTGCACCGGACCTCGTCCGGGGGCACGCGCTGACGTGCCACTGACTGCTTCTGTATCGCACCTGGATTCCTTGGGGGAGAACGCTGACAAGCGGGGCAAAACTAGACGATCCAACTTAAACCGGTCGCAAATGCTGGGGCTGTACCCGCCCTCGATGGACGATCCCGCTGCCGATCAACCGGTCCCATCGTTGCCGTGCTTGCGAAGGCAAGCCGACGTTTGCAGCGCAGGATTATCCACCATCACGGCGCGCCCGCGCAGCGTGACAGTCCGGATGGACGCCACACTTCTGCACCACTGGTTATGAAAAACCTCACCGAAAACGCTTACAGTCCTGCACCCGGTCGCGGCCACAGCTGCGCAATCCCTCGCCCTACCAAGGCTTGCGCGAACGCCAACCCAGGTTGGCGTTCGTCTGCACACGGAGGGCGGACCCCTTCAATCCGAGCTGAACCTGGTCTGATCAAACGCGGGGCGACAACAGCCCGATGCGCCGGAACCACATCTCCAGCGGCACCGTTACCAGCGGCGGTACGGCCGCCACCAATGCCAGCAACAATGCCCACAACGGCCAGCGCAACTTGCCCCACGCGTACAGCGTGACCACGACGTAGAACAGGAACGCAGCACCATGCAGCGGCCCGAAGATGCGCACGCCAAGGTCTGTGATCTCCAAGCCGCGTTTCAGCAGCATCCCCACCAGCAGGCCCGCCCAGGTAACACCTTCGATCAATGCGGCCGCAGCAAACAGCTTTCCTGCCGGGGACAAGGGCTTGGCAACCATCAACACACCATCCATCGCTTGAGAGAGTGGCGATTGTACGGGGCTGCCACCGGGGCGACGAGCCGGGTTACAACCAGCCCCGGCGCTTGAACCACAACAAGGGCACTACGATGCTCAGTACCACTGCGCCGAGTGCGATGAGATAGCCGTAGTGCCAGTGCAGTTCGGGCATGCGGGCGAAGTTCATGCCCCACACCCCGACCAGCACCGTCGGCGGGATGCCGACCACCGATGCCACCGCCATCACCTTCATCACTTCGTTCTGGTCCATGTTGATCAGGCCCAGCACGCTGTCGAGCAGGAATTCGTTACGGTCGCCCAGCTGCTGCTCGAACTCGCTCAACGATGCCAGGTCCTTGACCACCAGCTTGATACGCCGCGGGGCATCATTGCCAAACCAGTCCGGGGTGGCCTCGTCCAGGTAGTTCATCATCCGCAGCAAGCCGTGCAAGGTGTTATGCAACGCGCCGATGCGACGCCCCATCTGCCCGACCTCCTGCAACATCTGCTCAAGCTGGCGGGAGGCGCGGCGCCCCTTGCGGTGGTTGAACGCGGCACGCGAGAACTCGCTCATAGTGCTTTCCAGTGATTCCAGCAGGTCCGCAAGGCGATCGACGACATGCTCGATCATGCGCAGGAAAAGATCTGCCGGTCCTTTGCAGGGTTGGCGCTCCAGCTCGGCCTCCAGCCCATCAAAGGCATCAACCGCATGTTCGCGCTGGACCACCAGGGCGGTTGGCGCGACCACAAAACCCAGCGGCCCCACCACATGCTCGGATTCGTACTGGAAGCGCGGCAGGTTCAGCACCAGTGCGTCGCCTTCGAAGCGGACCCTGCTGCTGAACTCGATCTCGCTGATCCCGGCGCGGTCCGGGATGGTGAAGCCCACGCGCTGGGACGCCTGCGCCAACTCATCCGGCGTGGGTTGGCACAGGTCCACCCACAATGCCTTGGCACCGCCATCGGCGGCATGGGCGAGAGTCCGGCACTGGAGCATGGCGGGATACCGATGAAAGCCAGCGCTCATCGTCGCCGCCGCGCCGGTTGGAGTAAAGCCGGATGACACGCCATCCGGCCTGGGCCACGCGCCTGGCCGGCGTCACCCAGGCGTTGCCTGGAGGGATGCAATGCCCACAGCAGACCCGCGCAACCGCTGCCGATCGTCGCTGCGCCGGGCGCCCATCAAGGCCTGCACCACGCAGCTGCGAACTGGTAGCCCGTCGCGGCAGCCGTGCACGTTCCGGTAGCGTTCGTCGGGTGCGAACGGGGGCAGTTCCGGCATCCGCTGCTCGGTAGGTGCGTGGCCGTGCACGGTGGCGGCCCCGGACACGGTTGCAATACGCGCCCGCCTTCACGCAAGCTCGCCGTTCCTTCAACCGATAGTCCGCTCATGCAAGACAACATCATCCAGATCATCCCCGCCGACGGCTGGGTAGCCGTGTTTGACGAAGCCGGTGACGAAAATGCGCAGTCGCTGGTGTGCTTTGCTGTAGTGGAGGAAGCCGGCAAGCGTGCCGTGCGCCCGATGCTCGCCAACGGCAAGCAGATCAGCTTTGCTGACACCCTGCCCAACTTCTCCCGCGTCGAAGAAGCCGATGCCTTCGAGGAAGACGAAGACGAGGAAGAAGAAGACGAAGAGGAAGAAGAGGAAGAAGAAGAAGAAGCCTGAGCCGCTTCCGTCGCTGCGCAGCGGGTACTTGCCGGCTGCGCGGCCTTTGTCATCGGCTGGTCACCGTGGCCTGCAACGCTGCGTGGTCGTTCCGCAACAGCAGCGCCCGATGAAGCTCCGCACCTGCCTGTACCTGCTGCTGGCCGCCAGTGCCAGCCATGCCTCTGCCGTCACTTCCGCCCCCCTGCCCGCATTGCCAACCACCCAGCACGGTGGATTATGGGACGCAGGCCATGTGCAGGGCATCGCCGTGGACGAACAGGGAGGCTACATCTACTACTCCTTCACCAACCTGCTGGCGCGCTATGACTTCAGCGGCACGCTGATAGGTACGCTGGAGGGCTGGACCGGCCACCTTGGCGACCTGGACTTCAATCCGGATGATGGTCTGGTCTATGGCTCGCTGGAATACAAGAAGGACCTGGCCTTCTACGTCGCGCTCATCGATGTACGCCGCATCGACAAGCTTGGCCTGCAAGCCACCGATACCGACATCATGCGCACCGTCTATCTGCCTGAAGTCGTGGCCGACTATACCGCCGACGTCAATGGCGACGGTCGCTTCGATGGCGATGATGGCCGCTATCGCGGCAACGAAACCGCGTCGCCTGACCACCGCTACGCCTGCTCGGGTATCGATGGCGTCGCATTCGGGCCGCGTTTTGGCCACGCAGATGACGGCCCCCTGCTCACTGTGGCGTACGGCATCTACGGCAACACCACGCGTGAGGACAATGATCACCAGGTGCTGCTGCAGTATGACGTTGCCCAGTGGCACGCCCTGGCTCGCCCACTGAAGGAGGCCGCGCCGCACCACAGTGGACCGCAGCAAGTGGATGGCAAGTACTTCGTGCGTACCGGCAATACCAGCTACGGCGTGCAGAACCTCACCTACGACCCTGCGCAACAACGCTGGCTGATGGGCGTGTACCAAGGCAAGAAGAGCACGTTCCCCAATTACCTGATGTTCGCTGTCGATGCCAAGGCCACACCACGCCGCGGCGATCTGATCGGTGTCCCCGGCCCATCACCGCAGCAGTGGGAACAAGGCCAGCTGCTGCCACTGGCCGAGGCAGGACTGCGTGATCCGGTCACCGGCATCCGCGGCTGGAATCAGAAGGCCGATGTAGGTCTGCAGGCGCTGGGGGATGGACGCTTCTATCTGGTGCGCAACTACAAACAGGGCCAGCAGCAAGGCGCCGAACTGCAACTGGTGCGCTGGACGGGTGATGCCCAGCAACCCTTCGCGCGGGAACCCTAGGCAGCAACAGTCCGCTGCCCTTCCCGCGCCCGCGCGGACCTCGTGATCGACAGATGCAGGCTGTGGCATTCGTCCCTGCCCGCCTGCATCGGTGAGGCAGCGAACACTCTTGCTCCGGGCGCGTGTGAACATTTTTTCGGCACTGGACGGCAGAAGCAGCAAAAAGCATTTTCATTCGTGACTGTTTCCACGCCTGAAACGTAAAGCTTCTGTAATTGTCCGGACGTAAGGTGGCGCCGCTTGCAGCGTGCAACCCCCGCTGTGTGCGGTCACTCCACACTCTCCGGAACAGATCCATGCTCGATGTGAAGAAGTCGGCGCTGGTCAGCGCCATCGTCGCAGCGCTTTGCCTTTCGCCCACTGCCCTGGCCCAGCAGGCTACGGACACCACAGCACAGGGCATCGCCAGCGGCAGCCTGCGTGGTCGCGTACTCAACACTGCCACCGGCGAGTATCTTCGCAACGCCGAAGTGCGAGTGGACGGTAGCCGCAATGTCACCTACACCCAGGAAGGTGGCCATTTCCAGCTCAACGGACTCACCGCTGGCAACGTCACGCTGCTGGTGAAGTACACCGGCCTGCAGGAAGAACGCATCAACGCCACCATCGTTGCCGGCCAAGCCGCTACGGTCGAGGTTGCGTTGAAGGCGCCATCCTATGCCGGCAGCGGCACCACCGACCTTGATGCGATCAAGGTCACCGCATCGCGCGATGGCCAGGCCTCCGCGATCATGGAGCGTCGCGCTGCGATGAACGCAAAAAACGTTGTCGCCGCCGACAACTACGGTGCGCTGACCATGGGCGACGTCGGCGAGTTCATGAAGTCGATGCCAGGCCTGTCACTGGACTACACCGAGGTCGACGCCACCGCCGTGCGCATCGGCGGACTGGACCCGAAGTACTCGACCTTCACCACCGACGGCGCGCGCATGGCCACGGCCACGTCGAACAACAATTCCGGTCGCCAGAATTCGTTCGAGCAGATGTCGATCACCGGCATCGAGTCGATCGAACTCAATAACACCTTGACCGCGGCCATGGATGCCGACGCCCCCGGCGGCAACATCAACCTGCGCAGCAAATACGCGTTCCAGCGCACCAAGCGCGACATCGTGTTCCAGCTCGGTGCCGTGGGTACCTCCGACTCGAACTGGTCCGGCAAGTACTTCCCGGACGACAAGAAGCACGACACCATCTACCCCTCCAGCCAATTCGGTTTCGGCGACGTGTTCATGGATGGCCGGTTCGGCGTGGAGTTCAACGCCAGCTACAACGCCAACTACGTGCAGCAGGACCGCATCCAGACCGACTACGCCTACAGCGCTGACGGTAGCGCGATGCCCTACCGCGTGATGTGGCGGCCAGGCCCGAAGATGACCAGTCGTACCGCCGCCAACCTCAGCCTGGACTACCAGATCACCGATGAACTGGTCGCTTCGCTGCGCAGCACCTACTCGATGTATGACGTGGAGTACTTCAACCAGTACACCTATCTGATCTTCGGCACCACGTCCAAGTCCGAAGCCGCACCGGGCTCCGATGCCAATCACATCGTGGTCAATCCCAACGGTACCAACACCCGCCTGCATACCCAGTACTCGCACCGTTATGCAGGCACGCCGGCCTACCTGATCGCCCCCAAACTCGAGTACAAGGGCGAGGACTGGGAGGCCGTGCTGCGTGGCAGCTACTCCTCTGCGGAGTTCAACTTCCGTGACAACAGCAAGGGCTTCTTCCAGCGCACCGACAGCTGGCTGACCGACATCGGCTTCACCCTGGACCGTCCTTCGGAGAGCTCGCACGACTGGATACTCAACCAGACCGCCGGCCGGCCGTGGGACGACCCCAGCAACTTCAACCGTGACGCCGAGATCGGCTACAACGTGCGTACTGCTGAATCCGATGCGCTCAACGATCAGTACGGGGTCAACCTGGACCTGAAGCGCCACCTCGATTTCAACGATACCACCGTCACCCTGATGGGCGGCCTGGGCACCCGTAGCAACGATTGGCGCACCAATGAGGGCTCGTACAAGCAATACAAGTACGTCGGCCCCAATGGCAGCCAGACCGATCCCGACGCCACGGTGCCGTGGACCGGCAACTACGATTTCGAAATCATCGGCACTGGCGCAGGCAACATGAACCAACAAGGCTGGCGCGCCGACAGCAACTACGCCATGTACCAGATCTTCAAGGATCACCCGGAGTACTTCACGCCGGATGTGGTGGGCAACCTCAAGCGCGAGCTGGACAACAACAAGCGCATCCAGGAGGACGTGGATGCGGCTTACATCGAGGCAGAAACCCGCCTGGGTGATGCACGCTTCGATCTGGGCCTGCGCTACGAAAAGACCCGCACCGCGGCGCGCGTGGCTGACGTACGGCCGCTGAGCGAAGTCACCGAAGCAGGACTGGACGTCAACACCGTCGAAGGCCTGATGTACCAGTACAACGGCGGCCGCTATACCACCCGCAAGGGCGAGTACGACGACTTTTTCCTGAGCGGCGGGGTCAAGTACGACTTCACCGACAAACTGGTCGGGCAGTTGTCTTTCAGCCAGTCCATCCTGCGCCCGGACTATGGCAACCTCGGCGGCGTCGTATCGGTCAACGACGACACCATGATCGTCACCGTACCCAACGCGCAGCTCAAGCCCGAGCATTCGACCAAATATTACGCCAGCCTGCAGTACTACCTGGAGCCCTCCGGCATGCTGGGCCTGTCCTACTACAAGCTCGACATGCAGGACATGCAGGTCACCGGCATCACCGTCAATCCGGAAGATGTCGGCTTCGACCCGGATGCGTACGACGGCTATACCTTCCGCAGCGCCCAGAACGCGCCCGGCACCAGCACCAACGAAGGCGTGGTGCTTGAATACAACCAGCAGATGACCTTCCTGCCTGGCGCATGGAAGGGCCTGAGCGTGTATGGCTCGCTGACCCAGGTGAACCCGGACGGCCCACGCCAGAACATTCCCAAGCAGGCCGCCAACTGGGGCATCCGCTACAACTACGGACGCTTTGATTTCCAGATCAACGGCAACTACCAGTCCGAGCATCGTGTCAGCGCGTTGAGCAATACGCCCACCACGGCGAACAACGGCATTCTCTACCGCGATGCACGTGAGCTGTGGAACATCAGCGCCAGCTACAAGCTGACCGACAACATCGATGTGATGCTGGCCGGCCGCAATATCTTCAACGAGCCGGAAGTCATCTATTCCAACATCCCCAGCCGCGTGCAGATGTACACGATCTACGGCTCGATGTGGAACTTCGGCATCCGCGGCCGCTTCTGAGGCCAAGTGCAAGAACGCGGCAACCCCACGCTCGAATGAAGCAGGCCCCTGCCCCTCTTCCGGCCGCGGCAGAGGGGCAGAGGGCGAGAGCCACCTCGCCCGCCAATCCATCCCGCTTCACCCGCCAATGACCGCCCCCCGCTGACTACGGAGCACCCAATGAGCATCAACATCGACCGCCGCCGTCTGATCATTGGCGCCAGCCTCGGCCTGGGCGCCCTGCTGCTCCCTACGGGCCGCCTGCTTGCCGCCGAAGTGCAGGCGGCAAAGGGCTTCACCCACAACGTCGCCAGCGGTGAGCCCGGCCCCGACTCAATGCTGTTGTGGACACGCTACGTACCGCCCGGGGACGCACAGGAAACCACCCTGCAGGTTGAAGTCGCCAGCGACCGCGAGTTCCGCCAGGTGGTCTCCGGCGCCAGCGTACGCACCGGTGCCTACCGCGACTGGACCACCAAGCTGACCGTCACCGGCCTGCAGCCCGGGACGACCTATTGGTATCGCTTCATCGCCGCCGATGGCAGCCACTCGCCGACCGGACGTACGCGCACTTTGCCGGTAGGTGACGTACCCCGCTTCAAGCTTGGGTTGTTCTCCTGCTCCAACCTGCCGATGGGCTGGTTCAATGCCTATGCCCATGCCGCCCAGCGCGAGGACATGGATCTGTGGCTGCATGTTGGCGACTACATCTACGAATACGGCATTGCCTCCTACAAGATGCACGACCGCATTGCCGAACGCGAAGTGATGCCGGCACACGCGCACGAGATGATCTCGCTGCTCGACTACCGGCTGCGCTTTGCCTGCTACCGTGCCGATCCTGACCTGCAGGCGCTGCATCAGAACGCCGCCATGGTGGCGCTGTGGGATGACCACGAGAGCACCAACGACAGTTGGGAAGGCGGTGCGCAGAATCATCAGCCCGGCACGGAAGGTGACTGGAACGCGCGCAAGTCCGCGGCCATGCAGGCCTACCGTGAATGGATGCCGGTTTCCGAAGAGCCCTGGAAGGCCTATCAGATCGGCAACTTGGGCACGCTCTACCGCACCGAGTCGCGGCTGATCGGGCGCACCCAGCCTGCGGACATCGCAAGCGCCTACCAGGCCGGCACCGATGCCGCGCTGGAGGCCTTCCGCGATGGTCCCTGGCAGGACCCATCGGCGACCATGTTGGGCCTGGAACAGGAACACTGGCTGTACCAGGCCATGGCCGAGAACGCCCGTCGCAGCCGCTGGCAACTGGTGGGCATGGGCACCATCCTGGGCCGCACCCTGATGCCCGCCGACACGCTGGGCATGCTGCGCAGCGATGCCAGCGAACGCACCGTACAGGCCTTCAGCAACAACATCCGTGGCACGCGCCTGGGCCTGCCCATGTGGATGGATCGCTGGGACGGCTATCCCGCTGCCCGCGCGCGCTTGCTGCAGGCCGCACAACGTGCCGATGCCGATCTGGTGATGCTGTCTGGCGACAGCCACAATGCCTGGGCCTATTCGCTGCAGCAGGATGGCCATCCGGCCGGTGTGGAGTTTGCCGTGCAAGGCGTCACCTCCGGTGGCATCGAAGGCAACATGGGCGCCGCACCCAGCGACGTGGCGCGGGCCTTCATCTCGACCAATCCCGAGCTCGCCTGGTGCGATACCTCCCGCCGCGGCTACGCGCTGCTGGACATCACCCCTGAGCAGATCACCGGCGAGTGGACCTTCGTGCAGGACATCAAGACCCGCGGTATCGCAACCACGGCATCGCACAGCATGCGCGTGCAGCGCGACCGGCGTGCGTTTGAAAAGATGGCCTGACCGTCGATGAAGAAACCCGTGTCGCGGACCTCTGCGGACCTCTGCGTCCATTCACATTGGCTGGATTAGAGTCCGCACCGTGACGCCGCATGCTGCGGCAGGGACGGAGATCAACATGAAAACCACACGTCTGCTCGGCATCACCCTGGCCACCGCGGCCGCCCTTGCTGGCGCGCCTGCATGGGCTGATCCACCACACCACGCGCGCGGTAATGGGCCGCCCGCACATGCAGGTGGTCCGCACAACCGCCAGGCGCCGCCGCCCGGCTGGCAGAAGAAAGCCTGGCGTCGCGGTGAGCGCATACAGTGGCCCGATGTAGACCGTCGCTACTGGGTCGACGATTACGCTCATTACCGCCTGCGGGACCCGGGGCGCGGCCAGCGCTGGGTACGCCAGTCCGACACCGATTACCTGCTGGTGGAGATCGCTACCGGGTTGATCATCGACGCACTGCATCGCTGATCCGCACGCCACCCCCGGCCCCGTCCACCGGCAATCCGGCAGGCGGGGCCGTTCTGATTTTTGGCCTAGTGCCTGGAGTGGTTGGCCCGGCCCGCACCGGACTTCTTGCCGCCACCGTCCTGCTTGTTCACGGTTGCCCACGCGATGCGCTCCGCATCACTCTTGGACCGGCCCTCTTTGCGCTCGCTTTGCTCGATGTGTTCGGCCTGACGCTTCTGCTTATCGGTATACGCACTCTTGTCGCCGCGTGTCATGGCGATCTCCTGACTGTGGAACTCAATCAAACTAGGGCTATACGCGTAAGCGAAGCGTGCAGTTTCCGTTCCAGCATGCAGACACTGGCGTCATCATTGCAATTCGACTCACCTGGTTGAATACGCGGATTCCCCTGCCACTAACATTCGTCCTGCGTGCGCGTAACACGCGGTTCCGTAGGCTGGGATTGCACCTGAGTGATGAGGTTCCACCGAAGGAGCAACGTGATGAAACGCCTGCATTTCCCTGCCTTCGTGCTGCTGGCAGCCATTGTTCCCGCCTGCGCCCCTGTCGGGGTTGCCACGGCAATGCCACCACGCGACAACGTGCCCCTGCAGCAGGCCGATACCGCCAACCAACCGGGCAGTGATGGCTGGATAAGCACCACCATCAAGCAGAAGCTGTCTGCCGCAAGCGACAACAGCCAGCGGGAGATCCACGTGGATACACGTGGCGGCATGGTGAGGCTCAGCGGCAAGCTGCCCACCCAGGCAGACGTCGACCGCGCGGTGAACGTGGCCGCTAGCGTGGAAGGCGTGATCAGTGTCGACGACAGCGGGCTGAGCGTGGGCGACACGCAGCACTGAACGCGCCTTGCCTAACTCAGCGCAGTCGGTGCCTCGTAGGGCATATAGCGCAACCCCAACGCTGTCAGTGCGTCACCTGCCGCATCCAGGACCGTCGCCTCCGCATCCAGCACCACAAGAATGTTGCCGGCGTTGATCTCATCTTCAAATTGCTGGCGCACGGGATCAGGAACAGTCGCACCGAGCAAGGCCGAGGACAGGCTGCCTACCATTGCGCCCACCAGACCAATTGCCGCCGCACCGGCCAGGGTGATGCCCAAGGGAGGCACCGCCACCGCCACCAGACCGGCCAGCAAACCGGTCGCCGCACCTACGCCGGCACCGCGTGCCGTCGCTGATACCAGATCGGTGTCGGCGAGCTTGCGATTGTCCTCGATGGCGTACTTTTCCACCTCCGAGCGTGCAACCAGAAGAATATCGTCGTCGTGCACACCGGCGAAGCGCGCGGCCTCAACGGCTTGCTGAGCCAATTGCAGACCTGCGGAACTGTAGACATGGCGCATCTTCATTCAGCACCTCCTGTCGTGAAACGGGGTGCGGAACAGGGCTGCCGCACGCAGCAGCCCTGCAGCGTCGTCGCCTCACTCAATGTTTGTTGCCGTGACCACGATTGTCCTGCTCGCGCTCATCCAGCATTTTCTGATCATGCATGTCTTTCTGGTGACTGGGCTCACCGCGTGATGCCTGGCGCGACGGATTTGCATTGCGCGCCTGGTCGGCGGCGTTGCCTTGCGGCTTCGCCTGTTCACCCTTGTGCATGTTGTTCTGGGTCTGCTTGCTGATCATTGCAACCTCCACTGCGGCAGTGGGCCGCAGGATCAGGCTACGGCGCTGCGGGTTAGCAGGACGTGGCAGTTCCGTAGTGGAAGGGACACAAAGCTGAGCGGGCGATGATGCAAGGATCGGCTCTCGCCCTGGTTTGGCGGTATTGCCGCAACACACCAGCAACCATGGGTCGCCACAGCTGATTCAGCTGCAATATGGCCGGTTCACGGCCATGACCCCATGGCGGTTGAACTTGCCCTCAATTAGCGGACATTTCGACCTGGCTCCTTCCGGCCGGAATGCACACTTCTGCCAGCACTACATCACCCAAGCCCATGGCGTGATCCGCCGGGATTGCCTGCACCGCTGTCGGCGGCACGCTGATCCCGTGCGCCGCCAGCAGGCTGGCGCGGGTGACAGCGACATAGCGCAAGGCATAAGGCATCGGTGAACGATTCTGGAACACGCCGACAAGGCCACCTGCCAACCCCTTCAGGAAGGAGAAACAATCTTCGTCACTGCCCAGTGCCTGCCTCACCCGCATCACCGACTCCAGCGTGGAATCGCACCCAAGGTCCAGCAGGAAAACGCGCTCCACCTCACTACCACGCTCGTTTTTCCGATTCACGCACGACACGGCAAGACCACTGATCCTGTCGTCACCGCGATAGATCGGGTAGCGATATTCATCGTTATCGGGATCTTCCGGCAGCGACGCTGGCACCATATGTGGCTGTGGGATCCACAGCCCATTGCCATCATCGACCGTAGAATCCAGATGGGGGTGGAAGCTCAACCGCATTGCCAGCTTTCCTTCGAATCACATCATCAGTAACAAGCACACGTCTGTACGGCGACTGCACTGCCATAAGCAATCCGGGTTAGCAGATCGCCATCCACACCGCGCCGCCAACCCTCGCTCAGTGCGTGAACGGACTGTCCTCAGCCTTACCAGCACCTTCCCACCTGCCTGAATCCTCCGCCTGCGGGCAGATGGTCAGGTATTCCTGGAAAGACTTGGTGTCGTCGTTCGTCCAGCTCTTGCCGTAAGGGTTGATCGGCTTGCAATACGGCATGAACATGAACTGCCCGGTGTAGTTGGGCATGGGGATCCAACAAGGTGCCGGATTCTTGTTTGTGTCTTGCCCCTTCGTGCAGAACAGGAAGGGATCACCGGCGCGATAACTAAGACCGTTACCGGACTGCGCAGCCGCACCGAAACTGCAGAACATCAACGCAAGCGATCCAATCTTGAGCATGGTCTTCATTTGATTCCCTCTACAGCGCGTAATGTCGCGCTGCCTTCATCTGCTGCGGTGGTGGTGAAACGGAACGCGCTGGCACCATCGGCGCGTGGCCCCTTGCCGGTGCAGCGGGTGCACCGGCAAGGCCTTTGCAGTCCCTGCCAACGGTGTGCTGGCAGGGTCGAACTCAACGTTGCGGATCCGTGCTGGGCTTGGCGGGGTCCGGCGTCGCCTGCTGGACCTGCTGATTCTGCTGAACCTGCTTGTCCCACTGGCTCTTGAGCGTCGACGCGTAATCCTCGATCGTCTTCTGGATGCCGGACACATCCGCATTGCGCGCCGCGTTCAACATGCGATCAACGAAGGAGGACTGCCCTTCGCCGCCCTCTTGCTGGCCATGCGTTGACGCACCACCGGCGCGCAGTTGCTGCGTCATCGCCTCACGCGACTGCTTGCCGAACGCGCCATCCACATCAATGCCACGGTCTTGCTGGAAGCTGCGCAAGGCATGCTCGGTCTGCGGGCCGAAGGTTCCGCTGCGGGTTTCCAACGGCTTGCCATCGGCACCCTTGTAGCCCAACTGATTGAGCTGTTCCTGCAGCGCCTTCACCTCCGCGCCGTTCGCGCCCGACCGCAACACGCCGTTGCTGGCCGGTGCCGGCCGCGCGCCGTCGCCACCACGTTCAGCAGCACGCAATTCAGGCAGCGGATCGATCTTGCGACCATCACGCCACAACTCGAAGTGCAGGTGGGTATCGCCCTTGGCAGGCGTATTGCCGCTGCGCCCCATCGTACCGATCTGCTCACCGGCCTCGACCCGCTCACCATTACGCACCGAGAAATCGCGCAGATGGAAGTACTTGGTGACCGAGCCGTCGTCATGGGTGATGCGCACCGTGTTGCCGGCGGCGCCATTGTTGGGCGACACCGTGACCTTGCCGCCGGCAAAAGCAACGATAGGGTCACCTACATTGCCCTGGATATCGATGCCACCGTGGGTACGGCCACCACTGCGCGCCGTGCCGAACTCGCCGTGTCCTTCGCGCGGCTTGTCGGCGCGGTTGATCTGGTCATTGCCTGGCGCCGGCCATGTTGCCCCGCCGTTGGCACGCGCCTGCGGCTCGGCGGGCTGGTTGCGCTCAGCGGCCGGGCGGCCCTGCTGCGCGGTAAGCGCCTCGCGTGTGCGCTCGTCGGCCTTGCCGGTCGGCTCCAGTCCGTTGGCCTGCTGGAAGCTCCTCACGGCCTCGGCGGTGCGCTGGCCGTAGATGGCGCTGTTGGTTTCCAGCGTGCCACCCTGTGCGTCACGGAAACCCAGCTGATTCAGCGATTCCTGCAGGGCACGTACATCGTTGCCACGTTCGCCACGCTGCAGCACCCCATCGGCCAACGCATCGCGCTGGCCCGGCAGGGCCGCGCTCGCGGTGATGCCACGGTCGGGGATGGAGATCGCCGAATACTTCGTGTTCCAGTATTGGGTGAACGACGTTGCCAGCTCACGATCGTCCATGCCGCGGACCGTGTTGTAGGGGTGACCGGTGATCTGTTCGAAGTCACGCGAACTGATGTTGCCCATGATGTTGCCGCGCGTGCTGCCCAGCGAAAAATTGCCGGTAGCGATCGCGCTCTGGATGGAGCCGTAACCCGCTGCACCCTGCTGGTGCGCCAGGTACATGTCCAGGCCATTCGGGTTCTCGGCGCCGGACAGGAAAGGTCGGCCGGTCTGATCGTGCCTTGCAACGATCTGCCTGCGGTTGCCTTCGTACAACGAAGCCGCAGCTGCGGTATTTGCTTCAGGATCGAACTCGCGACCAGCCAGGCCATAGGCCTTGGCGGTACCGGGGATGAACTGGAACAGGCCCTTGGCACCGCTGTCGGTGTTATGGGCATTGGCATTGAACTTGCCGCCGGTTTCGATATAGGCAAAACGCAGGAAGTCTTCTCGCGGAATGTTGCTGCGATCCGCCTGGCGTTCAATGATGTCGAGTACAGCGGCTCTGTCGGTGGGATTGGCCATCGTTGGCTCCTCAGGTGAAGTGCGGCCGCGGGGTGGGCCGCAGGACGTCAACCGGACTCAATCCTTGAGTCAATTACAGAGCGGTCAACTCGAAAGTGGATTCAGGGCAGGTAGCGCCCTTCCTTCGTGTCGAAGCGATAGGTTAGCGCATCTTCGGCGCCAAGATCACGGGTTTTTCCGGGTGCGGAAATTTCTTTCCCTGCCAGCGCGATCTTCACATTGGGTAGACCTCCCTGACCAGGCGCTTCGAACGACAAGGTACCCGTGCTGGCCGCACAGGGCATTACCTTGCCTTCATCACAGGCCGCAGCGTTGTCACTGCCTGCCAGCACCGACCCCAGGTAGCCCCACTTGCGGAAGGACAGGTCGTCAACATTGTCGGGATCGAACAGGAACATTGCATACGATGCCTGCGCCACGCCGTCGTCGAAACGCCGGGTCGGCAGTGCCAGCAGCAACCTGCCATCGGCAGTTTCCTGCGACAGCGGCTTGCGGGTGTCATCAATCGCATCCGGTTGGTCGTTCTGGCCGAATTCGCCGACGTAGCCATCGGTATCCACCTGTGACCAGGTAGGCTTGCCGGCGTCCTCCGCCTTCACGAACGTGGCCTGCGCGATGGCGACATGGCCGGGCTCCATCATTCCACCTTCCCCGCCTTCGCTGTCCTCGCCCGCCGTGCTGGTGGCAAAGCCGGTGAAATAATGACGGCCCTTCAGATCGAACGGATAGCCATACCAGTAGCTCACCATCGCCCCACCGTCGATCTCGTAGCTGACGGCACCATCACCATCACGCTGATAGATGACGTACAGAACACTGTCGGCGGATGGTGGTTTCAGATCGGTCATACCTGCGTCCTTTGATTGTTCGGCAACGGTGGGGGCGCCAGCGGCCGCAGGCGTTTGTGCGGTCCCGGTGCTGCCCTGCTGACTGCAGGCAGCCAAGGCCAGTGCCAGCAGTACCGCCATCGTCGTCTTTGAATGTTTCATGCAAGCTCCTCAAGGCATCGTGCGAACGAATTCGACATTCCCGCTGCCGGCTAGCCGTAGCGCGCCATATCCTGTTGCTGCGCCCCCTGCTGACGTGCCTCCTGCTGCTGCGTCGTTGCATCACGCTGCGCCAGCACCTGTGCATGCTGGTCGGCCTGTGCCTGGAACGCCTGTCCCGTCGGCGAGGCCTGCAGGGCATCGCTTGCAGCGCGCACGCCGTCCGGGCTGCCATTGCGAGCAGCTTCCAGCAGTCGTGCCACATAGGCCTGCTGGGATTCTGGTGCGGCGGGCGTGGCGTTTGCCGATGCCATCTTTTCGCTTCCATTCAACGAGGCATCGTGGAACTGGTTGTTCCTGCCCTCGCGCTGCAACTCCTCGCGCGCCGCGGGGGCACCTGCGGGATCGCGATCGCTGAAGTAGTCGACACCGTCCTTTATCCAACCCACCGGCCCCCGTGCGCCGATAGTGACCGCGCGCCGCAGGTCCTGCACGTCACCGCGGTAGTTTTCGATCATGGGCGCATTCTGCCGGGCCCGCTCAAGTGCGGCCGGATCCTGCAGCACCGATACATCCGGCTTGCCATTGCCATCCACCGGCAGGAAGTTGTGCATGCTGTGCGAGCCCATCGAGCGGCCCGCTGCCACCACCGCCAAATCCGGCGTTATCGCGTCAGCGATGCGGTTGTTGAAATACCCGGACTGGTTGAGAACGGACATCTCCTTTTCGGTGGCGTAAATGCGCACATCACCGTACTGGGGGCTGGCGGCACTGACCGCATCGTTGGCCATGACGTGGTTCAACACCTTGCCATTGGGGCCAGCCGGAATCTTCAGGTCCAGGCTGCTCGCGCCATAGGCGTTGAAGGTTTCACCGCGCAGATCGAAATGATGGGCCGATACCTGCGCCAGCGTGCCGCCCAGCGAGTGCCCAGTCACGCTGACCTGTGGCGCTTCCATGCCCGGCCGCTCACCGATGGTCTGGGAATATTCGAGCGCACGCCGCGTCAACGCGATCGCATCTTCTGCCTGCGGGTTGGTACGCCGGGTGACCATCGAGCCATCGGCGATCACCGCGTCCTTCCAGATCTGCTCGGTGCCGCGATGGGCAACCACAATCTGGCCATCGGTCAGGCTCTGGTAGATCGTTCCCTCGTAACCGTTGCTGGCATTGCTGACGTGCTCGAGGACCTTGTACTTGCCGCTCGGGGTCAACTCCTCATGCGAGGGGTCAGCAGGCCCCAACCGATAGTCGGAATAGGAATCGTTGGCCAGCTCTGCGTAGTCCTGGGAGGTGAGCTTGGTCATGAGGCGATCTCCTTGGAGCTGAGCGTCATGCTGAAGAATTCACCACGCTTGTCAGCAGGAACCTTTTCCATATCCGCATCACCCAGATCGCGGAACGCATCCATCTTCGCGCGGGGGTAATAGCCGGACCAGAAATAGCGGGTCTCCTGCCCGCCGGCGATCACTTTTTCCGCGGGCAGGCCAAAGATGAAACGGGTGTTGGCCGGATCGTTCGTCGCCTTGAGCACCACACGTGCTTCGGCCAGACCCCAGCGGCACACCGCACGCCCGAAGTAGTCCTCATCGACGATCTGATCAAGATAGATGACCCCGGCGTACTCCGTGTCCGAGACCTTCTTCAGGGCGATCGGTTCGTTGCTGGTGATACGCGGAATCGCACCGATGACGGGATCGACGTTCCCGCACTCGCCCGGGTTTTCGACGTCGAACTGGGCGGCTCCATCGATGGTTTCAAAGGCACCGGGAGCATTTGCAAGCTTCACCCGGATTTCGTAAGCCTTGGTCGGATGGGTGTTGAGCTTGCGCTGCGGCGCTGCGGCTTCAGCGGCTTGGGTAGATGCATTCATGGGGGCTTCGCTTCTGTTCTGCCTGTTGTTGCAGGCGGCGATGGGAACCATCACGGCGCAGGCCATACCGGCCAAAGCCAACCGTGAGAAAAAGGTACGGGGTGCAATATCAATATTCGGCATGAACGGGGTTCCGTGTTTCGGACAGGTATTGGCAACGCGTCGCGATCGGACCGCGCGGAGCCAAGTGAAGCGATGACCGGGCACACCCCTTGCCTGGCTTCTTCAAAAAAACGATTGAGTGGCTGCGCCTGTACGAGCCAGACTGCATCGAACACAAGGCAACCTCGCCGGAACCGGGTTCCGTCGCTGGTACTACATCATGGTTGTGGGGTGACACGTTGTTCTCTGGCATATCCATACGCAGCGTCATCGTGTAGTCGATGCAAACCCTGGCAGCCGACTGGCCGCCCTTCCTTCATCGCGCACACCCCTTGCGCGATCCTGGTAGCTCGAACCGGCAATCACCCGAGAGGCGATGCAACCAGCACATGCCAAAACTAACATTCAATCGCAAGAAGTTGAACCCTTGCACACATGTAGTCGAAACCCCTCACGCAGCGCTAACAAACTTGAAGGCGGACGAAAATCTGCATGCCTGCAAGGTGTCGCAATCACAACCTGCCAATGCAATGCGATCCAGCGTCGTCGATGAAGCCACTGCCTCCCCTGCCTTCCATGTGCACCGATTGGCCCCCGGACTGAATCAAACCTGCCTGCGCCAGGCAGACTGCTGCGCCAACTATTCCTCCAAGCCACCATGGCAGAGCACACGCTTATCCGCAGCTCAAGGCAACGCGCACCCTGTCCGTACGAGCCAACAACCTTCGCCGCATTGCTTCAACGTCATCTTGCTCAGTCGATTCAGACCTTGATCGCCGGTTCGCCAGAACCAGTTGCTTGGGCCTCGAGTCAATACGGCACATTCGTTTACGAACGTGAACTCCACCCTGCATTCCTCGCCCGCATGTGCGCCGCAATCGGCCATGGCCAGTTCCCTCGCGTTCTGCTCGCTGGCTGCCTCGTTGGTCCATCCAACAACACCGGCCTTACCTGATGCAAAAGCCCCCCAACGCTCCGCCGCTGCGGGGCGTGCGGTGTCGCCTACCCCGTGTGCGGGGAGATAGACAGTGTTGTACGCGGCCGAGCCGGGCTGCTGCGCACTTGCCGGCAACACGAGAATCAGCGCAGCAAGCCATGCCAGAGCGGCCAGCAACGCGTTGCGCCCTTGCCGTGACCACCCATGACAAAGGATTGAAATGCATCGAAACATGGGCATGACCATCGCTCCTTTGTACGCATCAACTCTGATAGAAACCGGGATCAACGGCCGACAATGGCGCACCCTTCACGAATGATTTCACACCGCGAGCCACATGCATCCAAAGCCCGGCGCCGCAGTTTGCGCATTGCGCTGCTGCCATGCGCAACACCCGTGGTGACCAGAGCGCCATTAGCGACGTCCACCACCGCGATATCGGATGCGACCGCCATGCAGGAATTGTGGAAGACACCGAGAATCTCGCACCCGACGGCCCCTTTTGCTTCACAGGAGCGCATTGCAAAGTCCGTGGCCTCCTGCTCGCTCGAAGCCTCCAGGGTCCATCCCATCAAACCGCGGTTACCAACTGCAACCGCGCCCCATTGCGCGATGCTACGGCCACGCCTGGTGTCACCTACGCCGTGCGCAGGGAGGTAGACGCTGTTGTAAGCGGCCGAGCCAGGCTGGGGCTGCTGAGCACCTGCCGCCACTGAAACGCAATACAGGCCGATGCAGGACAGCGCAATCATCAGTGCGTAACGGATAAACCTTCCTCCTTCAGCCTGCGCAGTACGTCCCCGCCCGGGAATCGAGATGAACATCAGGTCCGGCTATCGCCGTTGCAATTCCGATGAATCACCTGCCCGGGAGCGCGCACCCTTCCTGGACAACGGAGCACTGCCCACCGCATTCACTCAGTGCTCGTTTCCGCAGCGACCGCATCCTCTCCCCACCATGGACCAGAGTGGTGAACACCTTGTCTCCACGCGCAACATTGGCGACAGCAATATCCGAAGCAATCACCATGCACGAATTGCTGAAGGTACCGAGGATCTGGCAATCAACACCACCATTTCCCACGCAAGCTTGTATTGCCTGCTCAGCTGCCTGCTGCTGATCTCCCGCTTGCAGGGTCCAACCCAGAAGCCCATGGTCACCCACTGCCACACCACCCCATCGCTCGGGACCGCGGCCACGCACGGTGTCACCGACACCGTGCGCCGGCAGGTACACGCTGTTGTAAGCAGCTGATCCTGGTTGCTGGGCACCTGCCGGGAACCCCCAAACAGCCGACCCAACGCAGGCCAGCCCGGCAAACCACAAACCCCACGCACCTCGTCGCCACCCATTAAAGGTAACCAGCACCCAAGTTGGTAGAACCACCGGCGTCACTCCTTTGTGCGTGCGGGCGCGGCCGGCAGCCGAGGTCAACTACCGACGGTGGCACATCCTTCGCGAACGATCTGGCACTGCGGGCCACAGGCCTCCAATGCCTGGCGGCGAAGCTTGCGCATCGTGCCGCTTCCGTGCGCAACAAACGTGGTTACAGGAGCGCCATTGGCGACGTCCACCACCGCGATATTGGATGCGATTGCCATGCAGGAATTGTTGAACACTCCAAGAATCTCGCAACCGGTGGCCCCCTTTGCTTCGCAGGAGCGCATTGCAAAGTCAGTAGCCTCCTGCTCACTCGGAGCCTCCAGGGTCCATCCCATCAAACCGCGATTGCCGACTGCAACGGCACCCCATTGCACGATGCCGCGGCCACGCACGGTGTCACCGACACCGTGTGCAGGGAGGTAGACACTGTTGTAAGCGGCTGAACCCGGTTGCTGAGCGACCACAGTGCCTGTCCATGAGGCGAAGACAATGCCAACCGCAAGCATCACAGAAACCATCTTCATGTCATCACTCCTGATCAACCATCACCAAGCCCACCGGGAATCAGCCCTTCTTGCCACTGACGGCGTTCTGCGACCCCGGCGGCATGTCGAAGTCCTGCTTGAAGTCAGACTTCTGGCCCGTACTGTTACGGCCCACGTTACCGAAGCTGGAGTTGGCGACAAACTGACCAAGGGTGCCATTGAAGAACATTGCAGCCATCGGCGGGGTCATCACCATCAGTACGGACATGAGCAATCCTATGCCGCCTTGCTGGATGGCAGATGAATTAAGGCCCGCGCCAAAACTGGATACGTCCGTGCCTGCCGAACTGGCCAGATAGGCGGCCACCATCGCTGCGGCGGTGATCGCAACCAACTTGGTGGCAAGCGACACCATGAACGCCAGCACACCCATCGAGAACATCGTGCCGATCCCGTAAAGCAACCAGCGCTTGAACAGATCCTTGGTCTGATCAAACAACAGGCACAAGATGAAGATCGGGCCAAAACCGACAAACAAGACCAGGGCCAGCTTGTAGAGCAGGAGCATTGCTCCGCCGATCACCGATGGCCCCGCGATACCTATGCCGGTAAGGCTGGCAACGCGTCGTTGATCGGCCTGGTTCTGGTCACTGGCGGCCACCGGCAATGCGTCCACCATTGCAAAGATCAAGCCCATTATCTTCAGGTTTTCATCGATCGAATCCTGCACTTCATCGTCATTTCCAGTGACCACCTCATGGATCTCACCAGGAAGTTTCTTGGTGAGGAAATCCGTCAGGTTGGTACCTGCAAACGACATGGAGGTCGCAGCGAGAACGATCAGGAATCCCCGGAGTGAACCCACTACCAGCCCCATCAATGATTCACGGCTGCGTCCGGTAACGATCATGAAACCCTGTGAAAGCACCCACAGCGTCAGCAGGGTAAGCGAGACACCGCTGACCCAACGCATGGTCCGCCCCAGCATCGCGGCCTGGAAGCCATCAACCTCCGAGTTCACGAACTCGAAGATGGCGGAGAAGAACGCCCACTGGGTGAACCCACTTAGATCGAACGCAGCCATGACCATGAAACGACTCCTAGTTCCTTAGATTCCGGCCAGACTCAAGCTGCCGCTGCCCTTCAGGGCATTCCGAGTCAGCGCCGAGCGGGAATTCTCGATATGAGATACCCGTGCCTTGTACGCTGCCATATAGGTCTGGTACCGATCACGATCGTTATCCATGAGCGCGGTCAGGGCCAGAATTTCGTTGGTGTTGTACTCGATGTTGGCGTAGTCGCTGGCACCGAGGCTGCGGCGCCGATCCTCCAACTGCTTGAGTCGGTCGTAGTTCTGCTTGGCGCGTTCGAACATCCGCAACGAGAACCGATACTGCGCCAGCTCCGTCTTGGCCAACTCCTGGCACAGGGTCTGCTGTTGCTGACCCAGCGTCGTGGAAGCGCCCGCGGTGCACAGCTTTGCCATGTCGACCACAACCGCGCTGGGCTGCGTCTTGTTGAGCGCCTCGTCACCGGTCGGCTCGACGATCATTTCCGGCGTGGTGCCATTGCGCTGCTGGATCTGCAACTTGCGGTTCAGGTCATTGAGGTGACGGGTGACCGTACCGCCATCGTTGCCAATACGGCTCTTGATATCGTCCAGTTTGCGCTGGCTTTCATCGTCATCCACTTTCCAGGCCGCCATTGCCACACCAGTGCCCAGCAGTGCCGCCACGGCGACACTGGTCAGCACCCAGCGGTTGGCCTTGGGCGCATTCAACTCCGAGCCGAACGTACGCAGCCACGCCTGGCGAAATGACGATTTCCCGGTAACGCGATGCTGTTTCTGGGTTTTCATGGTCCACCTCTACTAGTTTCAAATAGCGTTGAATTTCCAAGGTACTGGCGCATCAGCGCGCAGCAGCCCGTCTACCATCGCCTGACTCGGATCGTTGCTTCGACCCGCGCCCCGAACCCTTACGATTCTCATAGAACTCCTGCAGCCACTGGTCCGGCGTCAGTTCGTCCACCGCCACGCCGTAGTGCTCTGCTTGCTGATTCACGATGCGGTCCATCACGTCGATGTTGTCGGTGCTGGCCGAGATCACCGCCAGCGCGTCGTCCATGCCGCGCAGGTTGAGCTGGCACACCGTCGAGCCGTGACCCTGCTTGACCAGGAAGGCACGCGAACGCTCGTCCAGGTTGGCCACTACCTCGAACTCGGCCTCGGTCAGCTTCAGCCCGTCCATGTATTCGCTGCGGGTCGCATTCGGGTTGGGCAACAGGATCAACGTGGCGGTCTGTTCGATCAGTGCCGCGGAGATATCACTGGCAAGTGCGTCCTCCGGGCTCTGCGTTGCAAAGATGCCCAGGCCATTCTGCTTACGGATGGTCTTCTGCTTGTTCTTTGCAAAGTCCTTCAGCGCGCCGCCGCCGTCGAGGATCTTCCAGAACTCGTCCATCACGTAGATCAGCGGCCGGCCATCAATCAACTCTTCGAGACGGTGCAACAGGTAGTTGATCACCGGCACACGCACTTCGGCGTTGTCGATCACCTCGGTGTAATCGAAGCCGATGATGTTGGCTTTTTCCAGATCGATGACATCGACCGGATTGTCGAACACCCACCCCAGGGTATTGCCCGCCGTCCATTTGCGCAGGCGCGCAAACAGGCCGTCATCGCCCATGTTTGGCAGGCTCTTCTGGAAGTTGGTCATCGAACGCAGGTGCTTGGGCATGTCCAGCATGCTTTCCACCGCACGGAAGATGTCCTCGTCCTCGCGCGCGGTGTACGTGGTCTTGCCCGCCAGCACCTTGATCAGGTTGCCGAGGAACTGCACGTTGGCATCGGAGCGATCGCACTGGAACGGGTTGAAGCCTGTCGGCTGGCCGTTATCCAGGGCCAGGTAGTTGCCACCGCAGGCGCGCACGAAGATCTCGGCGCCGCGATCCTTGTCGAAGAAGAAGATGGTCGGCGACGGCTTGTACTTCTGTACCTGGCTGAGCAGGAAGTTGATCAGGGCGGTCTTGCCGGTACCGGACTTGCCGATCACCATCGTGTTGCCAATCGCCTTCTCACCCAGCGAATTCTCGGCCGGATGGGTGGCGTGGAAATTGAAATAGTACGGCTGACCATTGGTGGTCTGCAGCACGGTCAGGCATTCACCCCACGGGTTGTTGTCACGCTTGCCGGTGGCGAAGTTGTGCAGCGGCGACAGGCCCAGGAAGTTCAACGAACTTACGTTGGCCAGCCGCGTGCGGTACTTCCAGTTCGCCGGTAGCTGCGAATAGAAGGACGAGCACACCGCCAGGTCTTCCTTCACCGACACGAAGCCCGCGTTTGACAGCTCTGCACGCGTGGTGGCCAGGTTCTGCGACAGCGTCTTCTGATCTTCCGCGTACAGCGTCATCATGAAGTGGTATTCACCGAGCACGAAGTTGCCCGATGCGACCTGGTCCATCGCATGGTCCATCTCCACGATCTGGCTCACCGCCTTGTCGCCGGAGGAGATCATCATGCCCTTGGTGCGATCCAGCACCTTCAGCGCATCCTGCCGCCCCATCGGACTGAACGAATGCGTGATCACGTACTCGAAATCCAGGTACTTCAGGCCGTTGAGGATGCCCGGGTAGGTGCCGTCGGTGAATTCCTTGATATTCAGGATGGCGCCGTAGTGGTTGCCACCACCAGGCGCGTTGATCACGAAATCGCCCGACTTGGCCGAGAACATGTGGCGCGATATCGGCAGGTAGTCGTACACCGGCGCATGCAGCACCGGGACCGGCTCTTCCAGACGGTTGAGGATGTAGCCAAAGAAGCTCAACACCTCGGAGAACACGACACCGTTGTCGGCTTCGTACATGCCCAGCAAGGTCGGCGCATAGTCTTTCAGCACCGCCTCAACGTTGCCGGCCAGCTCGGTGATCTTGCCGATGGACTGGTCCTGCTCGGCCTGCAGGCGATCGACGTTGGCCGACTTCTCGACGAACTTCTTGCCGGTGACGATGGGCCGGTAGATCATCGTCAGGAACAGCTCGTTGCGCATGATCTTCTCCGACGACAGGCGCTCGAAGTATTCATCCGACAACTGCTGGTTGAATCTGTGCTGATAGGTACTTTTCAGGTCAACCCGACCCCGGCGCCGGATGTCGTGCACCCAGAAGGCGACATTGACGAAATCCGGCGCACGCAGGGTCTGCAGCATCCGGTTGAAGGTGCCGTGCCGATGCTCCAGCTCCCATTCCTCACGCCCGACGAAAGGCAAACCGTCCAGGCGCCAGGTGATAAGGAAATCGCCACCCGTGGTCTTCACGACGTGAGGAGACACGTGCGAAGAGTACGGAATGAACTCGGAGATGGAGGTATCGGGCGACAGCATTCAACTAGTCCCTGGAGGGGTTTTCGAGCGTCTTTCTATAACTGTTGGGTGTGAACACCCACATGCCGTTGTGGTGTTTGAGGTTGCGGACCCTGCTGCGGAACTGCCAGCGCAGGCCCAGCAACCTGAACACCATTTCGTCCCTGCGCGCCATCTGCCGCATGATCATGATCACGATCGGCAACAGGAACAGGAAGAACATGTCGATATAGAACGTCAACAGCAGGCACGCGCCAGCCGCGATCGTGAAGGGCATATACGGCACCCCCATGAACATGGCCGGTCGCGTGCAACCGCGGAAGAGCGCGTCTTTACGCATACTGCAGCAGGGACTGCACCATAACCATGGCGGTACCCGTATCGGTAACGTTCTCCGGCAGCAGCATCTTGGCGATCTGCGCTGCCGCGCCGATCAGGAAGCCACCGATCAACACCGGCGCAACGTCACTGATGCGCTTGTGGTTGAAAGCGATTTGGTAGCCCGCAAAGATTACGGCAATGGTCACCACCGCAATCGAGGCGATGTTGAGCAGGCCATTGACGTTGTCGAAGAACTGGGTGACGCGGTTGCTTGCACCCGAGCCGTCCTGTGCCATCACCAGAGCAGGCATGGCCAACAGGCTGACAGCTGCGACGGACGAAGCCGCGCGGCGGCGGACGTTGCTGAAGAACTTGCTGGTTTTATTCTGCATGGGGAACCCCGATTTCGGTTGGAGGAAAAGAACTGCGAGCTACTGCTTGGTCACCAGGTGACCGTTACGGCGATGAAGCTAGAACACGAACGCGGCATCCCGTTGAGGTGCTGCCGCGGCCGGCGCCGATTGGGGGGAAACAGGAGCAGGCGCCTGCGGGCTTGCCGGGAGCGTACCTGCCGCGTTTGTCATTTGCTGTGAAGCCGGTGCACCCATCGCCCGCACGACGACCGGTGCATCGTTGTTGCCGGCCTGCGCAGGCGCAACCGGGGTCTGCGGCGCGGGCACTGCCTGCTGCACAGGCAACGCCGGAGCAGCGACCTGTGCCTCCGCCATGCCCAAGCCGGAGCGAGCCAAGGCAGCTTCCTCGACACGCCGCAGCACGCGCGCAGCCGCCGAATCCACAGGAACCTGAACGTTGCGCGGGGTGGTGGCGGCAGCGGGCCGCGTTCTGATGACAGGGATGGCCGTTGCGGTCGGCCCGGCGGCCGACGCCTGCCAGGAAGCGACCACCTTCTGCACATAACCGTGCCGATAGCCGGTGGTGAAATTACCCGAGTAGTAGCAGCTGAATGCCTTGCCCCAATCCTGCCCGGAGCGCCCATAGCATTCGGCAAGGATGCGCGAACCCGCCTGCAGGTTGGGGCAGACATCAAATGCCCGCTCGTAGCTGCTCAAACCATGCTTGGCCAGGTTGTAACGGTTCACCTGGGCAATACCCAGCGAGAAGTTGTAACCGGCCTGTTCCAGCATGCGCGTGGTCGACAGTGCTTCACCGAGGTTACGCGGCTGCCGCGCAAGCCGGCCACCGACCACGCCAATCGCAAAGGGGTTGAACGAGGATTCAACCTTGACCACGTGATGCATGACCTCGGCGGGCACCGCCAGGTCCGTGCAAGCCGCCATTTCCAGGCCAGGGAGCATTATTGGCCCCTCCCATGATGCGGGGTGGTGAACGCGCGGGTACGCATCAGCCCAACCCCCGCGTCGGATCGAAATCAATGCCGGTGATATAGCGCCGGCCTGCATGCGCCTTGATGTGCACGACGATATCGATGGTCATCTTCAGGAGGTGTTTGATCACCTCGAACTCCAGCCCCGAACCTTCGTTGGAGGCCTTCACCATCAATGCCAGCTGGTCCCAGGTCTGCGACGTGCTGCCGGCGTGGCAGCTGGTGATCGACCCCGGGTGGCCAGAAGCGCAGTTGCGGATGAAGTAGAACGACTCGTCGCCGCGCAACTCGGCCAGGATGATGCGGTCCGGCTTCATGCGCAGGCAGGCTTCCATGCAGGACTTGGCGCTGATGTTGCTGGTGCTCTGCCCACCCTTCGAATACAGCAGATGCACCACGTTGGGCTGCTGCAGGAACAGCTCGCGTGCGTCTTCGATGGTTACCAGGCGCTCCTGGTCCGAAATATGGTTCACCAGCGACTTCATGAACGTGGTCTTGCCGCTACCGGTTGCACCGGATACCACGATGTTCTTGTGGTACTGCACCGCCTTCTTGAAGAAACTGGCGTAGTCACGCTGCGCACGCAGCTCGCACAACTCGCGATCATGGTCGCTCAGGGTCGGCGCCTGCTCCAGTATCTCGCTGAAGAAACCATCTTCCTCGTATTGCTCCAACGACTTGCCGAACCTTGCCGGCAGACGGATCGTGATCGACACCCGGCCTGCATCGCAGGCGGGCGGGATCACGAACTGTGCGCGCTGGCCCGTCGGGAAGGTCAAGGACACCATCGGGTCGGCATCGGTGATGCGCTGACCGGTGTTGCTCTCGTTGACCACCGCCGTGCAGAACTGCCGCGCGCGCTCGAAGGTCAGCGACGGGACCGCCTCACGACGCCAGCCCGAGCGTGTTTCCAGGTAGAGCTCGCCCGGCCGGTTGATGCAGATTTCAGTGACATCGCTGGAATGCATGTGCTCACCGATACCCAGAATACCGTACTGGTATTCCAGGAAATCGTTGGACACCTTGGCGATGGCGGACTCTGCATTCATGTCGTATGCGGACTCAGCGAATCACGGCCGAGAAGTCGACGTCGCGCGCAACGTAGACATTGACGATCGTGCCCTGGTTGATGGTCACGGTCGGCGGACGGGTCATGTTGCGCTCCATTGCCATGTTGGCCATGCGCTCCATGGTCCGCGCCGTGGCGCTTTCATACGGGTTCTGCACGATGGCGCCATTGACGATTGCCGACTGCTGCGGCCCGTTCTCGGCGGCGGCGTACTTGAACGCGTCGGCCAGGATGCTGATCAGCAACGACGAGGCAATGCGCTGGCCCCAATGCGCGCTGTAGTGGCCGTCATTACCGGCTGAGCCCAGCCCATCCACGCCGGGGCTGCTCATGTTGATATCCAGCCCGGTTGGGGTGGTGATGCGATCCCAGACGATGGCCACGCGGTTGCCAATGATGTCATCGGAACCATAGGACCCCTGCACCTTCGAGCCGCGCGGCAACAACAGGCGCTTGCCATCGACCGAGTAGACCGGCTCGGTGACGATACAGGACGTGTAGCCCGGAAAATCCGAGATGACGCGCGCCTGCAGGATGCAGCGGATATAGGTGCCACGCAGCAGCAAGGTGTTGGGCTTGTACAGCGGCTGTGCGCTGGTCGGGCCATCGGCCGGACCGCCGGAACGCGCCGCAGCTGCGGCCATCGCACCTGGCATCGGCGCAGGCGCACCGCCCTCGCCGGCTTCACCGTTGGCATCAAGCATGCGTCGTTCAAGCAAAGTCATTTCCGGACGCCGCGAGGAATCCATGCCCATGCCCATCGGTGCCTGCGGGGTATCGTCGATCACCGGCAACGGCGGCAACTCCTGCACCGGCGCCGCCTGCACCACGGGGCGCTCGGGCGGCAACTCGGGCAGATCGCGCGGAGCAGCCGGGATGATCACCTGCTCTGCAGGCGCCTTGCGCGGGGCGTCTTCACCGGAGGAAAGCCCGCCGGAGAATATCCACGCGGCCAGTGCGGCCAACGCGATCACGATGGCCGCCAGGAAGCCCAGCGCCTTGCGGTTGAGACGCTGGACGTCATCGGCGCGCAGGTACGGCGCCTCATTGTCCAGCCCGGGATCGGTTGCGTATTCGCGCCGCGTATACGGATTGGCAGCTGGCTGCTGCGGCACTTCCGGGGCGTCATGCTCATTGGGTGGGATCTGGTTCACTGCTCCGGTCTCCTGCGCAGGCCGATAGCGTTGTCGCCGTGTCGCACGACAAGGTAGGCGTAGGTGCCATGCACCACGATGGTGTCCCCCTCAACCGTCGAGTTGACGATGAACTCGTCACCGGACTTGCTGTCACGTGCAAACACGGCCGGGAAGTTTCCACTGGGGAAGCGCGAACGATCGCCCATCCGGATGTAGGTGAAGCGACGGTCGTCGTACACCGACGTAGGCACCAACCAGGTTGGCCGACGCTTCTTGTAGGTGTAGTCGTAGCCGAAGTAGTAGTCGCGGCCCGGCACCACCGCCGTATTCAACTCCGCTGCGGGCTCGTCGGTAGCGACGTTTTCGGCGGCGAACTTGGTATCGGCCGGGTACACGAAGCGCACCTTGTACTGCACGCCGGCCGCTTTGGCCTGGTCCAGCGCCCGCCAGTTGGTAGCCACCACCTTCAATTCGAAGATGTAGGAATGCGCCGCCGTGCGCACCATCAGGTTGGTGTCCACGTCCACGTTCTTGGGCTTGAGGTAGAAGACGTTGTCACGCCGACTGATGTCCCAGCCGCCACTGAAGCCGCTGCTGTAGTCCAGCACCTGCTCGTGCGGACTCAACTCGATCTGGGTGGTGATGCCCAGGCCGGTGCGCACGGTGTAGATCTTGTCCGGCGCGTAATCGTATTCCTCGACCACCTGCGCGGCCGCCGGTAGTGCCAAGCCCGCCATCAATAGCAGAGCAAGGCCACGTCGCAGGATTTTCTGCAGCGGGCTACTCATCGTTCAACTCCCCGTTGTTCACTCGTGGCACCGGACTGCTCCGCCGGCGGCGGCGGCAATGCGGCGGCATTCGGATCCGCGCCTGGCATCGCGCCAGGTGCAGCGGCTGGATAAGCGCCCGGGCCCTGCGGGGCGACCCCACCCGGATAGGCCGGATAACCCTGCTGGCCCTGCGCATCAACCGGATAACCGGCAGGTGCCGCGGCGGGTGCGGGGGCGGGCTGCACCGGTGCGGGTGCACCCGGCGTCGGAGCAAAGTCGTTGTCAACGCGATAGTTGATGACGCGGAACCCCAGCGGGTTGAGCAGCCGGTCTTCGTCACTCAGGCGCAGGCTGGGCTGATAGGTGAACTCCAGCGTGGCGATCTTGCTGTCCAGCGGTTCGACGCGCCCGTTGGACTTGTCGTACACGCTGCGCTGGAAGCGGACCGTGGCACCGGTGGGTCGACGGCCCTCGCCGCCGCCCACCAACACGATGCTCAGGATGCGGATGTTGAGCGACTTGCTGGTGCCGTACAGCCGGAACGGACGCTCGAAGTTGGTCTGCGCGTGCAGCGCCATGTACGCCGGAGCCACCGCCGGGCTGGCCATGGAAAGCGTCGTGCGCCAGTTGCGCTGGCCGATCAGGCCGGCATCGTACGATTCGCGCGCAAGGATGAACTGGGCGACATTGCTCTTGTTGATCGCCTCTTCCGTGGTCACGTCGCGCTCACCGAAGTTACCGCTGAGGCGTGCCACCGATGCAGTGCCGGTGTAGGGATCGGCCATCACCAGGTACGGCACCTTCTCCTTGAGCGGCAGGAACAGCAGGTAGCCGCCGGCCAGCAGCAACGCCATGAGGATCGCGCACCAGGCGACCATCCACGCGCGCTTCTCGCTGCGCTTGGCACGGTCGGCCAAGGACACTTCGAAGTTGACCCCCTGCGAAACCGCCCGATCTATCTCGGGGGAACTCGTCTTCTTTTTACCAAACATGCCCGCGCTGTCCTTTACTTGCCAGCAGCATCAGCTGCGGAACCTACCTGCGGGCCCGCGGTGTCGTTGGACACAGCCGCGACGCTGACGATGATCTGTTGCCGCTCCACCACCACCAGCACGCCCTGTGCGGCGTAGGCGGCTGACAATGCAGCGGCGGCTTCTGCAACGCTGATGGTGTGGATGTCAGCTACCGGCCCGAACAACGTGTAGTCGTTGGGATGCAGATAGGACAAGGTCAAGCCCGAATCCTTGGCCCAGCGCGTCAACATGCCCTTCAGCGTGCCGTCCACAGGCGAGGCCTGATAGAGGTACGACGCGTGCAGCGGAATCGCCTGCGGCGCCTCGGCCATGCGGTTTACGGGCATCCATTTGCCACTGGGCTCGGTGGGCTTTGGCGCGGAACAACCGGCCAACAGCGCGATAGAGCTGAGGAAAGCAACGCATAGCGTGTTGCGGATCGGCATATTGCGGCTCACGAAGTCACCATCGAGAAGTTTTCGACCGCAGCAGAGCGCTGCAGGAGTCTCTGCACAAGGAAGCAGGGATGTTTGCGCCGAGATGGCAGGCAACGCGACGTGGCAAGGGCGACCCCAAGCAAGGGCTGGCCTGCAACCGTCAATGTGCGGACAGACCGCCGTCTGCTACCCGCTCCCCGTGAGAGATAAACCATTCAAAAATCCATTTCATCGTGACGTATGCACGGAACGATTACTTCGCACACTCGTCCCACTTCACCTTCGGGGCGGAGCATAGAGACGCAAATGTTTGCATCCCGTGAAGTAATTTTTCACACAAGAGTGTGATGCGCGTTCCGCGCATGGGCATGATCAACACACGTATCAGAACAACGACTTCAGCTTGATGACAGCGCGTCTGCGCCCGCAAAAAAGCTGAAAAATCCCCAATTCGTGCACTCAACATGCAGTCATCGCCGCCCCCCCCGGGGACGCTGCAGTATGCGAGCGTCCGACTACACAAGAGCGCTGCATGGACTGAGCATACACACACTCTTCACTGATTGACGTGAAGAAAAAAGTTAAGCGACGTTTGTTTCCCACTCGATGTTCGATTCTGGCAACATGCGCCTCTCGCCCGGCGAGGGTGTGAAGTCGAAAGGTGTGACATGGAGCAATCGAAGATGGAGGACTTCATCGCAAACGCCGCACTTCTTGCGGGCCACCTGACGCAGCAATGCGAGAAGGTCGTTGCGGAACAGAAGTCGTCCACCACGGATCTTCAACGCGCGGCAGCGGAAGTGGGGCAAGGCGTCGCTGCGGGAAGAGCCGAGCTTGCGCAGAGCGCGCGTGCAGCGGTACGCGAAGCGCTTTCCCAGGAAATTCCGGCAGCGGTGGAAGCCATCGCCGATAGTGGTGATCGGCTGCGCGCCATTGCCGATCAACTGCAGCGCGAGCAATTGGCCGCTGCCTCGGGCATACGCGCATTGGCGTGGAAAGCGTTGGCCGCCATGGTCGTTGCTGCTGCCGTGGTCATCGGCGGCACCGCCTATGTCGCCTCGAACAACGTACAACGTGCGCAGAACGCACGCCTGGAAGCCGAGGTGATGGAGACGCTGCAGCAGGTGAAGATCACCGCCTGCGATGGCAAGCCCTGCGTCAAGCTCAGCGATGGGCAGCAGCGCTGGTCGCGCAACGACGACTACATCCTCGTTGACACCAGCAACGGCGCTGGCGCCGGCAAGTGATCGCGAAGTGGCTCCGGCGCACTGCAATGGATCCGTCACTGCCGTGATTAAAACAAACATACGAATGACCGAGTCGAAGGAATCGCCTTGAGCAACTACCGGATCCTGATTGCCGCCATCTCTGCAGTGGTCCTGCTGATCGCGGCCATTTACCTGGCCGGCTTCCTGACCTTGATGTTCCTCGGGCTCGACACGGGGATGACCGAGTTCGGCACGTACTACCAGTACTTCAAGAATCTCAATCACCCGCAGGTGATGCAGTATGCCGGGCGCATCAAACTGGCCGGCGGCATCGGCGCGGCGTTGATGCTGCTGGTCTGGGCTTCCATCGTGGTGATGCTGATCAAGCTGCGCAGCCATCGCAACATCCACGGCCGTGCGCGTTTTGCCGGCATGGTTGACCTGGCCAACACGGGGCTGCTGAAGCACAAGGACGATGGCATCGTACTGGGGCAGATGAACGGCAAGCTGCTACGCCTGTCCGGCCAGCAGTTCGTGATCCTGGCCGCGCCAACCCGTTCGGGCAAAGGCGTTGGCGTGGTCATCCCCAACCTGCTCGACTACCGCGAATCGGCCGTGGTACTGGACATCAAGCAGGAAAACTTTGACCTGACCTCGGGCTGGCGCAAGTCCATCGGCCATGAGATCTACCTGTTCAATCCCTTCGCGGAAGACCGCCGCTCGCACCGTTGGAACCCGATGACCTACGTGTCCAGCGACCCGTCGTTCCGCGTGTCCGACCTGCAATCGATCTCGGCGATGCTGTACCCCGATGGTGATGACAAGGACAAGTTCTGGACCAGCCAGGCCCGCAACGCCTTCCTGGCCTTCACCCTGTATCTGTTCGAGCAGGCCGACGCCGTACCGGGATCGCCCAAGCCAACGCTGGGCCAGGTACTGCGCCTGTCCTCCGGCGACGGCACCGAGCTGAAGCCCTACCTGCAGAAGCTGGCCGAAGCCTCCTTCCTCAGCTCGCAGGCGCGCACTGCGTTTGCCGGCCTGCTGTCGCAGGCCGATGTCACCTTCGCCTCGATCATCGGCTCGTTCCGCGAGCCGCTCAATCCGTGGTTGAACCCGGTCCTGGATGCAGCCACCAGCGGCGACGATTTCCGCCTGGATGATGTGCGTCGCAAGCGCATGACCATCTATGTCGGCATCCAGCCCAACAAGCTGGCCGAAAGCCGACTGATCGTGAATCTGTTCTTCAGCCAACTGATCAACGTCAACACCAAGACCCTGCCGCAGAACGACAAGAGCCTAAAGCACCAGTGCCTGCTGCTGATGGACGAGTTCACCTCCATCGGCCGCGTGGACATCATCGCCAAAGCAGTGGCCTACATGGCCGGTTACAACCTGCGCCTGCTGCCCATCGTGCAGTCCATGGCCCAGCTGGATGCGGTGTACGGCAAGGAACTGTCGCGCACCATCATCACCAACCACGCGCTGCAGATCATCTACGCACCGCGCGAACAGCAGGATGCCAACGACTACTCCGAGATGCTGGGCTTCACCACCGTGCGCCGGCGCGCGCGCACGCATTCGCATGGCCAGAACCGGTCGGTATCGGATAACGAAGTTCTGGAAAAGCGCGCCTTGATGCTGCCCCAGGAGCTCAAGGCAATGGGCCCGGAGAAGGAGATCGTGCTGTACGAAGGCCTGGCCCACCCGGTGCTGTGCCGCAAGATCCGCTATTACAAGGATGGCTACTTCACCAAGCGGCTGCTGCCGAAGGTGGACGTCAAGCAGCTCACGCTGGCCTGACAAGAGCCGATTCGTCCGGCTTGAACAGCGGCCCCGGGGACTGGGTCCCCGCGGACAACCGCGCGCCGCGTCATCCAGCCCGACCATCCGGCAGATCACGGCGGGCGGTACGCTTGCCGCCCAAGCCCGCAACCTTCGTTCACCGTCCCGCAATCGACTGCGCTCCGGGCTCCGTACGTCTCCACATTCACTTCACCCGGCACCGGGTAGCCTCGCGACGCTTGCTATAAGCTCGTCAAAGGTTATCTGGCCGCTGGCTTTGCCGCCCGGGTAATCTGTACGTAAATTCACGGGGGTTACATGCTGTCATTTATCCAGGCTCCGGCGTTGGTGCGCCGCTGCTCGCGCGTAGTCGTTGCGCGTGCAATGCGCTGCACAGGTGGTACGGGCCGCGTGGCGGCGTTGTTGTTCTCGCTGTTTGCCATTCCGGCGTTGGCCACCGCTGCCGAGCTTGCCCCAGGTTTCAACGAATGCCCGATCGGCGCCAGCGTCAACGGCCAGTTCGACGCGGGCTGGTTTCATAATTTCCCCTCGCTGACGCGAAACCAGGACTTCCGCGCCAACCCGCCGGCCAACAACGATCCTCAGAACGGCTGGATCGAGACTGCCGGGGCAAACCCGCTGGTGGTGGCTTCAGCGACGGCCGAGTTGACCGGAAGCGGATTGGTTGAATTCAACGAAGGCCCGACCCGCAGCCGCTACCTGCAGGGCAACATCACCACCGGCAGCACGCTCACCGATGCGGCCAACAACAACTGGTACCTGGAATACAAGTTCACCACCCCGGCAGTGGTCGCCGCGGGCACGTTCTTCAAGAAGGTGCATGTGGTCAGCTATCAGGGATCGGACTTCCAGCTGGCGGTACGTGTGTTCGAAGGCGCGTCCTCTGATTTCTGGACCATTGCGCAGGATGTTCACGTCAACGTGAACCGAGCCAACGGTGATGCCAACACCTGGCAGCGCTTTTCGGCAAACAACACGCGTTACCCGATGCTCAAGCCCAACACCCAGTACACCGTCCGGCTTTACCTGTACAACCGCATTGGATCGGCAGTCATCGCCGACAACACCAACCCCGGCATTCCCGCTGGCATGAGCGTCATTTCCGCGGACGACTTCCAGTTCGGCACAGGCGTGTGCCCTCCCGCAACGCTCAAGCTGACCAAAATTTCCAACGGCAAGGCCGGTACGTTCAGCTTTGCCGGTACCAATGGCTTCCCGACTGAGAACCTCACCACCACGGCGGCCGGCAGCACAGGCCAGGCGAGCGTCACGCATACGCTGACCGCGACCAATACACAAACCGTGGTCACCGAACAGGCCGCTGCCGGCTTCCGCCTGGGCAGCATCAGCTGCACCGGGCTGGGCAGCGGTGGCAACGCCACAACTGCCATTGCCGGCAACGGCGCCAACGGTGGCAGCGTCACCCTTGATGCCGCAGCTACTACATGGGGCAGCAACATCGCCTGCACCTTCACCAATGAATCCACCGAAGCAGGCTTGTGGATACGCAAGAGCAACAATGCGCCGAGTCTGGTTTCCGGCACCCAGGCCACCTACACCATCGAACTGCACAACGATGGTCCCGCAGCCGCCAATCAGGCCGTGGTACGCGATACACCCACCGCCGGCCTCGGCAATTGCGCCGTGGTCGCCAACAGCTGCTCGCCGACGGCTATCACCTGCCCCGCCAATCTGTCTGATGTGCTGACACCCAGCGGACTCACCCTGCCACTGCTGCCTGCTGGCAGCGGCCTGAAGTTCCAGGTGCAGTGCCAGGTGCAATAAGCGGAGCAGAAAACTGCCCCGCCAGCTTGAATCAGCGGGCGGCCGGCGCAGCCTTGCGCAGCGCGATGGTGTAGAGCACCGCATAGAGCGTGGTGACGGACAGCGGCACGACGATGGTGCGCAGGATCTCGGGGGTGCCCGCCAACCAATGGATGCTGCCCAGCAGGGTTATCGAAACCGTGGCTGCCGCCAACGGCGGCAGCCACCACCCGGCATGGCCCGGCAAGCGAGCCGACAGCGCTTCAAGCATGCGCTTGAGGAACAAGGTGATCAGCGCCGACAGTACGCCCTGCACCAGCCCTGCAATCAACGGCCGCGGCATCGGATGTGCCAGATTGGCAAATGCCGCCCAACTGCCCATGGCCACGAAGGCCACTGCCATATGCACGGCACTGCTGCGGGCGGCGGCTTGAATGTTCTGACTCACGTGCGTCTTCCCTTTCCATCAAACCAGGCATGCAAAGGCAGGCGCCGGCACAACATGGCCCACCCATTGCAGACCAGAGCACGCAGTGTAGTGCCAACCGGCACAGGGGCTTGCATGCCGATCCGGCCACATCACCCTTCCCCGCAGCTAGGGCGTATCCAAACCCAAGCCAAGAAATGAACGCATGCGCTCAAGCTCCGCCTCCAGCCCATGCGCAAAGCCGGGCTCAGGCGGCTTCCGCCCTTCCACATAGTTCAACTGCGCGTCCAGGCTGCCGGCTGCCGCCGATACATTGCCCCAGCCAATCACCTTGTCGCGCCACAGCAGGGGTAGCGCGTAGTAACCCAGCTTGCGCTTTGCCGCTGGCGTATACGCCTCGAACCGATAGGCCCACCCCCAGAACAACTCAAAGCGCCGACGGTCCCACACCACCGGATCAAACGGTGTCAGCAACCGCACCTGTTCATCAGCAACCCACCGCCTGCTATCGGCGCGCTCGGATTCCGGCCATAGCCAATCCACACCATCCACGCGCACACGCTGCAAGCGCTTTCGCGCGCGCACCAAGGCAGCCTTGCGCCCTTCCTTCCATTGCGGCACACCGCCACCCAGATACGCCACCAACTGCCCCAGGCTGGCATCCGGCAACGGTGCGTACTTGTTGACGATCAGGTCGATCAACACATCCAGACGCTGTTCGACGTCGGCCGCTTCCACGGCGGGATCGGTCTCACGCACCGCGTACATGCGTGTGCCGCCCTGCCGCCGCGCCACGCGCAGCAGGCCGCGGTAATGCATGCCATCCAGGAGTTGGGTACTGGCATTGGACGAACCACCAAACCAATTGGTGGTCTTGCCATGGGCAAAATGCGCGTCGACCTCGCGCGGATGCACCACCCCGCGCTCGGCAATGAACGCCTGTACCGCCTGCGCCTGCTTCCAGCGTGCCGGCGTCCATTGCAAACGCGCCTGACGTGGGTGCATCAAGCCCTGGTGGGCACGCGGCAGGAAGCCGTAGTTGACGAAGTAGTCTTCCTCCAATGCCAGCCGCGGATAGCGCCGCTCCAGATCACCCGCGCGGTAGCCCGTCACCCGGTGCCGCAAGGTCAGGTCCTGCGCCCGCGCGGGGGCACGGATGGGATCGGCCTGGACAAAACCAAGTTTCTCGATCGCCCGCATCAAGGTGGTCGGCTTGAACAGCGTGCGGGCGACCGCATAGCGGCGCAGGTGATCGAGGGTGAACGGCATGGCGAGAGTCGACAGGTTGTTCCAGCAGGTTAGTTGGATCGCCGGATTCCGCATCGACACCCTTGACGTCGATGGCGCTGGCGCCACTGGGGTTGATTCTCGCAATATCTGCACCGCAGTTGTAGGACCGTTTGGCGCAAGGGCCGAGCGACGCTCCCGTGCATCTCGGCTCGCGAGCCCGTGGCTTATCATTCGCCATCCCAAGGAACGCACTGGCATCATGGAACGAGCCCGCACACAGCCACGCCGTTGGCCGCTTTTCATTCACGTCGCCGGTCTTGCCCTGGTAGGGCTATGCAGCGTTGGTGAAGCCCTGGCGCAGACCGCACGCAAGCCATCACCCTACGAGTACCGGCAGCAGGATGCCTCTGCGCCGGCGCGCGTTACCGGGCCGGACTACCTTGAGCGCATCGACAGCCGCGCGCAGTTCATGCAGCTGGCCCGGGTCTACAACCCGGGCACGGCGCTGGAGATGCCGCACCTCATCTTCGTGATCGACCGCCGCAATGCCGGGCGCATCTATTACATCAACACACCCCGCCACGCCCTGCACGAGCAGTTCGTGCGCAACCAGCGCCTGTCGCCGGGCATGACCAAGGCCACGCTCAACGCGCAATACCGCGACCCGCAGCGGCGCTTCCTGTTCGGCACGGTGAGCTGGCAGCGCGACCTGCCCGGCTATACCTACGAATTCTGGGAAGGCGACCAACTCACCGCTGCCCTGCTGCGCCAGACCGACCAGGTCCTGCATGCCTCGTTCCGTGATGCCATCCGCTTCAAGACCAACTCCACCCAGCACGAGCAGCTAGCGCGCAGCGTCGGCCTGCCCTTCATCAGCCAGGAGGCCTTGCTGCGCGAGCAACGCTTCCTTCCATTGAATACCGGCCGTGCAGAAGGCAGGCTGCGCATTCTGCGAACCGAGGCTCAACTGCGCGATCTTTCGCCCCGCGATATTCCGGTGCTGGATGAAGTGCCGATCGCATTGGCGCCGGTTGCCGGCCTGGTGACGCAGCGCCCCTCCACCCTGCTGTCGCACGTCAATCTGCTGGCCAAGGGTTGGGGCATCCCCAACGTCTACATCCGCGATGCCCAGAATGCGCTCCGTCAGTACGACGGGCGCTGGGTGGAACTGGATGTCAGCAACAACGACTATCGGGTGACACCGCGCACGCGACCCGCGCGCACGCCCTCGACCACCGCGGCCCGGCCTATCGCCCGCAACCTGCCGCGGCCGGACTTGTCGGTGACAACGCTCAAGCCGTTGGCAGCGTTACGCGCGCGCGACAGCAGCCACTGCGGCGTGAAGGCAGCCAATCTTGGCGCACTCAAGACCGCCCTGCCGCCGGCTGCACGCGTGCCGGATGGCTTCTGTATCCCGTTCGCGTACTACCAGGCGACGATGCAGCGATTGCAGATTCCGCAACGCCTGCAGGAGCTGCAACGTCGTCCCGGTTTCAGCACCGACGCGGGGGTACGTCGCGCTGCACTGGCGTCACTGCGCACCGAAATCAGCAATGCAACACCCGATCCTGCATTCGTGCGCGCACTGGACAGCCAATGGAAGAACCAGCTGCACAGCGTGGGCGTGTTCGTGCGCAGCTCGTCGAACTCCGAAGACCTGCCGGGCTTCAGCGGTGCGGGCCTGTACACCACGGTGCCGAATGTGACCCACAGTGATGCACTGGCCAGGGCAGTGCAGACGGTGTGGGCATCGGTATACAACTTTGAAGCTTACGAGGCACGCAGCGCCGCCGGGCTGGGCCAGGATGCGGTGGCCATGGCGGTACTGGTGCAGGCCGCAGCCCCGTCGGACAGCTCAGGGGTGATGATCACCCGCGACCCGTTTGATGCTGCCCGCCGCCACATCACCTATATCTCCGCCAAGCGCGGCCTCGGCATCCGCGTGGTCGAAGGCAAGCGGCAAGCCGAGCAGGTGATGTATTCCACCTGGTCCAAGGCCGTGCAGTTACTCAGCCGCTCTGCCGAAGACACGCAGCTGGTTGCCAACAGCGCCGGTGGTGTACGCGAGGTACCCATCACCGGCTCGCGCCAGGTGCTGACCGACCCGCTGATCGCGCGCCTGGCTGCCATCGGCAACAAGACCAAGCAGACGCTGGGCGGCGTGGATCAGGATATCGAGTGGGCCGTGGTTGGCGACGACGTGCTGATTCTTCAGTCCCGCCCGTATGTGGATGGAAGCCGGAACTAGCCGCCAAGCCCAGGTTCCAACGCAGCAGATAGTGCGGGCTTCTCAAACGTGAACAGGTGGCCCGCGCGGCCAAAGCTAGACTCGCTTCACTGGGAAGAACACGTGCGTGGGCTATGTTCGCGCACATAACTGCCAAAGGAGCCTTCGCAATGCCCTGCGCCCCCCTTGTTTCGCGTCGCATCGCCGCCCCACTGATGTTGGCAACGCTGATGGTGGCGTGCAAACCCGCCGCGTCGCAGGACACGGACCCCGCCGCAGCCGCGCCGGTAGCGCAGCCCCAGGCAACGGCTGCCGCAACGGACAGGTTGCCCGCCGAACTTGCGACACTGCCGCAGGCGCCATCAACCTCACCGCAACCGTGGGTGCCTTATGCGGTTGAGAAGGGAATGGCCGCGCAGTGGTGCCCCGAGAATCCCAACGACAGCCAGGTGCCCAGCGATCGTGCGCGCAGTACCGGCCTGTTGCACAAGCCCTGCCTTGGGTTGTTGCCGCAGCACCTGGCGCAGGTATTGCTGGCCATCCCCGACAAGGACATTTTCATTCCCGGCGCAGCGCGTGCGGCACTGGTCCGTGAGCCGCAAGCGTATCTGGCGCTACCCGGGCGTGGCGCGCGGCCCGATTTCCTGACTACGGTGGACTTTCTCGAAGGCATCACCGTGCGTTCCTTCGAAGGCAGCTCGGCGGCCGATACCGTTTACCTGGTGCAGGGGCCGTTCCGTTGCATCGACAACGTTGCCGACGCCGCGCCTGAAGGCGCGTATCAGCTGGATGCCGCGGGCTGCAAGGCTGCGCAGGCCGATACACGTGTCTACAAGTGGTCCAGCAACGGCGCCTTGGGCGACGTCACCCCACACTACCTGCCTGCCCCGCAATTGACCCCAGCCGAGCAAGCTGCCGTTGAACCCGGTTCGTTGCAGCTCGATCTCAGCCACTTGAGCGAGGTGCCGACGTTGCGCTGGACGGCACTGCTCAAGAGTCGCAACCCGGGTGGTGGTCATGATGACTACGACCCCATCGCCATGCCTGCCGATATCCCCGCCGAGCGGCGCTTGGGCGACGCGTTGCACTTCGGCTTCCTTACCTGGGATGGCAAGGCGTTCCAGACCCAGCAGCGGGTAACGCGGGCGCAATGGCCCACACCGCACTGCAATGCAGCGCGCCCCGACAGCGGTTGCGATACGGACGCAAAGGCTACCGGGCGCTATGCCGACCCCTTCGTTGATGAGCAGGCCCCCGCGGCAAGGAGCGGATCATGACCAATCCCCACCCCACCACCGCCACCGATATCGATATCCGCAGCAGCGCCGATCAGGTGATCGCGCAGTTCCGCCAGGGTCACCACGCCGAGGCCATGCGCCTGCTGGAACAGGCACGCGGCGACGAGCGGCCGGTGGTGCAGGAAGCCCTGGATCGCTACGTCTCCGCAGGTGCCCGCCCGCAACTGGACCAGCTCAATACGTCCGGCGCATTGCAAGGCGGGCCGGACCAGGCCGCGCTGCAACGGCTGCGCCAGGCATCGCAGCCACCGCGCATGCCCGAGTACAGCCAGGTAGCGGACCAACCCAATGAGCTGGTCGGGCTGACCGAAGCGCAGAAGTACGATGTCTATGCCAGCATGGTGGAAACCCGCGGCAACCAGAACGCGCGCGACGCACTGGGCACGCAGGACAGCGTGCTGCTCGGCCTGCGCAAGGAGACCTCGACGCTCGCCTCGATGGACAGCAACGGCCAACGCGGCACCGGCGTGTACGACGACCAGATCGCGGTACTGCGCAAGGATGCCAACGGCGGCAGGCACTGGTACATGGCCGACCGCGCCAGCACCGAACCCACCGCGCAGTACGACCGCCACGCCGAGCCCGCGCCGGGCCGCGAACGCACGCCTTATGCCGATGTGACCTGGCGCCGCGCCGAGGGCGAGGATGTGAATGGCGACCGCCGTGAAGATCTTGGCCGGTTGGCCGAGGGCACCATCGAAATGAGCTCCACCACCCACACAAACCCGCGATCGGCAGGCACCAACCAGGCGTTCCGGCCTTCGACCGAACAGTTGACCGCACCACGCGATGCCGACCTGGTGCAACGCGACAGCAATGGCGATGGCCTGTTCAACCAGCACGATACCAACGGCGTGCAGGACTTGAACCGCACCTTCAAGATCCATAGCGGCTCGCGCACCAATACCGACTCCGCAGGTTGCCAGACCATCCACCCCTCGGACTTCTCGTCCTTCATGGACGCCGCCAAGGCCAATCCAGCGCAGACCCGCTGGCAGTACGTGCTGACCTCGACCACCGAGCCGCCTGCCCAACAACAGGAACAGGGCCGCGCACAGGAGCCGCGCCAACAGCAGGCACCTGCAGGCGCCGCGGCTGCCGAGCGCCAAGGCATGAACCAGCCAGGCCCTTTCAACGACGCACACGCAGACCAATACCTGGCCGCGGCAATGAGCGGCAACAGCGATGCGCTGGATAGACTGGCGATGAATTTCGCCCAATCAAACGAAGGGCAGCGCATGGCACAGATGGGCGATGACCTGCTTGCCCGCCAACAGGCGATGGACCGCCAGGTCGCGCAGCCGCAACACGCACCGCAGGAACACGCGCGGCAGTAACCACCAGAACACGGCACCAAGGACGCAACATGGACAGCGGCAACCAGGGAACGAACAACGCCAGCACCGCCGACGCAGTGAAGGCGTTGCTGATGCTGCGTTCGGAAATGGTCCAGCGCGAGGCACGCATGAGCGCCGCCTTCGACGAACGCATGCAGGCGCTCGCACAGCAGGTAACGCAGGTGCGCAGCGACATCGCCGGCCTGGTAGGCGGCGCCAGCGCACAGATCGCACGCGAGGCCAAGGATGCCGTATCACCGGTAGCAACCGAATACGGCCGCGCGGTCTCGGCCACCTCCGCCCACCTGCAAGGTGCCAACCGCATGGTCTGGCTATGGCTGGGCGCTGCCGCCTCCATCCTGCTGCTGGTGCTGTTGGTGGGCTGGGCAGTGCTGGGCTACTACCGCCGGGAGCTTTCGCAGGCCAAGGATGAGCTTGCGCGCTACGAAAATGCGGTACCGGTCATGCAGGCCTTCGCCGCGTCGGACGCCATCATCTGCGATGGCCGCATCTGCATCAATCCGGATAGCGCGGCCAAGAGCCAGGCTGATAACAAGCAATACCGGGTGGCCAAGCCACGGCCTTGATCCAAGACCTGGAATCCGGATTGGGGTTGAAGCGTATCCAACCCAACCAAGACGATGGCTGCCCAATACGCAGCATCCAGATTGGCGCTAGGGTCACTGATCAACAAGCGCCAAGGCGCAAACCCACACGCTGATGGGCTGTCCGCAATAGCGTGATCGCGCACAGGATGTTCACCATCACCTCCCCCGCTCGTCGCATAGCTCGCGGACGGTAAACCCAACGTCATCCCGGATGCTTCGTGCCATCCGCTCAAGGCCATCCAGGCGCTCGTGCAGATAACTGTCAGACGGAACCACAGCACGCAAACGCTCACTGACATCGACGGACCAATTCCGCGGCCCGGCATCACGGGTATTGGTGGGCTTTCCAATGCGCCAAGGCAGCAGCATTGCCCTCTGCGAATCGGAATGCAGCATCTGTTGCCGGCCATCGCTCCAGATCAGCTGGATGGCCGCGAACGGATAGTCGTCCGTCCAGCGCAAACCCTCACCGAAGTACTCATCAACCAGCGCCACGGTTCCTTTGTTCTTCACGTATTGCCCACCCAACACCAGCTGCGTCTGTGCACTGCACCGTCCTGTTGAATCCGGATAACGCACGTCATCTGGAATCAACTGCCCGCGCCGGATGCGTGAAGCAACCTCGCGCACGCCACGGCCACGTGACCAGGCCGGCCCCCGCACGGCGTCGACCAGGGCCTTCACGTCCGCAACGGCGACATTGCGCGCGGGATTTTGGCGGTTTCCATCGCGGTTGCGATAGCTGCCACGCAGTCTGTAGTCCCCTTGGCCGGCTGCGCGATCAAACGCAAAGCTTTCCTCGATCAAGCCCCATCCCATGTGTTGGTAGCTGACGACAATGCGTACCGGCAAGTCACTGCCGGCTGTCGCTGCCACGGCAGGCGCTGTCACGCTTATCAGCAGCAATGCCGCAAAAAGCCAGCCACAGGGATGGGCCCGCCATCGTCGATGACTCATTTTGCCGTCGCGCCACCCAGGTGCTGGCCAAGAAAGCCCAGCAAGCGCGCGTAATACTCGCGCCGATGCGGTTCGGTGTAGAAGCCATGTCCCTCGTTGGGGTAGTACAGGGTTTCCACCGGCACACCCGCGCGCTTCAATGCCCGCTCCATGCGTTTGCTGTGTTCGATCGGCGCACGCTCATCCCTGCCGCCGGCAGCCAGGAACACGGGGACCTTGATGCGATCAGCCAGATTCACCGGCGAGCGCGCGCCCAGCTCGCGGCGGTCGCCCAGCCAGTCGGCTGCCCAGGTACGCCCGGAACCACTGCCCTGCGAGGTGTCGCGATGCATCAGCTCCAGGTCGTAGACACCCACGTAGCCGGCGGCACAGCGATACAGGTCCGGGTCGCGTGCCGCACCCATCAGGGCGGCATAACCGCCGTAGCTGGCGCCGTAAATGCAGATACGTTCGCGGTCGGCCACGCCCTGCTTAATCGCCCACTGGGTGGCATCGGCCAGGTCGTCCTGCATGCGCGCGCCCCATTCGCGGCTGCCCGCGTCGGTAAAGGCGCGTCCATAGTTGCCCGAGCCACGATAGTTGACCCGCAGCACCGCATAGCCAGCAGCGGCCAGCAACTGCGCGTCGTCGTCGAAACGCCATTGGTCGAACACCGTGAAGGGACCGCCGTGGGGCAGCAGCACCATCGGCCGCGGACCATTGGCGGCGGTAAGCGGCTCGGTCAGATAGCCATGCAGCTGCATGCCATCACGCGCACGGAAGTTGACCAGGCGCGAGGGCGGCACCTGCGTTGGCACGAACCATTCGCGGCGACTGAAGATACGGTCGGCCTTCTTCTGTTCGGTATCAAACAGGAAGTAGTCGCCGTTGTTGCGGTCGCCCCAGACGAACAGCAACACATAGCGACCATCGGCGGTAGCCGAGGTCATGCGCACCGCGTCGTGCACGAACACTTTTTCAAGGCTGCGATAGAGGCGCGGCGTGCGCGCGGCTTCATCGAAGAAGCGGTTGCTGATGCGCTCGTGCATGAACGATGCACCTATCGGTGTCTTGCCGTCCAGGTCATAGAGGATCTGGTAAGGATCGACCACTGCATCGCGCAGCAGCTCCACTTCCTTGCCGGTAGCCGGGTCCCAGGACACGATGCTGTCCGGGCCACTAGCCTGCTCCACCTGCAGGTAGGCCAGCTTTCCGTCCGCGCTGAAACCCAAGGGAAAGCGGCGCTGACCGCTGCTGCCGGCATCGTTGATCAGCCGCCAATCCTCCCCGCGCGCGTCGCGGTAATACAGCTTGGAGATGTTGTCGACATTGGCACCCACTGCAAAGCGTACTTCGCCGGCCTGATCGGAAATGAAGCTGGCACGCCGTACCGGCACCTCGGCAATGCGGATGCGGTTGCGGTTGTAGATGTCCAGCTTCTCTACGCGCACGAACGGATCGTTGGCGACGGACACTGCAGACACCAGCACATTGCGGGTATCGCCCGCCAATGGGTCCAGCATGTAGACCATCTGCTCGAGCGTGTTGCGCACTTCCGTGACCAGGCCCGCATGCTCGCGCACGCCGTAAGGGCTGGCCAACAACATGCTGTACTTGCCGTCCACGTTCACCGCGTGCAGCTCACCGATGGACACCGGCTCATCGCGCGAGCCCTGCTTGCGCGACAGCGAGACCACGACGCGCTCATCGTTGGCCCACCAGAAGTCATCCACCACCGAGTCCGCCCCGCCCATGATCTTGGCGGTGAAGGCGTGATCCTCACGGCGCAGGATAAGCAAGGCAGTACGGTCTTCCAGCGGCTTGGTCACCGCGAAATGCTTGCCGTCGGGTGAAATCTTCACCCACTCATAGACGTCCTGCTGGACATAGGGCGTAAGGTCCACGGCATCCGCTGCCCGCACCCCGGCCGACACCACGCATAGAAGCAACGCCAACCAGAACCGCATACCGATCCCCTCCCTGGCAACCCAGACCCCACTGGTAAGCGGAGCATGGGGCAAAACCGGGGTCAGAGTCGAGTTCCTACACCACCACCCCGGCTACAGGGATAGCCTTCATCCCCCAATCCCGCCCACCCTCACCGTTGGACACCTGGACGGGACCGCACATGGCACGGCAACCGCGTATCGACCTGGCCGGCATAGCGCAACATGTGATCCAGCGCGGCAATGACCGGCAGCCCTGCTTTTTCCGCGATATCGACCGCACGCGCTACCTGCAGGACCTGCGGGAACTGTCCATCAAGTTCGGCTGTGGCCTGCACGCCTATGTACTGATGACCAACCACGTCCACCTGCTGATTACGCCCACAGAAGCAGGTGCCATCAGTCACATGATGCAATCGTTGGGCCGGCGCTATGTCCGCTATGTCAACGATGCCTATACGCGAACGGGCACCCTTTGGGAGGGCCGCTACAAATCACATCTGGTCGCCAGTGATGAGCATTTGCTGCGTTGCTACCGCTATATCGAACTGAACCCCGTCCGCGCCCGCATGGTTGCGCGCCCCGAAGACTATGCCTGGTCGAGCTACCGCCACAATGCCCTCGGCATGCCCGACCCCGCCCTGCAGGCGCACGTCTGCTATCAACGGCTTGGTCCCACCCTGCAACAGCGTCAGGTGGCTTACAAGGCACTGGTAGATGAGGTCAATGCAGAGGACGCCGAGCAGTTCCGCACGCATCTGCACAAGCAGCAGCCCATGGGCAACGACCGCTTTCGCGCATCCATCGAACAGCAACTGGGACGCAGCCTAAGCCCGCGCAAGAGCGGCCGGCCGAAAACTCGGCTCTGACCCCGGTTTCACTTCCACCCGGTTGCGCCGCGATACGCCGCTACAAGCCAGTTACGAAAGTACTGCCGTCATAACGTCCTTGGAAGGCGTTGATTGACTTCCCAGTCACGCCCTGCACTTCCGCATCCAACGCACTGTATTCCTGACCACCGCGCTTATAGGCATAGGTGCGCCCCAACTGCATGATCCGCGCGTTGCCGGCACCAAAGACCTGCCCAGTGTGGTAACCACCGACCAACACTGCCTGCAGGTTGGCACCTGCCTCAACAGTCAACATCCAATTGACCGGCTCATACGCACTGAGCACCAGGATAGTGGGCGTACTGGAGCGCCGCACTCGAATCTGGATGGACCCAGCCTGATGTTGAATGCCAACTCCGTGAACACCGTTGGCAGCTTCGTATACGCCCACCGCTTCAATCCGGGCATTGCGGGCCAGCGCGGCCAGCGGCGCTGCCGCTGAAGGTACCCGCGTGGACGACGCAGGCAGCGCGGTCGACGCCGTCATACTCCGCGCTGCCAACGCTGCGCGCGCCCGCTGTATCGCCAGCAAATGCGCCGGCGAAGCAGCAGCTGCTGCCGCCAGTTCCGCATCACGCAGGCCGCCCTCCATCTCCGCCAACTCCTGCGCACGCGTAGACAGGGCAACACGGGATTGCTCTTCCAACTGCTCGATCACACTGCTCACACTCTGCGCCGCCAACAACGGTAGCTGATCAAGTACCTGGATCCTGGACTGATCGATCACGCCGTTGCGCTGCAATGATGGAATGAAGAGGAACTGCTGGGATACCAACTTTGCTGCATCCACCTGCGCCAACGTCTGCTTGCTCAGCGAGTACACATACGTGTGGTATCCGACATACCCGTTCTGGGTGCGCACGCGCAGCAATAGCTCATCACTGCGCGGCGTTGCCCAGACAGCATTGATCAGCAACGGTTGCAGGGGCAGTGTCCGCTGCTGGCGGTCGGCTAGCAGAACTTGTCGCAGTTGGCGCTGTGCCGATACGACATAGCTACCGTCCACTGCGGTTGCCAGACCACGATCAGCCGCTGCGAACTCCACAGGCTGCTCGGCAACCAACTGCACAGACCACCCTTCGCCCCCCTTCTGCAGGGCGATCTCGCTCAGACGACCCGGCGAGAACAGCAGATAGTGATGCGGCTTGCCCGGAACCGGCAGCACCTTGTCCACCGATGCCGCAGCAAGCGGAATGGGGACGCGTGTTCCGGCCACGGCATCAAGCAATACAACCACTGCCCGCCGCTGCGTCTCCCGTTTGGCTGGCTCACTGAGAATGGCGCCGACACCTTCCAGCCAGTGGAACCGGCTTGGCGACACCTTGTACGCGGCCAGTACCTCACCAGACTCCGCCGCACGCACTTCCGTGTCACCGTCACTGCCAGCAACCGTCAGCAACCGGCCGTTGGCCGACAACACCCCACCGCCCAACCGCCCTTCTGTTTCACTCAGCACTTGGCTGGTCTGCATGTCGACCAACCGATACTTGTCATTCAAATCCAGAACCACCACACCAGCCTTGGCCGCGAAGCCGGGTTGCTGGAAGGGACGGTCACTGATGACGAAACCTGCCGGGGTACTGGCAACCGGCCGCAACGGCGGCGCCAACAGCAGCGCAGCCATCCGCCGCAATACCAGCCACTCATCCAGGGCGGCGTCACTTTCAGCAAAGCAGGTATTGCCGGCCAAGTCATCGCGCACGCGTTCACTGCTGGCGAACAGCGAGACTTTGTAATCCTTGCCACAGTCGCGTGCACGTTGCTGCAACCGGGCCTGATACGCCTGCTCAAACTCGGCAGCATCCTGCCCCAAGGCCTTCAACTGCGCTTCTAGCCGCTGCTTGTTGGCAAGCACCGCGCTGCCCGGCGGTATCGCGTCGTTGATGCGCGCTTCATTGGACTTGCCCAGATTGCCGCAGCCCGACAATGCAGCGGCTACAGCCAGTACACCCAGCACCTTCAAGACCTTTTCCATGTCGCCCCCGGTTGGATGCTCATGCCTGCGTTCCTCGCTGGCCGGCTGGGCGATGGTATTACGCCGCCCGCCACCGCGGTAGATGCCAGCCCGGTGACCGGTCTTGCCAGGAGGCCGGGCAGGATGCATGCCGGCCCATCGGAGCCGCAGGATCTCCTGCCCGCGCTACCGGTGCCGGGAAGCCTCACACGCTGATGGAGAACCCCTCGATTTGGATTGGCCTAGCGCTTGCGACGGCGGTGAAACTCGGCGCCCCTTCGCTTGGGTGGCAACCTGCTTGCGCTGCTGGCAAAGGCCTTGCCGAGCATGGCTCGGCACTACAAGGAGTTGGTTGCGGTGCGCCGGGAGGACGTGTTGGTTTCGATGCACAATGGACGCCCCGGTGCAGTTTCAGCGGAGGCCGGTTTCACTTCCACCCGGTTGCGACCGGCGTGCTTGCCCCGGTATAGCGCCGCGTCGGCTTCCTGCAGGGCGCGGTCCAGGCTGGCTTCGCTGTCAAAGCTGCCCGAGACGCCGATGGTGACGGTGCAGCGCAGCCCCACATAGCCCGGGCCGTGCAACATCTGCTTGTGTTCTATCGCCTCGCGCACGCGCTCTGCAAGGGCAAGCGCCGATGTGTCATCGCCGCCTACACAGATGGCGACAAACTCCTCGCCGCCAAGGCGACAGACCAGATCACCCTTGCGCACAGCACCACGCAACGCATCCGCTACCCCGCATAGCACTGCATCGCCCACGTGATGGCCGTAGTTGTCATTGATGTGTTTGAAATGGTCCACATCGATGAGTAGCAGGTGCGCTAGCCGGGCGCGGCGGAAATAACTTTCCAGCTCGGCGCTCAAACCACGCCGATTGAGCAGCTGCGTCATCGGGTCGCTGGCCGCAGTCGCGCGCAACGTGTCGGTAAGCCGGCGCAGCACCAGCCACACGATCGACGGCGGAAGGATGGTAGCCAGCGAGCACATGTAGACGTAGAACACCATCTGGAACTGCTGGTCCGCCGCCAAGCCTGCCAATCCGCCGCTCAGCAGTTTGACGAGCTTGATCACGTTCAACACGCAGATGCCGCTGATCAGGCCTGCGAACAACAACATCTCGCCACGCAGGTCCCGAGCGAAGCTGCGCATGCCGTGCACCAGCACCGCCATCATCGCGACAAAGCACACCGCACAGGTGGCAGCGAGCATGGCGTAGCGCCCCAGCGAACCCCAGCCCCAATTGGCCAAAACCTGCGCTGTGCAATAGCCCAAGGCCAAGCACAACAAGGGGCGCCACAACCGCGTGTTCAAGCCGAAGAAGCGCGCACCGCCCACGCAATACGCCAGCAACGAGCAAAGCGTGAGCGTGTGATTGGCAACGCTCATCAGATTCCAGCCCGGCGCCCCCTCCAGCAGCTGCAGTACGTAAGCACCACCCAGCATCAGGTTACCGACCGCAAACACATCCATGCCCATCTTTTCGCCACGCAGGCGGCGGCTGATCAGCAGGAACATCACGGTGAAGCTCAGCAGGTAGACGCAGAGCATGCCGACTAAGAGGGTGGTGATCATCAGGCGTTCGATACTTTGGGCAGACAAAGGCATAGCCGCCCGCGATGCGGACCGATCAATGCCCAACGTGAAATCGCAACGCTGCCGTTAGCCCCCCGGCAAACTGCGTTGTCCCCGGGCGGTATGGTACTGAAATTTGACGGCGCTCTCGGCTTGGGATTGAAGAGTAGGCAAGCTGTGATTGGCTACCAACACTCTTACGAAAGGTGCGTCAAACACTTTGTCTTGAACCGAGCGACGGTGGGCATCCGCTGCGCTATTGGGAGCTGAGGCGTCCTTGCGACTCTCCTCAGCAGCCGTCCCGCTACATTCTGCTCGAGCAACGGCTGCGCTCGGAGCAACCAGGAAGCCGCCTACAACAGCACAGCCCGGAATCGCCCGGTCGCAAGATCTGCGACAGGCTTTGGTGAATCGCCCAGGCTTTTGTAGACACTCTTCAGCCGTTTAGTGCGTACTGCCGTTCAAACTCTATCGGGGACAGGCCGCCATTGGAACCGTGTCGCCGTGTCGGGTTGTAAAACATCTCGATGTAC
>Ga0308157_10000958_pt1 | contig 71577 bp, 70 predicted proteins | sample PhyBR1_FD_201035 | JGI IMG/M metagenome (GOLD analysis project Ga0308157, IMG submission 201035) | Phyllosphere microbial communities from UC Gill Tract Community Farm, Albany, California, United States - DLSLB.R1 | ecosystem: Host-associated > Plants > Phyllosphere > Unclassified | place: USA...
TGTTCATCATGCAGGCGCACGGCGTGCACCTCAGCGTCTCGCAGCAGGTCTTCATGCTGCTGCTGCTGATGGTGACGTCCAAGGGCATCGCCGGCATCCCGCGCGCCTCGCTGGTGGTTATCATGGCGACCCTGACCTACTTCGGTCTGCCGGAAGCCTGGATCGCCATCGTCCTGGGCGTCGATCACCTGCTCGACATGGGCCGCTCGGCCACCAACGTGGTCGGCAACTCTGTCGCCGCCGCCGTGGTCGCCAAGTGGGAAGGCGAGCTGGACGACATCCCCGAGGGGGATGGGGACGCGCCCCAGACGGCCGCCGCCTGAGACGTCAGCCGCACCTAATGAAAAGGCCGCCCCAGCGATGGGGCGGCCTTATTGCTATGCGGTGGCGGCGTTTCTCTCTTGCCGTCATTCCGGGGCGCGAAGCGAACCCGGAACCCAGGCGGCTGAACCTGACAAACCGCCTGCCTAATGAAGCGCCTGGGCCCCGGATCGACCCTTCGGGCCGTCCGGGGTGACAGCGGAGAGGGCGACCCCATTCAGGGCCGCCGCCGTGTCCTAGTCTTCGGCGCTGACCGCCGGCCCGTAGAAGAGGGCGTTGAACAGCAGGCGGACCGAGGACCGGGCCTGGGCGCGGTTGACCACGTCGGGGCCGAGCACGATCACGCGGCCTTCGCCGTGCGGCAAGTCCAGAACCGCGTCCGAACCCGACAGCTTCTGCGGGCCGATGGCCCAGCCGCTGGCGACCGCGACCTGCTCGGGATAGCGGACGATCGAGCCGGTTTCGCTCGCGTGGCGGAAGCCGGTGTTGCGGTTGAAGAAGACGTTCATCTGGGCCGGAGCGCCGAAGGCCAGCGGCTGACGATTGTCCACCTCGGTCTTCAGCACGGCGCCGGGGATGAAGAAGTCGGTCGAGGCCGGGGCCTTGCCGTCCGCGCCCAGCAGGACGTCCTGAACCGGCGCGCCCATGGCGGTGGCGAGACGGTGCGACGAGCCGATGGTGACGACGCTGCCGCCGCCGCGCACGAAGGCGTCGATCTGCGGCACCGACTTCTCGGTCGTGATGTGGCCCAGCCAGCCGCGATATTCGGCGGGGATGGACTCCGGCTCGGGCTGGTCCCGCTGGGCCGCTGCCGAAAGGTCCGCCGGGATCATGTCCGAGGCGAAGACCAGGACGTCGAAGTCCCTGGCCAGATCGCCAGCGTCCAGACGCTGCGGATAGACGACCTCGAACGGGTACTCGAACTGCTCCAGCATCCAGCGGGTCCAGCCCGAGGCCATCGAGCCGCCGTAGCGGTCGAGCAGACCGACGCGCACCGGCTTCAGCGTGATCTTGTCGCCGCCGGGGGCGCGGGCGGCGGCGTGGGCGTTCAGGCCCAGATCGCGCACAGCGGCCTCGACCATGGGACGGGCCGCATCGCTGGCCGGGATCCACAGGGCGCCGGGAGCAAGCGTGGCGCGGCCCGCGCGGGTCTCGCCTTCCTGCCAATAGACAGCCAGGCCCGCCTTCAGCAGGCGGTTGGACAGGATGTAGCCGTTGACCGGGGCGTGATCGATCAGCCAGCCGGCGCGGCCTGAACCCTCGATCTTGCCAGGCGGCGGGGCCATGACGTCGGCGACGCGCTCGGTCGGGGCTTCGAAGCCGTCGAGGATGCGGTCGAACTTGACGCCCATCTGCAACGCCAGCGTATAGCCGGTCGCGTCATAGGGCAGGGCGGGCGGGCCGCCCGGATACTGCAGGTCGTGCGGGTGGTCCTGCGGCTCGAACATGTCCAGCACGTGCGGGCGATAGGCCTGGGCCGTCTTCACCACATAGGAGCCGGCGGGATAGGTCGTGCCGCCCACGGTGAAGGCGCGAGTGGCGCGGTCCACATCCACGCCCGTCTTGATCAGGCTGTTCAGGAAGGCGACGGCGTTGGGCAGGTCGGCCTGATCCGCCGGGATGACATAGCCACGCGGGTCGCGACGGGCCGGATCGCGCAGCACCTGCTCATAGAGGGCCGGATCGACGCCGCGACGGCCGGTGGCGTTTTCGCCCGCCGCCTCGACCAGAGCCTCGACACCGGTCGGCGTGATGCGCCAGGTGTCGGTATTGCCCTTGTCGATGGCGTTCTGGCCCATGCGCCAGATGTTGAATAGCAGCCGGTCCTTGTTGCGCGAGGCGTAGTTCAGCACGGCGCGGTTGATCGACTGCGAGTATTCGATCGACTGGGCGAAATGCCAGGTCTGGGGCGCGACCGGCATCGGCAGGTCGTTGCGGGCCAACTGGTTCTGCGGGATCAGGCTGATCTGGCTCGGCGTCGGGTGGCCGGTGATCTCGGTCAGCAGGCCGACGGCGTTGTGGAAGTAGGTGATGGAGCGTTCCATCCCGTTGTTCCAGGTCGAGTAGTTGGCGCCGCTGCGCATGGTCGAGCCGGGCTTGCCCTCTTCGATCAGGCGGCTGTGCATGGCCGCGCCGACTTCCGACAGCGTGCCCATGACCAGGGGGTCGTAGTTGTAGTTGAACGGGTCACGGAAGGGCGGCATGAAGACCACCGTCCCGGCCGGGGCCGTCTGGTGGTGGTTGTAGATGATCTGCGGGAACCACTCGCGGAAGAACTGGCGGTTGACGTTGGTCGTCTCGGCCATGGCCGACAGGTAGTAGTCGCGGTTGTTATCGTGGCCGACGTACTTTTGATAAAGCACCGGGATCGAGGCGAACTCGCGCTTCAGCGGGTCCTCGTTGCGCATGTACCAGTTGGAGACCAGCTCCATCCCGTCCGGGTTCAGCGGCGCGAACAGGATGATGGTGTCGTTCAGAACGCGCAGGGCCTCGGGGTCTTCCGCCGTCAGCCATTCATGCACGGCGGCGATCAGGGCCTGGGGCGGGACGGTCTCGGTCGCGTGCAGGCCGCCGTCGATCCAGACCACGGCCTTGCCCTCGGCGGACATGGCGCGCGCGTCGGCCTCGCTGACGCCTTCGGCCTTGGCAAGGCGGCGCGCGATCTCCTGATAGCGGTCCAGATGGGCCAGGTTCTCGGGCGTGGAGACAATGGCGATATACTGGGTGCGGCCTTCGGAGGACTTGCCGATCTCGACCAGCTTCATCCGGTCCGACTGGCTGGCCAGGGTCTTCAGATAGGCTTCCCACTGGCTGTAGTTGACCAGGTGATAGTCGGCGCCGACTGCATGCCCGAAGGCTTCCTGCGGCGAGGTGATGCGCGAGGCCGCCGCTGTCGCCGAGACCGCCGCCGGCTGTTCCTCCAGCGCCGCCTCATAGGCCAGAGCGCTGGTGCTGGTCAGGGCGAAGGCGGCGAAACCGACGGTCCAGGCCAGGGTCCGCAGAGGGCGGCGGCGCGCGGCTTGGCGTCCAGGCGCGGCGGACGAGGTCGATCTGATCATGGCGTTCCTGTCAAAGCTACTGCGAGGCGCTCGATACAAGACGTTGCGACGGCGCCGATTCCTCCACGATGCCGCGCACGTCGATGAAGTCCATCGCTGATGGTCGGCGCCAAATGTCTAAATCCAAAAAGAAAGGCTACCCAAAAAGGGTGGCCTTTCACCATCACATCCGATCTTGAGCGGAGCTCGACTGATCGATGAAATTTATCCCTGCTACTGGATCATCCAGTCATCAGGCATGGAGGGCGTGTACCAGTCGATTGGAACTTCGAATGGCGTGGCAGACCTGTCGATCTGGATAGCCGGATCTGGCCCCTGATTGGCGAAGGTGTCGTTGTAGGCGATGTCGGTCATAGGGTCTGAGTTGACCGCAGTGGTTAGGAAAATCGATGCGGCTTCTTCTGTATTAATGATGAAGTTGCCCCCTTCTCTGGCGTCTACTTCAATCGCGGTGGCAGCGTAGAGGTCGTCAAGCAGGATTTGATCTGCTGTACCCAGGGTTTTTGTCGCCGGCGGGTTGGTGATGCTGGTGATCAGTTTGAAGTCGCCTGTGCTGCCAGTGGCACTGGAGATCACCACAAAATACTTGCCCTCAGCCTTGATCTCGAACTGGCCGTTGACCGAGGTGATACGGTTGCCGAGGGCGTCATAGAGCTGGACCGAGTTTGCGGAGCCCGTGACTTCGAAGCTGACCAAATCGTCCTTCTTCAGCTGGGTTTCAAACCAGTCGCGATCACCGCTCGTTTCCAGGCTGCCTTTGGTTTCCAAATCAAGTTTGTGATTGGCTTGTTCGCGGCCGAATTTGGCATCTCCCAAGCGATTTTCGTCGGCGCCGCTAGACAGCCAGTGGGCGAGGGCCCGTTCGCTGCCCAGACCGGCGAGGTCGCCATAGGTCAGCAGATAAGCCACGGCGTCAAACCCGCTTGTGACGTAGTTCTGATTCGCGCCCTGGCTGATATAATGCAGCGTGGCGGCCTTAGTATCTAGGCCGAAGAGGCGGGCCAGTTCTGTATTGGAAGCGGTATAGGCCAGCGGGTTGAAGGTGTTGGTGCTGCGCTCTTCATGCACGCCGGAGGTCAGGTAATGCTTAAGCGCACTTTCCTGATTGGCACCGAAAGCGCGGATCAGGTCCTTGTGCGAAGCAATGTAGATCAGCGGATCAAAGGTCTTGGTGGGAAGTCCGCTCTTGGCGCCAAAGGTCAGATAGTGCTGAGTCGCGCCTACGGCGTCATAGCCAATGTCCTTTGCGACAGCAGTATTGGAGGCGGCGTAGAGCAGAGCGTCGAAACCTGTGCTGGTGCGCCCTTCCTTAAAGCCATTGGTCACGTAGTGGCGGGTCGCCGCCGCCGTGTCGACGCCGAAGGCCAGGGCCAGGTCGCGGTGCGATGCGGCATAGGTCAGGGCGTCGAACCGGTCGGGGGCGCGGCCTTCCTTACTGCCGTTGTTCAGGAAGTGCAGAGTGGCCTTTTCCGCGTCGGCGCCAAAGGCGCGGATCAGATCGGAATGACTGGCGATGTAGGTCAGGGCGTCGAAGCTGCCCGTATCGCGACCCTCGCGCGCGCCGTTCTTGAAGTAGTGGGCCTTGGCCGCTTCCGTGCCCTTGATGCCGAAGGCGCGGAAGATGTCGGGGTTCGCCACCATGTAGGCGTAGGGGTCGAACAATTTCTGTTCAAAGTCCGACAGGGACATAGTGGTGCGCCCGCCATCGAAGCTGATCTGCTCGATGTCGCGGACGGTGTCGGTTTCCTTGAAACCCTTGATCTGGATGCTGCCGTCCGGCAAGCGCCTGATGGCGTAGTCGCTGGACTTGCCATCCAGAAGAAGGGTGTCGATGCCCGCGCCGCCGTTGATCACGTCAGCGCCGCGGCCGCCGGACAGGATGTCGGCCCCGTCTCCGCCATGCAGGGTGTCATTGCCTGACTGCCCATAAAGATGGTCGTTGCCGCCAAATCCATAGAGGGTGTCATTGCCCGCGCCGCCCTCGAGCAGGTTGAGGCCGTCGTTGCCGTGCAAGACATCGTCCTTGCGCCCGCCGCTTAGATCATTGTCCAGGATGTCGACGTTGATCGTCGCCGTGCTGCCAAAACCCTGCAGGACCTGGCCGGTGGCGGTGATCTGAAGCGTAAGGTTCTCGAGGCCTTCGATCAGGAGGTCATCCAGGGCTGAGATATGGCCCAAGCTCTCCGTGTGATCCCTCGCGGGCGTCTGCATCATGTTGATCTGGTACACGCCGACCGTGAAGGTGACGTCCTGCCCCGTGGCGGTGGATTTGCCCGTGGCCGTCACCGTGATGGTGGTGTTCAAGGTGCTGACGCCGAAGAAGGTGATCGACAGTTCGCCGCCCTCGCCTTCAACCAACTGCGTCGGCGCATTCACTCGCGCGGTGGGCGCAGCGACGCTGGGCGCAAAGCCAGAGAAGTTGCTGGCGGTGAGGGTAGAGGCTTGTACGTTCTGGAGCATGAAAATGGTCTGGTAAGAACCGTTCGCTCGAAGCTCGACCAGGGTGTCGCTGCCATTCTGGACCAGACGAACCTCCCCAGTAGCGAAGGGATTGCCTGACCCATCCCAACCGGTGTTCCGGGCTATGGCTTCATTGAGGTTCAGAACGTCCTCAGCGCTGAAATCGGTCACCGTCGATGCGCTTAGATTGAAAAGTTGGTGAGTGTTTATGGTGTCGTGACCTGAGCCGAGGGTAATGGTCGCCCCAGTGATCAGGTTGATTACGTCATCACCAGTACCGGCCAGCACAGTGGACGAGCCATTGTATTGTTGGACGAGGAAGGTGTCGTTGCCGTTGCCGCCGTCCAAAACGATATTGCCGCTTTGGCGAATTACGAAGAAATAATCGTCACCATCTTCGCCGTAGAGGGTGTCGGTTCCGCCATCTGTAGTTTCTTCGAGGCGATCATTGCCCGCGCCGCCATAGAGCGTGTCGGACCCTGCGCCGCCGTTGAGGCTGTCTGCCCCCTCGTTCCCGAACAGAAGGTCAGTTCCTACACCACCGTCGAGACGGTCTGCTCCATCGCCACCTTCTAGATGGTCGTTGCCAGCCCCGCCTATGAGGGCGTCATTACCGTCGCCGCCACTGATGTAGTCGTTGCCTGCAGAGCCAACGAGGGCATCGTTTGAGGGGGTGCCAGATATCTCACGGCCAACTGTAGGCGAGCCATTCGGTGCAAATCCGCTAAAATTGTCAGCCGTAAGGCTCGAGGCCTGTACGTTCTTGAGGGTGAAAATGGTTTGGTAGACCCCTTGTGCAAGAAGTTCGACCAAGGTCTCGCTGCCATTTTGGACCAGACGAATGTGACCTGATGCAAATGGGTTGTCGAAGCCGTTCCAATCGGAGTTACTGGCTAGCCCGTCACTCAGATCGAAATTGTCCTCAGCGCTGAAATCGGTCACCGTCGATGCGCTTAGATTGAAAAGTTGGTGAGTGTTTATGGTGTCGTGACCTGAGCCGAGGGTAATGGTCGCCCCAGTGATCAGGTTGATTACGTCATCACCAGTACCGGCCAGCACAGTGGACGAGCCATTGTATTGTTGGACGAAGAAGGTGTCGTTGCCGTTGCCGCCGTCCAAAACAACGGTGCCGTGTTGGCGTCCCACGCGAAGGGTGTCGTCGCCATCTTCCCCGTAGAGATGGTCGGTCCCGCCATCTGTATTTTCTTCGAGGCGATCATTGCCTGCGCCGCCATAGAGCGTGTCGGATCCTGCGCGGCCGTTCATATTGTCGTTGCCGCTCGCGCCGCGCAGGATATCGTCGCCGGCCGTTCCGGTCAGGGTGTCGTGGCCTTCGGTGCCGATCATGTCAGCCATACTTTCCCCTCGGTTTTATTTGCGACGTCTGGAGCAAGCGAACGTCGTGGGTCTTGATCTTAGGTGTAACGGTGTTTTTTTATTTTTTAAAGCTGTTAGTGACTAACTTTATTGATTCTTTCAGGTCAGCTTTCGCTGCCGGACCTGAATAGATTGCGGGTCAATGGCTCGCTCAAGTATTGAAGAAGGCTGCGTTTGCGTGTGATGATCACGACCTCGACGGGCATGCCTGGGCGGATTTCTCTGGCGGACGAGCCCAGCTTTTTCATTTCATCATCGCTGACTGAGATTTCCGCGCGGTAATAGGCCGTTCCCGTTCGGTCCGTTTCTGAGATGAGGCTGTCCGCGGATATGTTCCGGACTTGGCCTATGATGACGGGCGGGGATCGGTCTCGCAGGCTGGGGAATTGAATCTTGGTGTCCATGCCCAGGCGCAGGTTGTCGATGTCCATGGGGTTGACCGAGGCGACGATGACCTGGGACGCGTCGTCGGGGACAACCTTCATGAGAGTCTGACCAGGCTGGATCACGCCGCCCAGGGTGAAGACTTTGAGGTCGACCACGCTGCCCGTTGCGGGAGCGCGGATGACATGACGCTCGATGCGGTCGCGCAGTTCCTTTAACCTCGGCTGCAGGTCATTGAGTTGGACATCCAGCTGTTTGAGTTCGTCGGTCACCTGTTCATTCAGGCGCACGTCCACGCCTGTGGCTGTCAGCTGAGATTCGCTGATGGCCGCCCTGGTCCGGGCCAGTTGCGCATTGAGCGAGGCTTCTTCACCCGAAAGCGCCGCAGCGGATCGCTCTATGGCCCGAACGCGGGTGAGCGGGGCGTAGCCCTTCTCCATGAGGCTGCGCATAGCCAGCAGCTCTTCATTGATCAGCCTGGCTTGCTCGCGCACGGACAGGGCCTGGCGTTCCAGGCCTTTGGCCTCTTCAATGAGCTGCTGGGTCTGCTGTATCAGGACGCCGCTTTCGGTCGCGCGTACGGTGCGGCGAGCGTTGAAGTGTTGTCGTTGCAGTTGGATAGCCGCATCGGCCAGGGCCTGATCTTCGGCTGGTAGGTTCTGCAACTCTGGCGGGAGGCTGAAGCTGGCTAGGCGATCGCGCTCCGCCAACATCCGCGCCCTTTGAGCGAGTAGGGCGTAGACCTGCGCTGAAACGCTCCGTTCAGAAGCCCGTGTTTGCTCTGGCGACAGTTCGATCAGGACCTGTCCCGCCTGGACATGGTCGCCTTCAGCCACCTTCAGGCCGGTTATGATGCCGCCGTCACGATGCTGGACGCTTGGGCTGTTCCCGGAAACGGAGACTTCGCCATGGGCGTAGGCCCCCACATCCATTTGCGCAAAGCTTGCCCAGCCCAAAATCAGGATGCAGAAGGTGCCGGCGATGGTCAGGCCGAGTTGTGTTTCAAACTCAGGATTGTCCTGAACTTCGGCGGGCGCGGTCTTGGACATCACTGGGCTGGCGCGGGATTGGTGTTTGGCGTGCGGATGCTGCGGAGGACCTGTTCGCGGGGGCCTTCGGTGACCAGTTTCCCTCCGTTCATCAGGGCTAGTCGATCAACCTGAGACAGGATGCCGGCTCTATGCGCGATCAGGATTACCGCTGCTCCACGCTCTGCGCTCTTCTTGATAGCCTGGTTCAGGGCGACTTCGCCTTCGTGATCGAGGTTGGAATTGGGCTCGTCCAGTATGAGCAAGATGGGGTTGCGGAATAGGGCTCGCGCCAAGGCTATGCGTTGTGCCTGGCCGGCGGATACGCCTGTACCGAAAGGGCCAAGCTGCGTGTCGTAGCCTTTCGGCAGTTGCAGGATGAGCCGATGGGCGCCCGCAGCCTGGGCGGCGTCCATTACCTGCTGGTCGATGGTGTCTTTGTCCGCTTCGGTCATGGTCGAGAAGCGGGCGATGTTTTCCTTGATTGTGCCTGGGAATAGGCTGGGCGACTGCGGCAGATAGCCGATGAACTGCGCCAGCCGATCACCGTCCCAGGCTTCGTAGGCGGCGTCATCAAGTCGTATAGTGCCGCCGGTCGGCCGTAATCCGCCAGCGATGATGCGCGCCAGAGAAGATTTGCCCGATCCGCTGGGGCCGATGATACCCAAGGTCTGTCCGGGTCTGACATCCAGCGATATCAGCCGTAACTGCGCGTCCTCCGTGCCTTGATGGCGCAGCGAGACATTCTCCAGATTGAGGCGGCCTGTCGGTGCTGGGAGCTGGGTTGCGCGGTCTTCTTCAGAGGGGGGCTGACTGAAGAGGTCCAGGATGACTTTCCAGCTTGCTTTGGCCTGAACGATGCTGGGCCATGCCCCCACCAGAATCTCGATTGGCGCGACCGCCCGGCTCAGCAGGACTGAGGAGGCGATAATAGCGCCCGCCGACACCTGCCCTTTCACTGTAAGCCAAGCCGCCAGTCCCAAGGATAGAGACTGCAACGAAAGCCGCAGAAATTTTATGAGGCTATTATAATTTCCACTGGTTATCTGGCCTGCGGCCTGCGTCAATACCGCGCCCCGCCGGGCGCCGATTTGCTGGCGAATACTCGCCTCGCGCATACCCAAGGCGCGGACGATTTCGAATTGACCTGTCAGCGCCTCTTGTGCCGCGTAGGCTGAGTTGGTGGCGTTCATGGCGTCTTTGAGGGTGTTGCGGTTGGCCCTCTCATTGGCGGTGGCCAACAGAAACAGCGCCGTGCCCCCGACAAGCGTAAAAACGCCGATGGCAGGATGGAGCATGAAGCAGCAGAGCAGATAGATCGGCGTCCAAGGAGCGTCGAACAGGGCTAGGGTTGCCTGGCCAGACATTGCGGTGCGCACGTGATCGAACTCGCGCAAGACGCGCGTGTTGGAGGAATGAGTGTCCTGGCTGGCTAGCCGCCCGAGAATGGGGGCTGAAAGCAGTCTGTCCAGTCGCAGGCTGGATCTGAGGAGTAGGCGGCTGCGCAGCCAATCCAGCGCCGATAGCGATGCTAGGGCGGCAATCATGGCGATCGTCAGGAGTGCGAGCGTGGTGATGCCGCCTGTCGGTACCACACGATCGTAGACCTGCATCATATATAGGGTCGGGGTCAGATACAGCAGGTTGACCCAGGCGCTGAACAGCGCTGCCCACCAGAAGTGCTGCTTACATGCCTGAAGGGCGCGCTTGATAGGCTCGGCAGCGGCGCTGTCGGGCAAGAAATTCCTGAGCACTGCCCCCCCTTCGTGCTGCCATGTGTGAGTGTGTTTGAGGCTGCCTTTACCGCGCAAATCAGCGTTCGGGCTATGACTAAATGTACTCTCCTGCCTGAAGGCGAGGTCGCTGCAGGCGCGCTTTGCTCGCCAGTGACATCTGTCTGTCGCTCGTTTGGCCAGAGCGGGGCGTCTACGCGTCGTCGGACTCCGGGACCCGCGAGTCGATAGCTGCTGGGGGATTGTTGCTCCTGCTTCTGGCGACCTAAGATAGCTTTAGGTCGTAGAGGAGGCGAGGAGGGAAGAGCGCCCCATCCCGAAACGGTGCATGCGTCGGGAATGTCGGGGGCTTTGGCGAGTGGTCAGTTCATCGGCACGAATGCACGATGGTGGTGGCGGACAGAGAGGGATTCGAACCCTCGGTACGCTTTCACGTACACACGCTTTCCAAGCGTGCGCGATCGACCACTCCGCCACCTGTCCGTTTCCACGACGTCGCCGTGTAGCCGCCGGACGGTCGATCCAGCGGAGCGAGGCTGATAGAACAGCACGACCCCCTCGGCAAGCGCTGTCTGAGGCCCCATATGGGGGGAAGTCGATTTTGCCGCTGATTTCTGCGAGATTTTTCAGATGCTGTTCCAAAAGACCGCCGAACTGCCGACCCTTGAGACGGCCTTGCCGGGGCGCGAGACGCCGTTGGCGACGGATGCGACTCATTTTGTGCTGGGCCACGCGCTGAAGGGGCCGCACCCGGAGGGGTTCGAGACGGCGATTTTCGCCATGGGCTGTTTCTGGGGCGTGGAGCGGGTGTTCTGGCGCCTGCCCGGCGTCTGGGTGACCTCGGCGGGCTATGCGGGCGGGATCACGCCAAACCCGACCTATGAAGAGGTCTGTTCGGGCCGGACCGGCCACACCGAGGTGGTGCAGGTGGTGTTTGATCCCAAGGTCATTTCCTATGGCGATCTGCTGAAGGCCTTCTGGGAGAACCACGATCCGACCCAGGGCATGCGTCAGGGCAATGACCAGGGCACGCAGTATCGCTCGGCCATCTATACGCTGAACGACGCGCAGCAGGCGGAGGCCGAGGCCTCGCGCGACGCCTATCAGGCGGCGCTGACGGCGGCGGGGCGCGGGACGATCACGACCGAGATCGAACCAGCCGGCCCCTATTATTTCGCCGAGGACTATCACCAGGGCTATCTGGCCAAGAACCCGGCCGGATACTGCGGCATCGGCGGGACCGGGGTGGTCTGCCCGATCGGCATCGGTATCGACGCCTGATGGACCGGGAGGGGGTCGGCAAGGTTTGTCTGGCGTTGCCGGGGGCGACGCTGGAGCATCCGTTCGGCGACGACCACGACGCCTATAAGGTCGGCGGCAAGATGTTCGTCATGGTCGGGGCCAGCGGCGGGGTGTCGTTCAAGGTCTCGGACATCGCCTATGAGGTGCTGACCGAGAGCGGCCATGCGCGACCGGCGCCCTATATGGCGCGCGCCAAGTGGGTGAACCTGCCGCAGATCGACGACTGGGCGGACGAGGAGCTAGCCGATCATATCCGGTTGGCCCACGCCATCATCGTCGGCAAGCTGACGAAGAAGGCGCGGGCGGAACTCGGGTTGTAGGGAGCGAAACGGCAGAGGGCGGCGTCGCCCCCTCCACCGCTACGCGGCCCCCCTCCCCACAAGTGGGAGCGCCTTACTTCGCCTTCTGCTCGGCGATCCAGCGGTCCATGCGGGCGTCGAGCAGGTCCAGCGGCAGGGGGCCGTCGACCAGCAGGGCGTCGTGGAAGGTGCGGACGTCGAAGCGGTCGCCCAGCTCGCGCTCGGCCTTCTGACGGATCTGACGCAGGCGGATTTCGCCGATCTTGTAGGCCGTGGCCTGACCGGGCCAGCCGATATAGCGCTGAAGCTCGGTTTCGATGTTGTGCGGGGCCAGGGCGGAGTTGTCGCGGAAGCAGGCGCGGGCCTGTTCCGTGGTCCAGCCCAGCCAGTGCAGGCCGGTGTCGGCCACCAGACGACAGGCGCGCCACATCTCGTAGCTGAGGCGGCCGAAGCGCTCATAGGGGGTGCGATAGATGCCCATTTCCTCGCCGAGGAACTCGGAATAGAGGCCCCAGCCCTCGATGAAGGCGGTCACGTCGGCGCCGCGCCGGTAGTAGGGCTGATCCGCGGCTTCCTGCTGCAAGGCGATCTGCAGGTGGTGGCCGGGGACGGCCTCGTGAACCGTCAGGGCGGGCAGCTCATAGAGCGGACGCTGGTCCAGTTTCGACGTGTTGACGATATAGCCGCCGGCCACGCCGTTCTGCATCGAGCCGGCGTTGTAGCGGCCGGTGGTGTAGGTTTCTTCGATCTCACGCGGGACGGGGCGGACGCCATAGGGCAGGCGGGGCAGGGTCCCGAACAGGGCGGGCAGGCCGTCGTCGGCGCGCTTGGCGATTTCCGACGCCTTCTCCAGCAATTGCTCGCGGCTGGTCGCATAGAACTGCGGATCGGTACGCAGGAAGTGGAGGAAGCCGGCGAAGTCGCCGGTCCAGCCGGCGGCGCGCATTTCGTCCTGCATCCGGGCGCGGATGCGGGCGACCTCGTCCTGACCGATCTGATGCACCTGATCCGGGGTCAGGTCGGTGGTGGTGTCGCTGCGCACCAGGAAGGCATAGAGATCCTTGCCGCCGGGGCGGTGAACCATGCCGGGCTCGGTCGGCGCCTTGGGCAGGTAGTCGTCGCGCAGCATGGCCAGCCAGGCCTGGCGGCGGGCGGTGATGGGGCCGTCGATCAGGGCCTGGGCGCGGGCGCGCAGGGCCGCCTGATCTGCCGCCGGGATGTTGCCGGGCAGGGCGGCGAAGGGTTTCATCAGGATGTCGCCATCGGGATTGACGGCGACATCGCGCTGGGCCTGACCCAGGGCGCTTTCGACCACGGAGCGGGCTTGAACCAGTCCCGTCGACAGTCCGCGTCGGGCGTTGGCGACGCCGGCGTCGTAATAGGCGGGGGCGGCTTCCAGTCGGGCCAGCCAGGCGTCGGCGTCGGCGCGGCTGGCGATGCGGGTCGAACTGGCGAGGTAGGACAGGGTCTGACCGGGACCGCCTTCAGAATCGAAGGCCAGGCGCGACGGGTCAAGGGCGATCCGCTCCAGCTCGCGATTGATCAGATACCGGCTGAAGGCGTGGTTCAGGCGGCCGTCGGCGTCGAGCGCGGCGGCGTCGATGGCGTCCAGCCGATCGATGAGGGTCTTGAGCGGGGCCTGCCGCGCCAGATCGCCGGCGCGGCTGTGGTCGGGTAGGCGCGACAGGGCGTCGCGGTCGCCGTCCATGCCGGAACTGATCGGATCGATCCGGCGCAGATAGGCTTCGTAGTCGGCCAGGACGCCGGCCAGAGCGGCGGCGGGCGTGGTCGCGGCGGCGGCGGGGCGCGTCTGGGCGCTCTCAGCCAGGGCGGGCGTCGCCGTCATGAAGGCCGCCAGGGCCGCCCCGATCAGAAGCCGACCCGTCAGAAATTGCTTGTCCATACTGTCCTCCCTCAAGCGGAAGGGAGGAGACAGGCGCGCGCGCCGACGGTCAAGCTGTGTCGGCGGCTCTCAGCCGCAGAGGGCGAAGAAGCGGTCGATCTGCTGGTCCGAGCCGTCCTGGGCCACCAGGGGCGTGCGGTAGTCAGGACCATAGGTCGCCAGCCAGCCCAGCTTGCGGAAGCGAAGGAAGACCGGGTCCGAAGCACGAGCCTCGGCGGTCAGATCCAGGCCGTCGTGCAGGGCCGAGGGCTCGGCCTTGGCGGGATAGGTCTCAGTGTCGCCGCCGGATTCCAGGGCGATGGCGCGCGGATGGCCCTCGGCGACGGCCTGCAGGATCTGCAGGGCGCCCGATCCGGGGCGACACGACAGGTCCAGCGGCACGTCGTCGGTTTCTGCCATGCCGTAGGACAGACTGGCTTCGTCGGCGTCGGCGTTCAGGTGCCAGTCGTAGCCGGCGACGGGAACAGGGGCGCCGTTCGACGCAGCGACGAGATTGGATGTCGCTGTCGGGGCGCAAGCCGCGAGGGCGAGCGCCGCGAGCGCAGGGGCGGTCCAGACAATCAGGCGCATGGAAATCCTCAGCCGGTGCAGAGTTCGGCGAACCGGCGCAGCTTGGACAGATTCGCTCGATCGATCTCTATCGGCGAAGACTGTTCGCCGACCGTGATGTCGAGCTTTCCATTGGCCTGGAAGGCGGTGAAGACGGGATGGTCGGCGCGCAGCATGGTCTGAAGCTGGCCGCGCCGGGGGCTGGCCTCGGCGTTGGCGGTGGCGGCGCCGGAGGCGATGACGGCGATGCCCTCGGCGGGGGCGGCGTCGTAAAGGGTCAGGCGCACGATGCTGGAGCCGGGCGCGCATTCCAAGGTGGCGCGCAGGCGCGGCGTGTCAGGGATCTCGTTGGCCAGGACCAGAGGCCCGTTGTCGGCGTAGAGGGTCCAGGTCCAGGCCTCGACTGGCGCGGGGACGGTCTGAAACGTCAGGGCCAGGGCCATGGTCTGGGCGAGGCCAAGCAAGGTGGTCATGGTTCAGCCCCCGCTGATGGGTTTGGGGGGACTTTGATCAGGCGTGGCTGGAAGCGCAATAGCTGAGGAAGCCCTGGATCATGCGACGCTCGGCGCTGCTGGCCCGGATCTGCTGGGCGCCGGCCTCGCTGTCGACGGTCATGCGGCCGCCACGCGCCAGGCCGGTCAGGGCCGCGTCGGACAGGGGCAGACGGGCCTCGTAGGCTTCGCCGTCGGACAGGGGATCGATCGGCTGCGGGCCGGTTGAGGCGAGCGTCAAGGCCGGGCTCTGCGGTTGGGTGTCGCCATAGACGACGGCGGTGCGATCACCGGGCGAACAGGTCAGCATCAGGGCCACCTGATCGGAATCCGCCAGGCCGTAGGCCAGCTTGGCCATCGGGCCTTCGTGCAGAAGATGCCAGCCCGCAGCGCCTTCGCCGGGGAGGGCAGGGGCGGTGGTCATGGCCTGACCAGCCAGGACGGCCAGGCTGAGGGCGGCGGCGGCGGGAAGCAGAGACTTCAACATTACAAATCACTCGCGTTCGACAGAGCAAACGCGGGTCGCTTGTTAACGGTTCACCGCTCCGCTTGAACGAATGCGACTCCTTGAGGGCGAGTCACCGCAAAACCACGCTGGTCGAACGCGGGTCAGAAGGGGCTGAAGCGCTCCACCAGGGACTGGGCCGCGGGGGTGGCCTGCATCCGGCTGATGTCGCCGCGACCGCCGTAGCTGATGCGGGCCTCGGCGATCTGGGTGTGGGCGATGGTGTTGGCCGAGGAGATGTCCTCGGGGCGCACGATGCCGGCGACGGTCAGTTCGCGGACCTCGCGGTTGGTGCGCACTTCTTGCCGACCCTGGATAACCATGTTGCCATTGGGCATGACGGCGGTGACGACGGCGGCGACGGTCAGGCTGACGCGCTCCGAGCGGTTGACGCTGCCCGATCCGGCCGAGTTGGCCTCGCCCTCGGTGCCGACCATCTTGGCCGGGTCGAAGCCGCCGGGGAAGGCGCGGCCCAGGCTGTTTTCCAGACCGAAGAAGTTGGTGACGCCGCCCGAAGCGCTGTTGGTGCGGGCGCGCTGGGTCGAGTTCTGGGTCTGGGCGCGATCGTTGATGTCGATGTTGACCGTCAGGATGTCGCCGACGCGGCGCGCGCGCTGGTCGCCGAAGAAGCTACGCGCGCCGGTGCGCCACAGGCTGTTGGCCGAAGCCGGGGTCGGCGGCGGCAGGTAGGCCTGTTCGACGGGCGCCAGGGCGGCGGGATAGCCGATGGGAGCCAGTTCGGGGCCCTTCACCGTTTCGGTGATGGTGGAGCAGGCGCCCAGGCTGAGGGCGGAAGCGGCGGCGGCGAGGATCAGGACTTTGCGCATGACGGGATCCCTCAGCGAGCGGCGAACTGTTGCGGATTGGCGCGGGCCGTCTGGGCGGCGGGACCAGCGACCGCCCGGCCCGGCGCCACGGCCACGGCGTCGATGGTGCGGCCCGACTGGACGTTGAGCACGGGGACGGCCTCGCCCGCCGAGGCGTTGCGGGTCGCCTTGCCGGTGACAGTCAGTTCAACGCCGCCGGCGATATAGGCGACCTCGACCATGTCGTTGCGGGCGATGACCTGGGGCGAGGCCAGGTCGCGGCTGGTCACGGGGGCGCCGGCGCGAAGGGCGCGCTTGGCCGACAGACCGACGACCTGATCGGCGTCCTGGGGGCCGCCGGCCGGGGCCTGATGGGCCTGAACCGTGGACCAGACCACGTCGGACGGCTGGACGATGTCGCCGGCGGCCAGGCTGCGGGCGTAGGTCAGGACCTCGACCGTGGCGCCGGGGCGCGAGGCCACGGTGGCTGACGCAGGGCGGGCCGAGGCGTCCGCAGGCGCGGCGCCGCCCTCGCGCACGACGATGCGGCGCAGGCCCTGAGGGTTGGCCCAGTCGAGACCGGCGCGGCGAGCGGCGGCCTGAACCTGGCTGGCCTCGAAGACGGCGGTGGCGCCGGCGCGCTGGCCGACCACGACATTGGCGGCGACGCCCGCGTCGTCGAACAGGTCGCCCAGGGTGACGCGGCCGTCGTCATCGACGGGGTCGGACAGCAGATTGACCGGCCCGGCGAGGGCTGGCGCGGCGAAGGCGGCGAGGGCGGCGGCGAGGATCAGGGCGCGCTTCATGGCTCAGCTCTTTCCTTAGCTCTTCACTTGGGCCGAGACGGACAGCATCTCGTCGGCGGTGGTGATGACCTTGGAGTTCATCTCATAGGCGCGCTGGGCCACGATCAGGGCGGTGATTTCGCTGACCGCATCCACGTTCGAGGCCTCGGTGTAGCCCTGGATCAGGTGGCCGTAGCCGACCTCATTGGGGGCGCCGATGGTGGCCGCGCCCGAGGCGGCGGTCTCCAGCAGCAGGTTGTCGCCGATGGCTTCGAGGCCCGCCTCGTTGAAGAAGGTCGCCAGCTCCAGTTGGCCGACGACCTGGGGCGCGGTCTGGCCCTGGGTCGTGACCTGGACCTGGCCCGACTTGGAGATGGAGACGTCGATGGCGTCCTGGGGGATGGTGATGGCCGGCTCGACCGCATAGCCGTCTTCGGTGACCAACTGGCCCTCGCCGTTGACGGCGAAGTTGCCGGCGCGGGTGTAGGCGATCTCGCCCGAAGGCATGGTGATCTGGAAGTAGCCCTTGCCGTCGATGGCGATGTCGTAGGGATTGCCGGTGCGGGTCGGGCTGCCCTGCTCGGTGATGCGATAGACGCTGCCGGCCTTGACGCCGGCGCCGATCTGGATGCCGGTCGGGACGACGGTGCCCTGGGCCGAGGACTGCGCGCCCATGCGTTCGACGTTCTGGTACAGCAGGTCCTGGAACTCGGCCCGCTGACGCTTGAAGCCGACCGTGTTCATGTTGGCGATGTTGTTGGAGATGACCTCGACGTTCAGCTGTTGGGCCAGCATGCCGGAGGTGGCGGTTCTGAGAGCGCGCATCGTTCAGGCTTTCCTTACTAGCCGACCCGGCCCAGCCGCTCGACCGAGCGGCGTGACAGGTCGTTGGCGTTTTCGATCATCTTAGTCACGCGCTCGTAGGCGCGGTTGATCTCGATCAGGTTGGTGATTTCCTGAAGCGTGTTGACGTTCGAGCCTTCCAGCATGCCCTGACGGATCTGCACGTCGGGGGCGTCAACGGGCTGGGCGTTGGAGGCGTTGCGATACAGACCGTCGCCGCTCTTTTGCAGCACGGCCAGGGCGTCGAAGCGGACGGCGTTCAGGCGGCCGACCGGCTGGCCTTCCTGGCTGATGGTGCCGTCGGGGCCGACGGTGACCGGGCCGCGCTCGGGGTCCAGGGTGATGGGGCCGCCGTCGCCCAGGACCGGCAGGCCCTGTTGGGTCATCAGCACGCCCTCGGCGTTGGTCGTGAAGGCGCCGTCGCGGGTATAGGCCTGGCCCGTCGCGGTCTGGACCGTGAAGAAGGCGCCTTCGCCCTCAATGCCGAAGTCCAGCGAACGGCCGGTCTGCTTCATCGACCCCTGGCCGAAGTCGCGGCCCACGCCCTTGTCCAGCACGAAGCTGGCCGAGGGGCGGATGTTGTCGTTGCGGGCGCGCTGACCGACTTCGGTCCCGACCATCAGCTGTTCGACCTTGAACCCGGTGGTGTCGGCATTGGCGACGTTGTTCGCCACGATGTCGAGCTCGCGGCGAAGCGTCATCTGACGGGACAATCCGATGTAGGCGGCGTTTTCCACGAGTGCGGCTCCTTCGCCCAACTCGTCGCAACGACCGTGCCAACAGGGTTAATCCAGTCGTAGCGGGCGTTTGAGCCGAATTGACCTGTGCGGCGCCCGGCAGGATTTGCCGATCGTAAACGCCTCGTTAACCAAAATCGCCGCATCAGGAAGGCTGTGAGGATCGGGGCGACGTGCGGATGCTGAAGCTGAAGCTGGGCAAGAAGAAAGACGCGGCGCCGGCCGGCGACGACGCCAACCTGCCCGCCGTGTCGGACGGCGAGGGCGGCGAGGGCGCGCCCGCCAAGAAGAAGCTGCCCTTGCTGTTCATCATCATCCCGGCGGCCCTGGTGGTGCTGGGCGGCGGCGGGGCGGCGGCCTTCCTGTTGATGAAGCCCAAGCCGGCCGAGGCCGAGGCGGGCGAACACGGCGCCGAGAAGAAGGCCGACGATCACGGCAAGAAGGAAGAGAAGAAGGGCGGCGGTCACGGCGGCGGCGGCGGCGAGGCCGACCCGGCGGCGGGCAAGATCGCGGCGGGCCCTGACGGCGTGACCTTCTACACCCTGCCCGACATGATCGTGAACATTCAGTCTGCGGACGGTCGTCCCACCTATCTGAAGTTGAAGCTGACGCTGGAGATGAAGGACGCTGACCTGGCGACCCATCTGCAGGGCGAGACGCCGCGGATGCAGGATATGTTCCAGGGCTTCCTGCGCGAACTGCGTCCCGAGGACCTGGCCGGATCGGCCGGTTCCTATCAGCTGCGCGCCGAGATCCTGCGCCGGGTCAACCTGATCGCCGCGCCGGGCAAGGTGGACGCCGTGCTGATCGAAGAAATGCTGGTGTCCTAGGCATGACCGACGCCCTGGCCGCCGAGAACGAACTGGACCCCTTCGGCGGCGCCGACGACATGGGGGCCGACATGGGCGCGGCCCTGTCCGAACGCGTGCTGAACCAGGACGAGATCGACAGCCTGCTGGGCTTCGACATGGGCGACGGCGACGACTCCGAACGGAGCGGCATCCGCGCCATCATCAACTCGGCCCTGGTGTCCTACGAGCGTCTCCCGATGCTCGAGATCGTCTTCGACCGCCTGGTGCGGTTGATGACGACGTCCTTGCGCAACTTCACCTCGGACAACGTCGAGGTCTCGCTCGACACCATCAGCTCGATCCGTTTCGGCGACTATCTGAACTCGATCCCGCTGCCGGCCATCCTGGCGGTGTTCCGGGCCGAGGAGTTGGACAACTACGGGCTGCTGACGGTCGACAGCAATCTGATCTACTCGATCGTCGACGTCCTGCTGGGCGGGCGTCGCGGCACGGCGGCGCTGCGCATCGAGGGTCGGCCCTACACCACCATCGAGCGGGTGCTGGTGCAGCGGATGGTCGAGGTCATCCTGAACGACGCGCGTCAGGCGTTTGAACCGCTGACCCCGGTGCATTTCACCCTGGACCGGCTGGAGACCAATCCGCGTTTCGCCGCCATCGCGCGCCCGGCCAACGCCGCCATCCTGGTCAAGCTGCGCATCGACATGGAAGACCGCGGCGGTCGGGTCGAACTGCTGCTGCCCTATTCGACGCTGGAGCCCATCCGCAAGATGCTGCTGCAGCAGTTCATGGGTGAGAAGTTCGGCCGCGACAACATCTGGGAAGGCCACCTGGCCACCGAGTTGTGGACCACGGAAACCGAGGTCCGCTGCGTGCTGGACGAACAGCAGATCCCCCTGTCCCAGGCGCTGAACTTCAAGGTCGGCGACACTCTGATGCTGAACGTCTCGCCGGATTCCGAGGTGTCGGTGCGGGCGGGCTCCATTCCGCTGACGACCGGCAAGATGGGCCGCAAGGGCCAGCATATCGCCGTCCGGGTCGAAGGCCCGATCAACCCCGACATCGCCGCCAACCTGAGCCGAGGGAAACGCTGACATGACCGGCATCATTCTCGATTCCATCCTCATGCTGCTGCTGGTCGCGGCCATCGGTTACGGCATCAAGCTGGAGAAGAAGCTCAAGGCCCTGCGCGAGGGGCAACTGGCTTTCGCCGGCGCGGTGAGCGAGCTGAACTCGGCCGCCGGGCGCGCCGAACAGGCCCTGGCGACGCTGCGCGCCTCGGGTCATGAGACGGACCTGCTGCACGACCGCATCATCAAGGCCCGCGCCGTGAAGCAGGAGCTGGAGGTGCTGATCGCCCGCGCCCCCGCCGGTCTGCCCGCGCGGTCGGCAGCGCCGCAAGTCGAGGTGCGCGAGGAGCCAGTGCTGGAGCTGAACACGCCGACCTCGCAGGTCGCGCCCCTGCTGGACGACGAATCCCGCGCCCGCCGCATGGCCTCGCTGATGGAGCGCATCGAGGGCGCCCGCGCCGTGATGAAGGCCCCAGCCGCACGTCCCGCCGCTGCGGCCCCGGCGCCCGCCGAAGCCTTCGCCCCGGTGCGTCAGGCCCTGGCCGCTAACCATGCTGCGCAACAGAGCCTAAACCGCGCCCGTCGTAGCCTGGACGAAGATCTTTTCGCTGCATGATGAGTGGCCCCTATGTCCGAGGCGCGGCCTCGGACGACTTGAGGGGCGAAGTGTTGTTGCAGTCCCTATGCCTGTGCGGCGTCTAACCGCCTGACCGAGTGCCACCGATGAGCAAGCTGCCCCGCCTTCTGCCCCTGATCGCCATCGCCATCGGCGGGGTCGTGGCTGTGCGCGCAGCGGGCGTGGCGCCGGAGTTGTTCCAGGGCGCGACCGCCTGGGCCCAGGAAGCCGTGACCGCCGAGACGCCGGGCGAGGGCGGAGGCGCCGCCAAGGCCGCGCCCGTGCCGGCTGTCTGCGCCCTGACGCCGGAACAGCTGGCCCAGCAGGCTGGGATTTCGCCGGCGGAACTGCGCATCATCCAGTCCCTGTCCAAGCGTCGCGACGCCCTGGACGCCCGCGACGCCGACTTCGCCACGACCCTGCCGCTGATGGTCGCCGCCGAGCAGAAGCTGGACGCCAAGCTGCAGGCGCTGGAGGCCCTGAAAGGCGAGATCGCCACCCTGGTCGGTCAAGTCGACGAGAAGGAAAAGGCCGAGACGGATCGTCTGGTCGCCGTCTATTCCGCCATGCGGCCCAAGGAGGCGGCGGCTGTGTTCAACACCCTGGACGACAGCGTGCGCCTGCCCGTCGCCGCCGCCATGCGGCCCCGGACCCTGGCGGCCATCATGGCCCAGATGCCGCCCGCCGGCGCGCGTGAGTTGACCGAGAAACTGGCCAAGCGCTTCCAGTCGCAGCAGTTCGCCGCCCGCGCCGCCGCCGCGACGGCGGGTGCGACGCCTGCGACCCCGGCGGTCGTGCCGGCCGCTGCTCCGGCTGCGGCCCCGGCCCGCACGGCGGCCCCCGCGACGACGACCCCGGCGGCCGCGCCCGCAGCGCAGCCGGCGGCCCAGCCCGCGCGTCGCCCGACCCCGCGCCCCGCCGCCCAACGTCCCGCGCCGCGTCCGGCGGCCCGCCCCGCGACCCCGGCCGCCACGCCGGCCGAGGCTGGCCCGCGCCCCTATGCGCCGCCCGCCGCAGACGCCGCGCCGCCCGCCGCTGCGCGCCAGTCGGTTCAGTAGCCGGCGCCTTGCGCACAAAGGCGCGGTTGGCATAGCGACCGCGCGCCGCTATTCAGCGCGCTTCGATTTTCGCGAGAGCCCTCCATGTCCGACGCCCTGCCTGACCGCCTTTCGGTCGATCCCGACAGCCCCTTCCACGACGCCGACCTGCTGGCGCGCGGCATCGGCATCCTGTTCAAGGGCGAGGAAAAGACCAACGTCGAGGAATACTGCGTCTCGGAAGGCTGGGTCCGTCTGGCCGTCGGCAACCGCGTCGACCGTCGCGGCAAGGCCCTGACCGTCAAGTTGCAAGGCCCGGTCGAGCCCTTCCTCAAGGGCGAGTGATTTTGGCGGGGACCTGAGGCTTTCGGTCACAGGTCCCACCCGCTAACGTGCCGCCTCTTTGAGTGAGTCTGGGAGGCGCTCCATGTCGTTCAACGCCCGTCTGATGGCCGCCAGCGCATTGGCGCTCGGCCTGATCGCCACGCCGGTTCTGGCCCAGGACGCTGCGACCATCCGCGCCGCCGAACAGGTGCGCGATACGGCGCTGCAGTCCAACATCGCCCTCGACTACGTCACCCAGATCACCACCCGCTTCGGCGCCCGCCCGGCGGGGTCGCGCTCTGAACAGGCCGCAGCCGACTGGGCCGCCGACTATATGCGCGCCCACGGCTTCCAGAACGTCCGCATCGAACAGTTCCCGCTGGTGGGCTGGGAGCGGGGCGAGGAGAGCGCTGAACTGCTGGGCGCCCGCCCGCAGAAGCTGGTCGCCGCCGCCCTGGGCCATTCCATCGCCACGCCCGCCAACGGCATTGAAGCCGACGTGGTCTTCTTCGACGGCCTGGACGCCCTGCTGGCCGCGCCGGTCGGCTCGCTGAACGGCAAGATCGCCGTGGTTGACGGTGGGCAGATGGTGCGGATGCAGGACGGCTCGGGCTATGGCTCGCTGTCGCGTATTCGCGGCGCCGGCCCGACCGAGGCCGCGAAGCGCGGCGCCGTCGCCTTCGTCATGCGCTCGGCCGGCTCGGACGAGCACCGGATGCCGCACACCGGCACCACCCGCTATGTCGAGGGCAAGGTGCCGCTGCCGTCGTTTGCGCTGAGCGCGCCGGACGCCGATCAGGTGGCGCGCCTGGTGAAGATGGGCGAGCCGGTGCGGCTGCGCCTGAAATCCACCGCCCACACCTATCAGACCCACAGCCAGAACGTGATCGGCGACATCGTCGGCGCGACGCGACCGGACGAGATCATCGTCCTGGGCTCGCACATGGACAGCTGGGATCTGGGCACGGGGGCCATCGACGATGCGGCGGGCGGCGCCATCACCTTGGCTGCGGCCAAACTGATCGCCGAGCAGGCCCGTCCGGGCCGCACCGTGCGCGTGGTCCTCTATGGATCGGAAGAGGTGGCACAGCCGACCGACACCGGCAACGGCGGCGGCGCCTACCTGCGCAACATCGGCGCGGCGGGCGTCGAGAAGCACGTCATCGCGGGCGAGAGCGACTTCGGCGCCGACCGCATCTACGCCCTGGGTCTGCCGCCCGGCGCGCAAGGGTCCGACTTCGCCAAGATCGCCGCGCGCGTGCTGCGACCGATCGGCGTCCTGCCGACGAATGAGCCGGAACTGCATGGCGGGGTGGACATCGGTCCGCTGGCGGGTGCCGGCGTGCCGGTCTTCGGCCTGGCGCAGGACGGCACGCGCTACTTCGACTTGCACCACACGGCCGACGACACCCTGGACAAGATCGATCCGGCGCAGATGACTCAGAACGTCGCCGCCTGGGCCGCCCTGGTGCGTCTGATCGCTGATTCCGACGTGGACTTCCGCGTCCTGCGTTCGGCGGCTACACAAGCCAGGCCGTAAAGGCCTGACAAGGCGAGCGTGGCGAAACTGGTAGACGCAGCAGACTTAAAATCTGCCGACTTCGGTCTTGCGGGTTCGACCCCCGCCGCTCGCACCAACTCTTGTTGCTTTGTGAGAGGGTGAAAATGCGCAAGTTCGGTCTGGTGTTCGCGCTTCTGGCGCTGGTTCCCTCGGTCGTCGACGCCCAGGCGCGTCGCCCTCGGGCTGATCTGCATGAGCGGGCCACGGAATGGGCGCCGGTCGCGCAGTCGATGACCGAACTGCTCGACGCGGGTTGGAAGATCATCGCCTACAACAACTATCAGACAGAGATGTTCGATCCGAACGAGAACGCCTTCTCGTTCATCCTGCAGAACGGGAACAAATACATCATCTGCATGCTCGACAACCCGTCCATCAACGACACCAACTCCAAGTGTCGAGCGCTGAACTAGCGGGCGGCGTCGGGTTGCAAGGATGAAGAGGCCTCCGCTCGGCGACGTTCTTCTTTGGGCTATTCTGGTCATAGGCGCGATCGGCGCCGTGCTGTCGGCCCTGGCCATTTTCGCGGTCTTGGGCCTCAGCCTTTTCAGGGCTCTGCTGGGCTGATCCGGTCCGTTGTCTTGGCGCCGTTACGCTGGGGGGGTAGTCACCCTGCACCCCTGTCGTGTTTTCGGTGTTCAAGATGATTTTCAGCCGCGTTCTGGCCCCGACCCTGGCGCTCGCCCTTCTCGCCGGCGCGGCCCTTCCGGCCATGGCGCAGCAGGCGGCGCAGCCCGCCGCGACGGCGCCGTCGGCCGAGCGCGCGGCCCCGGCTCTGGTGGTGACCCTGGTGATCGACCAGTTCAGCGCCAACCTGTTCAACCAGTATCGCAGCCAGTTCACCGGCGGGCTGAAGACCCTGGCCGACCAGGGGCTGGTGTCGATCAACGGCTATCAGACGCATGGCGTCACCGTGACCTGCGCCGGGCATTCCACCGTCCTGACGGGCGTCCATCCGGCGCATAGCGGCATCCCGGCCAATGACTGGATCGACACCACGACCGGTCAGGAGACCTATTGCCTGGCCGCGCCGCAGAACACCCTGGCGCACGGCAAGAACACCGACAACGGCCCGGTCGGCCCCGATCAGTTGAAGGCCTCGACCCTCGGCGACTGGCTGAAGACGGTCAGCCCGACCAGTCGTGTCTTCGGCATTTCGGGCAAGGATCGCGGGGCCATCAACCTGGCGGGCCACAAGGCCGACGGGGCCTTCTGGCTGACGGACGGCTTCGGCTTCACCACCTATGTCGAGCCGGGCCAGTCGGCCGAGGCGAAGCTGGCGCCGGTGGCGGCGCTGAACGCGCGGATGATCGACCGCTTCACGCGCCAGATGCCGACTTGGACCTATACTAACGACGCTTGCCGTCGTCTGGAGGGCCAGTGGGTCATCGGCGGCCAGACCTTCAACTCGACCCTGCCTCCGGCGAATGACACCATCGACGGCTCGCCCCTGCTGGACGAGCTGACCCTGGAGGGCGCCGCCGAACTGCTGGACAATCAGCAACTGGGCCGTCGCGGCGTCACCGACATGCTGGGCGTCAGCCTGTCGGCCACGGACCGCATCGGTCACGGCTATGGCACCCAAGGCCCCGAGATGTGCGAACAGATGCTGCGCCTCGACGCGGCCCTGGGCGTTTTCCTCGACAAGTTGTCGACCATCCCCGGCGGCGTGATCGTGACCCTGACCGCCGACCACGGCGGCTCGGACTTCCCCGAGCGGTCGTCGGTCGAGGGCTATCCGGCGGCGGGCCGCGTGGACCGCGCCCTGATGCCGCGCGTCAATGATGCGCTGAAGGCCCGCTTCAACCTGGACGCCAATCCGCTGGTGTCGTCGGCAGGCGGGCTGATCGTTGTCGATAAGGACAAGAAGTCGCTGGCCGAGCCGCTGCGCAGTCAGGTCCTGGCCGCCGCCGTGGACCTGTTGAACGCCGAGCCTCAAGTCGCTCTGGCCGTGTCGCGCGACGAACTGCTGGCAGAGCCGATGCCCGCTTCGGACAACCCCGAGGAACTGAGCCTGCGCCAGCGCCTGCGCCTGTCGGCGGTGGCCGGGCGCTCGCCCGACATCATGCGCTCCTACCAGCCGGGCCTGACCGGATCAGGCCGGATCGGTTCGGCCATCTCCAGCCACGGTTCGCCCTGGGACTATGACCGTCGCGTGCCGATCATCTTCTGGTGGCCGGGCGCCAATGGTCAGGAGCGCTTCTTGCCGATGCGCACCATCGATATCGCCCCGACCCTGGCCCACCTGATCGGCGTCAAGCCGACTGACGAGGTGGACGGCCGCTGCATGGACCTGCCGCAGTTCGCCACGGGGCGCTGCGAGACGCAGAAGCCGTAAAGTCGTGTTTCAGGGCTCATAAACTCGTGTTTCGGGCCGGGGGCGTGGTCTTACGTCCTCGGCTTTTCGTTGGCACAAGGGATCAAGGCCTCTGAGGGGAGGCTATGGCCGTCAGAGCCGCCTTGAGGAAACACCATGAACAGAGCCCGCCGCGCACGCATCGTTGCGACCCTTGGACCCGCGAGCCGTTCGCCCGCGACCGTCAAGGCGCTGGCCCAGGCCGGGGTGGACGTCTTCCGCCTGAATTTCAGCCACGGCTCGCACGAAGACCACGCCGCCAACTTCAAGGCCGTGCGCGGCTCAGAGATGGCGCTGAAGCGCCCGTTGGGCATCCTGGCTGACTTGCAGGGGCCCAAGCTGCGGCTGGGGCGGTTCGCTGATGTCGAGATTGCGATCAAGCCGGGCCACAAGATGCGCTTTGATCTGAACCCGGAACTCGGCGACGAGACGCGGGTGCAGATGCCGCATCCCGAAATCTTCAAGGCCCTGCGCACCGGCATGCTGCTGCTGATCGACGACGGGCGCATCCGCCTGCGGGTCGGCGAGCGCACCGACGAATGGGCCGACGTGACGGTCGAGAGCGGCTCCAAGCTGTCGGACCGCAAGGGCGTGGCCGTGCCGGAAGCTGTCATTCCGGTGTCGGCCCTTACCCCCAAGGACCGCGAGGACCTGGCGTTTGCCCTGCGTCTCGGCGTCGACTGGGTGGCCCTCAGCTTCGTGCAGCAGGCCGAGGACATGGCCGAGCTGAAGCGGATCGTGAACGGACGCGCCGCCTGCATGGCCAAGATCGAAAAGCCCCAGGCCCTGAATGACCTGGAGAGCATCCTCGACTACTGCGACGGCGTCATGGTTGCGCGCGGCGATCTGGGCGTCGAGATGGACCCCGAAGAAGTGCCGGTGGCGCAGAAGAAGATCCTGCGCGCGGCCCGCCAACGCGGCGTCCCCGCCATCGTGGCGACGCAGATGCTGGAGTCGATGACCAGTTCGCCGGCCCCGACGCGGGCCGAGGCGTCCGACGTGGCCAACGCCGTCTATGAGGGCGCGGACGCCCTGATGCTGTCGGCGGAGACCGCCTCGGGCGACTATCCGATGGAGGCTGTCGCCATCATGAACCGCATCATGGAGCGGGTGGAGCGCGACCCCCTGTGGCCCGGCCTGATGGACGCCGAACACGCCGGCATGGACATCCACGACGTCGACGCCCTGGTGGCGGCGGCGCGCAAGGCGGCGGAGGCGGCCTCGACCGCCTGTATGGTGGTGTTCACGACCCTGGGCGGCACGGCGCGGCGGATGTCGCGCGAGCGGCCCCTGCAGCCGGTGCTGGCCCTGACGCCCAAGCCGGAGACAGCGCGTCGTCTGGCCCTGGTCTGGGGGCTGGAGCCGCGCCTGGGCGAGCAGCCGACTTCGCTGGAAGGTCTGACCGATGATGCGGTCGAGGCGGCCATGACCTATGGCCTGGCCGAGGCGGGTCAACGCATCCTGATCCTGGCCGGAACGCCTTTCGGTGCGCCGGGGGCCGCGAATCTGTTGCGTCTGGCCCATGCTCCGGCCCATGCTCCCGGCGGGGCGAAAAACGCTCGCAGGACCTGACGAGACGGAATGATCAAGTACATCGGCTCAAAGCGTGCGCTTCTGGGCCATGTCACGGGTGCAGTTCGCGCCGCCCTGCCGGACGGCGGGACGGTCTGCGACCTGTTTTCCGGCTCGGCCCGCGTCGGCCATGCGCTGAAGGGGCAGGGGTTCCGCGTCTGGTCCAATGATCACAACGCCTATGCCCACACGCTGGCCACGGCCTATGTCCAGGCCGACCGGGAGCGTTGGGAGACGCAGGCCCAGGTCATCCTGACCGAACTTCGGACGGTCACGCCCGAGGCCGGCTGGTTCACCAAGGCCTTCTGCGAGGACGCCCGCTTCTTCCACCCTGACAACGGCGCCCGCATCGACGCCATGCGCACGCGGATCGAGGCCATGGGGCTGGAGCCGGAGCTGAAGGCCGTGGTTCTGGTCGCCCTGATGGAGGCGGCGGACCGGGTGGATTCCACGGCTGGTCTGCAGATGGCCTATATGAAGCAGTGGGCGCCGCGCGCGCTGAAGCCGCTGGAGCTGCGGCTGCCGGACCTGCTGCCGGGCGTCGCCGCCGGGCCGTGCAAGGCGACGCAGGGCGACGCAGTCGAGATCGCCGATCAGGTCGAGGCGGACCTTGTCTATCTGGACCCGCCCTATAACCAGCACTCCTATCTGGCCAACTACCACTGCTGGGAAAGCCTGGTCCTGTGGGACAAGCCCGAGACCTATGGCGTCGCCAACAAGCGGGTGGACGTGCGGACCCGCAAGAGCCCGTTCAACAGCCGCCCCGGCATCGGCCCGGCCCTGCAATCGGTGGTCGAGCGGCTGAAGACGCCCAACCTGATCGTCAGCTTCAATGACGAGGGCTATTTGAGCCGTGACGACCTGACGGCCATGCTGTCGGCGCGCGGCCATGTGCAGGTGGTCGAGATTCCGCGACCGCGCTACGTCGGCGCCCGCATCGGCATCCATAACCGCAAGGGCGAGAAGGTCGGGGCCGTCGGGCGGCTGCGCAACGTCGAGCACCTGTTCGTTGTGACCCAGGAGCCACTCTCCCTGCCCGTCGCCGCCTGATCGGGAACCAAGGCGCGGGGATGCGGTTACAGGCAGCATGAGTGCCTCGACTGACCGTTCGTCTGTTACGCCTTCCGAGCCGCGCCGTCGGTCGTCCAGCGGATTACCCAACTGGCTGTTCTTTGTTCTGGTCGCGGCGGTGGTCGTGATCCTGGGCCTGCTGGTTGCGGGCGCGACGGGCGGCTAGGCGGTTTCCAGCAAGGCCTTGATCGGCGCCCAGCTGCGGCGGTGCGCGGGGCAGGGGCCGAGGGTGTTCAACGCAGTCTGGTGGATGGGGGCGTTATAGCCCTTGTGGCTGGCGAAGCCGTAGCCCGGATAGACGGCGTCCATTTCGATCATCAGCCGATCCCGCGCCGTCTTGGCCAGGATGGAGGCGGCGGCGATGGACAGGGAGCGGCTGTCGCCCTTGACCACGGGCGTCACCGCGCAGGGCAGCTTGAAGCGATAGTTGCCGTCCACCAGGGCATGCACCGGCGGATGGGCCAGGGCCTCGACCGCGCGACGCATGGCCAGGCCGGTGGCGTGCAGGATGTTCAACTCGTCGATCTCCTCGACCGAGGCGAAGCCGACGCCCCAGGCCAGGGCGCGGGCCTTGATCTCGGGTTCAAGCAAGGCGCGGCGCTTTTCCGTCAGGGCCTTGGAGTCGTCGATGCCGGGCGGCAGGTCGTCAGGGTTGAGGATCACCGCCGCCGCCGACACCGGCCCGGCCCAGGGCCCGCGTCCCGCCTCGTCCACGCCGCAGACGTGACCGTTCCAGACCGCGCGGGCCTCCAGCTCCAGCATCAGGGTGGGGAAGGGGCGGTCGATTTTAAGGGCGGCTTTGGGCGGCTTCATCGCGCGTCAGTGCCATGAACGGGCGCGGGGCGGAAGCGGTCGTACAGAATGTCAGCTAGGGGGGGATTGCGGACATCTTCGCAATCAGGTGTCTCGGATGCGCGTTGAAGCAACCCGCCCGTTCTCCCATTGAATCTCAAGAATCCAGACGTCCATGAAACTCGGGCACAGGTGATAGTGGTCTGGCGGATCGCCATGCGTTTCCGGCTCGCCTAGCAAAGCAATCACCTCTGCGCGACTTCTGCCCTCAAGCCCGACGCGCTCGCGGAGGTCGTCCACCATCTCGCAACGGTCATCACCAAGCCCAGCTCCCCATTGCTTGGCGTCAAATCGACGAGGATTTTTTGCGTAGTCGGTTCCGCCAATACATCCAGAAACTGCCAGTAGAGCTGTAGCCGCGAACGTGAGCAATTGAACTCGCATCAAGTCAGATTAGCTCTCAATCAAATGTCCGCAACGGGTCGGAAGTCGACTGCCTAATCTTTTCGCCGTCACCCCGGACGGCCCGAAGGGGCGATCCGGGGCCCAGACGTTCGACTGAATGGCATGGGCGGCGCAGTTGCAACCGTCTGGGTTCCGGGTTCGCTGCGCGCCCCGGAATGACGGTGAAGGGAAGGAGCAGGGAGGAATTGCTAACCGCCTGATCCGCCAGCCTCACCCACTTCCCCATGCCTGAAACACGTCGTCTGGTGGTCGTTGACCATGCCGACTGCCTGCATGAAGGCGTAGGTGATGACCGGGCCGCAGAATTTGAAGCCGCGCGCCTTCAGGGCCTTGGCCATGGCGACGCTTTGCGGCGTCTGGGTCGGGGCCTCGCGGAAGTCGGTCCACTGGTTCACTAGAGGTTTTCCATCGACGAAGGACCAGAGCCAGGCGGAGAAGTCCTCGCCCTTGTCGCGCATCTCCAGCCAGATGCGGGCGCCGTTGATGGCGGCGTCGATCTTGGCGCGTGAGCGGATGATGCGCGGGTCGGCCAGCAGGCGCTCGCGGTCGGCCTCGCCGTAGCGGGCGATGATTTCGGGATCGAAGCCGTGGAAGGCGTCGCGCATCCCTTCGCGCTTCCTCAGGATGGTGATCCAGGCCAGTCCAGCCTGGAAGCCGTCCAGCACCAGCTTCTCCCACAGGGCGCGGGGGTCGTACTCGGGCACGCCCCATTCGGTGTCGTGATAGGCGATGTAGAGCGGGTCGGTCACGCCGCACCAGCCGCAGCGGCCTTCAGCTTTATCGGATTCGGTCATGGGGCGATGTTGCGGGAATGTTCTGGGAGGGCAAGTGAACAATCATCTCCGTCATCCTCCGGCGAGCGGAGCGAGATCGGGGGACCCAGCGGCGCCGAAGGCGATCTTCACCGCAAGCGTCGCGCGTGGACCTTTCGCCCTCCGGGCGCCGCTGGGTCCCCCGGTCTGCGCCGCTTCGGCGGCTTGCCGGAGGATGACGGAAGGAGGGAGGGGGCTGCCGGACAGCGAAAAGGCCCGGCGTTTCCACCGGGCCTCTCGCATTACGGGGTGAGGCCTACAGCCGTTCGACCGTGTAGCCGCGCGCTTTCAGCATATCCACGACGCTGTCCTGATCGGCCAGGTGGGCGACGCCGACGGCGACGAAGGCCGAGCCGGAACCCTGCATCATCGTCTCGATCTGAGCGGCCCAGTCGGTGTTGCGCTCGATCAGGGCGGCGCGGTGGACGTCCGGGTGGATGTCGCGGGTGTCGAGGCGGTTCAGGCGGCCGACCTCGGCGGCGTCGCCCTTGAGCCAGGCGGCCACGGTCTGATCCAGCTTGGGCACGATCTGGTCGCCGTGACGGACATAGTTGTTCAGATAGGCGATCTGGGCCTCTTCGCTCATGCCGGCGATCAGGCGCAGCTGCCGGTCGGCGGTTTCAAAGCCGTGAATGGTTTTGCCCTCGGCGCGAGCCCGGTCCATCAGGGTCTTGTCGACCCCGGCGTCGGGGCGATAGCCGGCCTGCATCGGCGCGGTTCCGGCGACGACGAAGGCGGCCAGCCAGGGGCGATAGGCGTCCAGGGCGGCGCCGTTGGCGCCGACGCCCTGGGCGGCCTTGTCGAAGGCGGCGAAGTCCTCGGCCGAGAGGATCGACGACAAGGGGCGGTCGGGGGTGACGCCGTGCTGCTGGGCCACCTTGGCGGCCACGCTGGGGTCGTCCTGATCGGCCACCTCGACCCAGAACTGGTCGGCGCTGGCGAAGGCGGCGTCGACCTTGTCCGAGCCCCAGGCGGTGCCGGGGCGCAGGTAGTGGATGGTGCCGAACAGATAGATGGTGGAGTCCGCGTCCTTGACCACCCACAGGGGCGGGCCGGCGCCCTCGGCGCGGGGGATGGGTGCGGCGGCGACAGCGGGAGCGGCGGCGGCCTGTTCAGCGTGGGCGGCGCCGGGGAAGGCGGCCAGAACAGCGCTGGCGGCCAGGGCGGCGCAGGCGCCGAAGGCCAAGCGCGAGACGTGATTGGCCGTACGGCCCATGCGGTTGGCGAGGGTCATGGAGATCGTCCTTGGATTGTGTGGGGTGTTTGGGCGCCGATCAGGTCGGCGGCGGTCAGCCGTGAGGCTGGAAGGTCAGTGCGTGGTCGAGACGGCGGCGGCGGGCTGGCTGTGGCCGAAGGTCGGGACGCCCTGGACGGCGGTGGCGATCAGCAGGGCGCCGCAGACCCCGAGGGCGAAGCCCGAGATGCGTTCGACGATGGCGGAGTAGAGATTGAACATGGGTCTGATCCTGAAAATGAGCTGAGGGCTTAGCGGGCGGCGATGGAGGCGGCGGGGGCGTCGGCCCAGGCGGCGGCCTGGCTGGGGCTGGGAAGGGTCATGACGGCGAGGCTGATCAGCAGGGCCCCGCAGACGCCCAGGGCGAGGTCGGAGACGTGTTTGGCCGCTTGGCCCATGCGGTTGGCGCAGGTCATTGGATAGTCCTTTGAATGTCGGTGTGTTTTTGAAGATTGGCGGGCGCGGGGCCTCGCCGAAATCACTGAACGAAGATGGCTTCGATCGGTCGGCCGAAGAGGCGGGCGATGCGAAAGGCCAGGGGCAGGGAGGGGTCGTAGCGGCCCTTTTCCAGCGCCTGAACGGTTTGACGAGAGACGCCGAGCTGTTCGGCGAGGTCGGCCTGGGTCCAGTTGCGCTCGGCGCGGCAGACCTTGAGGCGGTTCACGAAATCACTGGTCATCGGCGCGCCATCCACCAGCCGCACCAGGCGATGGTGTAGCCGAGGACCTGGGCCACCAAGACGCCGACCACGCCGACGGCGACCATGGCCGCGTCGGAGTGCGGCGCCTGGGCGGGCAGCAGGTCTGCCCCGTTGGCGGCGGCGATGACGACGGCGCCGCCGCCGACGAGGCCCAGGTTGCCGCCCCACCACCAGGCCCACTTGTGGGCTTCCTTGGCGGCTTCATCCAGGCCGCGCCACCAGTAGAGGGTGTGCAGGGCCAGGAAGACGGCCAGACCGGCGGCAAGGACGACCTCGCCGATCGACGGCGCCTGGCCCCAGGCGGCGGGCCAGAAGGGGGTGGCGGCGGTGACGCTGACGCCGACCACGGTGAGGGCGCACAGGCCGACCGTCAGATCGTCCATCTTCTTCTTGTTGGCGGCGGCGGTCTTGGTGGCGGTGTTCATGACAAGCTCCCCTGTCGTTGTGACAAGTGAACTTTACCAACACGGCGTTCTGCGTCAAGCGACTTTTACATCATGACAAGCAGATTTTCCGTTTCTCAGAAATTAGCCTTGAAAATCAGGGATCCAGCCGGGCTTTTCGACGATGATCGGGCGGCCATCGACGCTCAGATCGCCCTCCAGACGGTCCAGACGCATCAGGGCGATGGCGCGGCCGTCCGTCCCGGTCATGACCTCGCCGGCGCGAAGTTCGCCGTTCAGCACCTCGGCGCCGCGTTCGGGGGCGGGACCGTCGAAGGCGATGGCCATCATGCGGTTCTTGATCGTGCCGCGCCGTTTCATGCGCGAGGTCGTTTCCTGACCGATGAAGCAGCCCTTGTGGAAGTCGATGCCGTTCAGCAGGTCGAAGTCCGCCTCGATGGGGTAGGTCTTGTCGGTCAGCGTATCTGCCGTGGGATCGGGCACGCCCAGGGCCAGCCGGTGGGCCTGCCAGTCGGCCTCGGTCGCGTCGGTCTCGCACTGGTCGCCCCAGCGGCGGCCGCCGAGTTCGGGCAGGCGGGGATCGGGGACGAAGCCCTCGGGCGTCTCGCCCCAGGCGACGAAGACGGCGTCGGGGATGGGCATGACCTCGACGTTGGAGCGCAGCCGATACATCGACAACCGCTGGACCAGGGCGTCGCGACGCTCGGTCGCCACGTCCAGAACCACGCCGTTCTCCTCGCCCCACAGGAAGAGGTCGAACAGCAGCCGACCGGGCGGGGACAAGAGAGCGCTAAAGCGCAGGGCGCCGGGCTCCAGCGTCTCCACGTCCTGCGTCAGCAGGTTGTGCAGGAAGGGGCGGGCGTCAGGGCCGGTGATGCGGATCAGGGCGCGGCTGTCGAGGCGGGCGATGGACATGCGGCCAAGATAGGGAGGGGCGGCGGCAAGCGACAGTGCTCTTTCCTCCCCATTCCATGGGGAGGGGGACCACGCAGTGGTGGAGGGGGCGGCGGCGCGTTTTGATGTTGCTGCATTTCGCGGCTGACCGTCGCGCCGCCCCCTCCGTCACGTCGCTATCGCGCCGCGCCACCTCCCCATGGAATGGGGAGGAAAGACCTCACATCACCGCGTATCGCGCGGCGACGCCGTCTGGCTGGAAGTCATGCTCGGCTAGCTTGTCCAACGAAGCGAGGACGCGGGCGACGAAGTCCTCGGGATCGCCCTCCTCGACGGCAGGGCGCAGCCAGTCGGTGACGACGGCGCGGGCGGGGTAGGTCCCGACCGGGCCGGGGACGCAAAGCGCCACCTCGATCCCCTCGGCGATCCAGCCGGCGACCGCAGTGAAGAAGTCCATGCCCGTCAGGAAGTCGGAACGGCGCACGACATAGAGGGTTATCTCGCCGCGCTCGACGCCGTCGGGGCGGATGATGACGCCGCTGCGGTCGGGTCGCCACTCGTCCGACAGCTCGACCGCCCGCCACAGGCAGAACCAGACGCGGCAGGTCTGAGGCCTGATTTCGTGCACCGAGCAGCCGGCCCCATCGACGCAATAGCCGCACAGCTCGCCCGTCGGCTTGGCCAACTCGGGCAGGTTCAGCGGGATCACGCGGCAGCACTCGACGCAGCCGCCGCAGGTCCGGTCAGGCAGAAGGGGAAGGCTCATGGGCGGGGTTTAGCGCAAGGCGGGCGGAAATGCGCGGCCGGAACAGCTTGCCATCAAGTGCCATTATGTAGAATGTTATCTGACATAGTGAAATCGACATACAAGTCGAACGCAGTCGGGAAACGCATCCAGTGAGACACGCCTTCACCCTCTCCTTCCTCGCCCTGGCCGTTGCGACGGGGTCTGGTTCCGCCGCCGCCAAGGCCGAGGTCATTCGCGCCAACACCCCTGCGGTCGGCCTGACCATCGACCGGATCGGCGCCCTGCCGGACGCCGAGCGCGGGGCCTGGGCCGACTATCTGGCCCGCTCGCAGGCCCAGCATCTGGCCGACCGCGCCGCCCTGGCCGCCGAACTGCCTGCCGGCGCGACGCCGCCCCCGCCGCCCCTGGCCATTCGCGGCAACAGCTCGCACATGCCGCTGGATCGTCCAGCCCGGTGGTATGCTTCGGCCGAGGCCCGCGCCGTGGCTGACGCCGTGGTCAGCTTCCAGACCCCTGCCGGCGGCTGGAGCAAGAACCAGGATCGCAGCCTGAAGCGTCTGCCGGGCCAGCGTTTCTCCAACGACGCCGAGACCATGGAGCAGAACCCGGCCAATTTCGACGCTCCCGCCGACCGGTTCTGGACCTTCGTCGGCACGCTCGACAACAACTCCACCTGGACCGAGATGCGTTACCTGGCCAAGGTCGCGGCCCAGGCGCCGGGGCGCGAGGGCGACGCCTGGCGCGCCAGCGTCATCAAGGGCGTGCACTATCTGCTGAACGCCCAGTACCCGAACGGCGGCTGGCCGCAGATCTGGCCGCTGGAAGGCGGATTCCACGACTCCATCACCTTCAATGACAACGCCGTGGCCGAGGCCGCCATGGTGCTGCGCGACGTAGCCAACGGCGCCGAGGGTTTCGGCTTCGTGCCGCCCGAGTTGGAGGTGCGCGCCGCCGCAGCGGTGAAGGAGGCCATCGACGTCACCCTGGCCGCCCAGGTGCGCAAGGACGGTCGCCTTCAGGGCTGGCCGCAGCAGGTCGAGCCGATGCGCCTGGTCCCCACCAGCGCCCGCAACTATGAGCCGCGCTCGATCGCCAGCGGTGAAACCACCGACATCCTCGAGTTCCTGATGGGGGAGCCCAATCCGTCGCCAGAGGTGAAGGCCGCGATCCGTGGCGGCGTGGCCTGGCTGGAATCGGTGCGCGTCTATGACAAGTCGTTCGAGATGACCGACGACGGGCGCAAGCTGATCGACAAACCCGGCGCAGGGCCGATCTGGTCGCGTAACTATGATCTGGTCACGGGCCGTCCGATCTTTGGCGACAAGGACCAGACCATCCACGACGATGTGAACGGCATCTCGATCGGCCGCCGCAACGGCTACTCGTGGTGGATGGCGGCCCCGCAGCGCGCGTTGGACCTTTATGCAACTTGGTCGGCGGCGAATCCCTAAGGTCGAGCCAAACGAGCCGCCATTCCAAACCGGATAGCGGCTCCTGTCGCATCTACTGAATTCCGTAGAGAATCCCTCTAGGGTCGCCCCATGCATGGGCGTTTCCCGATCCTCTATATCGCCGAGGCGGACGCTGAAGAGGCGGTCCTCTCGTCGGGGGCGCTCGCCCATCTGGTCGAGGCTATCCCCCACGCCACCTTCACCGTCGTCGGTTCGCCGGCCAGCGCGCCGCTGTTTGCGGACACTCCAAGGCTGGAGCGGCTGATCATTCTGGACCGCGACGGGCGCTGGGACTGGATCGCCCTGTGGAACCAGGTGCGCGAGACCAACTGGGGCCTGGTGGTCGACATGCGCGGCTCGACCCTGTCGGGCAAGCTGCGACGCCAGAAGCGGGCGGTGAAGGGCAAGACCCTGCCCGACGTCCATCTGGTCGAACAGGCGGCGCGGGTGCTGCAACTGGACGAGATCCCGGCGCCCAAGCTGTTCTTCGGGCGGGATGCGCAGGAAGCCGCCGACGCCCTGATCCCGGTGGGCGAAGGTCCGATCCTGGCCATAGGGCCGGGCGTGGACTGGATCGGCAAGCGCTGGCCTGCCGACCGTTACGCCAAGGTGGCCCTGTCGCTGCTGGGCGAGGATGGACCTCTGGCCGGCGGGCGGCTGATGATCGTCGGCGAGGAGGCGGACCGCGACGCGGCCCATTCCATCCGCTTTGCCGTCAAGCGCGAGCGGGTGATCGAGCTGAAAGGCCGGCTGACGCGATTGCAGACGGTCGCGGCCCTGTCGCGGGCCGACTTCTATATCGGCGGGGACTCGCTGTGGACCCAGCTGGCGGTGGCGGCGGGCGTGCCGGCGGTCGGGGTGTTCGGCCCCTCCGACGAGGTGCTGCGTCGTCCATGGACCGGGGTGGCGGTGCGCGGCCCGCGCAGCCTGCAGGAGTTCATCGACCTGGACCCGCGCCTGAACCAGCATATCCAGCACATGATGGACCTGCCCTATGAGCGGGTGCTGAAGGCGTCCAAGAAGCTGCTGGCGCAACTGGCCGGTTGAGGGGTTGTCCCCTGGGGCGTCGGGCGCGCATAAGCGCTCGACCTCAGGAGATGCGCCAATGACCCAGACCTATGACCTGATCGTGCGGGGCGGCGAAGTCGCCAACCACGCCGGACGCGGCATGGCCGACGTCGGCGTCATTGATGGCCGCATCGCCTTCATCGGTGATCTGTCTCAGGCCTCGGCGGGCGAAGTGTTCGACGCCACAGGCCTGACTGTTCTGCCGGGCGTCATCGACACCCAGGTCCACTTCCGCGAGCCGGGTCTGGAATGGAAGGAAGACCTTGAGACGGGCAGCCGCGCGGCGGCCCTGGGCGGCGTCGTCGCCGTGTTCGAGATGCCGAACACCAATCCCAACACCACCGACCCTGAGACCATGGCCGACAAGCTGGTGCGGGCCAACAACCGGATGTGGACCGACCACGCCTTCTACGTCGGCGGCACGCATGAGAACGCGGAGCATCTTGCCGATCTGGAGCGCCTGCCGGGTTGCTGCGGGGTCAAGGTCTTCATGGGCGCCTCGACCGGCGACCTGCTGATCGCCGACGATGAGGGTGTGCGCAAGGTTCTGTCGAACGTGCGCCGTCGCGCCACCTTCCACTCTGAGGACGAATACCGACTGGTCGAGCGCCGCAGCCTGGCCCGCACCGGCGACTGGACCAGCCACCCTGAGGTGCGCGACGCCGAGAGCGCCATCATGTCCACCCGCCGTTTGGTCGGGCTGGCCAAGGAAACCGGCGCCCGCATCCACGTCCTGCACGTCACGACCCGCGATGAGATGGAGTTCCTGCGCTTCCACAAGGATGTCGCCACCGTCGAGATCACGCCCCAGCACCTGACCCTGGTGGCGCCCGAGGCCTATGAGCGTCTCGGCGCCTATGCCCAGATGAACCCGCCGATCCGCTCGCAGGAGCATGTCGACGCCCTGTGGTTGTGGGGCATGCAGCAGGGGGTGGCCGACGTCCTGGGCTCGGACCATGCGCCGCACACCAAGGAAGAAAAATCCAAGCCCTATCCGGCCTCGCCGTCGGGGATGCCGGGGGTGCAGACCCTGGTGCCGCTGATGCTGACCCATGTGGCGAACGGCCGCCTATCGCTGGAACGCTTCATCGACCTGACCTCGGGCGGGGCGCAGCGGGTGTTCGGCACGGCCAACAAGGGCCGGATGGCCGTCAGCTATGACGCCGATCTCACTATCGTGGATTTGAAGGCCAAGAAGACCATCACCCATGACCAGCAGGCCAGCCGCTGCGGCTGGACGCCCTTCGACGGCTTCGAGACAACGGGCTGGCCGGTCGCCACCATCGTGCGCGGCCGGGTGGTGATGAAGGACGGCGAACTGATCGGTCAGGCCCACGGCCAGCCGGTGCGGTTCCAGGAGACGCTGGCGGGGTGAGCAGTTCGCGGCCCCGGCTTGGCCTGATCGGCTTCGGCGCCTTCGGGCGCCTGACGGCGCAACATCTGTCGCCCTGGTTCGACATCCTCGCCCATGATCCGGCGGCGAGCGACGGCGAGGGGCTGGCGCGGCTGACGCCGCTGGAAGACGCCGCAGCCTGTCCGGTGGTGGTGCTGGCCGTGCCAGTCGGCGTGCTGGCGGACACGGTGGCGGCCATCGCGCCCCATGTGACGCCGGGCGCCCTGATTCTCGATGTTGGCTCGGTGAAGGTGAAGCCGGCCAAGGTGATGCTGGAGGGGCTGCCCGAGGGCGTGGCCATCGTCGGCACCCATCCGCTGTTCGGACCGCAGAGCGGCAAGGACGGCATCGCGGGCTTGCGCATCGCCGTCTGTCCGGTGCGCGGCGACAAGGCGGCCTGGCGCGTGGCGGCGTTTTGCCGGAAGGCGCTGGCGCTCAAGGTCTTCGTCGTGACGCCTGAGGATCACGACCGCGAGGCGGCCACGGTGCAGGGCCTGACCCATCTGATCGCCAAGGTGCTGCTGGCCATGGAGCCGCTGCCGACGCGCATGACCACCACCAGCTTCGAGCGCGTCATGCAGGGCGTGGACATGGTTCGCCACGACAGCGCGGCGGTGTTCCGCGCCATCGAGCACGACAATCCCTACGCCGCCGAGGTCCGCCGCCGCTTCTTCGACCTGGCCGAACAGGCGCGGGCGGAACTGGACGGGTAGGGCTCAGCGCGGCTTGAGGATGAAGTCGGCCACGGCAGGCGTGACCTCGGCGCCGAGCGGGATCGAGGCGTCGCCATAGGTGGCCGCGTTGCCCGCCGGGTCGAGCGGGGCCTGACGCAGGACGTGGTTCAGGCCCTCGAAGACCACCCGTTCAGCCTTGGGCTGGGCGGCCAGAAGGGTCTCGCTGTTCTCAGGCGCCACCTGAATATCGGTCGAGCCGTGGCCCAGCAGAACCGGGCGATCATAAGCGGCGATCAGCGCCTGGGGGTCCACCACGAAGTAGGAGATCAGATAGGGCTGGATCGAGGGGCGGAACAGCGCGGCCAGATAGGGCGGCGTGTCCGAGACGGTTCGACCGGCCTCCAGCTCGCTCATGATGTGATCGACTTCAGGTTTGACGGCGGGCGGTAGCTTGGGCTCGATCTGGCGACGTAGTTCGACATTGGCGCGGACGCCGACCGGCGACAGCAGGACCAGGCCGCAGACGCCTGGATTATCGGCCGCCGCCGCCTGGGCGATCAGGGCGCCTTCTGAGTGCCCTACCAGCCAGACGCAGGGCGCGCCGGTCTTCTCGGCGGTCAGGGCCGCCCAGGCCTTGGCATCGTCGATGTAGGTGTCGAAGGTCAGGCTGGCTTCGTCGGTCGCGGCCGCTGTGCTGGCGGCGATGCCGCGCTTGTCGTAGCGGACGGTGGCGATTCCGCGCTCGGCCAGGCCCTCGGCAAGTTGGCGATAGACGCCGCCCGTCACGCCGATCGGGCTGTTGCCATCGCGGTCGGTCGGGCCGGAACCGGCGATGATGACGGCGGCGGCGCGGGGCTGGCTCTCGGGCGTTAATAGGGTTCCGTGCAGCGGCGCGGGCGTCGAGGTCAGCGCGACCGGCGTGGAAACCGGCGAGAGCAGCAGGGCGGCGGCGAGGGTCAGCATGGTCGTCTCCGTCTTGTGGGGCGAGATGAAATCAGAAGGGCTGGCGTTCGGGGTCGGTGCGCCAGACGCGCCAGCTTTCGTACCCCGACCAGACGGCGGCGATCAGGACGCCGACGATCAGTGCGATCATCCCGGCGGGCTGAACGACGAAGGGGCTGGCGATCAGGCCGATCGCGCCCAACCAGAACAGCAACCGCCCGGCCAGCCGGTTGGAACGGTCCCACGCCAACCGCGACTTGTAGGCCCAGGGCGTCTTGACCCCGATGAAGGGGTTGGGGCTGACTCGGCCCAAGACGGCGCCGGTGATCAGGAAGATGAAGCCAAGGAAGGCCATTGCGACGCCGGGATGGCTGACCCCAGACGCGGCGGCGGGGCCGAGGCTGGCCCAGGCGATGAAGGCGCAAACCGCGCCCATGATCAGGACCGATAGCCATTGCCCGCGTTGAAGGCCCTTGCGGCGGACCGGGTCCGCGACGGAGGCGGCCTGTCGTCCGGTCATCCAGGCGACCAGCAGGTTCAGCAAGGCCAGTCCCGCCAGGACAGCCGCGAGTTCGTAGCGGCTGCCATAGCGATCAGCCTGTCCTGAAGCGTCGAAGTGCACCGGGATCGGCGTCTCGGGGCCATAGATCGCGATCCAGGCCGCGCCTGTGAGGATCAGCAGCGAGACGATGGCGGCGGCCGTGTCGGCCAGGGTGGGGGTTTTCATCGGGGCTCGTCCTCGTCCGCTTTGCCTGTTCCGCTCAGGTCCATCAGGAAGGCCAGGGCCTCCTCGACCGCCGAGATTTCCAGCCGGTAGCGGATCGACTGGCCTTCCCGTTCGGTGCTGACCAGTTCGGCCTCCTTCAACGCGTTGAGGTGGCCGGTGACGGTCGGCCAGCTCATGTCGAAGGCGGCGGCGATGTCGCCGGAGGACAGGGGGCCAGTCCGCAGCATGGCGATGATGCGTCGCCGCACCGGATGGGACAGGGCTTTGAACAGGCTGTTCATAGGAAGAAGGCTAATTAGGAATGTCGCTAAATGCAACCCGTGTTCGTCGAGGCGCGGCTGGCCTTCGGGAGGAGCGCAGCCTATGGCTCGGCTTGGTTCATCAGCGTGAGGCAGGCCCATGGAAATCCGCGATCAGATCGTTCTCATCACCGGCGGCGCGCGCGGCGTGGGTGCGGCGGCGGCGCGGGCCTTCGCCGGGCAGGGCGCGCGGGTCGTGATCAACTGGCGCAATAGCGGAGAACAAGCCGAGGCTCTGGCCACTCAGCTGGGCGAGCGCGTCATCGCCATTCAGGCTGATGTGACGGACCGCGCGGCGGTTGAGGCCTTGGTGGCTCAGGCCGAGGCCCATTTCGGCGCGCCGATCAGCACCGTGGTCAACAACGCCCTGGACTACAGCTTCAACGGCGACGCGCGGGCGCAGATGGCGGATATTCCGTGGGAAGACATGGAGCGGCAGTTCTCGACCGTGATCCGGGGCGCGCTGAACGTCATCCAGGCCACGGCGCCGGGCATGAGCGCGCAGAAGTTCGGCCGGGTGGTCAATATCGGCACCAACCTGTTCCAGAACCCGGTCGTGCCCTATCACGACTACACCGCCGCCAAGGCGGCTCTGCTCAGCCTGACGCGGACGGCGGCGGGCGACCTAGGCCCGGCGGGGATCACGGTCAACATGGTGTCGGGCGGTCTGCTGCGGACCACGGACGCCAGTGCGGCGACGCCGGATGCTGTGTTCGACCTGATCGCCGGCATGACCCCGCTGCGCTCGGTGACGACGCCGCAGGAGTTCGCTGACGCGGTGCTGTTCTTCGCCTCGCCGTGGAGCCGGGCGGTGACCGGACAGAACCTGGTGGTCGATGGCGGTCTGGTGCGCGACTAGGCGGCTTGGCCGCACGCCGGTCGCGTTTTCGGCGTGATGCCTCTATAGGACGCGGCCATCGTCCGAACGCCTGCGCCCCCTGAGGTCATGACGCCACATCCGCCGCATAGACTGTCTGTCGCCCCCATGATGGACTGGACCGACCGCAACTGCCGGGCGTTTCATCGCGCCCTGAGCAGCCGGGCCTTGCTCTATACCGAGATGGTCACGGCCCCGGCGGTGATCCACGGCGACCGCGAGCGGTTGCTGGGCTTTGACGCGGTCGAGCATCCGGTCGCCCTGCAACTGGGCGGGTCGGACCCGGCGCAGTTGGCCGAGGCGGCGCGGATCGGCGAGGCCTATGGCTATGACGAGATCAATCTGAACGTCGGCTGTCCCTCGGACCGGGTTCAGTCGGGCAGGTTCGGCGCCTGCCTGATGCGCGAGCCGGAACTGGTGGCCGACTGCATGGCGGCGATCAAGGAAGCCGTCAGCGTCCCGGCCACGGTCAAATGCCGCATCGGGGTGGATGATCAGGACCCCTTGGTCAGCCTGTTCGCCACGGTCGACGCCTCGGCGGCGGTGGGGATCACCAGCTTCGTCGTCCATGCGCGCAAGGCCTGGCTGAAGGGCCTGTCGCCCAAGGAAAACCGCGACGTGCCGCCGCTGGACTATGATCTGGTGCGGCGCCTGAAGCGCGAGCGGCCGCATCTGACCATCTGCATCAACGGCGGCATTGGCGATCTGGATCAGGCCGAGGCGCACCTGGATGCGTCCGACGGGGTGCAGTTGGATGGCGTCATGCTGGGCCGCGCCGCCTATCACGAGCCGGCTTTGCTGGGGCAGGTGGACCGGCGGCTGTTCGGCATGGAGGTCGAAGACGTCGATCCCTTCGCCGCCATCGAACGCTATCGCCCTTACATGGCCGGGCGACTGGCCGAGGGCGCGCATCTGGCGAGCATGGCGCGGCACATGCTGGGCCTGATGCACGGTCGGGCCGGGGCGCGGGCCTTCCGCCGCATCCTGACGGTCGAGGGCGTCAAGGCCGGGGCCGGGCTGGAGGTTGTGGACCGCGCGGTCGAGGCCGTGCGCGAAGCCGAGGCGCGGCAGGCGCGATTGGGCGAGAGCGAAGAGGCGGCCTGATCCTTTCGGGGTGACGCTGGCGGGCTGCGCCGCTATGCCCAAGCCATGAGCGCTCTGCCCCTGTCCGAACTGCTGATGATGTTCGCCGCCCTGATCGCGGCGGGCGCGCTGGCGGGCGTGATCGGCGGCCTGTTCGGGGTCGGGGGCGGGACGGTGCTGGTGCCGGCCCTGTTTTACGCCTTTTCGGTGCTGGGCGTGGGAGGCGAGAGCAATCTGCACGTCGCCATCGGCACGTCGCTGCTGACCATCGTCGCCACCTCGCTGCGGTCGCTGGCGACGCATCGGGCGCATGGGGCGGTGGATGAAGCGGTCTTGAAGACCTGGACGCCCTGGGTGGCCTTCGGCGGTCTGGTCGGGGCGGCGATCGCGGGCTTCACCTCTATGGAGGGGCTGGCCATTGTTTACGGCGTCTGCCTGCTGCTGATCGCCATGCAGATGGGGCTGCTGCCCGAGCATGTGACCCTGCGCAAGGACCTGCCGACCGGCTGGGGGCGGCGCGGTTTGGGGACCGGCATCGGCCTGCTGTCGGCCATGATGGGCGTCGGCGGCGGCAGTTTCGGCGGCATGATGATGACCCTGTGCGGACGGCCCATCCATCAGGCGGTGGCGACGGCCAGTGGTTTTGGTCTGGCTATCGGGGCGACGGCGGCCTTGGGGTTTGCGGTGTTCGGTTGGGACGCGCCGGGGCGGCCGCCGCTGTCGCTGGGTTACGTCAATGTGCCGGCGGCGGTGATCATGGGGCTGCTGACGGCCCTGACGGCCCCGTATGGCGCGCGGCTGGCGCACCGGCTGAACCGCAAGGTGCTGAGAAAGGCCTTCGCCGGTTATCTGTTGCTGACCGCCCTGTCGGTGGTGCTGAAGGCGCTCTAGCCGCACTACGTAAATTACCGCTGTCGGATGATAAGGCTTTGGCGAACAGCGGGGCGTTAGGGAGCAGGCCTAGTCCTCCCCCGAGCGTAGAAAATGCTGCAGAACCTGTCCGTTCCCAAGAAGCTGATGCTGTCCTTCGCCGCCGTGATCGCGGCCTGCGGGATGGCGACCCTGGTGGTCCTGTGGGCCGTGACTGTGCTGCAGAAGGCCGACGCCGCCAACGCCGCCTCGGCGGAGATGTTTAAGGCTTCGGACCTGGTGCTGGCCTCGGCGGTCGAGCAGCAGAACGCCATGCGCGCCTTCGTGGCGACGCGGGACGCTGACTTCATTCCCAAATACGAAGAGCCGGGCAAGGTGCTGGTCGCGCGCCTGGCCGATCTGGCTGCGGCTGACGTCAACGCCGCCTATGGACAGGAACAGGCGGCGCTGAAAGGCGCGGTCGACGCCTTCCACCAGAGCGCCGACGGCCTGATCGCCCTGGCGCGCGATCCCGCGACCCAGCCCCAGGCCGTGGCCGGTCTGGAAGCTGGCGCCCGTCTGTCGGACATTCGCGCCGCTGTCGGCTCCATTCAGGAAAAGGAGGCGGTGGTCGCCGCCGCCAACGCCAAGGCCAAGGCCTTTGCCTACAAGGAGGCCTATTGGAGCTTCGCCATCGGCGGAGTCGTGGCCCTGATCATCGCTCTGGGCGCCATCGCCTGGCTGATCGGCGCGCTGAGCCGCCCGGTCGAAGCCATGACGCGGGCCATGGGCCGCCTGGCGGCCGGCGATCTGAACGTCGCCATTCCGGCTGTCGGTCGCCGTGACGAGATCGGCCATATGGCCGCCGCCGTCCTGACCTTCAAACAGAACGCCGAGGAGAAGGTGCGGCTGGAGGCCGAGGCCTCGCTGCAACGCGCCGCCGCCGAACAGGCCCGCATCGCCCAGGCCGAGCGCGACGCCGAGGCCGCTCGCCAGCAGGCCCAGGTCGTGGACGGCATCGCCGCCGGTCTGGACCGCCTGTCGCACGGCCAGTTGGCCTTCCGTTTAAACGCAGCCTTTGCGCCGGAATACGAAAAGCTGCGCGCCGACTTCAACGCGGCGATGGCCCAACTGCAGAGCACGATGCGCGTCATCGTCGACCGCTCCAGCGCCATCGGCGCCAGCGCCCATGAGATCAGCCAGGCCTCTGACGACCTGTCGCGCCGCACCGAACAGCAGGCCGCCTCGCTGGAGGAAACCGCCGCCGCTCTGGAACAGATCACCGCCACCGTGGCTCGCTCGGCCGAGGGCGCGATCGAGGCCGGCGGTGTGGTCGACGGCGCGCGTCAGGAAGCGACCGAGGGGCAGGCCGTGGTTGGCCGCGCCATCGTCGCCATGGGCGAGATCGAGCAGTCGTCGAACGAGATCGGCAACATCATCGGCGTCATCGACGAGATCGCCTTCCAGACCAACCTGCTGGCCCTGAACGCGGGCGTCGAGGCGGCGCGTGCGGGGGACGCCGGTCGCGGTTTCGCCGTGGTGGCCTCGGAAGTGCGCGCCCTGGCTCAGCGTTCGGCCGAGGCGGCCAAGGAGATCAAGACCCTGATCTCGGCCTCCAGCCGTCAGGTCGGCGAGGGCGTGGCCCTGGTCGGCGACACCGGACATGCGCTGGAACGCATCGCCGAACAGATCACCCGTCTGACCGCCATCGCCCGCGAGATCTCGGCCTCGTCGCAGGAGCAGGCCAGCGGTCTGCATCAGGTCAATATCGCCGTGGCCCAGATGGATCAGGTGACCCAGCAGAACGCGGCCATGGTCGAGGAATCCACCGCCGCCAGCCACTCGCTGGCGCAGGACGCGCGCGAGCTGGACCGGATGATGGGGCAGTTCTCGCTGGAAGACGCGGCGATGGACGCGCGCGGTCAGCAGCGGATGCTGGAACGCGCGGTGGCCTGACGGCCCTGGCGCGAAGGAAAATGCGGGCCTCTCCGGCGAACCGGAGAGGCCCTTTTCACGTCAGGCCGCCTGCTGCAGCACCAGTGAGTCCAGCGCCTGAACCAGGTCGGCCAGGATATCGTCCTGATGCTCAAGCCCGACCGATAGGCGGATCAGGCCGTCGGTGATGCCGGCGGTGACGCGGGCGTCGGGCGTCATGGCGGCGTGGGTCATGGTGGCTGGGTGGGCGATCAGGCTTTCGACGCCGCCGAGGGACTCGGCCAGGGTGAAGATGTCGAGGGCTTCGATCAGGTCCCGCACGGCGTCCGTGCCGCCGTTCAGTTCGAAGCTGAGCATGGCGCCCGGTCCCGACTGCTGGCGCGCGGCCAAGGCGTGGCCGGGGTGGGATTTCAGACCCGGATAGTGGACGGCCTTGACCGCCGGGTGCTGTTCCAGGGCGGCGGCGACCAGGCCGGCGGTGGCCTGCTGGCGCTCGATGCGGGTGAACAGGGTCCGCAGCCCGCGCAGGGTCTGATAGGCGTCGAACGGCGAGCCGGTGACGCCGAGGCAGTTGGCCCACCAGGCCAGTTCGGCATGGTCCGCCGGATCGGCCGCGACCACGGCGCCGCCGACCACGTCGGAGTGGCCGTTGATGTATTTGGTGGTGGAGTGGACGACGATGTCGGCGCCCAGTTCCAGTGGCCGTTGCAGGGCGGGCGACAGGAAGGTGTTATCGGCCACCACCTTGGCCCCGACGGCATGGGCGCGGCGACAGACATCGGCCACGTCGACGACGCGCAGCAGGGGGTTGGACGGGGTCTCGATCAGCACCAGCTTGGCGCCGTCGGCCAGGGCGGCGTCCAGGGCCTCGCCGTCGTTCTGGTCGATGAAGGCGACGCGGAAGTGGCCCTTCTTGGCTCTCGCGCACAGCAGGCGGTGGGTGCCGCCGTAGCAGTCGTGCGGGGCGATCAGCAGTTCTCCGGGGTTCAGCAGGCTGAGCGGCAGGTCGACCGCCGCCATGCCGGTGGCGGTGATGACGGCGCCGGCGCCGCCTTCCAACTCGGCCAGGGTGTCAGCCAGGACGTCGCGAGTCGGATTGCCCGAGCGCGAATAGTCGTACTTCCGCTTCTGATCGAAGCCGGCGAAGGAATAGTTGGACGACAGATAGAGCGGCGGCATGACCGCGCCGTGGGCCGTGTCCGTATCCACGCCCGAACGGGCGGCGATGGTGCGGGGATCGGCGGGACGGGCGCGGCTCATTGGTCGATGTCCTTCAGAACGGAAGTCAGGATGTCAGCGACCAGAACGTCTTCTTTCAGGAAGGCGTCGTGGCCGTAGAGGGAGGGGTGCTGCTCGAAGCGCCAGAGGTTGGGCAGGCGCGCGGCCAGCTCCCTCATGTCGTCGATGGGGCAGAGGCGGTCGGTGGTGAAACCGACCAGGGTGACGGGGGCGGTGATGGCCTCCGGCTCGACGCGGTGCCGGTCGATGGAGTCCGACAGGCTCAGCCAGCGCGAGGGGGTGGTGCGGTCGCGGTAGGCCCGGCCCCGCGCCGTCAGATAGTCGCAGACGGGATAGGCCTGGCCCGCATGGCTGGGGGCCTCGGAGTCGAAGCGCTCGCCGAACTCGTCGGGGGTGCGATAGGTGGTCATGGCCAGTTCGCGCGCCAGGCCGACGGCCTGATCCACGCGGCCGGTCTCCAGGCCCAGTTGCAGGATGCGGCGCTGGATGCCGCGCCACGCCGTCGCCAGCGGGTGAGGGCGGTGGGCGGCGGACACCACCACCAGCTGCTCGGCCCAGTCGGGGAAGAGCTCGCCAAACGCCAGGGCGATCATGCCGCCGTAGGAGCAGCCGATGAAGGCCGCGACCTTGTCCACGCCGAGATGATCCAGCAGCAGGGCCAGCAGCCGCGCCTGATCCTGGGTGGTGATGGTCAGGGGGGTCTTGGCGTCCTTGACGCCCTCGCCGAACTCAGGCGCGAAATCGAAGGCTAGGACGCGGAAGCGAGTCAGGTCGATGGGGGCGCGAACGCCCACTGCGCCCGACCACCAGCCCAGGCCCTTGGTCTCGGTGCGGTGGACGTAGCGGTCGGCCGAGATGCCGCCGGCCACCACGATCAGGGGGGCGCCGGCCTTGCCGTGCAGACGACCGACGATCTGCTTCTGGTTCAGCGTCCCGCCGAAATCGAGTTCGAAGCCATCGGGGATGGGAACGACGACGTCATGGGCCCCGTCGCGCGACAGCAGCTCGGACGGACGGCGTGCGGAACCGGACCGACAGGCGGGCTCTTCGGCGGGGACGATGGGGTCGATCAGGGCCAGGGTCATGGGTCTCGGTCACTCAGCAAAACGGCTCGCCAAGGAACCCATGCAGTGACAGACCGTGGAGCGTCGCCTCGTCGATGCTCCACCCATCTCTCGCGGTCTTCAGGTTGCCCTGAAGACCCCGCAGGAGTTGGCACCGTTTCGGGCGGAACCCGATGGTTGCCCCGGCGTCAAAGGGCCTAATCCCTCAGCCGGTCTTGATGAGTGACCTTACGTTGCGGTTGCGAAGGGCGCCGGTCAAGCGAAATAATTCACCCCATTTCAGGCTGATTGCGTAATTCGTCGGTGAGATCACGCTTGTTTGGCGCTTCGGAGAAAAATTTGTTCTTTTCGGGGTTGACGCGGTGCGGGGTCGTGGAACACCTTGAGGCACGATTTTCAACCGGACGCCGCCTGTGCTCGACCTGTTCGCCAGCATGATGATGACCCTGATCGCCGCCGCGGCGACGGGCCTCTTCGCGTCCATGATTACGACCACCGGTACCACCACCATGCCCTTGCGGGCGGGGACCGGATGATGCGCGCCGCCTAGGCGAAAAACGCAAAAACCGAACACCCCGCCCGGACCCCCGGGCGGGTTTTTTTATGGCCCGAACCGACCTCCGCCTCCCCACCAGACCCCGCCTTCAGGATCACCCCGATGCCCGCTTCCGCCCTCGCTCTCGTCGCCGATAAACAGAAACCCCAAGCCGTTGAGGCCGAGGTGGTGGTGTTGAAGTTCGGCTCCTCGGTCCTGCGCAACGCCGCCGAAGCCCCCGCCGTGGCCTCGGAAATCTACGGCCACGTCCGCGCGGGCCGCAAAGTGGTGGCGGTGGTTTCGGCCCTGTCGGGACACACGGACCGGCTGCTGGCCGACGCCCGCTCGCTGGGCCTGGACCATGAGAACGAACTGCTGCCCGCCTATGTGGTTCTGGGCGAGGAGAAGGCGGCGGCCCTGGTCGCCATCGCCTGCGACCGGGTGGGGCTGGACGCGGTGGGTCTGTCGGTGCGGGAGCTGGGCATTGTGGTCGAGGGGCCGGCGCAGCACGCCCGCCCTGTCAGCCTGAAGGGCGAGCGTCTGCATGACGCCCTGGCCGAGCATGAGGTGGTGGTGGTCCCCGGCTTTGGCGGCGTGCGCTCGAACGGTCGCGTGGCCCTGTTGGGACGCGGCGGGTCGGACCTGACGGCGGTGGTTCTGGCCGCTGAACTAGGCCTGGACCGGGTGCGTCTGGTCAAGGATGTGGACGGCCTCTACGACCGCGATCCGGCCTGCGAGACGGGCACGCCGCTGCGCTATCGCCGGGCCAGTTGGGAGACGGCGCGCCAGTTGGGCGGGGCTCTGGTCCAGCACGACGCCATCGACCTGGGCATGAAGCACGGGGTCGAGATCGAGGTGGCGGCGCTCGGCCGCGCCGAGGGCACGGTGGTCGGCGAGCGCGGAGCGCCTCCCGGTCCGGTCCTGCCTGAGGCGCCGCTGCGCGTAGGCGTGGCCGGTTGCGGCGTGGTCGGCGGCGGTCTGCTGAACCGGCTGTTGTCGGACAAGCGCTATGAGGTGGTGGGCGTCCTGGTCCGCAATCCGGGCAAGAAGCGCGACGTGGCCGCGCCCGCCGACCTGTTCACCAATGATGTCGAGGCCCTTCTGGCCAAGAAGCCGGACCTGCTGCTGGAGGCTCTGTCGGAAGGCGAGGCCGGTCACGCCCTGATCCGCCGCGCGCTGGAGGCCGGCTGCGACGTGGTCAGCGCCAACAAGCAGGCCGTGGCCCGCGACCCGGCGGGGCTTCAGGCCCTGGCCGCCGCCAACGGCTGTCGCGTCGCCTGGTCGGCCTCGGTCGGCGGCGGGGCGCCGATGATCGAGACCCTGCGCGCCGCCCGCGCCGCCGGTCCCGTCGCCGGGTTCGAGGCGGTGCTGAACGGCACGGTCAACTTCATGCTGCAACGTCTGGGCGAGGGCGCGGCCTTCGCCGACGCCCTATCCGACGCCCGCGTGGCGGGCTTTGCCGAAGAAGACCCGTCCTCGGATCTGGAGGGCCACGACGCCGCCGCCAAGGTCAAGTTGCTGTCCTTCGAGGCCTTTGGCCGCGCGCCCGCCGACCTGCCGCGCGACGAGCTGTCGGCCGAGACGCCGCTGGGCGACCGCCCGGTGCGCCAGATCGGCGCCTGCCATGATCGGGGCGGCCAACTGGACGCCTCGGTCCGTCTTGACGGGGATCTGAAAGACGCGCTGTTTCAGTCGCTGAACGGAGAGCGTAACGCCTTGAAAGTCTATGGTCAGGACGGTCGTGTCTGGACGTGCAAGGGCCGCGGCGCCGGGCGCTGGGCCACGACCGAAAGCGTGCTGGCCGATGTGGCCGACGTGGTGCGCGCCCGTCGCGCGGCGGCGGAGCTGGTCTGAACATGGCTGTCTTCACGCCCGTCACGCCCGATCAGGCCGCCGACTATCTCATGCGTTACCCCCTCGGCGATCTGGTCGCGCTGACGCCGATCGCCGAGGGGGTCGAGAACACCAACTACAGGCTGGAGACCACGTCCGGCGCCTATGTCCTGACCCTGTTCGAGGGGCGGACGGATGCGGCGTCTCTGCCCTTCTGTCTGGGCCTGACGCGGCATCTGTCGGCGCGCGGCTTCCCCACGCCGTCGCCGGTGGCGGATCATGAGGGCCAGATCATCGGCCATCTGAACGGCCGGGCCGCCGCGATCCTGAACTGGGCGCCGGGCGCGTGGAAACGCCAGCCCTCGGACAAGGAACAGTATCGCGCGGGTCAGGTGCTGGCCCTGCTGCACCTCGACGCCGCCGACTATGCGGTCGAGCGGAAAAACCCGGTCGGGCCCGAGGCCTGGGCGGCGCTGGCTGCGCGCTGCGACAGCCCCGCCAAGGGCGTCGACCGCAAGATGCTGGATCAGATCAAGGCCCTGCTGCCGCGTCTGGCCGAACCGTGGAGCAACCCCGCCCTGCCGCGCGGACCGATCCACGCCGACTACTTCCCCGACAACGTCCTGTTCGCCACCAATGAGCATGGAAAGTGCGATGTCGGCGGGGTCATCGACTTCTATTTCGGCTGCACCGACGTGCTGGCCTATGACCTGGCCATCGCGCTCAGCGCCTGGGGCTTCGACGCCGAGGGCCGTCCCATGCCCTCGGCCCTGCGCGCCTTCCAGAAGGGGTATGAGTCCGTGCGCCCCCTGACGCCCGCCGAGGCTGAGGCGCTGCCCGGATTGGGGGCTGCGGCGGCGGTGCGCTTCACCCTGACCCGCCTGCACGACCGCCTCTTCCACGACCCCGCCAACCTGGTCACGCCGAAAGACCCGGCGCCCTTCTTCCGCCGGCTGGACTACTGGAAGGCGGCGGAGGTGGTGTGAGGGGGAGGCGGCTTCTCGCGACTGGAGCGAGGCACCGCTTTCGATCCACCGTCGATGTTCCGATTGTCTTTTCGGAGTGGTGTCGAAAACGAGCAGCTACGTGAGACATGTAGATCGCAGGCCGATATCCTTATGCCATGACCGACGCTATTCCGCAGCAGCAGAAGATCACTATCAACGCGGACGCGCTCCGGGACCTCGGGATGCGAGGTGTGAACCGCGCAGCGGGCTTCCTTGGCCTCGCTTTCCGAAGGCCTGACGAGCCTCTGCCCACGACCATCACGATGTCGGAGTTCAATCGCTACCAATTCCTGCCGGAGCCGCTGCCTGAGGTTATGGCTGGAGAGTTGGTCCAAGAGTTCAACGCTTGGCTGATCGGAAACGCCCTTCAAGAATTGGACCGGCATTTCAGCCTCTTCGTGGATGAGGTCTGGAGGCTTCTCGATCTGACGGATGCACACGAGAAGGTAATCCCAGCGGGCTTCAAGGTCTCGGAAATCAGCGGCGACACAAACGCAGGGAACAAGTTCAAGAAAGTCGCTGATCGTCTTGGTCTCCCGGAGGCACGGCCGGATCGTCTCTGGTCAATCTCCAACGCTCGGAACTGTCTAGCTCATGCTGCGGGGATGGTTACGGAGCGTCACGCCAACGATAATAAACAACGACTCAAGCTTGTGTGGCTCGCCTCCGAGATCAAGCTAGTGCAGGGCGAGCAGTTCGTAATCATCGGAGAGTATCCGATCCAGGCGCCCGACCCCGAACAGGAAGCGCAGCTCGTCGTGCAAATGGTGGATCGGGAGCTCACGTTCGAGATCGGACAGCAGCTTCGGCTGACACCCGTGCAACTGCACGAGCTATGCCTGTTCTACGCAATCCTAATCGACACGATCATGGTATCGCTTGGCGAGCATTTCGCTGCCAAAGGCATCCCCAATCTTCCTCCAATGGATCAAGAAGCGAGGGAGACTTAAGGTCACCTAGCTCGCAGCGATGTATACTACCCACAGATAACGAGGAGTAGGTCCGCTTTCGGCACCGACCGACCTCCATGCAACGATCTCGCTGCGCGTGCCTTTGAGGCAGGGGCAGGCGAGGAGGCTGAGGATGGCGGCGCGCGCGGAGGCATGGCTGGAACTGACGGCGGCGCGGCTGTGGCCGACGATGGAGACGTTGCAACTGTGGGCGCAGATCGTCGGTAAGGTGCGGCTGTCGCAGACGCCCTGGCTGAACCACGGCTGGCACGTCACGCTGCGGGTCTCGGCACGGGGCCTGACGACAGGCCTGATCCCGCATGGCGCGGTCGGGTTTTCGATGGAGTTCGACTTCATCGCCGGGGCTTTGGTCCTCCGCGTCAGCGACGGCGGCGAGCGCCGGATCGTGCTGAAGTCCGGGACGGTGGCCGACTTCTACGCCGAGGTGCAGGACGCCCTGACCGCGCTGGGCGTGGCCTGTCACATCGACCTGACGCCCGACGAAATGGCCGAGGCGACGCCCTTTCCGCTGGATGAGCGGTTCCGCGCCTATGACCCCGAGGTCGCGCGCGACTACTGGCGGGCTCTGGTGCAGGTGAACCGGGTCTTCAACCTGTTCCGCACCGGGTTTCTGGGCAAGTGCAGCCCGGTTCAGCTATTCTGGGGCGCGTTCGATCTGGCGGTGACGCGGTTTTCGGGCCGGCGGGCGCCCCTGCATCGGGGCGGCGTGCCGAACCTGCCCGACGCCGTGACGCGCGAGGCCTATTCGCACGAGGTGTCCAGCGCCGGCTTCTGGCCCGGCGATCCGGGGCGCGAGCCGGCCTTCTACGCCTATGCCTATCCCGCGCCGAAAGGGTTCGAGGCGGCGCCCGTTTCGCCGGTCGCAGCCCATTGGGACGCAGGGCTGGGCGAGTTCATCCTGCCCTATGCGGCGGTGCGGGCCGAGGACCAGCCCGACGCCGCCCTGTGCGCCTTTCTGGAGACCACCTATCAGGCCGCCGCCGATCTGGCGGCCTGGGACCGGGAGACGCTGGAATGTCCGCGCGGCGCGCCGCGCCAGCCGCGTTGGGTGGGTTAGGGCCTAGTTGGCGAACCCCTTCACCGCCGCCAGGGCGGCCTCGGCGGTGTTGTCGATGATGGTCAGGCGCTCGGGCTGTTCGCCCAGGGCGCGGATGACGGGGGCCGGTTCCGGCTCGAAGCCCAGGACGTCGGAAACAAAGGCGCCGAACTTGGACGGGTGGGCCGTCGACAGGGCGACGACCGGGCCGTCGGCGCGGTCCAACTGACGCGCGGCGGCCAGGGCCACGGCGGTGTGCGGGCAGACGACGCGGCCCCAGGCGGCGTGGGCGTGGGCGATCTCGGCCTGGGTTGTCGCCTCGTCGATGGAGACGGCGGAGACCTCGGCTTTCAGCGCGGCGAGCAGGTCGGGGGACAGGGTGACGGACCCCTCGCGGGCGAAGGTTTCGAACACTGCGCGGACAGCCTCGGCGTCACGGCCGGACGCCTCATAGACCAGACGTTCGAAGTTGGATGGCGCCTGCACGTCCATCGAGACGCTGCCGCTCTCGACGGCGGGGCGGCGGGCATAGACGCCCTCGTTGATGGCGCGGGCCAGGGCGTCGTTCTGGTTGACGGCGGCGACGAAGCCCCTGACCGGCAGGCCCATCTTCTTCGCCGCGATGCCGGCGAAGGCGTCACCGAAGTTGCCGGTCGGGATGACGAAGGTCGCCGCCTGACCCAGCTGGGCCGTGGCCGAGATATAGTAGGGGATCTGTCCCGCCAGTCGGCCCCAGTTGATCGAGTTGACCGACGACAGGCGACGGCCGTCACGCAGGGATTCCTCGGCCAGCAGGCCCTTCACCAGACGCTGGCAGTCGTCGAAGTCGCCGCGCACGGCCAGGTTCAGGACGTTGTCGGCCTGCACCGTTGTCATCTGCTTGCGCTGCACCGGCGAGACGCGGTCCAGCGGGTGCAGCACCACCAGATTGATGCGCTCGGCGCCGGCGAAGGCGCGCACGGCGGCGGCGCCGGTGTCGCCGCTGGTGGCGGTCAGCAGGGTCAGCTTCTGGCCCGTCGCGGCCAGGGCCTCGTCCGACAGGGCCGCGACCAGTTGCATCGCCAGATCCTTGAAGGCGGCGGTCGGGCCGTGAAACAGCTCCAGCACGAGCAGGCCCGGCTCCAGCTCGACCAGAGGCGTCACCGCCGGATGGTCGAAACCGCGCGTCAGGCGGTCGAGCGCGCGGTCGAGCGCGCCCGCAGGCAAGGCGTCGCCGATGAAGGGGGAAATCGCTTCTTGCGCCATCTCGGCATAGGTCCGGCCCGGACGCGCTGCGTCGGCGGGCAGGGTCGGCCAGGCCTGGGGCATGTAGAGGCCGCCGTCGGGCGCAATGCCGCGCAGCAGGGCGTCGGCGAAACTGGTCGGGGCGGCGTCGCCGCGCGTCGAAAGATAGCGGTCGGGGGAGGTGCTCATGACGGGTCGTTTCTAGCCGTCGTTCGGCGCTTCGTCATGATTATTTTGCGTCTGCGAAGGGATTTCCGCGATCTGACGCAAGAAGATGGCGAGAAGGGGCGTGCGACGACCGCGGGGCTGGCGCATCGTCGCGGTCCGGTCCATGTCAGGGGCGATGAGACGCCGTTCCTTTCTGATCCGCGCGGGCGCAGCCGCAGCCGCAGTCGGCGGCGGCCTGTGGTTGAAGGATCATGTGGTCTGGCGCCGGCCGACCCTGCGTTTTCCCGAGGGTGGGACCAGCGGCTGGCTGCCTTTTGTTGTGGATGGCGCCGCCACGCCGACCGTGCGGGTGCGGATCGCCGGGCGCGAAGTCACGGCCCTGATCGACAGCGGGGCCCAATATTCGGTGGTCGACCGGGCCCTGGTCGAGGCCCTGGGCCTGACGACCTTCTTTGATATGCCGATGGTGGCTTACGGCGTCGGAGGCCAGCCTCAGGTCGGACGCGGGGTCACGCTGGACCTGACCGTCGGATCGCTGGCGGTCGGCGGCCTGCGCGCGGCCATCCTCGACCTGGGGCCGCTTGCGGAGGAGGCGGGTCTGGGCGCGCCTCTGGTGCTGGGACAGGACCTTCTGGGCGAGGCGGTGCTGGACCTGGACATGAAACGCCGTCGCGCGCGCCTGGTCGATCCGGCGGACCATGTGGTTTCACCGGCCTTGCGGTCCGTGCCGGTCAAGCGCAGCGGCACGGCCCTGACCGCCGAGGTCACGGTCGAGGGAGCCGTGATGCGGGCCGTGGTCGACACCGGCTTTTCATCCCTGATCGCGCTCAGCCAAGGCGCGGCGGCGGCGGCCGGCCTGCTGGACGGGCGGGCCGAGACCGCCGGGTCCAGCATCGTTCTGGGCGGCGTCGCACGGGCGCGGGTGATCGAGGCGCGGACCGTGACATTTGGCGACGACCTGTGGCGCGGGGTGGCGACGCCGGTTTTCGCGGATTCGCCCCTGCCCAACTATCCCGACGCCCTGCTGGGCGTGGCGGCGTTCGAGGACCGCGAGGTGGTGCTGGACCTGGGGCGAGGACGGCTGCATGTCGCGCCCATGATGGATCTGACCATCGGCTAGGGTGCGTATGTTTTACAATTGACGCCTTTGCCGCGAGGGAAGAAGGGCGCTAACGGCTCGAATCATGTTCGATGTCTCCACAGGCGGGCGCGTCACGCCGCCCCAGCGCATGGATAGCCTGGACCTGCTGCGGGGTTTTGCCCTGTGCGGCATCCTGCTGGTCAACATCATCTCCATGGGCGGCATCTGGGAAGCCTATTTGCCGCAGACGGCGCCCAGCCTGGGCAACCCCGACTGGATGGCCTGGCTGGTGCAGCACGTCTTTCTGCAGGGCTCGATGCGGGGGCTGTTCACCCTGCTGTTCGGCGCGGGGATGCTGCTGATCACCCTGCGCGGCGACGGCGGCAAGGGCACGATCGAGGCGGCGGACGTCTATTTCCGGCGCTGCATGACCTTGTTGGTGTTGGGGATCGGCAATGTCACGATCCTGCTTTTTCCGGGCGACATTCTCTACGTCTATGGCCTGTCCGGCTTCTTCCTGTTCGCTTTTCGGGCGGCGCGGCCGCGCACCCTGATCCTGGTGTCTGTGCTGCTGATCGCCTTGCTGACGGGCATTCAGGGGGCCAGCGCCTATAAGCGGGCCATCGAGGCGCGGGAGGGGCGAGCGGTGGCCGAGAGCCATCTTTCCGTTGACCGCCTGAACCCGAAGCAGCGCGAGTCGCTGGACGCCTATCAGGCTGCAGTGGCGGCGCGCCAGCCGTCGCCGGAAGCCCGCCTCGAGCAGGCTCAGCTTCGCACTGGCGGGCCACTGGGCTTGCTGAAGTGGAGCGTCCACACCTGGATCGACTACGCGGCCTCCAGCTACACCATCATCCTGGTCATGGAATGCGTGGCCTTCATGCTGCTGGGCATGGCCCTGTTCAAGCTGGGGGTGCTGAGCGGAGCGCGGTCGCTGCGCTTCTATCTGCTGCTGATGGCGGCGGGTTATGCGGTGGGGCTGACCATCAACGGCGCCCAGGCGGCGTCCCTGTGGCGCAATGACTTCTCGCCGGAGCTGTGGCTGACGCGCGGCAGCTATGAGTTGGGGCGCCTGGGCATGACCCTGGGCCATGTGGGCCTGATCCTCACCCTGTGGAAGCTGAACGCCCTTGGCTTTATCGGCGCCGGGCTGAAGGCCATGGGGCGGATGGCGCTAAGCAACTATTTGGCGCAGTCGGCCATCACGTCGCTGCTCTTCTACGGCCTGCACCTGTGGGGGCGGTTCGACTGGTGGACCCTGTGGGGCATTGCGGTCGTCATCTGGGTGGTGCTGGCGATCGTCAGCCTATTGTGGCTGCGCGTCTTCCCTTTCGGCCCGATGGAGTGGGCGTTGCGGCTGATCGCCTATGGCCAGGTTCCGTCGATCCGCCGCGCCACGCCGGTCACAGCCCCCTGAAGGTGTCGCACGAGGCCGGATCGCCGGTCTGATAGCCGCGTTGCAGCCATTCCACTCGCTGGGCCGAGGAGCCGTGGGTGAAGCTTTCGGGCGAGACGCGGCCGCCGCCGCGACGTTGCAGGGTGTCGTCGCCGATGGCCTGGGCGGTCTTCATGCCTTCTTCCAGATCGCCGGGCTCCAGGGCCACCTGACCGCCGGAGACGGCGGCGGCGTTGCGCGCCCAGACGCCGGCGTAGCAATCGGCCTGAAGCTCCAGCGCGACGGAGTATTTATTGCCCTCGGCCTGTGAGCGCGCCGCCTGCTGGGCGCGCTGCACCTGCTCGCTGGCGCCGGTCAGGGTCTGGACGTGGTGGCCGAACTCATGGGCGATGACATAGGCCTTGGCGAAGTCCGCGCCCGAGGCCCCGAGCTTGGTCTCCATCTCGCGCCAGAAGGACAGGTCCAGATAAACAGTCTGGTCGGCGGGGCAGTAGAAGGGTCCCATGGCCGCCTGGCCCATGCCGCAGCCGGTCTGAGTGCCTTGTTCGTAAAGGACCACGTTGGGGGATTTGTAGCCCCTCAGCTTGGTCGCCCAGACGTCGTTGATATTGGTGCGAACGATTTCGACGAACTGACCCGCCTGATCGTCGGGGGAGCCGACCTCGCCGGTCTGCTGACCCTGGCTGGCCCCGCCGAACTGGCTGGCGACCTGCTGGGTGGTGTTGGGGTCGATGCCGAAGACGAAGTAGCCGATGGCCGCCAGCACGAGAACGCCGATGCCGCCGCCCGCCACAGCGCCGCCGCCCATGCCGCGCCGGTCCTCGATGCCGCCGCCGCGCCGTCCGCCCTGCCAACGCATGATGTCGTCTCCGCCCTGAATTCTCGCCCAAGCTAGGCGAAAACGCAGGCGGCAGGGAAGGGATGCAATTGTAACGGGCGGTCAGTTCGGACGGCGGTCCAGCCAGGCGTCGATCTCGGTGACGCCACGCACCATCTGATCGCGTCGCGCATCCTGAGCCTCGCGCGCCTGACGCTCCTGTTCCAGCGTGCGCGGGGCATAGGCGGTTTGCGGGGGCAGGGGCGGGGTCGGCTGGCGCGAGGCCTCAAGCCGCTGGATCGTCAGTTGGGTCTGCAACCGCTGCTGCTGAGCCAGGGCTTCGCGCTCGGCGGCCTGATTGCGCAGGCGGTCCATCTCGATCCGGTGCTGGTCGGCGATAGCCGAGCCGGGGTCGTAGCCGGGCGGCGGCGGACCCGGCCAGCCGGGCCAGGTCTGGGCGTTCGCGGCCAGAGGCGCGGCGGCCAGCAGCAGGGTCGTCAGGATCAGGCGGCGCATGAGGCGAACATGGGCACCCGCCGGCCTTGCGCCAAGCGTGGCCCTAGATGGCGAAGCTGACGCCGCAGCCGCAGTTGGACGAGGCGTTGGGGTTGCGCACCACGAACTGCGCACCGGCCAGTTCGTCGACGAAGGCGATCTCTGATCCCTTGAGGAAGGGAATGGAGACGGGGTCGATCACCGCCGCCTGACCGTCGCGGCGGACGACCAGGTCATCGGCCTCGGGTGCGTCGACCAGTTCCAGCCGGTACTGGAAGCCCGAGCAGCCGCCGCCATCGACAGCGACGCGCAGCATGACCGGCTTGCCCTCGACCTCGGCCAGTTTGGCCAGACGTTTCGCCGCGCTCTCGGCCAGAAGGATGCCTTCCGGGGCGCGGGGGGAAACCGAAAGCGACAGGTCGCGGACTGATTCTGTGGATTGGACGGTGCTCACGGCTCTCTATATGAGGAGCTGACAGGCGTTCGCAAAGGCCTGTGTCGCAATAGAAGTGCTGTCCGCCTTGAGCCAGACCCGCGCGTCCTTCGCCGAAGACCCCGCCGCCAGCCGCGGCCGCCATGTTTTCGAGCCCGCCAGCCGCACCCGCACCCCCTTCGCCCGCGACCGCGACCGCATCATTCACGCCACCGCCTTCCGCCGCCTGAAAGAGAAGACCCAGGTCTTCGTGGCGCACGAGGGCGACCATTACCGCACCCGCCTGACCCACAGTCTGGAAGTGGCCCAGATCGCCCGCTCGCTGGCCCATGCCCTGCGGCTGGACGACGATCTGGCCGAGACCATCGCCCTGGCCCACGATCTGGGCCATCCGCCCTTCGCCCACGCGGGCGAGGATGAGCTGCAGGCCCAGATGGCCGACTACGGCGGCTTTGATCACAACGTCCAGAGCTTCCGCGTCATCACCGAACTGGAAGTCCGCTATCCGAAATTCCTCGGCCTGAACCTGAGTTGGGAGACGGTCGAGGGCGTCATCAAACACAACGGGCCGGTGATGCATCACCTGGACGACCCGGCGTGGAAGACGGTGGCGGCCTATGCGCCTGGCGGGGCGGCGAACTGGGATCTGCGGCTGGACACCTTCGCCTCGCTGGAGGCCCAGTGCGCCGCCATCGCCGACGACATCGCCTACAATAACCACGACGTCGATGACGGGGTGCAGGCGGGCCTGTTCACCCTGGCCGACCTGGCCGAGGTGCCGCTGATCGGGCCCTGCCTGGCCGAGGTGCGCCGCGACTGGCCCGCGCTGGACGCCCGCATGGTGCGGCTGGAGGCCGTGCGCCGCATGATCGGCATCATGGTCGACGACGTTCTGGCCGAGACCGAGCGGCGTCTGGCCCAGCACCGCATCGTCACGGTCGAGGACGTGCGGCTGGCTCCGCAGATGATGGTGCAGTTCTCGCCCCAGATGATGGCCGATCTGGGCGTTCTGCGCCGCTTCCTGTTCGAGCGGATGTATCGCCACTACCGCGTCAACCGCACCCGCAGTCAGGCGCGCCGCGTCCTGTCGCAGTTGTTCCACCTATTCATGGAAGAACCCGAGGTCATGCCGCCCGAATGGTCGGCCCCGGCGATGTCGGAGGATCCGGTCAAGCGGGCGCGGGCGGTGTGCGACTATATCGCCGGCATGACCGACCGTTACGCCATCGAGGTGCACGGCAAGCTGTTCAGCCTCGACCTGGCGCTTGATCTGTGATTCGAAAGCGGCCACGGGCGGGCTAGACTGATATATCCCGGCGCCGATTCGCGCGGCGCCGATCCAGAAAGCACGACCCATGTCCTACGACGACGATCACCGAGGCAACCCCAACGCCGGCCGCGAGCGGGGGGCCTATACGCCGCCCACCGATGACGACCTGCCGTTCGAGCGTCGCAGCTATGATCCGCGTCGTGCGCCGGCCGCCAAGTCGCCGCCGATCACCCTGATCATCAGCGCCATTGTCCTGCTGCTGCTGATCGTGGCCGTGGTGATCTTCTATCGCTCGGGCGTGCGTTCCTCGACCGATGCTCCGCCCGCCGTGGGCACCCCGGTTGAAAGCATGAAGGTCGAGGCGCCGCTGGACGCCCAGCCGATCGACCCGGAAGCGGGCGTGCGCGTCTATCGCGACGGCGGCGAGGCGACCGACGCCGTCCCCACCTTCACCCCCGGCCCCGAAGCCGTCGAGCCGCGCCCGGCGCCGGCACCCGTCGCCCCGCCGGTCGCCGCCACCGCCCTGCCGCCCGCAGCCCCGGCTGTTGTCGCGCCTGCGCCGGTCGCGCCGGCCAAGCCTGCACCCGTGACCCCGGCGCCCGCCGTTAAGGCCCCGGCGACGCCGGCCCCCGCCGCCGGTGGTTCGTCGGGCGTGCAGATCGGCGCCTTCTCGTCGACGGCCATCGCCGACCGCGAATACGCCGCCGTCGCCGCCCGCTTCGGCCAATACGCTTCAGGCGCCGAGAAGCGCGTGCAGGAAGTCACCGCCGCCAACGGCTCGACCGTCTATCGCACCACCTTCACGGGCATGAGCCGCGAGCGCGCCGTCGCCTTCTGCAACGCGCTGAAGGCCGCCGGCCGCGACTGCATCGTCCGCTAGGACCTGAGCGCATGACCTCCGCCGCCATCTACGGCTGTTCCGGCCACAGGCTGACGGCGGAGGAGCGCGCCTTCTTCGCCGAGACCAAGCCCTGGGGCTTCATCCTGTTCCGCCGCAATGTGGACAGCCCAGCCCAGGTCAAGGCCCTAGTCGAGGAACTGCGCGACAGCGTGGGCCGCGCCGACGCCCCCGTCCTGATCGATCAGGAAGGCGGTCGGGTGCAGCGTCTCGGCCCGCCGCACTGGCCCAAGTATCCGCCGGGCTCGGCCTATCTGAAGGCCGTCAACGATCCGATGGCGGCGCGCGAACTGGTGCGTCTGGGCGCGCGTCTGATCGCCCACGACCTGCGCGAGCTGGGCATCACGGTGGACTGCGTGCCGGTGCTGGACGTGCCGGTGCCGGGCGCCCACGACATCATCGGCGACCGCGCCTATGCCCAGGACCCGGCGACCGTGACCCAACTGGGCCGGGCGGCTGCGGAAGGCCTGCTGGCCGGCGGCGTCCTGCCGATCATCAAGCACATCCCCGGCCATGGCCGCGCCTTCTCGGACAGCCACCACGACCTGCCGGTGGTCGAAACGGACCTTGAGACGCTGGACGCCTGGGACTTCGCCCCGTTCAAGGCTTTGTCGGATATGCCGATGGCCATGACGGCCCACGTCGTCTTCACTGCCGTCGACGCCAAACGCCCGGCCACGACGTCGAAGAAGGGCATCCGCCTGATGCGCGAGCATCTGGGCTTTTCCGGCCTGATCATGTCCGACGATCTGTCGATGAAGGCTCTGTCGGGAAGCCTGACCGAGCGGGCCGAGCAGTCGCTGAAGGCAGGCTGCGACGTCATCCTGCATTGCAACGGCGACCTCGGCGAAATGCGTCAGGTGGCCCAGGGGACGGGTAAGCTGAAGGGCGAGGCCAAGCGCCGTGCCGAGGCTTCGCTGGCCCGCATCGTCCATGCTGTCGAACCGCTGGACGTAGCCGAGGCCCGCGCCCGGCTGGAGGCGGCCCTGAGCGGACGCTTCGAGGCGGCCAAGGGGCCCGACGTGGGCGAGGCTCAGGCCTAAATGATGGATCAGGCGTTCCAGCCCAATCTGGACTTCGCCGCCGTCGATGATGCTGACGCCGCCGAGGCCTTCGTCGTCGATCTGGAAGGCTATGAAGGACCGCTGCACGTCCTGCTGGCGCTGGCGCGCACGCAGAAGGTCGACCTGCTGAAGCTGTCCATCACCAAGCTGGCGGAACAGTATCTGGCCTTCGTTCACGAGGCTCGGCGGCGCAACTTCGCCATGGCCGCCGACTATCTGGTGATGGCGTCGTGGTTGGCCTATCTGAAGTCGCGCCTGCTGTTGCCGCGCACCGAAAAGGGCAAGGCCGAAGAGCCGCCGGCCGAAGAGATGGCCGCCGCCCTGGCCTTTCGCCTGCAGAAGCTGGAGGCCATGCGCCGCTCGGTCGAGGCCATCACTAGCCGCCCGCAGCTGAAGCGCGACGTCTTCACCCGCGGCGACCCCGAAGCCACCGTCATCATCCCGTCCGACCGTGTGGACGCCAGCCTCTATGAGCTGATGGCCGCCTATGTGGCCCAGCGTCGGCGCGAGGAGCGTCGCAAATATGCGCCGGGCCAACGGGTCGAGGCCTTCCAACTGGAGGCCGCGCGCGATTGGCTGCGCTCCATGATGCCGCGTCTGGCCGACTGGACCCCGCTGGATCAGGTGGCGCCCGCGCGCGAGGACGAAGACGGGGAGGGGCCGAGCCAGGCCAGCTATACCGCCTCCACCCTGTCAGCCAGTCTGGAGTTGGTGAAGGAGGGGGCGATGGACGTGCGTCAGGCCGAGGCCTTCGCCGAGCTCTTCTTGAAACGTCGAGGCTTCGGCCAACCGCTGGAGCTGACGCCGTGAGTGCTCTATGGCCGCTCATCCCCGCGGAGGCGGGGACCCAGTGCTTTGGCCGCAACCGGGATCATTTGCAGTTTCTGGCGCACAGATCGGTTGGCCGTAGTTGCGCCGCTCAAACCTGGGTCCCCGCCTCCGCGGGGATGAGCGGGTATTTTCATGTCTGACCTCAGCTTCAAACCCGACGAAACCGAGATCGAACGCCGGGTCGAGGCCCTGCTGTTCGCCGCCGCCGCGCCTTTGTCGGCGGCAGAGATCGCGCGCCGTCTGCCCGAGGGCGCCGATGCGGGCCGGGCCATCGCCGCCCTACGCCAACGCTATCAGGGACGCGGGGTCGAGTTGGAATGTGTGGCGGATCGCTGGCGTTTCCGCACCGCCGCCGACCTGGGCTTCCTGATGACTGAGGAGCGCGAGGAGCCGCGTCGCCTGTCCAAGGCCGCGCTGGAGACCCTGGCCATCATCGCCTATCACCAGCCCTGCACCCGCGCCGAGGTCGAGAGCGTGCGTGGGGTTTCCCTGTCCAAGGGGACGCTGGACCTGCTGCTGGAGATGGATTTCGTGCGGCTGCGCGGACGTCGGCGCACGCCGGGACGGCCCGTCACCTACGCCACGACCGACCGCTTCTTGGAGCATTTCAGCCTGGCCAGCCTCTATGACCTGCCCGGCGTGCAGGAAATGAAGGCGGCGGGCCTGCTGGATCTGTCGATCCCGGTGGGCTTCGAGGTGCCCGACCCGACCCGCAGCGGCGACTCGGATGGCGAAGATCTTTTGACTGCTCTCGATGAGGGATCGCCCGAGTTCGCGCAGGATTTCGTCAGCGAGGACTAGATTCTCCCGCCCTGCGACGCCTTGGCGCGGGCGCCGGACGGTCCGCAATAGCGGCGCATCGCCACGCCTGGGTCAGGGTGGGAAAGAAGGCTAGATAATCCAACGTCTTGCAGGTCTTCTTCCGTATCTTGACCTTCAAGCCCCTCGCCTATAGGTTCCGCGCCGAATTCAGACCTGCCACGGCGTCCTTGCCGGGGCGCTGAGCGCACAGGCCATGTCCCCAACGATGGAATCGCGCGAAGAGGCGATCAAACGCCTCAACGAGCAGGCCGATGCGCTCAAGGCTCGGGCCGTGCCGACGCCTCCCGACTATGGGGCGAACGCTGCGGGCTATGGCTATCGCCTGATGGGCGAGATGATCGCCGGCTTGGCCGTCGGTCTGGGGCTTGGGTGGGGTTTTGACCTTTGGGTCGGGACCATGCCTTGGGGAATTATCGCCGGAACCCTGATCGGTTTCGGCATGTCGATCTGGCTGGCGCTTCGTTCGGCCCGAAAGATGAGTGCGGCCGCGTTGAAGGAAATGGGGCCTCCCCAGGATCTTCCCGACGACGAGGTCGAGGACGAGCGGAATTTCTGACCAAACCGTCGTACGGCGGTTTGGCCTTTTGACTTAGGAGACCGGGCGGCATGGCCGATCCGATGCACCAGTTCCAGATCAGCAAGGTTGTTGATCTTCCGGCCGTCAACGTGCCGGGTCTCGGCTTGGTTGATCTGTCGATCACCAACTCGACGTTGGCCATGATGGTCGCCGCCGTGCTGATCACCCTGTTCTTCACCGCCGTGACGGCCAAGCCCAAGCTGGTGCCTGGGCGCCTGCAGGTGGTGGGCGAGGGGGCCTTCGCCTTTATCGATGATCTCGCCACCTCGATCATGGGTGAACAGGGCCGCGCCTTCTTCCCCTTCATCCTGACGCTGTTCGTCTTCATCCTGGCGCTGAACCTGCTGGGCATGTTCACAGTCTTCACCGCCACCTCGCAGGTCGCCGTCACGGCCACCTTCGCGGCCCTGACCATCCTGCTGGTCATCGGCGTGGGCTTCGCCAAGAACGGCATCAAGTTCTTCAAGCTGTTCGCCCCGACCGGCGTGCCGTGGTACCTGCTGATCCTGGTGACGCCGATCGAGTTCATCTCCTTCCTGCTGCGTCCCGTGTCGCTGGCCCTGCGTCTGTTCGGCAACATGCTGGGCGGTCACGTGGCGATGAAGGTCTTCGCCGGCTTCGTGGTTTCGCTGGGCGCCTTCGGCCTGGTCGGCATCCCCGGCGCGGTTCTGGCCATGGGCGGCGTGGTCGCCATCACGGCCCTGGAGTTCCTTGTGGCCTTCCTGCAAGCTTTCGTTTTCGCCGTTCTGACCACTGTGTATCTGAACGACGTCGTGCATCTGGATCAGCACTAAGGCTGGTCCAGCCCGCCAACCCCTTCTTTCAAACCATCCCAACCAGGAACTATTCCCATGGAAGCTGAAGCAGCAAAATACATCGGCGCTGGTCTCGCCACCCTCGGCATGATCGGTTCGGCCCTCGGCGTCGGCCTGATCTTCTCGGGCTTCCTGCAAGGCGCCACGCGCAACCCTTCGGCTGCTCCCGGCCAGTTCACCAACCTGATCCTGGGCGCCGCCCTGGCTGAAGCACTGGGCATCTTCGCCTTCGTGATCGGCCTGCTCTGCCTGTTCGCTTAAGTCGAACTGAATATCTGGGCGGCGGCGCGGTCTTGAGGACCGTTCCGCCGCTCGCGTCTTTCTGAGATCACCGGATAGAGCCCATGGCCGCCCCTATCGCGAGCGTCGTCTCGCAAGACCCGACCCAGCCTGCGCCGACCGTCGCCGTCCAGAACGGTGAGATCGCGCCCGTGGCCGCCCCTGAGGTGACCCATCAGGCCGAAGTCGCCCACGGCGACGCCCATGGCTCCGGCGGTCTGCCGCAGCTGGAGATACAGCACTGGGCCGGTCAGATCATCTGGCTGCTGCTGATCTTCGTCGTTCTCTACATTCTGCTGTCGAAGGTCTTCCTGCCTCGCCTGCGCGCCGTTCGTGACGAACGCGCCGGGACGATCGCCGGCGCCGTCGACGCCGCCCGTCAGGTTCAGGCCGAAGCCGCCACGCAAGCCGACGCCGCCAAGGCCGAGGTCAGCAAGGCCCGCGCCGACGCCCGCGCCACCGCCGCCGCCGCCAAGGCTCGCGTGACCGAAGAGGCCAACGCTCGTCAGGCCGCCGAGGAAGCCGTGGTCAACGCTCGCATCGCCGAGGCCGAAGCCGCCATCGGCCAGACCCGCGACGCGGCCATGGCCAATGTCTCGACCATCGCCTCCGACACCGCCCGCGCCATGGTCGAGCGTCTGACCGGCAAGGCCGCCACGGCCGCCGAGGCCGACGCCGCCGTCAAGGGAGCCGCCTGATATGCCCGCCTTCTTTAACGCCGCCTTCTGGAACCTCTCGAACCCCGAGTTCTGGGTCGCCGTTGGTCTGGTGATCTTCCTGGGCATCCTGGTTCTGGCCAAGGTGCCGGGGGCCATGGCCAAGGCCCTCGATGACCAGGGCGCCAAGATCCAGTCGGAACTGGACGAGGCCGCCCGCCTGCGCGCCGAAGCCGAAGCCATGCTGGCCCAGATCCGTCAGGAAAAGGCCGAAGCCGAAGCTCAGGCCGCAGACATGTTGGCCGCGGCTGAAGCCGACGCCCGCCGTCTGGAAGCCGAAGCCAAGGCCAAGCTGGAAGAAAGCCTGGCCCGTCGTCAGGCCCTGGCCGAGCGTCGCATCGCCCAGGCCGAGGCCCAGGCCACGACCGAGGTCAAGGCTGTCGCCGCCGACCTGGCCGCCAAGGCTGCTCAGGATATCCTGACCGCCCGCCTGGCTACCGCCAAGTCGGACCCGCTGATCGACGCCGCCATCGCCCAGATTGGCGACAAGCTGAACTAGTCTCAGCGAGCGCGACAAGCACATCAGGCCCCGCCGGCGACGGCGGGGCCTTTTGCATTGTGAGGTGGTGCGCCCTGGTTAGTGGGCAGGCGCGCCGTGGATGAAGCCGGCGGCGCGTTTCTCGCGGGCCAGCAGGCGGGCGAAGACATTGGCCATCACCCCGCCGAAGACCATGTGGGTGATTAGCATCCAGGCGAAGGTGCCGAACCCAGCGCTGCCCGAGAAGGTGCGAGGGTCGCCCATCATCGCGATGATCAGCATCATCGCCACCCAGGCCGCCACCGCGAACAGGATGCCCTTGGTTTCAGGCGTATTGGTCGGCAGGCGGGGGTAGGTGAGGGCGAAGATCGGCCCCATGACCAGGGACCCGATGACGAAGTGGATGGCCCAGCCCGCCGCCAGATTGTCGCCGAGCAGGAACATGCGAGCGACGACTTCGGGGAAGGGGTCGAAGACCTTGGCGAACAACAGGTTCGCCGCCTCGAGGATGGAAACCGCGACGGTCGCAATGAAGCCGGCGGCGATTCCCTGTTTTACGCGTGACATCATGAGAAAAGCGCCTCCCAACGCCATCTGCCTTTTGACTACGCAAGGGGAAGCATACGCCGTTCGGCGCAAACGCGATCGCACCGCCGTTCACGTTACCGTGTGCGGTGAAATGTCGCTTTCTATCGGAAGGCGCGGCGCAGCACGCGGCGGGCGCGCTTGCGGACCCGGATCAACTGGCGTGACGGGCGTTTGCGCAGGACCACCTTTTCGGCGCGCAGGGCCTGCTGCCAGAAGACCGGGGCGATCTCAGGCTTCTTCCGCATCAGGCGGCGGAAGGGATAGACCCACTTGGGCCGGGCGTGCTGGGCGCGGATGAACTGCCGCTTGGCCCACCAGGAACTACGCAGCAGAAGCACCAGACCGAGGGCGATGACGGGAATGCCGCCAGGGCCGGGCAGGGGGGCGATCAGGATGCCCAGGCCGATGATCAGGAAGCCCAGGGCCATCATGCCCAGTCGCTTCGCACGACGCAGCAGTCCGGGCCTCGAGCGAGGTCGGCTGTCGGCGCGGAAGGGGATGAGGGCGAGGGTCACGGGCGTCACGGTCGGGGGGGAGGAGCGACGGCCTTGGGAGGGGCTGTCAGCCTATCCTAGACACGGACGACAAGGCCGAACCGTGGCGCGCCCATGAAGCTTTCGTAAGTGAGGACTGAAAAGCAAAACGCCGTGTCCCGAAGGACACGGCGCTTCACATCAGGTCTGATCTTCAGGCCTATTCGGCGGCGATGTTGGAGCCTTCCGGGGCCGACCAGCGCAGGCGCGGCGAGCGCGCGGCGCGGGTTTCGTCCAGACGCCGCAGGGGCGCATGGAAGGGGGCGCCCTTGAAGCGCTCGACGTCGCCGGCTTTCGCGGCCTCGGCCAGCAGGCGCATGGCGTGGATGAATCGGTCCAGCTCGGCCTTGGACTCGGTCTCGGTCGGCTCGATCAGCATGGCCCCATGCACCACCAGCGGGAAATACATGGTCATGGGGTGGAAGCCCTCGTCGATCATCGCCTTGGCGAAATCGAGCGTGGTGATGTCCGTGCCCTTCAGCCATTCGTCGTCGAACAGGGCCTCGTGCATGCACGGGCCCTCGGGGAAGGCCGGGCTCATCAGGTCCTCGAGGCGGGCCTTGATGTAGTTGGCGTTGAGGACGGCGTCCTCCGCCACCTGACGCAGGCCGTCCGAGCCGTGCGACATCATGTAGGACAGGGCGCGCACATACATGCCCATCTGGCCCTGGAAGGCGCACAGACGGCCAAAGGCCTGGGCGGCCTCGTCTTCCTCACGCTCGACCAGCTTGTAGCCGTCAGCACCCGCCACGACCCACGGCGCGGGGGCGAAGGGGGCCAGGGCGGCGGACAGCACCACCGGACCGGCGCCCGGCCCGCCGCCGCCGTGGGGCGTCGAGAAGGTCTTGTGCAGGTTGATGTGCATGGCGTCGACGCCGAGGTCGCCCGGGCGCACCCGGCCGACGATGGCGTTGAAGTTGGCGCCGTCGCAGTAGAAATAGGCGCCCGCTTCGTGCGTCAGGCGGCTGATCTCCAGGATGTCGCGCTCGAACAGGCCGCAGGTGTTCGGGTTGGTGACCATGATGGCCGCCACGTCCGGACCCAGCTTGGCGGCCAGATCGGCCACGTCCACGCGACCGTCGTCGGTCTGGGCGACTTCGACCACCGAATAGCCGACGAAGGCGGCGGTGGCCGGGTTGGTGCCGTGGGCCGAGGTCGGGACCAGAACCTTGCGGCGCTGCTCATGCTCGCCCTTGGCCTCGTGGGCGGCGCGGATGGCCATCAGGCCGCACAGTTCGCCGTGGGCACCGGCCTTGGGCGACAGGGCCACTGCGGGCATCCCCGTCAGCGTCTTCAGCCAGTGGGCCAGTTGGTCCATCAGCTCCAGCGCGCCCTGAACCGTCGACTGCGGCTGCAGCGGGTGGATGTCCGAGAAGCCCGGCAGACGCGCCATCTTCTCGTTCAGGCGCGGGTTGTGCTTCATCGTGCACGAGCCCAGCGGATAGATGGCCAGGTCGATGGCGTGGTTCTTCTGGCTCAGGCGCACATAGTGGCGCATGGCCTCCGGCTCCGACAGGCCAGGCAGGCCGATCGGGTCCTTGCGGACCAGATCGCCCAGGTCCGAACCGTCCGTGGCGGGCTTGGGCAGATCGACGCCGGTCTTGTTCCAGCCGTCGCTCTCGAAGATCAGGCCTTCGTCCTGCAACAGGCCGCGCGCGCCCGTCAGGGTCGGGTGCTTGTAGTCGTTGTCCGGCAGGGCGTTCGGGGTGGTCGGGCGGCCGACAGTGTTCATGGTGCTCATGGTTCTATCTCCGCTCAGGCCGCCAGGACCTTGGCGAGCGAGCCCGCCAGGATCTTGATGTCGGCGTCCAGGGTGGTCTCGGTCGCGGCGACCAGCAGGACATTGTCCAGACCCGCTTCCGGGGCCAGACGGCTGTAGGGCACGCCGGCCAGGATGTGATGGTCGGCCAGGGTCTGCACCACCTCGGCGGCGTTCTTGGGCAGCTTGACCGCGAACTCGTTGAAGAAGCGCGGGGTCAGGACCTCGACGCCGGGAATGGCGGCGAGGGCGTCGCGGGTGGCGACGGCCTTCTCGTGGTTGAGCAGGGCCATCTGACGCAGGCCCGTCTCGCCCAGCAGGCTCATGTGGATGGTGAAGGCCAGGCAGCACAGGCCCGAGTTGGTGCAGATGTTCGACGTGGCCTTGTCGCGGCGGATGTGCTGCTCGCGCGTGGACAGGGTCAGGACGAAGCCACGACGGCCGTCGGCGTCCACTGTCTCACCGCAGTAGCGGCCGGGCGTCTGGCGCAAAAGCTTCTCGCGCGTGGCGAACAGGCCGATGTAGGGGCCGCCGAAGTTCAGGGCGTTGCCGATCGACTGGCCTTCGGCCGCGACGATGTCTGCGCCCATTTCGCCGGGCGACTTCAGCAGGCCCATCGACACGGCTTCCGTCACGACGACGATCAGCAGGGCGCCGGCGGCGTGGGCGGCCTCGGCGATCTTGGTCACGTCGGTGGCGGTGCCGAAGACGTTCGGGGTCTGGACGACGACGCAGGCCGTGTCCTTGTCGATGGCGGCGATGACGGCGTCTTCGGCGTCAACGGCGGCGGTCAGGGCCTCGGTCTCAACGCCGACGGCGTGAACCACGGTCTCGGTGGCCTTGACGTAGTGAGGGTGCACGCCGCCCGAGATGACGGCCTTGTTGCGGCGGGTGACGCGGGTGGCCATCAGCACGCCCTCGGCCATGGCGGTCGAGCCGTCATAGAGCGAGGCGTTGGCGACTTCCATGCCGGTCAGGTTCGCGACCTGGGTCTGGAACTCGTACAGGTACTGCAGGGTCCCTTGCGCGATTTCCGGCTGATAGGGGGTGTAGCTGGTCAGGAATTCCGACCGCTGGATCACGTGATCGACCGTCGCCGGGACGTGGTGCTTGTAGGCGCCGGCGCCGCAGAAGAAGGGCACGGTACCCGCCGTGGCGTTCTTGCCCGCCATGGCCGAGAGGGCGCGTTCGACCTCCAGTTCGCCCGCCACGCGGGGCAGGTCGACGAAGCCGTCGCGGCGCGCGGCCTGCGGCACGTCGACGAAGAGGTTGTCGATGGATTTGGCGCCGATGGCGGCCAGCATGG
>Ga0308157_10000959_pt1 | contig 71570 bp, 56 predicted proteins | sample PhyBR1_FD_201035 | JGI IMG/M metagenome (GOLD analysis project Ga0308157, IMG submission 201035) | Phyllosphere microbial communities from UC Gill Tract Community Farm, Albany, California, United States - DLSLB.R1 | ecosystem: Host-associated > Plants > Phyllosphere > Unclassified | place: USA...
CCCAAGCTGCAGGTCATCGCGTTGAAGTCGCCGAAGAACGACGACGAGCGCAGCTACGACGACAGCCGCTGGCAGGACTGGTACGGCGACAAGACCCGTGAAACCGAGCTGGTCAATTCGGCTGAGTTTGACGGCCTGGATTTCCAGGGCGCGTTCGAGGCACTGGCCGAGCGTTTCGAGCGCAAGGCCCAGGGCCAGCGCCGGGTCAATTACCGCCTGCGCGACTGGGGCGTGAGCCGCCAGCGCTATTGGGGCTGCCCGATCCCGGTGATCTACTGCGACAAGTGTGGCGCGGTGCCGGTACCGGAAGACCAGCTGCCGGTGATCCTGCCGGAAGACGTGACGCTCAACGGTACCGGTTCGCCGATCAAGGCCGACCTGGAGTGGCGCAAGACCACCTGCCCGGATTGCGGCGGCGCAGCCGAGCGCGAAACCGATACCTTCGACACCTTCATGGAGTCGAGCTGGTATTACGCCCGCTACACCTCGCCGGGTGCACGTGAGGCGGTGGACAAGCGCGGCAATTATTGGCTGCCGGTCGACCAGTACATCGGCGGCATCGAGCACGCCATCCTGCACCTGATGTATTTCCGTTTCTTCCACAAGCTGATGCGCGATGCACGGATGGTGGACAGCAACGAGCCGGCACAGAACCTGCTGTGCCAGGGCATGGTCATCGCCGAAACCTTCTACCGCCAGAACAGCGACGGTTCCAAGGATTGGTTCAACCCGGCCGACGTGGACACGGTGCGCGACGAGCGCGGCCGCATCACCGGCGCGACCCTGCGCGAAGACGGCCAGCCGGTGGTGATCGGTGGTGTCGAGAAAATGTCCAAGTCCAAGAACAACGGCGTTGATCCGCAGACCATGGTGGCCAAGTACGGCGCTGATACCGTGCGTCTGTTCTCGATGTTCGCTGCGCCGCCGGAACAGTCGCTGGAATGGAACGAGGCCGGCGTCGACGGCATGGCGCGTTTCCTGCGCCGTCTGTGGGCAATGGTGCACAAGCACGTTGCCGACGGTGCCGCCCCGGCACTGGATGCTGCCGCGCTGACCGCCGAGCAGAAGGCGATCCGCCGCAAGACCCACGAAACCATCAGCAAGGTCAGCGACGACTACGGCCGCCGCCACGCCTTCAATACCGCCATCGCCGCGGTGATGGAACTGCTGAACGCACTGGCCAAGTTCGACGATGCCAGCGCGCAGGGCCGTGCGGTGCGGCAGGAGGCCTTGCAGTCGGCGGTACTGCTGTTGAACCCGATCACCCCGCATGCCTGCCATGCGATGTGGCAGCTGCTGGGCCACGAGCAGACCCTGCTCGAAGACCAGCCGTTCCCGCAGGTCGATGCCGCTGCTCTGATCAAGGATTCGCTGACCCTGGCGGTGCAGATCAACGGCAAGCTGCGTGGCACCATCGATGTGGCTGCCGATACGCCGCGCGAGCAGATCGAGGTCCTTGCCAAGGAAGAGCCGAATGCGGCGAAGTTCCTGGATGGGCTGACCATCCGCAAGGTCATCATCGTGCCGGGCAAGATCGTCAACATCGTTGCTGCCTGACGCTCACGCATGAACTGGCTTGCCCGGCATGGCACCATGCCGCCGGGCTGGTGGCGGTCCCTTCCGCGCTGATGCGGGAGGGGCTGGCTGCAATCCCTTGCACTCGATGCCGTGCATGCGGCGTTGTTGGGTGCCGTGGCGGTAAAGGCGGATTGCCGCGTTTCCGGACCGCGCTGTTTCATCACCGCTCACGCGTGATGGGCGATGATGCTGTCTGGCTATTGCCGCTCCCGGCCCCCTCCGCCAGACTGTGTCCATGACCCGATACCTGATTGCATTGCTCCTTGCCGCTGGCCTCACCGGTTGTGGCTTTCATCTGCGCAACAAGCTGGTGCTGCCGGCTGACATGCCTGCGGTAAAAGTGGAGTCCACCACCCGTTACAGCGAGCTGGTGAAGCTGCTGTCACGTGGCCTGCGTTCCTCCGGCGCGACCGTTGTCGACGAGAACACCCCGGCCAGCAGTGGCACTGCGGGCGTTGCCCGCCTGATGATCCGCTCCGAACGCTGGGGTGATCGTCCGATCGCCATCGATGAAAGGGGGCGGTCGCAGGAATACAGCCTGCGTTACGCGGTGATTTTCCAGTTCAACCATCCTGATGGTTCGACCGTGGTCCCGGAGCAGGTCATCGAACTGTCCCGTGACTATGTGTCACAGCCGACAGACGATACCGGCACCACCACCGAGCGCGAGATCCTTGCCGAAGAATTGAGGCGCGACATGTCCGCGTCCATCCTGCGTCGGATCGACAGCGTGGTGCGCGCCGACCTCGAGAAGCTGCAGCCGCGGACACAGCCCGCAGCTCGCCTCAAGGAAGGCGAGGGTTGATGGCGGCGCAGGCTGACTGATGGAGCTGCGCCCCGAACAACTTGCCGGGCAGGCCGGCACCCAGCCATTGGCGCCGGTCTACCTGATCGCTGGCCCGGAATTGCTGCGCGTGATCGAGGCCGCCGATGCGGTGCGGGCCAAGGCGCGCGCCGAGGGCATCGGCGAGCGCGAAGTGTTTGATGCCGATGGCCGCGATTTCGACTGGAGCCAGTTGTCCTCCAGCTTCAACGCGCCGAGTCTGTTCAGTTCGCGCCGTCTGGTCGAGGTGCGTCTGCCCAGCGGCAAGCCGGGCAAGGAAGGTGCGCAGGTCATCAGTGACTTCTGTGCCCGGCCGCCTGACGACGTGGTGTTGCTGATTACGGCCGGCGAGTGGAGCAAGGCCCATCAAGGCAAATGGACCGAAGCCGTCAGCCGGACAGGTGTGTTGTCGGTGGCGTGGGCGATCAAGCCGCACGAGCTCGGCGATTGGATTGAACGTCGCCTGCGCGCCAAAGGCCTGCGTGCTGATCCGGCCGCCGTGCAGCGGCTGAGCGAGCGCGTGGAAGGCAACCTGCTGGCCGCCGCGCAGGAGATCGACAAACTGGCGCTGCTGGCGGATGGGCAGCCCTTGGATGTCGCGCGGATGGATGCCCTGGTGGCCGATGCTGCCCGCTATGACGTGTTCCGGCTCAGTGAAGCGGCGTTCTCCGGGCAGCCTGCAGCGGTGCTGCGGATGCTGGCTGGCCTGCGTGCCGAAGGCGAAGCGGTGGCCGCGCTGATGCCCATCCTGATCCGTGAGCTGCTGCTCAGCGCCGGCCTCGCACGGGTGCAGGCGGCAGGGGGCAACCTGGGCGCGGAGATGAAAGCCAAAGGCTTGTGGGAGTCGCGCCAGGCGCCGTTCAAGCGGGCACTGCAGCGGCACCCGGACCCGCGCCGTTGGGAACGTTTTGTCGCCGAAGCTTCGCAGATCGACCGTATCGCCAAGGGGCGCGCCGATGGCGATGCCTGGCTGGCGCTGGAGCGACTGCTGGTGGCCCTGGCTGAGGCCAGGGCGGTGCGCTTGTTGGCCCGCGGGCTGCGCTGAGGTGTCAGTCCCGGCGGCCCTGTCCGGTCTGCAGGTGTTCTATGGTGGCACCTTCGACCCGGTACACAACGGCCATATCGCGATAGCCGAAAGCGCCGCTGCCGCATTGCATACCCAAGTGTGGCTGATGCCCGCCGCCGATCCGCCGCACCGTGCGCCGCCAGGTGCCGATGCCGACCAACGCGCACGGATGCTGCAGCTTGCGGTGGCCGGTCGCCCGCAGTTGCAGGTGGATCTGCGCGAGCTGGAGCGCGCCAGGCGCCGTCCCGGCGTGCCGTCGTGGACGGTGGACACCTTGCGCGAACTGCGCCAGCAACTGGGCCCACGCCAGCCGATCGCGTTGCTGATGGGCGCCGACAGCCTGTTGGGGCTGCCCGCTTGGCATGAATGGGAGGCGTTGACGGCGCTCGCCCACATCGTGGTGGCGGAACGTCCGGGCAGTGCACTTGATGGGGTACTACCACCGCTGCTGGAGCAGCACCTCCACGCCGCTTGGGTCGGTGCGCCATCGGCTTTGGCGATGTCGCCGGCGGGTCGGGTCTGGCGCATGCAGCAGCCACTACATACCGAATCAGCGACTGCCGTACGGGAGTTGATAGGGGGGCACGGTGACTGGCGTGCACTGCTGCCGGCAGCGGTTGCCGACTACATCCAGGTCCAGGGCCTGTACGGTTGCCAACGACCGTGAATGCCGTCAGCGTCCGGGTTCTCTATAATCGCCCCCTTATTCATCGAGTTCAGCCGCTTTGACCACCGAAGCCCAAGTCATCAAGACCCAACTGCCCACCCCGGCGCCCTCCGTTCCGGCGCTGCTGGCATCCGTCCACGCCGCCCTGGAAGAGATCAAGGCCAAGGAAGCCGTGGAGATCGATGTCCGCGGCAAGTCCAGCGTGGCGGATTACATGGTTGTCGTTTCCGGCACCTCCACCCGCCACGTCAAGTCGATCGGCGATGAAGTCGTGCGTTTCGCCAAGAAGCTGGGCGTGATGCCGCTGGGCGTGGAAGGTGAGCGTGAGGCCGAGTGGGTGCTGGTCGACCTTGGCGACGTGATCGTCCACATCATGCTGCCGCGCGTGCGCGAGCTGTATGCGCTGGAACGCCTGTGGACCGTCGGCGACCAGCCGCCGTCCATCTATGACGAGGACGAGCAGGGCTGATCGCTCTGCCGTATCCGTTACGACGGCGCCGCAGGGCGCCGTTTTCGTTTTGAAGTTGCATGGAGCCAGGCCATGAAAGCCAAATTGATCGCTACCGGTGAGCGTGCCCCCGCCTGGGTGGCGCAGGGCTTTGCCGAGTACCAGAAGCGCCTGTCGCATTGGCTGCCATTGGAATTGGTGGAGATCGAACCCGGCCTGCGCGGCAAGGGCCGTGACCCCAAACGGGCAACGGAAGAGGAGGGCAAGCGCGTGCTGGCCGCGTTGCCGAAGAATCCGTATGTGGTTGCGCTCGATGTGCCGGGGCGGCAACTGAGCTCGGAGCAATTGGCCCAGCGGTTGGAGCATTGGCGCTCGCAGGGACGTGACCTCGCGTTCCTGATCGGCGGCCCGGAAGGCCATGCGGCGGAAGTGTCGGCGATGGCTGATGAAAAATGGTCGATCGGCCCGTTGACCTTGCCGCATATGCTGGTTCGCTTGGTTGTCGCCGAGCAGTTGTATCGCGCAGCGGCGATGTTGGCCAATCACCCCTACCATCGCGCGTAACAAGCGTATAGAATGCGCGTCCCCGCCCGAATAGCTCAGCCGGTTAGAGCACTTGACTGTTAATCAGGGGGTCGTTGGTTCGAGTCCAACTTCGGGCGCCAGTTTCAATTGAAGACCCGCATCGCGAGATGCGGGTCTTTTTTTGCCTGAGTGCTTGGCAACGGCTGTGTCAGCGGTTGTTCCGGCGGTGGTCCTGGGACGCCGGTCGCCGGGCACATCGAGCGCGTGCAGCACGCGCTGCTGTCTCGATGCACATCGGCCGGGCCGGCAGTGCCATGTGGCAGTGCAGCTACATGAGCTGCGGCTGCCGACCAGCAGGAACCGTTCTCCGCGGTTGTCGCGGCGGTCGCCGGTCGCAACGAACCAGCTTCGTTCAGTCGAGCTTGAAGTCCACCGGGATCAGGCCATATGCCTTCACCGCGCGACCGCCGTCGGTGGCTGGCTGGAACTTCCAGCGGCGCAGGACCTGGCTGCGTGCTGCCGTGTCCAGACTGCGGTTGCCGCTGCTGCGCTCGATATTGACTTCAAGCGGTACGCCATCCTCGCCTACCAATACGCGCAGCAGCACCGTGCCTTCAGCCCCCACCCGCAGGGCCTCGCGCGGATAGGCGGGCGGGGCGGCGCTCAGGTAGCGCAGTTGCACTCCTTCCAACGGAGCGCCGGTGTCGCCACTGCCGACGCTCGGTTCGGCCGGGAGGGTTGCTGGCGCGACGTCCGTGGGGAGGCTGATGACCGCGTCGGTGGCGAAGATGGGCATCGGCGCGGTATCCACCGGCGCCGGCAATGCCGGTCGTGGCTGCGGCTGTGGGGGGGTGCGGGCGACCGGCACTTCTTCCGGAACGGGAGTCGGGGGCGTGGGTGTGACGGGCTTGACGTCGGGCAGTATCCAGCGTTCGCGCACCTGGTCGTTGCGGACCGGCACCTGCGACAGTGGGATCAACAGCAATGCAGCGGCCAGCACATGCAGGGCGATGGCGGTGCTGTAGGCGAGGATGCGGGCGGGTTCAAACTGGAAAGGCGTGCTGCGGTGCTGTGTGCGGACCATGTTCCACCTCCATGCGTGAGCGTGTGACAGAGAACAACGCGCGATGACACGGGACGGGGTTGCTCGACTGCGTCCCGTAGCTGCAGTGCGCCTTGTATTCGGACATTCGGCAAGCAGGGTGATTGTTTCTGGTCAGCTGGCGGACAGCTTGGCCGAGGGCATCCCGGCGTTTCGTCGTCGGAGCGGCATGGGCCGCGAAGCTGGTACATCCGGCTGATGGCATGGCTGCCAGGTGCTTCAGTGGTGCCAGCTTCGCGGTTTGCGCGCTGGCTGGGAACTGGCGGTTTTGTTGTTGTCAGTACCGCGCGTGGGGCGGCTTCTGCGATGGCGTCGATTGCACGAGCAGCGGTTGGCTTGCCCCGGCTGCCTGGCGTGATTGCTGGACGGGCTTGCGGGACAGGAAAAAAGAAACGGCGCCCGAAGGCGCCGTTTCGATTGCATCGCCAGCAGTGATCAGCGGCCGAGTTCAAACACCACGTCAAGGTTCACTGACACCGTGCTTTCGCCGGGCGAGACCGCGGTATCCATTTCCATCTTGGCGCTGCGGCCGGCGGCCATGGCCATCATCGGCATCGGTCGGAAGCCGCCCTGGCTGCCTTCGGAGATGCTGACGATGCGGCGCACACGCAGGTCCAGCGACTTGGCATAGGTCTCGGCGCGTGCCTGGGCTTTCTTCAGTGCGGCCAGGCGTGCCTCGTCATAGGCCGGCTCGGGCTGGTCGATCTCGAAGCTGGGGCCATTGATCTGGTTGGCACCCTGCGCGGCCAGGGCATCAAGAACCTTGCCCAGCTTGGTGATGTCACGCACCTTCAGGCTGACGGTGTTGTTGGCCTGGTAGCCGGTGATCTTGGGGGCCTCGTTCTCGGCGTAGCGGTACTGCGGGCTGAGGTTGATGCCACTGGTCTGGATGTCGCGCTCGGCGATGCCGGCAGCCTTGATGGCGGCCATCACCTTGTCCATCTGCACGGCGTTGTCGCGCATCGCGGTGTTGCCGTCGACGGCCTGGGTCACCACGCCAGCCGAAATGTTGGCGATGTCCGGCACGCGGTGTGCTTCGGCCTGTGCCGAGACGTTGAGCAGGGTGGCGTCGCTGGCGACCACGGTGGGCACGGTTTGGGCATTGGCGGTCATCGAGGCTCCCAGGGCGAATGACAGGGACAGCAACAACGGGGCGAGGGCGGTACGGCGCATGGTGATCCTCCTTGGCTGGATCTTGAAAATGAACACAGGGCGATGAACGGGCAGTGAGCCATGATGGGGTCGCGGTCACTTTGCCAGCAATGGCGATCATTCAGGTTGCTGGCCCGGGTTATCCTTTCGCGATGCTTTATCTCGCCTCCCGCTCCCCCCGTCGAAACGAACTGCTGTCCCGCCTTGGCGTGCCTTTCCGGGCACTGGACCTGGAGGTGCCTGAACTGCGCGCCGCCGGTGAGCCGGCGCAGGCCTATGTGCGCCGTGTTGCGCTGGACAAGGCGCAGGCGGGGCTGGCGCTGGTGGCTGATGACCCACAGGCCGTGGTGCTGGGTTCGGACACCGAGGTGGTGCTCGATGACCGGGTCTACGGCAAGCCAGCCGATGCAGCCGATGCGGCGGCGATGCTGGCCTCGCTGGCCGGGCGCACCCACCGGGTGATCACCGTGGTGGCCTTGGCGGCGGCGACGCGTCATACGCTGGAGACGGTGGAGTCCGAGGTCACCTTCGCTCCCATGAGCGCGGCCGAAATCGCTGCCTACGTGGCCACCGGCGAGCCCATGGGCAAGGCCGGTGCCTATGCCATACAGGGTGGCGCCGAGCGTTACATCCAGCATCTTGCTGGCAGCTATTCCGGGGTAATGGGGCTGCCGCTGCAACAGACAGCTGCCTTGCTGGCGGCTTTTGCCGCCGGGGCGCACGACGATTCCATGGACAAGGGGGAGTGAAGGACGTGTCCGAAGAAATCCTGGTCAATGTCACCCCGCGCGAGACCCGCGTGGCGGTGATTGAAAACGGCATGCTGCAGGAGCTGCATATCGAGCGCGGTTGGCGCCGTGGCGTGGTCGGCAACATCTACAAGGGCAAGGTGCAGCGGGTGATGCCGGGCATGCAGGCCGCGTTCGTCGAGGTGGGGTTGGACCGCGCTGCGTTCCTGCATGCCAACGACGTGGTGCGTCCGGCGCCGGTGGCGGCCGATACCGATGAAACCGCGCCCAGCCTGCCATTGCCATCCTCGGTGCCGATCGTGGAATTGCTGCGCGACGGCCAGGATGTGGTGGTGCAGGTGGTCAAGGACCCGATCAGCACCAAGGGGGCGCGCCTGACCACGCAGATCAGCATTCCCTCGCGTTACCTGGTGCTGCTGCCGCAGTCGAAGATGGTCGGCGTATCCGCGCGTATCGAGGATGAAGCCGAGCGCGCGCGGCTTAAGTCGCTGGTCACCGAGATCTCGGCGCAGCACGGCGGCTATGGCTACATCGTGCGCACCAATGCCGAAGGCCAGCCGGCCGAGGCCCTGGCCGAGGATATTTCCTATCTGTCGCGGGTCTGGGCAGTGGTGGAACGACGCGGCCGTGAAGCGCAGCCGTGCAGCATCATCTACGAAGACCTGAGCCTGCCGCTGCGTTCGGTGCGCGACCTGATCCGCAAGGACGTGGACAAGGTCAAGGTCGACTCCAAGGAGACCTTCACCCAGTTGCAGGCCTTCGTCGCCAAGTACATGCCGGTGCTGGGCGAGAAGCTGGAGTTGTATACCGGTGATCGCCCGATTTTCGACATGTTCGGGGTCGAGGACGAGATTGTCCGTGCCTTGAACAAGCAGGTGCCGCTCAAGTCCGGTGGCTACCTGGTCATCGACCAGACCGAGGCGATGACCACCATCGACGTCAACACCGGCTCCTTCGTCGGCCAGCGCAACCTGGAAGAAACCGTGTTCCGCACCAACCTGGAGGCGGCACAGACGGTGGCAAGGCAGCTGCGGCTGCGCAACCTCGGCGGCATCATCATCATCGACTTCATCGACATGGATGACGCCGAGCACCGCCGCCAGGTGCTGCGCACGCTGGAAAAGGCCTTGGCCCGCGACCACGCCAAGACCACGGTGTATGACTTCTCGCCGCTGGGTCTGGTCGAAATGACCCGCAAGCGCACCGTCGAGAGCCTGGAGCGGCAGCTGTCGGAAACCTGCCCGCAGTGCAGTGGTCGCGGCAGCATCAAGACCGCCGAAACTGTCACCTACGAGATCTTCCGCGAAATCACCCGCGCCGTGCGCCAGTTCGAAGCCGCGCGCTTGCTGGTGATTGCATCGAGCAAGGTAGTCGCGCGCATCACCGACGAAGAGTCGGCGGCGGTGGCCGAGCTGGAAGAGTTCCTTGGCAAGAGCATCCGCTTCCAGGCCGATGACCAGTACCTGCAGGAACAGTTCGATGTCGTGCTGCTGTAAGCCATTGCGTGGATCCAACCGGAACATCAGTCGCCGCTGATGACCACGTTGTTGCGCCACCGTTTGCGCCGTGCCCGCCGCTACGCATTGATTGCGTTGGCGATCCTGCTGGTGGGCGTTGCCTTGCTGGTCGGCACCTTGAGCCAGTTGTTGCCGATGGTGGAGGCGCGTCCTGACAAGGTCGCTGCCTGGTTGAGTGAGCGTGCAGGGCAGCCGGTCGCCTTCGAACGCCTGCAGACGCGCTGGACCCGGCGTGGCCCGTTGTTGCAGTTGGATGGATTGCGCATCGGTCAGGGCGAGGGAGTTCGGGTTGGCCAGGCCGAAGTACTGGTTGCGGTTTACACCGGGCTGTTGCCGGGTGAGCCGCTGACGCAGCTGCGCCTGCGCGGGTTGGAACTGACCCTGCAGCGCGCCGATGACGGCCGCTGGTCGGTGCGTGGCCTGCCCAGCGCCAACAACGGTGGTGATCCGCTGGACAGCCTGCGGCGATTGGGCGAACTGCAGATCATCGGCGGCAAGCTGCAGGTGCAGGCGCCGTCGATCGGGCTGCAGACCCAGATCCCGCGTGTTGATCTGCGCCTGCGCGTGGACGGCAAGCGCCTGCAGGTAGGCGCCAAGGGATGGATCGATACGCAGGCACCACCGTTGCTGGCGGTGCTGGACCTGCAACGTGAACGTGGGGATGGCCAGGCCTGGTTTTCGGCCGAACCCGCCGATCTCGCGGCGTGGTCGCCGTTGCTCAAGGTTGCTGGTGTGCAGGCGCGCAACGGCAAGGGCGAGCTTCAGGCATGGGTGCAATTGCAGGATCACCAGGTGGTGGCCGTCACCGCCGAGGGCGAGCTGCATGACGTGCAGTTGAGTGGCGCGCTGCTGCTCTCGGCCAAGGCTGCGCCGCAGGCAGGTTTCTCGGAACTGGAGCTGCGCGCGCGTTGGCAGGTGCTGCAGGACGGTTGGCGACTGGATGCACCACGCCTGCGCATCGCCGGAGCCCAGGGCACGCAGGTGCTGGACGGTTTGCTGCTTGCCGGTGGCCGACATTTCGTTCTGCAGGGCAAACAGATGGACGTGGGCCCGCTGCTGCAGGTGGCTGCGCTCAGCGATCAGCTCGAACCCAGCCTGCGAGGCTGGTTGATGCAATCACAGCCATCACTGCGGTTCGCCGATGTCAGCATCGTCGGCGAGCGCGGTGGCGCTGTGCGTGCCAGCGGTGAGCTGCTGGATGCTGGATTTGCCGCGGCGGGCGGCAGTCCTGGCGTCAGCGGGCTGCGTGGCCATTTTGAAGGCGATGCGCAGTCGTTCTCATTGGGCCTGAAGCCTGACCATCCGGTCCGGTTTGATTGGCCCACCGGCTTCGGCGTAGTGCACGAACTGCGTCTGTCAGGTGATCTGGTCGGTTGGCGCGAAGGCGCTGGTTGGCAGGTAGGCACCCCGGCACTACGCGTGCAAGGTGGCGACTACGCGGCCGACCTGCGTGGCAGCCTGTGGTTCCAGGGCGATGGCACGCGGCCGTGGATCAGCCTGGCGGCCAAGCTCGACGATGTGCCGATGACTGCCGCCAAGGGCTTCTGGGTGCGTTCGCACATGAGCCAGGCCGCGGTGGATTGGCTCGACGCGGCATTGGTCGACGGCCATGTGCGCGACGGCGTTGGCTTGGCGGTTGGCGATCTGGATGATTGGCCGTTCAAGGAGCACAACGGCCGCTTCGAGGCGACCGGGCACATCGACAACGGCAGCATTCGCTTCCATGAGGACTGGCCGCTGATGCGGCATGTGGACGCGGACATCGATTTCATCGGTGGCGGCTTCGAGCTGAAGGGTCGGGGGGATCTTGCTGGCGTGCAGGTCGCGCGGATGCAGGCAGGTATCGCCGATTTCGGAGAATCCAGGTTGCGCGTGCAGGCCAACACGGTCGATGACGGCGCACATCTGTTGGCGATGCTGCGGCAAAGCCCGTTGCAGGCCAGCCAGGGTGACACGCTCGACAACCTGACCGTTGCCGGCCCGGCGGCGGTGAGCATGGATTTGATGGTTCCGTTGCACCACGAAGATGGAAAGACGGAACTGCGCGGTGAAGTGGAACTGCGTGATGTGGCCCTGGCCGATAAACGCTGGGACCTGCGTTTCGACAACGTGCGTGGGCGGGTGGTGTATGGCGATGATGGCTTCGATGCCTCGTCCTTGCAGGTACGCCACCAGGACCGCGACGGCGTGCTGGCCTTGCGTGCGGGTGGCTTTGCCAAGGATCCGGACAATGCCTTCGAGGCCGAGCTGGGTGCATCACTGGACGCCAGCAAGTTGTTGGACCGGGCCACCGAATTGGCTTGGCTCAAGCCCTACATCCACGGCACTTCGCAATGGACGGTTGGGGTAACCCTGCCCAAGGTCGCCGCAGGCACGCCTAGCGCGCCGCCTACCTTGTTGACGCTGCAATCGGATCTGCGCGGGACCCGCCTGCAGTTGCCGGCGCCGCTGGACAAGCCGGCTGCCGATGCGCTGCCAACCACGGTGCAGGCGGCCTTGCCGATGGGCAGCGGCCGCATCGATGTCGCGTTCGGGCGCTTGATGGCGCTGGCGGCGCGCAGCCACGACGGCAAGACCGGTGTGCAGGTCACTATGGGCAGCGACAAAGTCTCGCAGGAACCTCCTGCCGATGGCTTGATGGTCAATGGCCGCACGCCCTCGCTGGATGCCCTGGAATGGATCAGCCTGGCCCGCGGTGATGCCGGCGATGGCAAGGACGGTGGCGTGGCGTTGAAGCAGATCGACGTGCTGGCGGACGAACTGCGCCTGATTGGCGGTCGTTTTTCGCAGACCCGGCTGCAGCTGCGCCCTGGTGCGGATGCGGTCGCGGTGCAGTTGGATGGACCGGCATTGGCTGGTGACCTGCGCGTACCCAACGCGGATGGTGCGACCGTGAGCGGAGAGCTGCAGCGTGTGTACTGGCAGCCCGCACAAGCGGCCAAGGCGGAGTCCAGTGATACGCCGGTGGCGCCGATGAATCCGGCCAGCATTCCGCCGTTGTCGCTGGATATCGAGGATCTGGCCTTCGCTACGGCCAAGCTGGGCCAGACCCGGTTGCGCACCGTGCCGATGGCCGATGGCCTGCAGGTGCAGCAACTGCAGTTCCGCGCCCCGCAGCAGAGCATCGATGTGCACGGGCAATGGCGTGGCATGGGGGAGGCAGCCAGCACCCAGATGAATGCGACAGTTCAGAGCGAGGACCTTGGCGAGCTGTTGCAGCGGCTGGGCTATGGCGGGCAGCTGCGCGGCGGGCAGGGCCAACTGCAACTGCAGGCTGCCTGGGCTGGTGCGCCGATGGCCTTCCAGGTTGCCAACCTGGAAGGTGGGCTGGAGATGAAGCTGCGCAATGGCCAGTTGCTGGAAGTAGAGCCTGGTGCAGGCCGCGTGCTTGGCCTGCTCAGTGTGGCGCAGCTGCCGCGTCGGTTGTTGTTCGATTTCCGTGACCTGTTCTCGAAGGGGCTGGCGTTCAACCAGGTGGACGGCGCGGTGCGCTTCGGCGATGGCCTGGCACGCACCGACAAGATCGCCATCGAGGGTCCGGCGGCCGATATCACCATCCGTGGCCAGGCGGACCTGCGGACCCAGCAGTTCGACCAGACCATCGACGTCAATCCGCGCTCAGGCAATCTGTTGGCCATTGTCGGTGCGGTGGCTGGTGGTCCCGTTGGCGCAGCGGTTGGCGCCGCCGCCAATGCCGTGCTGGGCAAACCATTGGGCGAGATCGGCGCCAAAACCTATAAGGTGACTGGGCCTTGGAAGGATCCGAAGGTGGAGGTGATCGAGCGAGACACCCCGCGCGCGCCGCCCCCGCTTGTCACCCCGGCCCCTGCCAGTTCCCCGTGATTCGCGCGCCGGCTTGCTTACCGCAGGCCTGCCCCCATCTGGATGATCATGACCGACAACGTACTCACTCTCGCCGAGTCCCGCCTGTTGCTGCCTGCAGGATTGGATGCCAATCGCCTTGAACGTACCTTCGGCACCTTGCTGGGGCCGGGCATCGATTTCGGTGATCTGTATTTCCAGCATTCGCGCCGCGAGAGCTGGAGCGTGGAGGATGGCATCGTCAAGGACGGTGCCCATTCCATCGAACAGGGGGTGGGCGTGCGCGCGATTGCCGGTGAAAAAACCGGCTTCGCCTATTCCGACGACATCCAGCCCGCCGCATTGCTGGCCGCGGCACAGTCAGCGCGCGCCATCTCCCGCGATGGCGGTGAGCAGGGCGTGCGTTCGCTGGTGCGCGGTAGCGGCCGCGCGCTGTACCCGGCCCTCGACCCGGTGGACAGCATCGGCAATGAGGCCAAGGTGGAAGTCCTCAAGCGCCTGGATCGCTTTCTGCGTGCCGCCGATACGCGCGTGCAGCAGGTAATGGTCAGCCTTTCCGGTGCTGTCGACACGGTGCTGATTGCACGCAGCGATGGCGTGCTGGCGGCCGATGTACGCCCGTTGGTGCGGCTGAACGTGCAGGTCATCGTCGAGCAGAACGGTCGCCGTGAGTCCGGTTACGCCGGCGGCGGCGGTCGTTACAGCTATGAAGAACTGTTTGCCGGCGAACGCCCGGAGAATTTCGCCCGCGAGGCACTGCGCCAGGCACTGGTGAACCTGGAGGCGATTCCAGCCCCGGCCGGGGTGATGCCAGTGGTGCTCGGCCCGGGTTGGCCCGGTGTGCTGCTGCACGAAGCGGTTGGCCATGGACTGGAGGGCGACTTCAACCGCAAGGGCACCAGTGTCTACGCCGGCCGCATCGGCGAGCGGGTGGCATCGCCGGGGGTAACGATCGTTGATGACGGCACCCTGGAAGGTCGCCGTGGCTCGTTGAACATCGATGACGAAGGCACGCCGACCCAATGCACCACGCTGATCGAGGACGGCATCCTGGTCGGCTACATGCAGGACACGCTCAATGCACGCTTGATGGGCGTCGCACCGACCGGCAATGGCCGTCGTGAATCCTTCGCGCACATGACCATGCCACGCATGACCAATACCTATATGCGCGCAGGCAATCACGACCCGCAGGAGATGATCCGCTCGGTGAAGAAGGGTCTGTACGCGGTCAACTTCGGCGGCGGCCAGGTCGACATCACCAGCGGAAAATACGTGTTCTCGGCGACCGAGGCTTACTTGATCGAGGACGGCAGGATCACCGCCCCGGTGAAGGGCGCGACGCTGATTGGCAACGGCCCGGAGACCATGCAGAAGGTGCGCATGATCGGCAACGATCTGGCACTGGATGAAGGTGTGGGCGTCTGCGGCAAGGACGGGCAGAGCGTGCCGGTCGGTGTTGGCCAGCCGTCGTTGCTGATTGATGGGCTGACGGTGGGTGGTACACAGGCTTGATGAGGGTGTGGCTAAAGCTGAAGAGCCCCCCTCATCCGCCCCCCCGCCTTCTCGGGGGCAGGCTCTTCGGGCACCTTCTCCCGTAAACGGGAGAAGGGAAGGTTGGCATTTGGAATTTGATGGAGTCAGCGCGAACTGCAGCTCTGCGATCCCTTCTCCCGCATGCGGGAGAAGAGCCTGTCCCCGCGAAGGCGGGGATGAACCGAAGGGGCGGATGAGGGGAAGCTTTTCGCTACAGAACCAAACCAGCAGCAACGCCCCTCAGTCCAGGTCAATCCTGCTCGTCGTCGCCATCCACATCATCAGCATCGACATCACCGCCGCCAACTTCCGCAGCCGCGCTCAACACCGGCACCAGCATCAGTTCGCGCAATACCTGGTAGATCTCGCGGTAGGCGCGCGGCGGCTTGTTCTTGGCCTTTTCCGCCAGTGCGTTGCGCACCAGCGTGCGCAGGCCCTGGCGGTCGGCTTCCGGATGCTCATCCAGCAGTTCGCCCAGCGCTGCATCGCCTTCGGCCAGCAAGCGCTCACGCCAGCGTTCCATGCGGTGCATGATCGCCACTTCGCGGCGCGAGGTTTCGCTGTTGGCATCCAGCGCATTGCGGATGGCTTCGAGTGTTTCATCTTCCTCGCGGCGCATCTGCTTGGCCAGAAACGCCAACTGGCGCTTGCGGGCGCCATGCGAGGTGATGCGTTTGGTGTATTCAATATGTTCCAGCAGGCCTTCCGGGATCGGCAGGCGGGCCAGCTGGGCTGGGGTCAATTCCACCAGTGTTTCACCCAAGGCCAGCACTTCCAGCGCTTCGCGCCGGTTCTGGCTACGGCTCTCGCCCAAAAATTCGCCGGTTTCTTGATCGCGTCCGCGCATCGTGTTGCTACCTACTAAACTTCATCTGACAGGAAAGCCGGCCAATGGCGGGCTTTGCGAGGGCTTCACACGGCACTGCGCCTGGCCACCAGGGCAGGGGTCATGTGAAGGGATTCTGCCAACAAGGATAAAGCATTGAACGCCATTACCACCCAAACCGCTGCCAGCGACGACAGCCTGCAGCGGCTGGAGCAGCTCGCCGACATCGCCCAACGGCTGCTGGACAAGGCCCGCGCCCTGGGCGCCAGCCAGGCCGAAGTCAGCTGCAGCGAGGACCGCGGGCTGGATGTGAACGTGCGTCTGGGTGAAGTGGAAACCGTGGAGTCAACCCATGATCGCGGCATTGCGGTCACCGTCTACTTCGGCCAGCGCAAGGGCAGTGCCAGTACCGCCGACCTGCAGGACGCAAGCCTGGATGCCACCGTTGCGCAGGCCTGTGCCATTGCCCGGCACACCGAGGACGACCCGGCCGCAGGCCTCGCTGATCCTGCGTTGATGGCAAGCCATTTCCCGGATCTGGACGGGTGGCACCCCTGGGACCTGAGTGCCGAGCAGGCCCTGGACCTGGCGCTGGCCTGCGAGGCGGCCGGGCGTGACAGCGATCCGCGCATCAGCAACAGCGACGGCGGCTCGGCCGCCACGGCGCGCAGCCTGTCGGTCTATGCCAACTCGCATGGATTCATCGGCCGCGAACGCAGCAGTCACCATTCCATCGGTTGCGCCCTGATCGCTGGCCAGGGTGATGGCATGCAGCGTGATGGCTGGTACACCAGCGCGATCGCCCGTGAGGACCTGCAGGACCCTGGCTTGGTCGGGCGTCTCGCGGCCGAACGCACGATCGCGCGGTTGCAACCGCACTCGTTGCCTACCGGGCAGGTCCCGGTGATGTTTGCCGCTGAGAGCGCGCGTTCGCTCATTGGTCATCTGCTGGGTGCGGTGTCGGGCGGTGCGCTGTATCGCCGCGCCAGCTTCCTGCTGGACAGTGTGGGCACCCAGCTGTTTCCCGACTGGTTTGCCATCGATGAGTCGCCACTGCTCAAGCGCGGGCTGCGCTCCAGCAGCTTCGATGGCGAAGGCGTGGCTACCCGCAACTCGGCGTTGATCAGTGGCGGTGTATTGCAGCGCTATGTACTGGGCAGCTATTCGGCACGCCGGCTGGGGCTGCAGACGACCGCCAACGCCGGTGGTGTGCACAACCTGCAGGTGCGGGCGAATGCAGGCGATCGCGCGTCCATGCTGTCGGGTATGGGAACCGGACTATTGGTGACCGAACTGATGGGGCAGGGCGTCAATGGCATCACCGGTGATTACTCGCGCGGTGCAGCTGGTTTCTGGGTGGAAAACGGTCAGATTGCCTATCCGGTGGACGGTATCACCATCGCCGGCAACCTCAAGCAGATGTTCGCCGGTATCCAGGCCGTGGGCACCGATATCGACCCGCGCTCGCATGTTTCGGTGGGCTCGATCCTGCTGGGAAATATGACAGTTGCAGGTAACGATTGACGCGGTCTTGGTAAACAGCGGACTATCCTTAATGCAGAAGTAGTTCCGTCCTGATGGCGGAGCACTGTCCAGCGTTATCAGCCCACTACAAGGATCTTGGGGAAACAATGAGCGATTACCAGAACACCACGCCTCCGCCGCCGCCGGCGAATGCTCCGAACTCGGACGACAACACCATCGCAATGCTGGTGCACCTGTCCGGCATCATCCTGGGCTTCATCGTGCCGCTGATCATGTGGCTGGTGAACAAGGACAAGCCGGAGAAGGCCTTCCTGACCGAGAACTCGAAGGAAGCCCTCAATTTCCAGCTTACGCTGCTGGGCGTTTACATCATCGGCACCATCCTCACCATCATCCTGATCGGTGCGTTGGTCAACTTCGCCGCTTGGATCGCCTGCATCGTTTTCAGCATCATTGCTGGCCTGGCTGCCAACAAGGGCGAGAACTACCGCTATCCGATGGCCATCCGCCTGATCAAGTAATCAGCGCGGTAACTGTCTGGCAAAAAGCCCGGGAAATCCCGGGCTTTTTGTTTGTCCGGCTGGTGGCTGACGCGGCTGCAGCGGCAAGGCTGGAGCATGTCCGGCAATCAACCTGCGATGCATGATGCACCGCAGGTGGCGGCCGGGGTCAATGCGTCCTGCGTACCGTCAGTTCGGCCAATGCCGCCAACGGCGCCGCGCGCTGGCCAAACGGCACCAGTGCTGCCTGCATCGCGCTGGCGAGCTCGGCCAGGGTGGCCTTGGCTCCTTCCATGCCGAGCAGCGACGGGAAGGTCGACTTGTCCTGGGCCTGGTCCTTGCCGGCAGTCTTGCCCAACTGCTCGGAGCTGGCCTCGACATCGAGGATGTCGTCGCGGACCTGGAAAGCCAGCCCGAGGGTGTCGGCGAAACTGTCCAGTTGCGCAAGCTGGGCGTCGCTGGCCTCGCCGCAGAGTGCGCCCATGCGCACTGCAGCGCGGATCAATGCGCCGGTTTTCATCGCATGCATGCGCTTGAGATCGTCCAGCGCCTGTTGCTGGCCGGTGGCGTCGATGTCCAATGCCTGTCCACCACACATGCCGGCGGCGCCGGAAGCGCTGGCCAGGGTCCGTATGCAGTTCAAGGCCAATGCAGGCGGCATCCATGCCTCGGCCAGGATTTCAAAGGCACGGGTCTGCAAGGCATCGCCGGCCAGGATGGCGGTGGCTTCGTCAAAGGCGATATGGGTGGTGGGCCGGCCGCGGCGCAGGTCGTCGTCGTCCATTGCCGGCAGGTCATCGTGGACCAGTGAATAGCCGTGGATGAGTTCCACCGCTACCGCAGCGGCATCAAGGCGGGCTTCTTCGGCAGCGAACAGGTAGCCGGCTGCATAGACCAACATCGGTCGCATGCGCTTGCCGCCGCCCAGTGCTGCGTAGCGCATGGCCTGATGCAGGCGCTGCGGAGCAAGCTCGGGGTCGGGCAGGGCGTCCTGCAGCTGTTCTTCGGTGCGCTCCAACCAGCGGGTAAGCAGGGCCTCAGTCTTCATTGCTGCTGCTTTCAAACGGCTCGGATTTTTCCGGCTGGGCCGGGTCGCTGACCATACGCACGCGCAGCTGGGCCTGTTCCAGCGCCTGTTGGCACTGTCGGTAGAGACCGACGCCGCGCTCATAAGCGGTCAGTGATTGTTCCAAGCCGAGGTCGCCGGCTTCCATCTTCTCGACCAGTTGTTCCAGTTCCTCAAGCGATTGCTCGAAGTGGGCCACCGGCGAGGTTTCATTGGGGGACTTCTTTGCCATGTGCCAAGTGTGAGCGGCCAGCGGGAAAGGGTCAATTCACCGGATCTGGCGGTTGCCATTCCAGGTGGGCACCGTGGGCCTGCAGCCATGTATGCAACTGCGCTGAGATCACCCGGTCGGCGGCGGCCAGCACGTAGTCGCCATCGCATAGCAATGGCAACCGGGCGCGTAGCCACGGTGCCACATCGGCTTGTTGCAGGCAGTGCTTGAGCTTGTGGCTGTGGCTGCGTCCTGGCAGCTGGATGCGTTCGCCGCCCTGGCGCTGGCGCAAAAGCAATGGACGTTCGAAGGCGCTCACACCATGCAGCAGCAATCGGCCGCCATCCGGCAACGCCGCTGGCCCGCTGCCGTTCCAATGCAGCATCCAGCCCTCAGGCCACGCGGCTGGCAATGGCAGCGTATGCAACTGGTCCCGCCAGCGCACGATGCGGGCTTGCTGCCAGCGGAATTCGGCCTGTTGGTCATGGCCAGACACCAACAGTTGCTGCTGGATAGCCAATACACCGTTGGCAGGAAGTGCTGGCAGCCCTTGTTGTTCCACCCACAAGCGCAGTACGCGGGAGCGTTGTGCCGGAGTCAGTTGCGCCAGTCCTGCCAGTTGCAGTGTCCTGCCTTGTCCTTGGCATTGCTGCAGCAGACCTGCATCGGTTTCGTGCAACAGCTGCGCTGCCTGCATCGCCAGTTCGGCACTGCGTGCCATCGCGGCGGTGGCATGCGGCCAGCGTTGGCGCAGCAGTGGCAGGACCTGCAGACGCAGGAAATTGCGGTCGAAATCCGCGCTGTCATTGCTCGGATCATCGATCCAGTGCAGTCGATGTTGGTTGGCGTAGGCTTCCAGTGCCGAGCGCGGCATCTCCAGCAACGGCCGCCACAGCGTGCTGGTGCCGAAGCTGCGCTGTGCTTTCATCGCGGCCAGACCATCGACGCTGGCGCCGCGCAGTGCGCGCAGCAGGAAGGTCTCTGCCTGGTCGTCCTGGTGATGGGCCAGGGCCAGCCATTCGCCTGCCTGCAGAAGCGTTCTGAAGGCTGCATGGCGGGCATCACGGGCGGCCGCTTCCAGCCCTTGGCCTGCATCGCGCGGAACCTCGACATGGACAACCTGCAAGGGAATGTCCCACTGCGCGCAGAGGCTGCTGCAATGCTGTTGCCAGTCATCGGCTACAGCCTGCAGGCCGTGATGCACGTGCAGTGCACGCAGGCTGCCCGGCCTGCGCCCGGGAGAATTGGCCAGCAGGTGCAGCAAGACGGTGGAGTCCAGCCCACCGCTGAAGCCGACCATTACCGGTTTGTCGATTGCGGCTTGCAGCAGGGAAGGGGGAAACGGGTTCATGGCCGCGCCGAGTATCGGCGGCGGCGGCGATGGCTGCAATTGTCGATGCCCGATCTCATGGACGCGGTGTCGGCCAGGGGAACAGGCAAGCCTTGAGCTTGCGTTGAGCGGGTGGTTTCGTCACTGCCGGTTTCGCAGCTCATGCCGCGTCCACAGTTCCGATGACCCTGCCGTCAGGGGACGGCTGGGCCGTGGCGTTCGGTGAGGTGGTGATGGCTGAGGCTATAGCGCTGAACCATGTTCCGCCTGGGGAACGCCGGTGAGGCCCCTGCCGAGCATGGCTCGGCATTACACGGGGCCATTGGCTCACTGGGCCTTGCGTTCGAACCTGGCTGGCTGCGGCAGTTCGACCGGTACGCCGTTCGCGTCGCAGGTGCCCAATGCGCAGAGGCGCTCGCGCAGGCGCGGGGTGGATTGCACGATCAGGTGGTAGATGGTGTTCTGCTCCATCGTGCCACGGACCGCCTTGCTGCCGGGACCGCGTGCCCAGATGCCGACGTCTTCACCACCGTGCGATTCGCTCTTGGACGGTACCAGTGCTTCCTGCATGTAATCCGGGTGCTCGGTGTCGACGTGGGTCAGGTCGGGGCGGCCGTTGGCGGTCTCGAAGCTGCTCGGCGAGTGCGGGAAGCGCTTCGGGCCGGCCGGCTGCTGGTTGCTGGCGCCGGTATAGCCCGGGCCATTGGCATAGCTGAGGGTGGTGTAGGGCATGCCCATGCCATCGCGGGCCAGGTCCAGGGCGCCCATGCCATCTTCGCCGCCCTTGTCCTTGACCTTGCCGAGGATGGCGTTGCCGCGTGCCGGGTAACCGACGAAGTTCAAGGTATGGGAGTGGTCGGCGGTGACGATGATCAGGGTGTCTTCAGCCGAAGTGGCGTCAACGGCAGCCTTGACCGCATCGGACATGGCGATGGTGTCGCCCAGTGCACGGGCCGCGTTGCCGCTGTGGTTGGCGTGGTCGATGCGTGCGCCTTCGACCATCAGCACGAAACCTTCCTGGCGCTTGGACAGGTTGGCGATGGCGGCGCGGGTCAGTTCGGCCAGCGACGGCTCACCGGCGCGGTCCTTGGCGCGATCCTGTTCGTACTGCATGTGGTCCGGCTCGAACAGGCCCAGCAGGGCCGGCGCATTGGCGGCAGCCTTGAGCTGGTCGGCATTCCACACGTAGGCGCCCTGCGGATGTGCTGCCTGCCATTCGGCGACCAGGTTGCGCCCGTCCAGGCGCAGGCCGACCTTGTCGGCGTATTCCGGGTCCTGCTCGTTGATGGTGGTGAACTGGCCGCGGCCGCCGCCCAGCACAACCTGGGGGCCGGTGCCGTAGCGCGCAGTGGCGATCAGTTGCTGGGCGATGTCCACGCAGCCGGCGGCCTTGGCCGCTGCCGGCACGTCAGTGTCGTTTTCCCAGTTGCGTTCGGGCGAATGTGCATACGTCGCCGCCGGGGTGGCATGGGTCAGGCGCGCGGTGGAGACGATGCCGGTGGCCATGCCGGCGCTGTCGGCCAGCTGCAGCCAGGTCAGCAGGCCCTTGGGCAGGCTGTCGGCGCAATCGCTGCGGCTGCCGGCGCTGACACCGATGGCGCCCATGTGGCTCTTCACGCCGGTGGTGATGGCAGTCATGGTGCCGGCCGAATCGGGGGTCTGCGAGTCGGTGTTGTAGGTCTTGCTGAACGCGGTGCCCGGGAAACGCTCCCAGGACAGCAGGTTCTCTTCACCCGGCTGGCCGCGGCGCTGGCCTTCGAGGATGCGTGCGGCGGCAACGGTGGTCAGGCTCATGCCGTCGCCCAGGAACAGGATGACATTCTTGGCCTTGCCGGCCATGGCGCCGTTACCGGCGGCGCGGGCCGCACCATCGCGGTACCACCACTGTGGCGTTTCCCCGTCCGGACGGGTGATCTGGGGGACGTCAACGCTGACCGTGTTGGCCGGGCCGGACTGCGGACCGGTGCTGGCGCAGGCGCCGAGCAGCAGGGTGGACAGGGCGGCGGACAGGAAACTGGCTTTGTGCATCGTGGGTGTTACCGCTGGATGAAGACAGACCGCCATTATGGTCAAGCGTGGAAGGCATGCATATGACACGCAGCTTTTCTGTGTGGGCATCGTGCTGGCGCAGGCCTTGCGCTATCGTGGCTGCCTTCGATTTTTATCCCGGATTGACGATATGAATGTGGTTTCTGCCTGGCTGCGGATCCCCTTCTGGCAGCGGGTGGTCGGCGGCTTCGTGCTGGGTGCGCTGGCTGGCTGGGCGCTGGGACCGGCGGCCGAGACCTTCTTCGGCCCCTTGGGTGAACTCTACGTCACCCTGATCAAGATGATCGCGGTGCCGCTGGTGTTCTTCGCGGTGATCAACGCGATCGGCTCCCTGCACGGGCAGAAGTCGGTTGCTGCGCTTAGCGGCCGCACGTTCCTGTGGTTCGTCATCACCGCCGCGCTTGCTGTCGGCATCGGCTTGCTGGTCGGCACGGTGATGCAGCCCGGTACCGGTGGGCTGAAGTTGGCTGTGGATACGGCCTACACCCCGCGTGACGTGCCCTCGATCGCCAAGGTGCTGATGGATGTGGTGCCTGCCAATGTGTTCTATGCGTTGGCCGGTATCGGCACCAAGGCCAATGCCGCCGGTGAGCAGGTGCTGGCGGCCGGGCGCGGCTCGATCCTGCCGGTGATCTTCTTCGCCGGCCTGCTCGGCTTTGCGATGGTCAAGCTGGGCGAGAAGGTCAACGAGGCGCGCAAGCTGGTCGGGCAGATGAGCGAGATCATGATCCAGGTGACCCGCTTCGTGCTGGAGATGACCCCGCTGGGTACCTTCGGCCTGATCGCCGGGCTGGTCGGCAGCTACGGTTTCGAGAAGCTGTTGCCGCTGGGTAATTTCGTGCTGGCCTTGTACGTGGCCTGCGCGCTGCACATCGTCATCGTCTACAGCGGCCTGCTGCTTGCCCATGGCTTGAACCCGTGGAAGTTCTTCCGCGGCGCGGCACCTGGCATGCAGGTGGCGTTCGTGGCTTCGTCGAGTTTTGCGGCGATGCCGGTGGCGATGCGTTCCATCAGCGACAACCTCGGCGTCAACAAGGATTACGCCTCGTTTGCGGTGCCGCTGGGTGCGAGCATCAAGATGGATGGCTGCGGTGCGATCTACCCTGCACTGTGCGCGGTGTTCATCGCCCAATACACAGGCGTGCCGTTGAGTCCTGAGCAGTACGTGATCGTGTTGATTGCATCGGTGCTGGGCAGCTTCGGCACGGCCGGCGTGCCGGGTACGGCGGTGGTGATGGCCACGGTGGTTCTGAGCGCGGCCAACCTGCCGCTGGAGGCGATCGGCTATCTGTATGCCATCGACCGCATCCTCGACATGATGCGCACCATGACCAACGTCACCGGGCAGATGGTGGTGCCGGTGATCGTGGCCAAGGAGACCGGGCTGCTCGACCAGCAGGTCTACGACGCGGCGGGTACGCCGGCGATGGGTGGTGGTGACCGGCAGCCCTGATGCTGCCTTGCATGCGAGACAGGGCCGGCGGATCGCCGGCCTTTTTTTTGTTTGTAGCAGGGTGTAACAGCCAGCTGTAACAACGCTGCTACACCGGCGCGCAAGCCAGGCCGGCTGTCGGCTGCCGGCTTGGTGACTGCGTGGGCAAGCGCCGGAGGGGGGCTGTCGCGTTGTTACACGGATACAGTGCCGATATTCGTGTCTCGCGTGTATCTATCTGTTTTTACTTGCTTATCTTGCTTGGCACGGTTGCTGCTCCTGAATCACACGTTGCTTCTAATGGACTGTGCAATGGACAGTTGGATCCTTCATCGGACATTCGCCCTGCAGGGGCTGCTGGTCGCAGGGCTGCTTGCCACCGATGCGCATGCCTCCGGCGCGCGCCAAGGTGTAAAGGCACAGCCGGGCGAGATCGTGTTGCTGCGCGATGTTTCGGTGCGCCCGGCCTACCGGATGCAGCCGCCGGGCATGGCCTTGATCGCCGATCCGTCTCCGCGCAGGGAGCTCAGTTCAGCACTGGGCGTGGGCATGGATGAACTGAGCGATGCCGATTACGCGGACATGGATTCCGGACTTGGTGGATTGGCTGGCAATGGCCATGGCCAGACGACGGTGGAACGGGTCACCAGTGGTGTCGTCGGCGGGACCATGAGCCGGGTTACCGGCGACGGCGGTGCGCTTTCGGGAGGCCAGCTTTCACGCGCCATCGGCGGCCCCATGGGCGCCGTTGGCGGTGCTACCCGCGGCATCGGTGACCAGGTTCGCGGCGCATTGGCGCAGTTCCCGCTGGGTCAGCCGGGTGGGGCGGGTGGCAAATGAGCAGGACGATCACCGTGTTGCTGCTTGGTGCCTGCGTCGCGGCGCTGCCGCATGCGCATGCGCAGTCTGCCAACGAAGGCTATGCCGGCATGTTGTCCTACCTGTCCGCTGACAGCCGTATCGACGGGACTGCACTGGCAGGGGCCAACGGCTCGATCAAGCTCAACCAGGCGGCCGGCGATCTCAACCTGCAGGCGAACCTGCACAGCATGGCCAGTGGCCGCAACGCCAGCGCCGGCATCGCCGCCAGCCAGCAGCAGGACTCCAATCTCTTCAACGCACCGACGCGGGCCAGCGCCTCCATCGGTGGCAATGCACTGGCCGGGGCCAGTGGCATCGCATCAATAAACCAGGCCAGTGGAGGGGGCAATACGGAGTTGAACTCCGTCAGCGCCGCATTGGCCACACAGGGCATACGCGAAGCAAGTGACGAAGCGATGGCTTCGTCCGCCGCTCTCGCGTCGGCGGGGGAGCAGCCTGCCGTCAACGATCCGCGCAGCACCCGAAGGGTGGGCGTGGAGGCATCCGCACTGCGCGGGTTCGACGGTGTACTGCAACTCAATCAAATCGCGGGATCAGGCAATGCCACGGAGAACCGACTAAGCGTCTCCGTGCAAGGCACCCCGTGAACAACGTTCCATCCACCCGATGCACTACCAGACCAATGAGGGGCACCATGAAAGCGATCAAATGGACTGTACTCGCCATGGCGGTTTCCGCGCTGACCCTCAGCGCGGCGGCCAATGCGGCGGATGACCAAGACCAGAGCGCCAATATCGATCACCAGCACAACGTGAACGAGACGCGCACCCACACCAACACGAACACCAACACCAACACGAACGTAAATACCAATGTCGACACCGACATCGACCTGAAGCTGGATGCGGCAGCCAGGCTGCGCTACAACGAGACGCACAACAACACCGACACCCGGACCAACACTGAAACCACCAGCAACTGGTCCAGTACTGTCACCGAGAATGTGCAGAAGACCTCGAATGTCTCCTCGGACGAGCGCAGGGAAAAGAACAACCACGGCGTGGATGTGAACTTCGAGAAGGACATGCGCCTGAGCTCGGACGTGAGCTTCTCGGGTGACCCGACCATCACCGGCAGCATCGATCTGGATTCGGCGGCCATCGCGATCATCGACAACCGCCAGTCGATCTCCGGCAATACTGCCGAGAACGGCCTGCTCAGCAACGATGCCTCCATTGCCGATGACGTGGGCTCCAATGCCTCGGGCAACCTGGGCTTCAACGTGGCTGCCGGCGACAACAACGCCCAGGACAATGCCGCGGCGCTGTCAGCGGCTGACGCATCCTTCAGCTTCGGCATGGCCGATGCGGAAGTGTTCGTAAACCAGAGTGGCATGAACAACTCGACGATGAACAACGGCGTGACCAACGCCGCAGCCATCGGCGGCAATGCCTTCTCCGGTGCGTCCGGCAACATCGGCGTCAACATTACCTCGGGTAACAACAACGAGCAGAAGAACGCTCTGGCTGCCTCGGTCGCCACCAGCGCCTATGCCACCTCGAGCATCAGTTCCAACCAGGTGTCCTCGGGCAATGACGTCAGCAACGATGGCTACTACGACTATGTCGTGAACAGCTACGCCATCAGCCTGGCCGGCAAGGTCACGGGCACCACCAAGGGCACCGGTACCGGGCAGTATGCGGGCACCGGCAACTCGTACCAGAAGACCAACTTCTACCCGGACAACTGGAACGGCAACACCCATACCGGCGGCAGCCAGACCGGTCACACCGATTGGGACAACCAGACCCAGGGTGCGGTGGCCAATCCGAACAAGCCGGGCGTGGGTGGCATGGCGTGGGATACCGATGAGAAGGGCAACCTGAGCTTCTCGGAGATGGGTACCGCCGACCTCACTGCCAGCTTGAGCGGCAGGGTGATCGACATCGATTGGATCGCGGTGGATGCGACCAATACCGCCAGCCTGTCGGGCAGCGCGTTCTCCAACGCGTCGGGCAACATCGGTGTCAACGTGTCCTCGGGCAGCGGCAACCTGCAGGCCAACAGCCTGGCGCTGGCTGTCGCACAGCCGTCCACCGGCGGCGGTGGCGGCGGCGAACCGACCCCGTAAATGGCCGATCCGTAACCAGGGACGATTCCCCTGTCCTGAGCAAGACCCCCGGTCATCCGCCAATGGCCGGGTGTTCCGGGAGTCCCGGTTCCTCTCCCCCGTGGAGCCGGGGCTCCCACCTGAGGCAATCATGGAGGCGCTACCGTTATGTTCTGCCGCATGCTGGTGATGAGCTGTGCGTTGTCGTTGGCGCCTTCGCTGGCGCAGGCGGGCGAGGTTGCGTTCAGCAGCGTACTGCCGAACGGTGCGCTGTACAGCGGCCAGGTCGAGAGCATGAAGGAGCGGCGTTTCCGCAACCTGGTGCGGCAGCACACCGACTACAGCTGCGGTGCGGCAGCCTTGGCCACCATCCTCAAGCATGCGTATCACCTCAATACCGACGAGGCGACGGTGATCGAGGGAATGATGGGCGTGGCCGATCCGGAGCTGGTCCGCCAGCGTGGTTTTTCGTTGCTGGACATCAAGCGTTACGTTGAATCCCTGGGCATGCGTGGACGTGGCTACCGCATCGACGAAGAACGGCTCAAGGGCCTGCGGGTGCCGGGGCTGGTGTTGATGGACGTGCGTGGCTTCCGTCACTTCGTGGTGCTCAAGCAGGTACGTGATGGCAAGGCGGAGCTTGGCGATCCGATCCTTGGCAACCGCGTCATCCCGCTGCAGGAATTCCTCGATTCATGGCCTTCGCGCGCGGTGTTCGTGGTGATCGGCAGTGACTTCGATCGCAATACCGCCTTGCTGCAACCCAGTGAACAACCCAGTGCCCGCGTGTTGGCTGCGCGCCAGGGGCAGGGACCCATTACCGATGCGGAGCTGGTCGACTTCGGCTTCACCCACGCCGACCTGTTCTGAAGGAGCTTGCGATGAACAACATCTACCCCGGGATGATGGCGCTGGCATTGGCGCTTGCGCTGCCTGCCCATGCCGGTGAGAACGAAAACAGGCCGGGTAAAGGCCTGCATGAAATTCCCGATCCGGAGCTCAACCTGATGCGCGGCCGCTATACGGTTGGCGGCAACGAGGTGGCCTGGTTCGGCGTGACCATGATCTCGACCTGGCAGGCCGCCAATGGTCAAACCCTGCAGGGCGCTTTGAATGTTGCGATGGATTTCCGCAACGGCAAGACCCCCAAGGTGAGTTTCACCCCGAGCGTCAATGTCACCGCTGCCAATGCACCGCTGCCCGATGTCAGTGGCCGCAGTATCGATGGCAGTGGTTTGAACAATGTCAGCGGGCTGAGCCAGAGCGTGCAGATCGCGGGCGACGGCAACCGTGCCAGCAACGTGCTGCACCTGAACGTGCGCAATGACGGCGTGGTTCCCACCCAAGGTGGCGCAGCCGGCAGCTCCAGTGCACAGCAGGGCGCTGCCAGCGCGACGGCCAGCTTCGACGGCAACTCGGCAAGGTTGCAGTTGCAGGTGGACGGACAGGGCGCGGTGCAGCAATGGATGCGCAATGGCGCGGTGGGGCAGAGCATCCAGTTGTTGGGGGATGGGCAGCTGGCCAGCAACCGTTTGCAGATCGATCTTGTAAGGCAGTCGTTGGCGGGCAACCTGCCGCTGGCGCAGAACGTAGCGCAGGCCATCACGCTCAATCGGGGGATTGGCGGGGTAGGCGGGCAGTGAAGCCGCAGCAGTTGCTGCGGCAGTCGACAGGCACAACGTAGAGGAATGACGACATGAACGGACTGGCGATGGCGGCGCTGGTAAGTCTGGCTGTGGTTTCGCCCACCGTGGCGGCGCAGGAGGCAACTACCGGCAATTCCGAGGAAGCGGATGTGAAGGCATTGGTGGCGCAGCTGGAATCATTGAAGGCCAGCTATGCCCAGGAAGTACGGCGTCTGCGTGAACTGGACATGCAGGTCCAGGCAATCCAGGCGCGGGTGAGTGGCAAGACCGCACAGGCCCTGCCAGCTCCCACCCCGGCGCAGGCGCAGGCTGCCGCCGAGGCCGCATCATCGGCGCCAGCGGGCTCGCCAGCGACGCCGGCAACCGCGGCGCCAACTGGCGAAGGGTATGCAAGCAGTGCGACTGAAGCGCAGCAGGCCAAGGAGGCCGCGCGACGCAGCGTGGATGACGTCAAACAACAGCAATCAGCATTGTTCAACCGGCGCCTGACCCTGGAGAACAGCGTCACCTACGCGCGCTATGACCGCAAGCAGCTCACCCTCAACGGCTTCCTTGCACTGGATGCGATTTTCCTTGGCAACATCGCGATCGAGAACGTGGAGTCCGATTCGCTGACCTACAACTTCGCGGCACGCTGGGGCCTCAATCCCCGGCTGACGCTGAATCTGGATGTGCCTTACATCGCGCGCAAGACGATCTACCAGAAAGGTGGCGCAGGTGGATCGGCGGCGGCGATCGCCCAGGAAGAAAGCCAGGGCACCGGCCTGGGCGACGTCACCTTCAGTGCCAACTACAAGTTGTTCGGCGAACGCGGCTGGCGCCCGGAGACCGTGCTTACCGGTGGCGTGACCGCACCTACTGGACGCGAAGCGTATGGCATGGACTGGAAGGTGATCGAACGCGATGACGATGACTTCATCCGCTTCGCGGTGCCGTCCAAGCAGCCGACCGGCAATGGTGTGTGGCAGGCCAACATTGGCTTGTCCGCGGTGAAGACCGCCGACCCGGCAATCCTGTTTGCCAACGTCGGCTACATCCATTCGTTCACCCGCAGCTTCGACGACATTGATTCCAACCCTGACACGGTGAACCCGGGTGAAGTGAAGCTGGGTGGTTCGTACTACTTCGGTGCGGGCATCGCATTCGCCTTCAATGAGCGCACCAGCCTGAGCATCTCTTTCAGTGACAAGCTCAGTGCACGGGCATCGACCCGTTACAAGGATGGCAAATGGATGAAGGTGATCGGCAGCGACGCCAATGCCGGCACCTTGAACCTGGGTGTGACCTACGCGCTGACCTCCAAGGCGACCTTCGTCAGCATGCTGGGCGTTGGATTGACCCCGGATGCGCCTGATTTCAGCCTGTCATTCAAGCTGCCCTACATGCTTTGAGGGCAACCAGGCGCAGGCAGCAGACGCGATGGCAGGCAGGGGCCTACCGTCGCGGCCTGCTTTCCCGCAGTCAACGCAACGTGTCCAATGCAAGTTGGTGCTTGCGGCACATCCGATAGATCGTCACCCGCGAGACACGCATCAAGCGCGCACAGGCGCTGACATTGAATTGGCTTTGCTGCAGGCAGGACAGCAGCGTTTCGCGTTCAGCGTGGGTGCGGGCGCTGTCCAACTGGCCGCCCTCCAAAGGAGCACCACTGCTGCTCAACTCAAGGTCGGCGCAGCTGATCAACTCGCCCTCGGCGGTGATGGCCGCGCGCTGTACCCGGTTCAGCAGCTCGCGCACATTGCCAGGCCAGCTGAAGCGTTCCATCGCTTGCCGGGCTTCACTGCTGTAGCCGCGCGCACGGATCTGGTGGCGACTACGGAATTCACGCAGGAAGTGGTGCGCCAGCAGGTCGACGTCCCCCCCTCGCTTGCACAGTGGCGGCATCGACAGGCGCAGCACGTTCAGGCGGTAATACAGGTCGCGGCGGAAGCGACCTTGCTCGACTGCGCGTTCAAGGTCCACGTGCGTTGCCGCAAGTATGCGGACATTGACCTGGATGGGCTGGTTGCTGCCGACGCGCTCGATGGTACCTTCCTGCAACACGCGCAGCAGGCTGGTCTGTGCGTCCAGCGGGAGATCGCCGACTTCATCCAGGAACACCGTGCCGTTGTGCGCGGTCTCGAACAGGCCTTGGCGGCGATTGGATGCGCCGGTGAACGCGCCACGCTCATGGCCAAACAGTTCCGACTGCACCAGGGTGGCCGGTATGGCGCCGCAGTTGATGGCCTGGAAGGGCTTGCTGGCCCGGCCGGACAACTGATGCAGCGCATGCGCAGCCACTTCCTTGCCGGTACCGGTTTCCCCGGTGATCAGCACCGGCAGATCGACCGGTGCGTACTTGCGCAGGGTCGCACGCATGCTGAGCATCACATCACTCTGGCCAAGCAGGGTCTGCAGTACTTCACTGGCGGCGGCCGCGGTCTGCGCATCAAGCGCCTGCAGCTCGCGTAACAGGCTGGTCAAATCCGGTGGATGCGGGAATTGCTGGCGACACGCTGCCAGCAAGGGATGCGGGGCGCCGCCATCTGCAACCTGGGAAGAAGGTGTGATGGCGAAAAGCGGCATGTGCTGGTGCTCGGCGGTGAACCTGCCGATGCGTTCCAGTTCGCTGTCCGAACTGGTACGGAAATCGATCAGGCCAACCACCGTGTCACCGCCGCGCATTCCGATATCGGCGGGCTGCTGGGGAAGTACCGCGCGAATCTGCCAGCCATCCGCAGCCAGCATCACTTTCTCTCTATCCCCCGGTTTTCCGAACCAGATCACACAACGCCTGCTTGACTCGGATACGGCTGCCATGCTGCTCACCTCTCCATTCGGCGCCACCATATACCTGACATTCGGACAGGCGCAATCAATTCGGAAGCCCGGTCAACTGCGTTTGCGCTACCTCAGCGCATTAACGTTTGTGCACGAGCCCTAACCGCAGGCAATAAAAAACCGCGGCCAAAGGGCCGCGGTTTCGCAGGGAACGACAGTCAGCGACTTAAAGCGCCACGCGCCTGGCCTGCATGAACTTGTCACCCCAGTAACCACTGAGCAGGGTATCGGTACGCACATCCTTGCCGGTGCTCGGGGCATGCAGGAAGCGACCTTCACCGACATAGATGCCGACGTGGTCGACGCGGCCCCGGCGACCGAAGAACACCAGGTCACCGGCGTTCAGCGAGGCGCGGTCGCGGATCAGTTCGGCGCTGGCCTGGCTGGCCATCTCGCGCGACACGCGCGGCAGCTCGACGCCCAGCGCGGTACGGAACACGTAACCGACCAGTCCGCTGCAATCGAAGCCAGCGTCCGGCGAGGTACCACCCCAGCGGTACGGGGTGCCCAGCAGGGTCATTGCACGGCGCAGGATTGACTGCACCTTGCCATCGGAATCGTTGGCCAATGCCGCTTCGGTGGCAGCGGAGACGCCCTTGGAGGCGTCGTAGGCGGAAATCAGCCGGCCAAGGTCGCCGGCGAACATCGCCGAACGGTCCATCAGGGGAATGGTGTCGCTGGCGGCAAGGTGGGGCAGCAATGCCGCCAGGGTAGACGTTGCAGCGGCGTCGGTCCTGCTGCGTGCCGGCTCGCTTTTGGCGGCGGTGGACTGGGAGGCCGGGCCTGCCTCGGCGGCGTTCTGGGCGATGGCTGGCAGGCTGGCAACAGCCAGTGCAGCGGCGCACAACAGGCGACGGAAGGGCAGGAAGGAGCGCTGGGGCTGGTCGAGTTGGGACGTGGTGTCAGTCGTCACGCGGCAGTCACGAAGAAAAGCGATGGGCGATCATGCCCTGTGAAACGTGTGAGTAGGTACAAATTTCGTTAAATAATTGTTATTTGCCGTGACGAATTGCCCGCTTCAGCGCAAAACGCGCTTGGCGCCGGTGTAATGGCTGCGCCAATAACTGCCGTCAAGGTGGTCCAGGCGGACGGTGCCGCCAGTACTTGGCGCATGCACGAAGCGGCCTTCACCAACGTAAATGCCGACGTGCCAGACATTGCCCTTGTCGCCGAAAAACACCAGGTCGCCGGTTGCCAGGCGGTCGCTGGCGATCTTCGGTCCTTGGATCGCAGCCAGTTCCCGCGAGGTGCGTGGCAGGTTCAGTGCCAGCATGTCGCGGTAGACATAGGTCACCAGCCCGCTGCAGTCGAAGCCGGATTCCGGGGTGTTGCCACCGTAGCGGTAAGGCGTGCCCACCAACCCCAGCGCCCGCATCATCACCGAGGCTGCGGCGGCGGGGTCGGCCGGGGCTACCGGCGTGTAGTTGCGCGCTGGCGCGGGCCCGGCAGGCCGCGGCGGCGGGCTGTGACCGCAGGCAGTCAGGACGGCGGCGGCAAGCAGCGTGGCCGGCAGGCGCCACGAACGGAAGCGGAAAACTGGCGTGATGTGCATGGAGCCCGGATAATGCGCCACCCTAGAAGGCCGTCATCATGGCGGCGTCCCCGGCGGCCGACAAGCCGTCCCAACGTCTGCCAGCGGGCAGCCATTTATCAGAGTTGCGCATGAAGATCGAAAAAGACCGCGTCGTTCGTTTCCACTACACCGTTTCGGAAGTGGGCCAGGAAGCGATTGAAACCTCCAAGGACCGTGATCCGTTGGCCATCCTGATCGGCCACGGCAACATCATCCCGGGCCTGGAAGCCGCGATGATGGACAAGGAAGCCGGTGAGAGCTTCGGCGTGGACGTGACGTCCGCCGACGCCTACGGCGAGCGCCGCGAGGGCATGACCCAGCGCGTGCCGAAGAAGCATTTCGGCAAGACCCCGCTGGTCCCGGGCAGCCAGGTGATCCTGCAGACCAACTTCGGTCCGCGTGCGGTCACCGTTGAAAAGGTTGGCATGACGGTCGTCGACGTCGACCTGAACCACCCGATGGCTGGCAAGGACCTGCATTTCGATGTGGAGATCGTCGAAGTGCGCGAAGCCAGCGAAGAAGAAGTGCAGCACGGCCACGTGCACGGCGACGGCGGTCACCAGCACTGATGTAGTGCCGCAAGGCAGTACTGCAGCGAACGGCCCGCCAGCGCGGGCCGTTCGCTTTTTGGGTCCTGCCAAGCGGCTGTGATGTCGAGCGGTGCTCGCCGCTATAACCGCCTTTTGCTCAACGCCCTTCTCCCGTTTGCGGGGAAGAGGGTGGGGTGAGGGCGGCTCTTGAGGCACTGGCTCGGCACCACATTGTTCTGCGTGCTCTAATCGCGCACTTGCCGCTGAAGGATGTCGTCGTTGTCCATTTCCGCTTTCCAGCCCGTGGCGGCCAATGAACGCATCGTCACCCTTGACGTGCTGCGCGGCTTTGCTTTGTTCGGCATCCTGTTGATGAACATCGAGGCCTTCAGTGGCCCGATGGACCTGTCGTTCACCGGCATCGATCCGCATTGGCAAGGCTTGGACTACTGGGCCGATGCGTTCGTCTATGTGTTCGTGCAGGGCAAATTCTTTACCTTGTTCTCGCTGTTGTTCGGTGCCGGCTTCGCGGTCATGGCGCGGCGTGCGAGCCAGGCGGGGCGTGAATTCAATAATTTCTACCTGCGGCGCAGCCTGGCGCTGCTGCTGATCGGGCTGGCGCATGCGCTGCTGCTCTGGTCCGGGGACATCCTGGTGGCCTATGCGTTGTTGTCCCTGGTCCTGCTGGCCTTCCGCGAGGCGCCGCGCAGCTGGCTGCCCGCGTTGGGCACGAGCGCGTACCTGGGTGCTGCGCTGCTGATGCTGTTGCTAGGGGCGATCATGTCGCTGGTGCCGGCCGATGCGCTGGCGCCGCAGGTCGCAGCCGCACAGGCGTCGATCGAGGCACAGCGGCAGGCCTACGGGCAGGGCAGCTATGCGTTGGCGGTGGTGCAACGGCTGCGCGACTTCGGAACATCGTTGGGTGCACTGGTGCTGGTGGGGCCGCAGGTGCTTGGCATGTTCCTGATCGGCGCGTGGTTCGCGCGTTCCGGCGCGATCGCCGAGCCCGGCAGCTACCCCCGGTTGTGGGCCGGCTTGCGTTGGCTGTCCTTGCCTTGCGGCTTGCTGGTGATGTCGTGCAGCGTCTGGATACTGCCGTATCTGGCACCCGGGCATTTCGACCTGCGCAGCGCCAGTGCCTATGCGTTGACCTCGGTCGCGGGTCTGCTGATGTGCCTGGGCTACCTGGCCTGGGGGGTGCGCTGGAGCCATCTGTTGCGATGTCTGGCTCCGGCAGGACGCATGGCGTTGAGCAACTACCTGGGTCAATCGTTGATCTGCACACTTGTTTTCTACGGGTACGGTCTTGGCTGGTTTGAACAGATGGGCCGGGCATGGCAGCTGCTGTTCGCGCTCGGGGTGTTCGTCCTGCAGGTATTGCTGAGTCATCTGTGGCTGCGGTGGTTCCGTTACGGCCCGGTGGAATGGCTGTGGCGGGCGGTCACCTACCTGCAGCTGCCGCCAATGCGGCATTGACCCGCCGGGCTGCTGCTGTCCACCTGCCTGTGCGCGGGCTTGCTCACGTCAGGTTGCTGTCGGGTCATGGCATGCTCTTCGTCGGAATGTTTGAAGCGAGCGGAAAACCGATGGTCTACATGATCCTTGGGCAAGTGCCTGCATTGGCTTCCATGCAGCGTTGCAATGGGTGCTGCCGATGAGTGCGCGCAATTACGACGTCGTTGTCATCGGCGGCGGTTCCGGCGGTCTGGCCGCTGCATTCCGTGCAGCCTCCTACGGTGCCAAGGTTGCGATGCTTGAACCCGCCCCGCTTGGGGGTACCTGTGTCAATGTTGGCTGCGTGCCCAAGAAGGCGATGTGGCTGGCTGCGGACCTTGCCGAACGCATCGCACTGGCCCGCAACATCGGCTTCGATCTGCCCGCCGAGCCGGTACTGGCGTGGCCGACCCTGCTTGAGCGGCGGCAGCGTTACATTTCAAACATCCATGCCAGTTATCAGAAGCGGCTGGACGAAACCGGTGTCGTACGCATCAGCAGTCGTGGCCACCTGATCGATGCGAATACCGTGCAATGCGAGGACGGCACGCAGTTCCGCGCAGGTCATATCGTCATCGCCACCGGTGCGCATCCGCTCAAGCCGGATATCCCGGGCGCTGAGCTTGGTGGTGTGTCCGACGACTTCTTCGCGCTGAAGTCGCGACCTGATCGTGTCGCATTGATTGGCGGCGGGTACATCGCGGTGGAGCTTGCCGGTGTGCTGCGCGCCTTGGGCAGCAATGTGACACTGCTTGTGCGCGGACAGCGTCTGCTTGACCGCTTCGATGCCGAGGTATCCGACCAGCTTGCGGAGAACCTGCGCCTGCAGGGCGTGGAGCTGCACTTTGGTTGCAAGGTGAAAGCGCTGCAGCGACAGGGTAGCCAGGTGCTGGCGAAGCTGGCCGATGGTCCGGACCAAGCGTCGTTCGACACCGTCCTGTTCGCTACCGGGCGTGGGCCAAATACCGTCGGTCTGGGTTTGGAACAGGCCGGGGTCAAGCTCGACGACAAGGGCGCCATTGCCGTGGATGGATGCCAGAACACCTCGGTGCCTGGTATCTATGCGGTGGGGGATGTCACCGGCCGGGTGACGCTGACGCCGGTCGCGATCGCCGCGGCGCGCAGGTTGATGGACCGCGTATTGGGCGGGCAGGCGGAAGCAAAACTTGATTACGAGAACATTCCCAGCGTGGTGTTCGCGCACCCGCCGCTCGGCAGCGTGGGTTTGAGTGAAGAAGAGGCCAGCAAGCGCTTCAAGAAAGTCAGCACCTTCTACAGCCGTTTCCGGCCGATGCTGCAGTCGCTGGGGCAGGGGGAAGTGCGATCGTTGTTCAAGATGGTCTGTGCCGGCGACGAGGAAAAAGTGGTTGGCATCCACCTGCTGGGCGAGGGCGCCGATGAGATCCTGCAAGGCTTTGCAGTCGCACTGAAGGCGGGTATCACCCGCCGGCAGATGGAGGAGACGGTGGCCATCCATCCCACCTCGGCGGAGGAAGTGGTACTGATGCGCTGAGGAGGAGCAGTGGCGGCAGGCATCGAAACCGATGCGGACACAATGGCAGGACAGATTGCTTCCCGCTCCTGTGCTGCATGCAAGGGGGCAGATCGCATGCAGCCATCGTCGCCTTGGTCGTGTTGATTCCGTGTGCGTCGAGGAAGCCGGGAACGGCGCCGTCGTTGGCGATGATTCCGCGCCCTGAACTGGCTGCGAACGCGGCCAGGCGGTGTCACCGCGCTCTTCCATGAGCCCCGGCTTTGCGGGCAAGCATTCATAATGCAGCCTCATCTCCCCCGGATGCAGCACAACCTTGAATGCCCCAACTCCGCGCGACACCGCCGCGGCTTCTCACGCCCTCCCTACCAGCTCACGCAGGCTGCTGATCAGCGGCCTGCTGCTGGCCGCGATCGGTGCCATCGCGGCGTCCGGCAAGGCCGTCATCGTCAAACTCGCCTATCGACACGGCGTCGACGCTACAGCCCTGCTCGCGTTGCGGATGATGATTGCCTTTCCGTTTTTCGTCGCGATGGGCGTGTGGGCGGCACGCCGCGCGCTGCCGTTGTCGGCCGGAGATTGGTGGCGGGTGCTGCTGCTGGGCTTCAGTGGCTATTACCTGTCCAGTTACCTTGATTTCCTTGGACTGCAATACATCAGCGCGACCCTCGAGCGCTTGATCCTGTACTTGAGTCCGACATTGGTGGTGCTTATCGCGCTGGTGGTCCTGAAGAAACGACCTACCCGCATCCAGGTCGCGGCATTGCTGGTCAGTTATCTCGGTGTGCTGCTGGCCTTTGGCCACGACATACAGATCGAAGGCCGGCGCACGCTGATTGGTTCGGCGCTGGTGTTCGCCAGTGCGCTCAGCTACGCGGTCTATCTGTTTGGCAGTGGCCAGGCGGTTGCCAGGATAGGCGCGGTGCGCCTGACGGCCTACGCCAGCATGGTCGCCTGCGTGCTGTGCATCGGCCAGTACCTGTTGTTGCAGCCCTGGGGCGCGCTGTGGAGTCATCCGCCGGCGGTGTATTGGCTGTCATTGCTCAACGGCACGCTGTGCACGGTACTGCCGGTGTTGGCGATCATGATCGGGGTCAAGCGCATTGGCTCGTCGCTGGCCGCACAGGTAAGTATGCTGGGGCCGGTTTCCACCATTGTGCTCAGCGTATGGCTGCTCGACGAACCCATGGGGATATGGCAAAGCGCCGGGACGGTACTGGTGCTGCTGGGCGTATTGCTGGTGGGCAGCGGCGTGGCACGGAAACGATGAAGCCGGCAGGGGATGCCGCCGCCGGCCATGCCAGGATCCTTGAAACCATCCGCCGTATCCCGCGCGGGCAGGTGATGGGTTACGGCGAGGTGGCGGCCAAGGCCGGCCTGCCGGGCCGGGCGAGGTTGGTGGCACGGCTGCTGGGCGTGAATGGCGATCCGGACCTGCCATGGCACCGGGTGCTGCGTTCGGATGGGCGCATCGCGATGCCGGAAGGCTCGCGCGGCTGGCGCGAACAGAGCCAGCGGCTTCGTGCCGAGGGCGTGGTGGTCGAGAACGGCCGGGTCAAGCGTGCCCGGCCAGCGGATACGCTGGATGAGGCTATCTGGGGCCCGGGCTAGCGGCTGCGGCTATCATGGGGAGAGATTTTCCGGATGCCACCATGTTCCAGCGACCCCCCAAGATCGTCCAGGCGTTGTTGATCGCCAACATCGCCGTATTCCTGTTGCAGCAGGTCCCGCAGCTATCGGGCATCTTCGTTCAACTTGCGCTTTGGCCGTTTGGGTCGCACGAAGTCGTGAACGGCTCGCCGGGCTTCGAGCCGTGGCAACTGCTGACTTACGGGTTCATGCATGCCGGTTTCGGCCATCTGTTCTTCAACATGCTGATGCTCTACATGTTCGGGTCTCCGTTGGAGGCGACCTGGGGCGAGAAGCGTTTCTTGACGTTCTATCTGGTCTGCGTGGCGGGCGCGGGCCTGTGCCAGCTGTTGGTGACGGCGCTGGTTGGCGAGTACATCCCGGTGATCGGTGCCTCCGGTGGCGTGTTCGGCCTGCTGCTGGGTTACGGCCTGCTGTTTGGCAATCGCCGGATAAACCTGGTGATACCGCCGGTGTCGATGACGGCGCGGACCTGGGTCATCCTGTTGGGTGTCACCGAACTGGTCATGGCGTATACCGGCTGGCAGCCGGGCATCGCCCATTTCGCGCACCTGGGCGGCATGCTGTTCGGTTGGCTGTTGATCCGTCACTGGCGTGGGCAGCCGCCGTTCAACAAGCCCCGCCGGCATCTGCGCAGCGTCAAGTAAGCCGCTGATACAGTGCTGGCCACAGTCGGCAATGGCCGCCATGTAGTGCCGAGCCATGCTCGGCAAGGGGCCTTACGGGCAAGAGCAGAAGCGCCCCCTCATCCGCCCCTTCGGGGCACCTTCTCCCGCAAGCGGGAGAAGGGCCAAAGCCAAAGCCAAAGCCAAAGCCAAAGCCAAAGCTGGGCTGCCATGTAGTGCCGAGCCATGCTCGGCAAGCGCCATGCCTGCAACACCTCTACCTGGCGGTCCGGCGGCACAATGCAGAAAGGCGCGGAATCCGCGCCTTTCTGCCGTCATCAATAACGCATCAACGCCAGATGTTGATCTGCTCAGCCTCACTGCGTTGCATTGGCTGGCCCGGCTTGCAGCTGAAGGCCTCCCCGAAGGCAGGCAGGTTGGACAGCGGTGCGTTGGTGCGCCAGCGGCCCGGTGCACGGACGTCGGCGGCCAAACGCTGCACGGCCTCATTCGGTGACAGCTGCTGTGCCCACAGGCCGGCCCAGCCCTTGAAGAAGGCTTGCTTGTCGGCCGCAACGGCGGTGGGCTGGGCGCTGGTGAAGGCTGCCCAGGCGATCTCCACGCCGGAGATGTCGGCCATGTTCTCGTCGCGGGTCAGCTCGCCATTGACCTTGGCGTCCTTGACGCCCGGGAACGGCAGGCCGCCGTACTGGACCACGGTGCGGTTGCCCAGCAGCGTCCATGCGCTCTTGTCGGCCGGCGTCCACCAACTGCGCAGTTCGCCCTTGGCGTCGATCATCGCGCCCTTGACGTCGATGGCGCGGCTGACCTCATGGGCAACCATACCGCCGAAGGCGCCGAACTTCTCGGCCACCGGCGCGGCCTCGGCGAAGATCGGGCCCTGCAGGGCGGCGGCGGTGACGATCAGGCGGTTTTGTGCGATGTCGTAGCTGATCGACGGCTGCTGCGGCAGCACGTCCCAGCGACGATCGGCATTGCCCTTGCCGATACGCTTCATTTCCTGGGCGTGGCGCCAGGTGGAAGCGATCAGGATGTTGCCGCCGAAGCTGCCACGGCCCATCGGCTGCACGGTGTAGTCCAGGTCGCGCAGGGGCGTGCCGATCTCGATCTTCATCGCGGCCAGCTTGGCTTCCGCCTCGGCCTTGGCTTCGGCGCTCAGCCAGGTATTGCGCTTGACTGCGGCGATCTGCGCTTCACGGATCTGGTCGACCATGATGCCGGCCTGACGGCGGGTGTCGCGGTTGACATAGGTGCTGGCGTATTCGTGGCCCAGCATCGGGCCAGCGGCCACGTTGATCGCGTCCAGCACCGCCTCGTTGCGTGCCGGGGCGATTGTCTGGCCCCGCAGTACACGGCCACGGAATTCAAACTCGGCGTCGCGGTAGGCCTTGGACAGGTACGGCGCCATGGCGTCGCCCACGCGCCAGCGCAGGTAGGCTTTCCACTGGTTCGCTGGCAGCCGGCTGACCATGCCATTGAGCTGCTGGAACAGGTTCGGGTCGGCCAGCGAAACCAGGTCGTCGTTCACGCCCTGCGCTTCGAGGAAGGCATTCAACTGCAGGTTGCGGTAGCGGCTGTTGAGTTCGCGGGTGGCGACCGGGGCGTAGTTGTTGAACGGGTTGTTGATGTCGGCGACCGAATGCGCACTTCGGGCCAGCTCGGTTTCCAGCTGGATTACCAGGGCGGATTCGGCATCAAGCTGCGCGGCCGGGGTGCCGGTCAGTGCCAGGATCTGCTTCACATAGGCGCGGTAGCGGCCCATCAATGCGACGGTGTCGGCATCGGTGCGGGTGTAGAAGGCCGGGTCAGGCAGGCCGGTGCCGCCCTGCATGAAATAGCCGATGTGGCGGTCCAGGGCCTTCAGGTCCACGTCCGGGGCGAAGTTGAATGCGACCGGGATGCCGACCTGGTGCAGTGCGGCGATCGAGGCCGGGATGTCCTTGGCCTTCTTGATGGCGTTGATGCGGGTCAGCAGCGGGGCGATCGGCTTGGAGCCGTCGGCTTCGATGGCGGCTTCATCCAGACCGCTGGCCCAGAAGTCGCCCAGCAGCTTCTGTACGTTGCCCTGCGGTGCCGTCATCGAGCGTTCCAGCAGCTGGCGCTGCTGGTCGCGGGTATTGCTGGCCAACAGGCCCAGCGTGCTCACCGCACCGGTCTGCGGCACCGGGTTGGCCTTGAGCCAGTCGGCATTGCTGAGCTCATAGAAATCGGTACACGCCGCGCTTACCGCCGGAGCGCGAGGCGCCGCTTTCTTGCGGGCAGCTTCAGCGTCGGTCGAGGACAGGGCCGCCACCAGGCTGAAAGCCAGGGCGAGCGAAAGCGGGCGAACGTTGGGCATGTGGTGCATATCCGCAATAGGACAAAGTGGGCGGAGTTTAACAAGCTGGGACGCGAAAGGTGCCGGATGTGGGCGTGGATTTGGGTACTGCATCAAAACCCGGGCGGCGGGAGTGGCGCTGGGCCCGGAGTTGCCTGATATCCGCTCATTGCCTGCTGCCAGTTGCCGGGGATTGTGGGCTGGCCTTTGCCAAGCATGGCTTGGCATTACGGGTTGCTTCTTGTGGAAAAAAACAAAGCCCGGCAGCGCCGGGCTTTGTTCGGAATTCAGCGCAGGGCGCTGATTACCAGATCACCACCTGCTTGTCGCCGGCGCGGACCATCGGCGAGCCGGCCTTGCACTGGAATGCAGCAGCGAAGGTCGGCAGGTTCGACGGCGCACCCATCGCGCGGAACTGCGCCGGGGCGTGCGGGTCGGTCGCCAGGCGAACCTTGGCGTTCTCAGCGGTGTACTTGGTGCGCCACACGGTGGCCCAGTTGAAGAAGAAGCGTTGGTCACGGGTGAAGCCGTCAACCTTGGCGTCTTCCTTGCCGGCCGAAGCCTTCTGCAGGGCATCGTAAGCGGTGGCCAGGCCGCCGAGGTCAGCGATGTTCTCGCCCAGGGTCAGCGAACCGTTGACCTTCTGGTCGCCCACCTTGTACTCGTTGAACTGGTTCACCAGCTTGCCGGTCAGGCCGGAGAAGCCCTTGGCATCAGCCTCGGTCCACCAGTTCTCGAAGTTGCCGGTCGGGCCGAAACGGCTGCCCTGGTCGTCATAACCATGGGTCATTTCGTGGCCGATGACCGCACCGATGCCGCCGTAGTTCAGCGCGTCGTCGGCGTTCGGGTCGAAGAACGGCGGCTGCAGGATGGCGGCCGGGAACACGATCTCGTTCTGCAGCGGGTTGTAATAGGCGTTGACCGTCTGCGGGGTCATGCCCCACTCGGTCTTGTCCACCGGCTGGCCGATCTTGGCCAGTGCCCACTTGTAGTTGAAGGCATTGGCGGCGCGCACATTGCCCAGGTAGTCGTCATGGGTGGTGCTCAGGCCGCTCCAATCACGCCACTTGTCCGGGTAGCCGATCTTCGGGGTGAAGGTTTCCCACTTGGCGATGGCCTTGGCCTTGGTCTCGGCACTCATCCAGGTCAGGTTCTGGATGCGGTCCTTGAGTGCGTCGGCCAGGTTCTTCACCAGCACTTCCATCTTGGCCTTGGCTTCCGGCGAGAAAGCGACCTTGACGTACATTTGGCCGAAGGCATCGCCGGCATCGTTCTCGATGGTGCCCAGCACCTGCTTCCAGCGCGGCTTGATTTCCTTCTGGCCGTTCAGTTCCTTGCCGTAGAACGCATAGCTCTCCTGCACGAACTCGTTGCTCAGGTAGGGCGAAGCGCCGTCCACGGTGTGGAAGCGCAGGTATGCGCGCCATGCCGCCGGATCGGTGTCGCCCAGCATCTTGCTGACTTCCTGGTGGAAGCTGGGCATGGCCAGCGAGAACTTTTCCGGAGCGGTCAGGCCCTGGGCCTTGAAGAATTCGGTCCAGCTGAAGTTCGGGGTCAGCTTGTCGGCATCGGCGACGGTGACCGGGTTGTAGTACAGCGAAACGTCACGCGACAGCTCGACACTGGACTTGGAAGCCTTGGCCAGGCGGGTTTCGAACTTCACCACTTCCTCGGCCTGCTTGGCGGCATCGGCTGCGGCCACACCGCTCAGCTCCAGTACCTTGGCTACGTGGGCCTTGTAGGCGTTGAGTTTGTCGGCCTTGGAGGCGTCGGTGTAATACGTGGTGTCCGGCAGGCCCAGGCCGCCCTGGCTGGCGTAGGCCATGTTCATGGACGAATTCTTGAAGTCTGCTTCCGGGCCGAAGCCGAACAGGAAGTTCTCGCCCTTGGCGGCGGTGCTGCGCAGGTAGTTGGCCAGCGCGGCCTGGTCCTGCAGCGCATCGATTGCGTCCAGATCGGCCTTCAGCGGGGTGATGCCCAGCGAGTTGATCTTGGCTTCGTCCATGCCGGCCGCCCAGAAGTCGCCGACGATCTTTTCGATGCCGGTGGCGTTCTTCATCGCGGCAGCCTGTTCGGCCAGCTGGTGCTGCACGGCCACCGAACGCTCGTCCAGGATGGTGAAGGCGCCCCAGCTGGTGCGGTCGGACGGGATTTCATTGGCGTTGAGCCACTTGTCATTCACGTAGCCACCGAAATCGGTGCACGCGTCCTTGCTGGGGTCCAGGTCGGCGGCGGTGAAGGCGTTGTAGGCGGGCAGCTTGGTCTCATCGAGCTTCAGCTCGGTGGCGGCAGCCGGGGCAGCGGCATCAGCGGCCGGCGGGGAACTTGCTTCCTGCTTGGGGCAACCGGTCAGCACGGCGGCGACGGCCAGCGACAGCAGGAGAATCTGGGGTTTGCGAACGATCACGGGATTGGCCTCCAGGCCGGTTGCAGAGCACGAAGTAGGCCCCGGTAGTCGGGGCCGCTGCAAGAAGATACGCCTGAAACCGATGAGGAAGGGGTGTAGAAGGTAATGGGCGCACAGGGGCTTTCCCCCATGTGCGGCTGCGGCCGAGCGGTGCTATACAACGGAAATGACCAAGACAACGACCAAGCAGTGGGACGCCATCGTGATCGGCGCTGGCCATAATGGGCTGGTGTGCGCGGCGTATCTGGCCAAGGCTGGCAAGCAGGTGCTGGTGCTGGAGCAGCGCGATGTGGTGGGTGGCGCTGCGGTCACCGAAGAGTTCCATCCCGGCTTCCGCAATTCGGTGGCCGCTTATACGGTGTCGCTGCTGCAGCCCAAGGTCATCGCCGATCTGCAGCTGGAGCGGCATGGCCTGCGGGTTGTCCCGCGCAAGCTCAACAACTTCCTGCCGCTGGACAATGGTGGGTATCTGCTGGCCGGTGCCGGTCGCACGGCCGAGCAGGTTGCGCGTTTTTCCGCACGTGATGCGGCGCGCTTGCCGGAGTACGAGCAGCGGCTGGAGATTTTCGCCGACGTGCTGCGTGCGCAGGCCCTGCAGGCGCCACCCAACCCCAGCGGCCTGCGCGGGCTGGATGCGCTGCCTGAGCTATGGAAGGCGGGGAAGTTGGGCTGGCAGTTGCAGGGGCTCACGCCAGCCCTGCAGCAGGAGTTGATGGACCTGTTCACCATCTCCGCCGCCGAGTATCTGGATCGCTGGTTCGAGAGCGCGCCGATCAAGGCCTTGTTTGGTTTTGACGGGATAGTCGGCAACTACGCCAGCCCGTACTCGCCAGGCACAGCGTATGTGCTGCTGCACCACGTGTTTGGCGAGAGCAATGGCGTGAAGGGGGCGTGGGGACATGCGATTGGTGGCATGGGGGCAATCACCCAGGCGATGGCCCGGGCAGCTACGGAAGCAGGTGCCCACATCCGTACCGGCAGCGGGGTAAACAAGGTGCTGGTCGAGCAGGGCAGGGCGACCGGCGTGGTCATGGCAACGGGGGAGGTGCTGCACGCCCGGGCGGTAGTCGCCAACGTCAACCCGAAGCTGCTGTATGAGCGCCTGTGCGATCCTGCCGATGTTCCCGCAGCCACCCGCGAGCGCATGGCCAACTGGCGCTGCGGGTCGGGCACCTTCCGGATGAACGTGGCCTTGTCGCGCCTACCCGAGTTCAGCGTATTGCCCGGGCAGGGTGATCACCTCACCGCCGGCATCATCATCGCGCCCAGCCTGGACTACATGGACCGTGCCTACCTGGATGCACGGCGCGATGGCTGGTCCCGCGAGCCGGTGGTGGAAATGCTGATCCCCAGTACCTTGGATGACTCGCTGGCACCGCCGGGGCAGCACGTTGCCAGCCTGTTCTGCCAGCATGTGCAGCCGCAGCTTTCCGGTGGGCGCAGTTGGGATGAGCACCGCGATGAAGTAGCGGATCTGATGATCGCCACGGTTGATCGCCATGCGCCAGGGTTTGCGGCCTCGGTACTGGGGCGGCAGATCATGACCCCGCTGGATCTCGAACGGACCTTTGGGCTTATCGGTGGCGATATCTTCCATGGCGCGTTGAGCTTGAACCAGTTGTTCAGTGCGCGGCCGATGCTGGGGCAGGCCGGTTACAGGGGCGCGCTTCCCGGCCTGTATCTCTGTGGATCGGGTGCGCACCCCGGTGGTGGTGTCACTGGTGCGCCCGGGCACAATGCCGCGAAGGTGATAGCCGCCGGTATCGGGGGCTGACGCCTGTTGCCTTGATGCGACCGGGGAAGACCGCTGCAAATCCAGGAATCATCGGGAGCTGCATGCTCAACCAGCTCTGCCGCGGGTTGAGCGCATGGGGACGTCGAGCGCTGCTCCGATAAGCCGAGGTTTACGGTGCTTTCAGCTGGTGCAGCGCTGGCGTCGCATCCCAAATGCAATCGCCCGGGTTGGCAGGTTTGAGTGACCGGTTTGGTCTCGCCAATGCATGTGGCGCTGTTGGGGTTCAGGCTGCTATTCGGCGATGGTTGTCTTCAATCGCGTCTCTCCCCCTTGCTGGCGTTCCATCAAGGCGGGGTGCTGGTTGATTGAGGGTAGGAAGCTGTGCAGCGACACAGTGATGGTGTCAGCGGCATGTCAGATGCCGGGAATGTTGGGGCTGGCCGTGTGCGGTGTCGTATCGGTTACCGCAAGGGTAATAAGCAACAGTCAGAACAGCATCGGCCGCGTGAGCGGCCGATGCTTTCCTGCAGCGTAGCGATTACAGGCCTGTGCCGCCGCAGCCACTGGCCAGGTAGGTATCAATGATACGCAACTGATCAGCCATGATTCCCCGTGTCCATGCCGGGCCGTGCGCGTAGTCGGCGATTGCGTGGTACTCCACCGGCTGGCCCGAGGCCTTGGCCTTGGATACGAACCACTCGGACTGCTCGATCGGCACGGTCTGGTCGCGATCACCGTGATAGACCATCAGCGGGATCTTGATCTTGTCAGCATGATCCAAAGGGTTGAGGCCATCGACGGTAGGGGCCTGGGCTTGGCGGAAGAACGGGTTGGTGTAGAAGCGCGCCCAGATCTTCTTGATATCCGAAACCCCGGCACCGGCGATTGCGCACTTGTACATGCCCTCTGGACGAACCGCCGCGGCAAACGCGGAGTAACCGCCATATGAGAAGCCGAACATCGCGATGTGGCCAGGCTTGGCGATGTTCTGCTCGATCATCCACTTTGCGCCGTCATCCTTGTCATCCTGCATCTTCTGGCCCCATTCGGCGTCGCCGGCCATCCACAACCGGCGGCCCCACCCCTCCGAGCCGCGGAACTGCGGGCGCAATACCGCCATGCAGCGCGAGGTCATCAGCGGTACCCACATTGAACCGTCGAAACCCATGTTGTCGCGTGCCCACGGGCCGCCGTGTGGGTGAACCACCGCATTCCAAGGGCCAGCGCCGCAGAGTTCCGTATTGGGTGTGGTCAGGAATGCGGGAATGTCCAGCCCATCGCGTGCCTTGTAGTACACCAGGCGCGTATCGCCGAGCGAACGTGGATCAATGTTCGGATAGCTCTTCGCCAAGGAAGTAAGAGATCCATTACGGAACAGGAAATGTTCCGGAGGAGAGGCTGCACCGTCAACGGTGAGCAACATCGTCGACATGTCCGGCGTGTAGCCGGTGATTGTGTATTCCTTCTGGGTCGGATAGTCGATGGTTGCCGACTGGCCGGTCGCCGGATCCACCAAGGACAGCTTCTGGTTGGTGATGCCCAGTGCCTGACGCAGGCCTGCATCAAGTGCGCGCATCTTTGGGTCGGTCCACTCGACGTCATCTTCGCGCGGGCCTTCGTAACCCAAGCCAAGTATCTTCCCGAAATCGGCACCCGCGCTGCGGTATGGGTTGACAATGACGCGATTTGCGTTGAAGAAGCGGTGCTGGAACAGGACTTCTTTTTTCTGGCGCGCAGCAATGTCGTATTCGTAGATGACGGTTTTGTCCTGGCCTTCGTTGCTGAGTACGAAAGCAATGTTCGGATCCGTGCTCAGACCAATGATCTGGGTCTGATCACGATTCTTGACGTACGAGCGGAAGTGTTCTTCCCACTTGTCGGTTTGAGGGTTCCTGAATTCCGCCGATACATAGGCGCCAATGCCGTCGGTGTTCTGCTTCAGGCGCGCCCGGAGTGCCCCGTCAAAATCAGTGATATAGCCCGCGACCTGTTCCTCGGACATCTGGATACGGTCGGCTTTGAAGTTGCGCAGGTCAACTCGATACACATCGCCTGCGTTGCTGCCGGTATTGTTGATGACGAGAATATGGTTGGGATCGTTGGGCAGTCGATCCAGTACAGATGCGCTGGTACGTGCCTGAGCGAGTTCTTCTGCGCGGCTGGCGGCTCTTGCCTGGGGAAGCGGCTCCTTCCACTCCCTGCCTTCCAGGTCGGTGATCATCAGCTTGCTGAGGAACATCTTGTAAACCCGGTCAGCACGCAGGTCGAGCGGCTGCCAGAGCGAGACGGCCAAACGGTCATTCTTGATGAATGAAACTCCAGCAATCTTCATGCGCTGAGCACCGATAAGTGTCGGCGCCTGGGTCATCGCGTCGGTCCTCCACACGGCAATCACCTGATTCTCTCCATCGCCGCGCAATGCCGCTATGTGGTTGCCATCTGGAGACAGGGTGAAGTTCGAGTACTGTGCTGAGGCTGCTAGTTGTTCGATGGTGGGACGCACCGGCGGGGCAGCACTGACAGCGCCGGCAGCAAGAAGTGTCGCCGCGACAAGAAGTGCAATGCGTTTTTTCTTCATTGAAAGTTCCCAGTGTGATTCTGCTGATGAAGTTCGAATGCTTTCTATCAAAAGAGCCGCCGCCTTTGCAGGCGGCGGCTCCCTTGTTTCAGACAGCTCTCAGAATCAGAACTTCTTGGTCAGGTTCAGGAAGTAGCTGCGGCCAAGATAGTCGTAACCACTGTACAGCGGCGCATTGCCGATGGTGGTGGTGGCGCCGGTGGAAACGACGGGCGGGTTCTTGTCGGCAAGGTTGCGGATGCCGAAGGTGGCCGACCAGTCATCACCCTTGTATCGAACCGACAGGTTCTGCAGGAAGTAGTCATCGACCGACATCTGGTAGTCCGGACGATAGTCCCTGTTGTCGTACTTTTCGTAGTACTCGTAACCGTTGATGGAACCCATCCAATCCAGGCCGTAGCGAACTTCCCAGTCACGGATGGCGTAGGTCAGGTCCAGCTGGCCAGTGAACTCCGGTGCGTTGAGCATGCCGGAATAATCCTTGAAGCGGTCGGTCTTGAAGGTGCGACCGGCCTGTTCGAGGTACTGCGAGATGGCCAGGTTGGCGCGGAACTCACCGGCACCGACGTCACGGGTATAGCGGACGGTGTAATCCCAGCCGCGAACCTTGTCCTGTGCAACGTTGATGTAGCCAGTGACGACGTTCAGGGTGTTGTTGGCGTTACGGCGGATCGTGGAGCAGTACCCGGTGCCGGCGTTGAACTCGGAAGTTGACATGCCATAGCACAGTGCCAGTGCCTGGGCGCCAGTGAGCTTGGCTACGCCGTTGTCTACCTGGATGTCGTAGTAGTCAGCTGCAATGGAGAGATCGCCAAACCACTCCGGGAACTCCGGCTGCAGAACGATACCTGCAGTCAGGGCCTTTGAGGTTTCCGCCTGCAGTCCGGCTTCCGCGCCACCCTGGGTGACCACGGTGATGCTGCTGTTCTGCTGGAAGTTGGCGGGTAGGCCGAGGCTTTGGCAGTTCAGGTAGCGGTTGCTGCTCTTGTCAGTAAATGCGCCCCAACCGTTGCACGGATCGGCGGTATTGGAAGCAAAGCCACTGGTAGCACCAAGGAACTGTTCGAACAGTGCCGGAGCACGGAACGAGGTGCCACGCGATGCGCGGATCGACAGCCAGCTGACCGGGGTGTACAGCAGGCCCAGCTTCCAGGTCTTGTCACTGCCGTAGGAGTCGTAGTCGGTATAGCGTGCCGACGCATTGAGGCTCAGCTCCTCAGCGCCCGGCAGGCCGGTCAGGAACGGGATCTCGATTTCACCATAGACTTCCTTCACTGCGTCCTTGCCGCGGGTGGGCGTGGAGGCGGTGAAGTTGTACAGGTTGTTGTTGATCGAGTTTACGTCCGGGGTGTCATCGATCTCCGAGCGGCGATATTCAACACCGAATGCTGCAGCGACGGTGCCACCCTTGGGCATATCAAACAACGGACCATTGACGCCGAAGCTGACGGTGGTTTCGTCGTAGATCGTGGTGCCATGGGTGGTCTGCATGATGTAATCCTTGTAGGCCTGCGGCAGGTTGCCCGCAATTACATCAGCAGTGAGGACCGGAGCTGCCACGCAGCCATCGGAGGTATCACGGCAGACGAAGCCACCCCTGCCATCCGAAACCACGTCATAGCTCTTGGCGATGCGGTTGGTCAGTCGGTTCTGGGTGAAGTAGTCAGCCTTGGAGCGTGCGTAGCTCACGTAGCCATCATAGTTCCAGCTGGAACCGAGGTCTCCGCGCAGGCCCGTGGTAGCACGGGTGAAGTTGACCTTCTGCCAGTTGTCATAGAGGCCCCAGCCGACGAATGCGCGAGCGGCGATGTTCCGTCCGTTGGTGGAACCATCGGCAGGAGCGGCTATGCCGGCCGGCAGCCAGGAAAAGTCGCCCAGCAGCGGGCTGCCAACAGCGTAGTCGAGCGTGTGCTGCAGGTAGCCGGTCTGGCGGGATTCGCGGCGGCTGGCCAGGATTTCAAAATACGCTTCCGCGCCACCCAGGGCATCCAGATCCATCGCACCCTGCAGGAAGCCGGTGACGTTGGTGGTCGGGGAGATCAGCGATTCCTTCTTCATGCGCGGATCAAAGGTGGTGCGGCCCAGTGCGTCTACACCTTCAAAGCCGGGCAGGTCGCCGTCGGTAATGGAGGCATTCGGGCGCCAGCGATTGAAGTAATCGAAGCCTGGCGGCAGCTGATCAAGCATGGATGGATCGTAGGTGCCGTAGTAGCCAAGGTTACCCAGGCCCGGACGTCCGAGCATGTAGGCGGTGCCCAAGGTATTGATGGTTACGCCGCCAGCGTCCAGGCCCCAGCACTTCGGCTCGCCGGTCGTCGGGTCGATATAGTCGCCCGCACCGTAGCGGCCGGTCGCATCATCGCGACCATACAACGGACGCGGGCAGTCGCTTGCCCAGCCGCGCTGGCCAAGCTGGAGCTCTTCACGGCGATAGATTTCAAGCGAACCGGACACGCGCCACTTGTCGCCGGTTGCGCCGAGCATGCCGGACCAACGGGTTTCTTCGCCGCCGCCGTGCTCGGTGGCGTTGTGCTGGAACTCCACGGCGCCGCCATCGACCTTGGTCTTGGTGACGACGTTGACCACGCCTGCCACCGCGTCGGAGCCGTAAATGGACGAGGCGCCGTCCTTCAGGACTTCGATGTGGTCAATCATGATGTTCGGCAGGACGTTCAAGTCTGCCGAGCCGACGGCGCCACGCGAACCTGCCGGCGCAATGCGACGGCCATTGAGCATCAGCAGTGTACGGGTCGGACCGAGGCCGCGCAGCGACAGCGTGTTTGCGCCAGGGCCGCCGTCGGTGACGAAACCGCCGAATGCATTGTTGATCTGTTCGGAACCACCAGTCACCGAGTTGCTCTGCAGCACGGAAGCGGTCGAATTGAAACCGGCCAGCGTGGTTTCTTCGCGGCTGATCACCTGGACGGGCGATACAGAGTTGAAGGTGTCTTTGGCGATGCGGGAACCCGTCACGGTCACCTGGTTGAGGGTGGTCGTGTTGGAGGAAGTGGTCTGCTCCTTGACTTCCGTTGTCGTTTCAGTCTGGTCTTCAGCTGCATTCTGCGCGTAGGCGGTCAGCGGAAGGATCAGGGCGGCGGTGAGCGCCAGTGCGAGCGGGCTCTTCTTGAGTGAGGTCGGGTTACAGCTGCTGGAGGACATTCGAATCTCCATTGAATCAATGAGTTGGGTTTGTTCCGGTGCTGTACAGCTGCAATCGGTGTCTGATCCTAACACTGAATTAACAATGAATGTAACTATTTCCTAGCATGGTCGTAACGAAGATGTAAGGCGATTGCTAGGCGGTTTGATGGGGTCTGGCTGCTTGGATAGCCTGCGTTTAGACTTGCATGATGATGAATCAAGCGCATGTCCCATCCGTAGGCGCCGACGCGGCGTCGTTGTTGCAACAGATCGCCGCAGGTAACGAACTACTGCGGCAGGGCCGGACCGCGGATGCGGTGGCGCTGGGTCAGAAACTGGTTGATGCCTATCCATCCAGTGGCCGGGTACGCGCATTCAGTGCAGAGGCGCTGCGTCTGAGCGGGGACCTGGCGCGTGCCTTGCTACTGATCGACGAGGCGATTGCGCTTGAACCGGATGCGCAATATCGGATCAAGAAAGCTTGGCTGCTGTCGCGCCTGCTGCGCCGGGATGAGATCCCTGCGCTTGCCGCTGAGATAGCTGCAGACTTCAGCGGCAATGGATTGGTTCTCTGGCAGTTGGGCAAGCTCTATTACCACCACAACATGCTGCCAGAGGCGATAGGCATGTATGAGCAGGCCTTGGCGGTGGGCGGTGACAATCCCGCTTGGCGTTACGATCTGGGTATTACCCGCTTCTACAGCGGCAGGTTTGAAGAGGCAGAGGTTGATCTGGAGCGGGTGTTGTCGGTGTCGCCGCAGTCCGGCTCTGTGATCTATCTGCGCTCGACGCTGCGTAAGCAGCGGCCGGACAACAATCATGTTGCCGATATCCAAGCCCGGCTGAAACGTGGCTTCGCGCGCCCTGAAGATGAGGCAGGCGCGTTCTATGCGTTGGGCAAGGAATTTGAGGACCTGGGTGAGCACGATAAGTCGATAGACGCGCTCATGGCCGGTGCCAGCAAGAAGCGCTCGTCCATCCAGTACGACATGAGCGCCTTCCGTACGATGATGGATGAAGTTCGCGTCGCACAAAGTGCAAAGGCGTTGGCGCAGCCGGTTTCAGGGTGTGAGGATGCCGGGGCGATCTTCATCGTCGGCATGCCGCGCACAGGCACCACGCTTGCTGAACGTATCCTGCTGCAGTCAGGCAAGGTCAGGAATGCGGGAGAGCTGTTGGATTTTGGTTTCCAGCTGACTGCGGCATTGGGGCAGGTGCAGAAGCTGGAGCCTTCATTGTCCGCGGCGGAGGCCACGATGAAAGTGGACTTTGCCGCGCTCGGGCGGGACTACATGCGCGCGGCACGTCAGATGGCAGGAGGGAGTGATGTCTTCATCGACAAGTTGCCCGCCAACTATCTTTACTGCGGGATGATACGCAAGGCATTACCCAATGCCCGGATCATCCATCTGGTTCGCGATCCGCTTGACAGCTGCTATGCCGTGTTCAAGACGCTCTTCTTCAGTGCTTATGACTTTTCATACGACCTGCAGGAGCTGGGCGATTATTACGTGTTGTACCGGCAGATGATGGCGCATTGGCATCAGGCGATGCCGGGCGCGATTCTGGATGTCAACTACGAAGATCTGGTAACTGACACCGAGGCCCAGGCTCGCAGGATCTATGCATGGTGCGGCTTGGAATGGACAGATGAGGCCCTGCGCATGCCTGACAAGGAAAAGGTCTTTGCAACGGCCAGTGCGGCACAGGTACGACAGCCAGTGCACACGCGTTCCATCCACAGTTCGAGGAAGCATGCCGAACGGCTTGCGCCGCTGGTGGAGCGGTTGACTGCAGCTGGGATATTCAAGCTGTAAGCAACCGCGGGTGCTCATCGCGATCGGTCGGGTGGAGCAGCGGTCCGGTGGAAATACCCTGGCGCGGCTTGTTCTGATTGTGCCGTGACAGGCGAGGTGGGCCGGTGACACAGCACCTGCCCACTGTCGCGGGAGCTGGGTTTTCTACAGCCCAGTTCCGCCGCAACCGCTCGCGAGATAGGTGTCGATGAGACGTAACTGCTCGGCCAGGATGGCGCGTGTCCATGCCGGGCCATGCGCATAGTCCGCTATGGCATGGTACTCGACCAGCTGCCCGGAGGCCTTCGCTTTGGTCACAAACCATTCCGACTGTTCAATCGGAACGGTCTGGTCACGGTCGCCGTGATAGACCATCAGTGGAATCTTGATCTTGTCGGCCTGATCCAGCGGGTTGAGGCCATCGACCGTGGGCGCCTGCGCCTGGCGGAAGAATGCATTGGTGTAGAAGCGTGACCAGATCCGCTTGATGTCGGAGACCCCAGCGCCGGCAATGGCGCATTTGTAGAGACCTTCTGGCCGTACGGCTGCTGCAAAAGCAGCGTAGCCGCCGTAGGAAAAGCCGAACATGGCGATATGGTTGGGCTTGGCAATATTCTGCGCAATCATCCACTTGGCGCCGTCATCTTTGTCGTCCTGCATTTTCTGGCCCCATTGAGCGTCGCCGGCCATCCATAATCTTCGCCCCCAATCGGCACTGCCGCGATACTGCGGGCGTAGTACTGCCATGCAGCGCGAGGCCATCAGCGGCGTCCACATCGAGCCATCGAATCCCATGTCGTCGCGGGCCCAGGGGCCACCATGCGGATGCACGACCGCATTCCAGGGGCCGGCGCCGCACAGCTCGGTGTCTGGTGTGGTCAGGAAGGCGGGTATCGGCAGGCCATCGCGTGCCTTGTAGTAGACCAAGCGGGTGGTGCCAAATGCACGTGGATCGATATCCGCATAGCTGGACGATAGCAGCCTCAGCTCGTCGTCTTTGTAGAGGTAATACTGCGGCGGGGAAGCTGCGCCAGCTACCTGGAGGAGCATGGTCTTCATGTCCGGGGTGAAACTCAGGATGCGATAGTCCCGTTGGGTGGGGTAGTTCACCCTGGCGGACTGCCCAGTAGCCGGATCCACGAGTTCCACCGGTTCGTTGGTGATCGCCAGTGCCTGCCTTAAACCTGCATCCACGGCGCGCATGGCCGGTGAGGCCCATTCGATGTCGTCGCCCCGCGGGCCCAGATACTGCAGGCCCAGAATTCCTCCGAACGCGGTGCCTGCGCCCTTGTACGGATTTGTGATGATGCCCGTGGCGTCGAAGAAGCGGTGCTGGAAAAGAATCTCATTGCGGGTTCTACTGGATATATCGTATTCGTAGATCAGGCTTTTGTCCTGGCCTTCGTTGCTGAGGACGAAGGCGATGTTGGCCTCGGTACCAAAGCCTATGATCCGGGTCTGGTTTCTGTCTTTGACGTACGAACGGAAGTGCTCCTCCCACGCTGCGGATCCGGGGTTTCGGATTTCGGCGGATACATAGGCGCCGGTTCCATCAATATTGGATTTCAAGCGGGCTCGCAGCTCGCCGCTGGCGTCGGTGACGTAGCCGCTGACCTTGTCGTCGGACATCTGGATCCTATCGGCGGAAAAATCACGTAGATCCACCCGATAGATGTCTCCGGTGTTGATGCCGGAGTTGTTGGTGACCAGGATATGGTGAGGGTCATTCGGCAGCACATCGAGTACGCCGGCATTGCTCAGTGCTTGTTGCAGCTTCTCCATGTCGCTGCGCGGACGCTGCGCGGGCAGGGGTTCATGCCACTGTTTCCCCTCCAGGTCGGTGATCATCAGTTTGCTCAGGAAGTGCTTGGTTGGGCGGTCGATGCGGAGGTCGTGCGGCTGCCACAACAGCACCGCCAAGCGGTCGTTCTTGATGAACTGAACGCTTTGGATCTTCATCCGCGAAGCACCGATCAGGGTGGGTGCTGCGTCCATGGCATCGATTTTCCAGATGGCGATGGTGCGCTCTTCCCCTGCGCCGCGCAGCGCTGCGATGTGCTTCCCGTCCGGGGACAGGCTGAAGCTGGAGTACTGGGGGAATGCGGCAAGCTGTTCTATGGTTGGCCGTTTGGGTACGGTGGCATGGGCAGCCGTAGGCAGCATGGCTGCCAATGCCAGAACGGTCACTAATACTGTTGCTCTCATTGTGCTGCTCCAGGTGATGGCTCGGTTCTTCATTCCAGATTCGCGGTAGCTCAAGCGGGTTGCAGTGGCCGGTGCGATTGGCTATGTCGATGGATGCCGGCGGCGGTCAGCCGGGCTTCCAATCCCGACAGCTGCAGCGGGTGATTGCTGCTGATGCCCAGCGAGTTCTTGTGGATCGGCTGCCGCACTTGTGCGGCACTGGCCGTGGTGAAAGTGGCGCTCGACGGAGGCGGTGAGAGTGCGTCCTCGTTCCAGTCGAGTCCGCACCACGCGTACATGCGCCTGGATTGTCCGGTTGGATCCCGCACAAGGTCGTCATAGGAAACCTCCAGGATTTTCCCCGGAATGACCTTTCGCCAGTGATCCATCAAGCTGTGGTAAGCGATGAAGTAGTCGCCAAGCTCGGCCAGATCACAGGCATAGCCGTAGCCGTCGAAAAACTGGGTCTTATGGATCGCATAGCAGTTGTCCAGCGCGTCGCGTGTCACGTGGATGATGCGAGCGTCCGGTAGGGCCTTTGCAATCATTCCGCAGAACATGAAGTTGCCTGGCAGCTTGTCGATGAAGTACTTGCTGTTTTTGGCGATCTGGCGTGCTGCATGTACATAGCGCTGGCCCAGGGCGCGGAAGTCGATATGCAAGGAGGCGCTGGCGTTGTTGGGTTGGCTTGCGTAACCGGCTGTGGCCACGGTAGCTCTGATCAGTTCGTTGCCAAAAATTTGCAGTTCGCCAGCGGAGATGACCTGCCCGGTTCCAACAAGAAGACGTTCGCACAGCGTTGTTCCGCTGCGGGGCATGCCAACGATGAAGATGGGACCGACTTCACTGTGGCCCGTGCCGCTGGCGCAATGCTCCTGCGTATACGCCCCTGCAATTTCAGCAAGGGCGTTTGTTTCGCTGCGTACGTCGTAATCATAGGAAGCGCGTTTGGCCCGTGTCGCCCGTTTCAGCGCAGCGAAGGAACGAGTGTGGTCGCCGCAATCTTCCAGTTCCTTGGCCAGGGCGTAGAGGATTCCTGACAGATCGCTGCTGGCGGCGGGCAGGGTGGCCAATCGATGTTCGAGATCGGAAATGTGGTTGTTCTGTAAAGTCTGCCGTTTCAGGGTGGAACGCAGATACAGCGCAGGACCTGCATGCGGCGCCATCTCGAGCAGGCGTTCTATGTCTTTCTCGGCGCCGAGGGCATCGCCACGGAAATGTCGCGCCATGGCAAGTTCGTACAGCAGGTCCGGCGATGGCTTCATCAGGGACGAAGCGCGTTCGAACAGGTCTATGGCGCGTTGATGCAGGTGGTTGTGGTGGCAAAGTGACGCGGTCTGCCACAGCAGCATGGGATTGTCCGGGGCGTGCTCCAGCACATGTTCGACTTGGTCGGTGAATGCCTGGCGCTGGTGGTCCAAGGCCAGCAGGCGCGCTTTTTTCAACAGCAGGAACGGGTCGTCGGCGGTGACCAACGTTGCCTGGTCGATCAGGCGCAAGCTCTCCGTCGCATCCCCACATGCCATGTAGGCCTCTGCGGAGAAAACCAATATGTGTGGGTTCTGGTTGTCGACGGCGACGAGTCGGTCGGCCAGCAGTCCTGCCTGCTGACATCGGCCCTGTTGAAGCAGTCGGTACCCGTCCTTGATGCTGGCCAGCAGCATTGGATCGATCGGTGGCAAAGTCATCGGTGGTTCGCTGATAGCGCCGGTGATCCTCCTCACGAAGGATCACCGGCAGGAGCAGTGGATCAGAAATCCTTGGTGAAGTTCATGAAGTAGCTTCTGCCGAGGAAGTCATAGCCACTGTAGATCGGGGCGTTGGCGAAGCTGGCCACCACACCTGTGGACAGGCTTGGTGGCTGTCGATCCGAGAGATTTCGCACGCCGGCATTGAGCGACCACTTGTCCGCCTTGTAGCGAATCGCCAACGATGACTTGTAGTAGTCACCGATCTTCATGTCATACGTGTCCCGGTATGCAGCCAATAGATCGGCATCGCCATCGGCCAGGTATGCATAGCTGTCCTGGTCGTCGATCCACTCAAGGCCGTACCACAGCAGCCAGTTCCTGAACTCGTAGGAAAGTTCCAGTACGCCCGTTTTCTGCGGGGAATTGATGGTGCCGGTCCAATTGACCATCGGGTCCCCCGGGAAGGTGCGCCCGGACTGATCCATGAAATTGGTCATGTTGGCGGTGGCACGGAACTCGCCTGGGCCGATATCGCGTACGTAGCGAACGGTGAAATCCCAACCGCGGACACGATTGCTGGCAATGTTGATGTAGTTCTGGTTGACCGTCAGTGTGTTGTTTTCGTGACGGGTCACCATCCGGCACCAGCCCACGCCTGCGTTGAAATCGCTGGCGTTGCTGCCGTAGCACAGGTTGAGGATGCTGGCGCCGCTCAGCTGGGCAACGCTGTTGTCGACGGTGATATGGAACCAATCGGCCGCAAGCGACAAGTCACCAAACCAACCGGGGAACTCAGGCTTCAGTACGAGGCCAACCGTCTTGGCCTTGGACGTCTCGGCTTTGATGCCGGTGGACGCTCCACCCATTCCAGCTACGGTGATGGAATTGTTCTGGGTGAAGCGTTCCGGTAGGTTTTCGGCAACGCAGTTGATGCGCACCGGGCTCGCATCAGGCAGTGACGTCCAGTCGTCGCAGGGATCGGAGCCGCCGCCAATGAAGCCGGTGGTAGCGCCGAGGAACTGTTCGTACAGTGACGGTGCGCGGAACGACGTGCCATAGGAGGTACGCACCGATAGCCAGGGCGCCGGGGAGTACAGCAGCCCCACTTTGTAAGTGGTGTCCGAACCATAGGAATCATAGTCGGTGTATCGCCACGAGGTGTTGAGGGTCAGTTCCTGCACAGCCTTCATGCCGGAAAGCAGCGGTATTTCGACTTCGGCGAAGACTTCCTTGACGGCATCGGTGCCGCGGGTAGCTTCCGACGAAGTGAGGTTGTACAGGTTGTGCGCCACCGAATTGGCGTCCGGGCTGTCATCGATCTTCGAGCGGCGGTACTCCGCACCGATCGCGGCACTCACCGTCCCATAGGGCATGTCGAACAGCGGCCCTTCGACAGTGAAGTTGCCGGTTGCCTCGGTAAACAGGGTCTCGCCGACAACCGGACGATAGATGTAGTTGATGTAGTCCGCCGGCAACTGGCCACCGATGACGGCAGGGGTCAGTATCGGAGCAGCAACACAGCCATCCGAAGTATCACGGCAGACAAAGCCACTGTCGGTGGCCACGACGTCATGTGTCTTGGCCATGCGGTCGGCAATGAACGATTGCATCGAATAAGCAGCGTCTGAACGGGAATAGCCGAGGAAGAAGTCATAGTTCCATTCGGCGCCCAGGTGGCCGCGCAGGCCGCTGGTCAAACGGAAGAAATTGACGGTCTGCTCGCTCTTGTCATTGCCGAAGCCAATGAATGCACGAACGCCCACCGGCAGGCCGTTGGTGGTGCCGTCTTCCGGTGGCGCTGCCGTGACGAAGTCGCGCATGGACTCCGGCAGCAGCAGGCTGCCTGTCGGATAGTCGATGATCAACTGGCGGTAATTCGTCTGTTGGGACTCGCGCCGGTGGGCCAGCAGGTCGACGTAAAGCTCGGCATCACCCAGCGCATTCAGGTCGCGGGCGCCTTGCAGGAAGCCCGTGACATTGGTGGTCGGGGAGTACATCGATTCGTTGAGCATGCGCTGGTCGAACGTGTCGCGGCCGAACGCATCAACGCCTTCAAAGTCATCAAGATCGGCGCCTGTGGTGCCGGGCCGCGGCCGCCAGCGATTGAAGTAGTCCATGCCAGGGGGCAAACCGACATCCTCGCCAGGATAGTTGGTGCCATAAAAGCCCAGATTGCCGGCACCTGGTCTACCCAGAATGAATGGCGTGCCGATGGTATTTATGGTCACGCCACCAGCATCCAGCCCCCAGCAGCCCGGTTCGCCGGTGGCCGGGTTGATCCAATCATCCCGGCCGTAGCTGCCGTCAGCGTTGCGGCCCCAGCGGGGGCGCGGACACTTGCTGGACCAGTCGCGGTCGCCGATGGTGAGTTCCGCACGGTTGTAGAACTCCACCGAGCCGGACAGCCACCAGTCGTCATGGCTGGTGCCAGCTGCCGCTGACCACTGGAACTCTTCACCGCCGCTGGCAGAGGGGGCGTTGTAGAACACCTCCACGCTGGGCGAGTCGATCTTGGTCCGGGTAATGATGTTGACCACGCCAGCGACTGCATCAGAGCCATAGATGGAGGAGGCGCCGTCCTTCAGGATTTCGGTCCGGTCGACAATGATGCTGGGCAGTGTGTTCAGGTCAACCGCGCCCACCGAGCCGCGCGAACCCGCCGGGCCGATGCGTCGGCCGTTGAGCAGGGTCAATGTGCGGTTGGGCCCCAGGCCGCGAAGCGATAGTGTGTTGACACCGCCACCGCCATCGACCACAAAGCCGCCGAACGAGGCATTGATCTGTTCGGATCCGGCGGTGACCGCAAGACTCTGCAAGGCGCCGGTGGTGGTGGCGATGCCGGCAATCTTGGTGGCCTCACGGTTGATTACCTGGACCGGTGAGACCGAGTTGAACGTGTCACGGCTGATGCGTGAGCCGGTGACGGTGACCGCGGCCATGTCTGTTGCAGCCTGCTCGGGCTCGGCTGCTTTGGCATCTATCTGTTTGGTTTCGTCCTTGATGGGTTCCGTGGTGGAGTCCTGGGCTAGCGCTGGCAGCGATGTAGCTGCCAGCAATGCCGAAACAAGTGCATAGCTGAGTGGATTGCGTTTGGGTATTTTCTTGCAGTTCATTCATATCCCCTAGTCGAAAACCCGCTTGGCTCCGGATCGGTGCGGAAGAGGCCAGATTTGGTTGCAGGCGAGACGGTTCGATCGCCGACCGAGGCGATTAACGTCGGCTGAACTTTTGCGGTCAACGGCAAAAAGGAGTGTCAGCAACGCTTGCACATCGTCTTGATCGGTTCGGTACACAGCGGCTGCCAAGCTGGACCTGCCAACGCGGAAAACAGTCTCGTGCTGCGTTGTCGGACGGCCGCGTTATAGTTCGCTTCTGAGAAAAAGCAGAGGTTGCAAGTGAGTCGGTCGATTTCGCTGGGCGGTGCCCACAAGGTTCAGAAGGGGCTTTCCCCCCATCCGCGCATCCGCAATGTCATTGCGGTTGGCTCAGGCAAGGGCGGGGTGGGTAAATCCACCACGGCGGTCAACCTGGCGCTGGCGCTGAAGCAGCTTGGCGCCCGCGTCGGCGTACTCGATGCCGATATCTACGGCCCCAGTGTGCCGGCCATGCTGGGCCTGAGTGGCCGCCCCGAAAGCCCGGACAACAAGACCATCGAGCCGCTGCGGGCCTTCGGTGTCGAAGCGATGTCGATCGGTTTCCTGATCGAGCCGGACTCCCCGATGATCTGGCGCGGTCCGATGGCCACCTCCGCGCTGACCCAACTGTTCAACGACACGCTATGGGACGACCTCGATGTGCTGTTGATCGACCTGCCACCGGGTACCGGTGACATCCAGCTGACGCTGTCGCAGAAGATCCCGGTCGCAGGCGCTGTGATCGTCACCACGCCGCAGGATATTGCCACGCTGGATGCGCGCAAGGCATTGAATATGTTCGAGAAAGTTGAAGTTCCGGTGCTGGGCATCATTGAGAACATGGCAGTGCATACCTGCGGCAACTGCGGGCACGTGGAGCATCTGTTCGGCGAGGGCGGCGGCCAGCGCATGGCCGCGCAGTACGGTGTGCCGTTGCTTGGATCGCTGCCGTTGGACATCGGTATCCGTGAGCAGGGCGACGCGGGAGCCCCGATCGTGGTGGCGCAGCCGGAATCTGCAGCGGCGAAGGCCTACATGGCGGCGGCACAGGGTCTGGCAGAAGCGTTGGCCAAGCGCCCACGCGCAAGCATTCCGATCCTCTCGTCATTGAGTTGATGCGGTTGCCCGTAGACGGGCTACGGTCTGCTGCCAAGGCAGCAGAAGCAGCAGCCGGAGCGGGCTGCAGGCCGTCATCGGGTTCGGCCCGATGCCGGCTCTAGGCTAGAATCGACCACCCCCGGCCGCAGGCATGCTGCGGCACAACGTGAACAGGACGATTGAATGAGCATCAAGAGCGACCGCTGGATCCGCCGCATGTCGGAACAACACGACATGATCGCGCCCTACGAAGCCGGTCAGGTCAAGCAGGTGGATGGCCAGCGAATCGTCAGCTACGGCACTTCCAGCTATGGCTACGACGTGCGTTGCTCGCGCGAGTTCAAGGTGTTCACCAACATCAACTCGACGATCGTCGACCCCAAGCACTTCGACCCGAAGAGCTTCGTCGACATCGAGGCCGATGAGTGCATCATCCCGCCGAATTCGTTCGCGCTGGCACGCACGGTGGAGTTCTTCCGCATTCCGCGCGACACCCTGGTGGTGTGCCTGGGCAAGAGCACCTATGCGCGCTGCGGCATCATCGTCAATGTCACCCCGCTGGAGCCGGAATGGGAGGGCCACGTGACGTTGGAGTTCTCCAACACCACGCCGCTGCCGGCGCGTATCTATGCCAATGAAGGCGTGGCGCAGATGCTGTTCTTCCAAGCCGACAAGGACGATATCTGCGAAACCTCGTACAAGGATCGCGGCGGCAAGTATCAGGGCCAGACCGGCGTTACCCTGCCGCGTACCTGAGACCGGCGCTGGCTGGAACGAAAAAGGCGCCCTCAGGCGCCTTTTTCGTTGTCGATGGGTGGCTGGAGTGGCTTACTTGCCGCGTCCGAACAACATGCCGATACCGACGGCGACCAGGATGGCCGGCCACCAGGTGGCCAGCATGGTGCCGATGTTGCCGTTGATCCAGCCAAGGTTCTTGGCCAGGAAGAACAAGCCGACGATGATCAGAATCAGGGCGGCGATCAGATTGGAGCGCATCGGCTTGCGGAGTCCGTAAGGAAGAAGGTGCTTATCGTAGCCGCTGGCGCCAGATTTCGACACGCTGGGCCAATACCTCAGCATCGAAGCGCTGTGCCTTGCCGTTGCCCCATACTGGGCCCGGCCATGCCGCATCGCCTTCATGGCGGCCGATCAGGTGGACATGCAGCTGCCGCACGATGTTGCCCAAGGCGCCGATGTTGATCTTGGTGACATTGGGCTTCTGCTTGAGGTGCTGGGAAATCTGGTTGATTTCCGCCAGCAGCAGGCGCTGTTGGCCGCCGTCCAGGTCGATCCATTCACTGGCGCCCGGCACGCGCGGAACCAGTACGATCCAGGGGAAGCGATCGTCGTTCATCAGGCGGATCTGGGACAACGGGCCATCAGCGATCAGTACGCTGTCGGTGGCAAGGCGGGTATCGAGTTCAAAGTCGGACGTCACAGCTTCGGTCATCGCAGGTTCTCGCTGAAGAAGGCCAAGGTGCGTTCGCGCGCCAGGTTGGCGCTGGGTGCGTGGTAGTGCATGCCGACCTCGCGGTTGAAGGCGTGGTCGGCTGGGTAGACATATACAGGCAAGTCGGGTTGCTTTTCACGGTGCGCTGCAACGGCGGCAGCCGGGATCGAGGCGTCCTGGTCGCCAAAGTGGAAGATTGCCGGGGCTTTGAACGGCGCATCCAGGAATGGCACGTTGCGCGCGCCGTAGTAGCTGGACGAGGGCAGGCCCAGCCGTTGCGCCGCCAGCAGGGCGACGCTGCCGCCCCAGCAATAGCCGACCGTGCCGACCTTGCCGTAGGACGCCAACGCCGCTGCGGCAGCCTCGACAACACTGACGGCGCGGTCCATGCCCAGTTCGTCGACCAGTGCCTTGCCGCGGCTTACGCCTGCGGCGTCATAGTCCAATTGCAGGTCCGGCTCGATCAGGTCGAAGAAGGACGGGGCAAGCACGGCATAACCCTCGGCGGCGTACTGCTCGGCGACATGGCGGATGTGTGCGTTGGCGCCGAAGATCTCCTGTATCACCACCAGGCCGGCGCGCGGGGTGCCTGAGGGCAGGGCCTGCCAGGCGCGGACGGGGCCGAGTGGGGTGGGGAGGGTGATCCAGTTGGGCATAGGGGCTCCGGGGTAAGGGGCGAAAGGCGGAGTTCCTTCTCCCGCCTGCGGGAGAAGGTGCCCCGCAGGGGCGGATGAGGGTAGCTTTTGGAGCGGGGTCTGTTTGCTAGAAACTTCCCCTCACCCTAGAAGCTTCCCCTCACCCCAACCCCTCTCCCGCAGGCGGGAGAGGGGCTTAAGCAAGGCATTGCCGCGATAGTTCGGCACTTTCGCGATGAGACTGATTATCAGCTCTCTCGCTTATTAAGCCAGCCGCAGGGCGTCGCGGCTTTAGCCCGGTATACTGCCCGGTTTTCCGGCCCCGCTGCCATCCCGGCCCGGCCCCAGGATTTCCAGATCATGTCCCAGCTGAACCCCAAAGTCGGCTTCGTCAGCCTTGGCTGCCCGAAGGCTCTAGTCGATTCCGAGCGCATCCTCACCCAGTTGCGGGTGGAGGGCTACAGCATCGTGCCGTCCTATGATTCGGCCGACGTGGTGGTGGTCAATACCTGCGGCTTCATCGACTCGGCCGTGGCTGAATCGCTGGATGCGATCGGCGAGGCCATGAACGAGAACGGCAAGGTCATCGTCACCGGCTGCCTGGGCAAGAAGGGCGACATGATCCGCGAGCATTACCCGGACGTGCTGTCGGTGTCCGGCCCGCAGGACTACACCACGGTGATGGAGGCGGTGCATGCCGCGCTGCCGCCCAAGCACGATCCGTTCGTGGATCTGGTGCCGGACTACGGCATCAAGCTGACCCCGCGGCACTACGCTTATCTGAAGATTTCCGAAGGCTGCAACCACCGTTGCAGCTTCTGCATCATTCCCTCGATGCGAGGCGACCTGGTATCGCGCCCGGTCGATGAGGTACTGCGTGAGGCCGAGCGCCTGGTCAAGGGCGGCGTGCGCGAGTTGCTGGTGGTGTCGCAGGACACCTCGGCTTACGGCGTGGACCGGAAGTACGCGCCGGGTACCTGGCGCGGCAAGGAATACGCCACCCGCATGAAGGCGCTATGCGAAGGCCTGTCCGAGCTCGATGCCTGGACGCGCCTGCATTACGTCTATCCGTACCCGCACGTCGACGACGTGGTGCCGTTGATGGCCGAGGGCAAGATCCTGCCGTACCTGGACATCCCGTTCCAGCACGCGAGCCCGCGCATCCTCAAGCTGATGAAGCGCCCGGGCGCGGTCGACAAGACCCTGGAGCGCGTGCTGCGCTGGCGCGATATCGCGCCGGACATCACCGTGCGTTCTACCTTCATCGTCGGTTTCCCGGGCGAGACCGATGCCGAGTTCGAGCAACTGCTCGACTTCCTTGATACCGCCCAGCTCGACCGCGTCGGCGCCTTCGCCTACTCACCGGTTGACGGTGCAACCGCGAACGCATTGCCGGACCAGGTGCCGGAAGAAGTGAAGCAGGAGCGTCTGGCCCGTTTCATGGAGAAGCAGGCCGCCATCTCCGCAGCCAGGCTTGAAGCCAAGATCGGCAGCGTGCAGCAGTGCCTGGTCGATGGCATCGAAGACGGGATCGCCGTTGCCCGCTCCAAGGCCGATGCGCCGGAGATTGATGGCCTTGTGCATATCCAGAATGCCGTCGAGGCCAAGCTGCGCGTTGGCGAATTCGTCAATGTCGAGATCACCGACAGCGATGAGCACGATCTGTTCGGTGATGCGCTGATCGAGACCAAGGCCGCGCCGTTCGACCTCAAGGTGCTGTGACCTCGGCACCTGCCGCAGACGATGCCGGCACCGGCCGGCGTCGTTTTGTAGCGCCGTTGCGCGGGCAGGTCGCAATGCGCTGCTTTGATCATCCGTTGTTCGCGGATGTCCGCGATTTCGACGCTCTGATGCGTTCCGCCGATTGGCCGGGCATCGAAACGATCAACGCGCAATTGCCGGTGCACGGCAAGCAGTTCGTCATCCAGGACGATGCACTGCTTGATGACGGTCTGCACTATGAACAGCGCATTGCGCAGGGCCGCATCGCCACCCGCATGCAGAATTGGCACGACCTCTTCAATGCGATGGTCTGGGCGCGGCAGCCCGCCATCAAGCGTGCGCTCAATGCGCAGCAATGCCTGCATATCGCGGAGCTGGGGGCGAGCCAGCGCAATCGTGCGCAGGCGGCGTTGACCCAGTTCGACGAAACCGGGCTGATCGTGCGGGTCCACGATGAGAGCCTGTTGAAGGCGTGGGACCAGCACGACTGGTCGTCGCTGTTCAATCCGACCGTCTGGCGCGATGGCGGCATCGCAGTGTGTGCGGTCATCGGCCACGCCCTTATGGAACAGGCCTTGCTGCTGGAACGCTTGCTGGTCGGCAAGTGCGTGGTCGTGGTTGGTGGCGATGACGCGGCCTGCGTTGCCGAAGTAGCCGCGGCAATTGCCGGGGGAAGGTTGCTGGCGGATCCAGCCGAGCTGCGGCCGTTGCCACTGGCGGGTATTCCCGGTTGGCATTCGCCCCAGGACCAAGCCTTCTACCAGCAGCGCGATTACTTCCGGCCGCTACGTGAGGGCCGGCGCTATCCGGTGCCGCTCAGCCTGCGCCGTAGCTGACGTCGATGATCGCGAAGCGGGTCATTCCGCTGGGCAGTTCCACCGCGAACTCATCGTCGATGCGCTTCTTCAGCAATGCCCGTGCCAACGGCGAGTCGATGCTGATCCAGCCAGCGGGTGCATCGGTTTCATCGGGGCCGACGATCCGGTAGGTCACGGTCTGCCCGGAATCCACGTTCTCCAATTCCACCGTCGCGCCGAAGAACACGGCCTCCGGATCGCTGGGTGTGGTGTCGACAACGCGCAGGGCTTCAAGCCGCTTGCTGAGGTAGCGCACGCGGCGGTCGATCTCGCCCAACTGCTTCTTGCGGTAGGTGTACTCGGCGTTCTCCGAGCGATCCCCCTCGGCGGCGGCGGCGGCCAGCGCCTTGACCACTTCCGGCCGTCGTTGCCGCCACAGTTCGTCCAGCTCGGCTCTCAGCCGGGCATGGCCCCGGGCGGTGATCAGGGCGGTGCTTTTTTCTGCAGGAGGGCGCCAGCGGCTCACTTCTTCACTCTGTCCAGGGTGCTGCGGAAGTTGGTTGGGCTGCCGTCGGCATTGAGCAGTACCAGGACGTCGGCGGATTCAACGCCGAACAACAGGTCTTCGGTCTGTTGGTGGTCGTGGTGCAGGCGCAGATATGTGCCGCCGTGCTCCAGCGACCATTTGCTCTCTACGAGGTCCCAGACCACGCCGCCTTTCAATGCGTAGCGGCCGTCGGGCCCGAGCTCAAGCGTGCGTGTTTCCACGCCATCGACGATGAAGGTCCCAGGCAGTGCTTCCGGGTCGACCGCGACGTAGGTCGGTGCGGGTACGCTGGGCGCAGCATCGTTGCCACTGGCAGCAACCGGCGGCGCAGCTTGCGTCGGTACTGCGGCTGCCGATTGGGCGGTTGCCGCCGGCTGCGATGCATTGCAGCCGGCCAGCAGCGCGGTCAATAGCACCCCGCTGGCCCGGCCGAAGTGGGCGTTGCCGTGCCTGCTCAACGCTTGCTGCCGAAGATGCCGCCCAGGATGCCGCGCACGATCTGGTTGCCGAGCTTGGTGCCGACGGTGCGCGTGGTCTGCTTGGCCATGGTTTCGATCATGCCCTGACGGCGCTTGGTGCCGAAGATGGCGTCCTTGATGCTCTGGCCAAAACCGCCTTCTTGTTCCTCATCCTGCTGGCGGGTGCGGGCCTTGGGTGCCTGCGCCTGCTCCACGGCTTTCTCCGCGCGCTGCGCCAGCAGCTCGGCTGCGGATTCGCGGTTGACGGCGGTGTCATAGCGGGTGCCGATCGGGCTGCCGGCGCGCACCTGGGTACGTTCGGCGTCGCTGATCGAACCCATCCGGCAGCGCGGCGGCGCAATCAGGGTCTTCTGCACTGGCGAGGGAATGCCCTTGTCCTGCAGCGTGGACACCAGTGCTTCACCGGTGCCCAGTTGCGACAAGGTCGCGACCACATCGAGCTTTGGGTTCTGCACGAAGGTCTCGGCTGCCGTCTTGACTGCCTTCTGGTCGCGCGGGGTGAAGGCGCGCAGCGCGTGCTGCACGCGGTTGCCGAGCTGGCCGAGGATGTTGCCGGGCACGTCATCCGGGAACTGCGAGCAGAAATACACGCCCACGCCCTTGGAGCGGATCAATCGCACCACCTGTTCGATGCGCTGTACCAGTGCTGGCGGGGCGTCGTCGAACAACAGGTGGGCTTCGTCGAAGATGAAGACCAGCTTGGGCTTCTCCAGGTCGCCCACTTCCGGCAGCTGCTCGAACAGTTCGGACAGCAGCCACAGCAGGAAGGTGGAGTACAGGCGTGGCTTGAGGATCAGCTGCGCGGCGGCAAGGATGCCGACCACGCCGCGGCCATCGTGGTTGACCCGCATGATGTCGGCCAGTTCCAGCGCTGGCTCACCGAAGAAGGCTTCGCCGCCGTCCTGCGACAGGCGCAGCAGCGAGCGCTGGATGGCCGCCACCGACTGCGCGCTGACCAGGCCATATTCGGTGGAGATGTCCTTGCGCTCCTCGGCAACCAGGCCGAGCAGGGCGCGCAGGTCATCCAGGTCCAGCAACAGCAGGCCACGGTCGTCGGCCAGCTTGAAGACGATATCGAGCACGCCGGACTGGGTGTCGTTGAGTTCGAGGATGCGGGCGAGCAGGGTAGGGCCCATCTCGCTGACCGTGGTGCGCACCGGATGACCGAGCTTGCCGTACAGGTCCCAGAACACCACCGGGCTGGCAGCGAGGGCAAAGCCGTCGACGCCGATTTCGGCTGCACGCTGGGCCAGCTTCTCGCCGCCTTCGCCGGCAACCGCAAGGCCGGCCACGTCGCCCTTCACATCTGCCATGAATACCGGCACGCCCAACCGCGAGAAGCCCTCGGCCAGCGTCATCAAGGTCACCGTCTTGCCGGTACCGGTAGCGCCGGCTACCAGGCCGTGGCGGTTGCCGAAACGCGGGAGCAGGGTGACGGCGATATCGTCGGTGACGCCTTTGCCGAGCAGGATCGGGTCCATGGAGGCACTCATTGATGAATGAAGGAGGGATTCTAACGGTCGACTGTATCGGTGCGTCGCCCATGTTGCCCCCGGGCAAGGTCGGCGGCTACCCTGCTTCATCTTTCATCTATCGTGCTGCTGATGCCCGTTTCCCTGTTTGGTATTCGTCCGTTGCCGCTGCTGGTGGCTGCTGGTTTGTTGACCGTGGTCCCGGCGGCGCAGGCGTTGTCGGCGCGTGACACCGCCAGGGTGCAGGCGATCGAGGCGCGGATGGCGGCCGCCGAGAAGCGCTATTCCGACGCCCTGGTGCTGGTCAACAATGCCGACCCCAAGGGCACCGCCGAGAGCAATGCGGCGCTGGAGGACATGGAGGACGTCATCAGCGCCTGCATCGCCCAGAAGGGCTGTCAGGTCAGCACCCTGCTCAGCACCTACAAGCGCCTGCTCAAGCAGCAGGCCGACAGCGCAGGTGCCGAGGAGCAGGTCGAGGACATCGGGCCGCTGGAGGCCGACCCGGACCACATCGCCCCGCTGGTGGCGGACGTGCCCGAGGCGGCGCGCGCTGCTGCGCTGCTCAACGATCACCGTCATGCCTTTGATGAGATGGTCGAGTACAACCCGGCGATCCAGGCCGGTATCCGTCGCTGGCTCACCGACATGAGGCCCTCGTTGCTGACCAGCTACGAGAACTACATGAACCTAAGGGCGGTGATGTGGCCGGAATGGGAGAAGAACGCGCTGCCCGAAGCCCTGTTGTTCGGCATCATGGCCAAGGAATCCAACGGGCGCGTGCACGCGTCTTCGCGCGTGGGTGCCGCCGGCCTGATGCAGTTCATGCCGGCCACCGGGCGCCGTTTCGGCCTCGGTCCGGATGGCACTGGCTTTGATACCCGCTTCGATCCCCGCAGTGCCGCCGAGGCCAGCGCGGCCTACATGAACGAGCGCATGCGGGGCCTCAACAAGAACATCGAATACGCGCTTGCCGCATACAACGGCGGTGAGGGCCGCGCGGCACGGATCTACCGCGAGACCGGAGGGCAGAGCTTCTGGACCGATACCTCCTACAACCAGTTCCCGGGTGAAACCAAGGATTACGTGCCGATGGTGATCGCGGCGGCGTGGATCTTCCTGCATCCCCAGCAGTACGGTGTGGAACTGCCGAAGATCAACGCACAACCGGCCACGATCCGGTTGGCCAAGTCCACCACGATCTATGAGCTGACCATCTGCCTGGGGAGCACCGGCACACGTGACGGCTACATGCGTGCGCTGCGCAACCTCAATCCGCGTTACGAGGCGGATGGCTGGATCCCCGGTGGCACCACCATCAACGCCACCACCCGCATTGCCGGCCTCTACAACCGCTACTGCGTCAGTGGCCCGCGTGCTGATCTGGCCCGTGCGCTGATCACTGCGGATCTGAATGCCGCGATCAAGCGCCCATCGGCGGCGACCTTCACCGGCAGTGTTGCCGTAGGCGATGTGCAGGCCATGCAGGCGGCGCAGGCTGCCGCGCCCGTTGTGGCACCGGCACCGCGGCCGGCGGCGCCGGCGCGACGTGCGGTGCGCAGTTACAAGGTCGTCAGGGGTGACACCCTTGGTGGCATCGCCAATCGTTTCCAGTGTGAATTGCCCGCTCTCGCCCGCGCCAATGGCCTGCGCGCGCCGGGTTACGCACTGAGGCCTGGGCAAAGCCTGAAGCTTGAAGGCTGCGGCCGTTGAAACACCAAGGGCGCCGAAAGGCGCCCTTGGTGTATGTGCCGGTTGTGCATTCGTGGAAGCGGCATAAGCCGCGGAGCCGATACACGCTCAGGTTGCAGAAGCCCTGGCCACTGACGTTGTCCCGGCTCCGTGGCTCATGCAGCTCCTGCAAGCAAATGCGTCGCCATCAGCGCAGCTTTGCCAGTGGCTGGCCGAGCTGCACCGGGCTTTCCGCCTTCAACGACGGATCAAAATCCGCCACGCCGGGCGGCAACAGCATGATGACAGTCGAGCCGTAGTTGAATCGCGCCATCTCGGCGAAGCGCTCAAGCGTGATGCCCTTGCCGCGCCAGTTCTTGCGGGTGATGCGGTCGCCGTAGGCGGGGATCTCCTCGCCGCTCCACACCGTCTCCACGCCGCTGACCAGCAGCGCGCCGACCATCACCTGCACCATCGGGCCGAAATCGGTGTCGAAATGGCAGACCAGGCGCTCGTTGCGGGCGAACAGACGCGGCACGTTGGCTACCGCGTCGGTGCCTACGCTGAACAACCGACCCGGGACATGCACGGTTTCGCGCAGGGTACCGGTCCAGGCCATGTGCACACGATGGTAGTCGCGTGGTGACAGATACACGGTGGCGAACAGACCGTTGTTGAACGGCGCGGCGTCGGCTGCATCACCCAGCAGCTCGGCGGCGGTGAATGACTGGCCCTTGGCCTGGAAGATGCGGCCATCTTCGATCGGGCCGAGCTGGCTGATGCGGCCGTCGGCCGGCATGGTCAGTGTGCGCGGATCGGCGGCGGCGACGCGGGCGCCCGGCTTCAATGCGCGGGTGAAGAAGCTGTTGAAGCTGGGGTAGCTGCGCGGGTCGGGGTTGGCGGCTTCGGCCAGATTGACGTTGAACTTGCTCGACACCGTGTCGATCAGCCAGCGCGAGATGCGCGGGTTCTGCGAATAGGCCAGCGAGCGGGCCATTGACGACAGCAGGCGGTGCGGCAGTACGTAGGTGAGGCTTGTAACCAGACTCATGGTGCGGTTTTCTCGGTGAGCTTCTTCAGGTCGCTGGCGATTGCCTGCGGGTTGAACGGGGGACGCATCAGGCCGGCCAGCCGGCCCTGCGGGTCAAGCACGGCGATGCTGGCGGAGTGGTCCATGCTGTAGTCGTCCGGGTTCTGCTCGAAGTGCTTGCCCGGTGCCTTCTGGAACACCATGCCCAGCGAGGTCGCAAAGCGCTCCAGCGACGGCACGTCGGCGGTGGCGGCAATGGTGTCCTTGTGGAAGGCGTGGGCGTACTCGCCCAGGCGGTTCGGGGTGTCCCGCTCCGGGTCCACCGAGACCAGCACCACGCGCGGGCGCAGGCTGTCGGGGATGGTCTCCCATTGTTTCTGGGCCTGGGCCAGCTCGGTCAGGGTGGTCGGGCAGACGTCCGGGCAGGAGGTGAAGCCCAGGAACACCAGGGTCCAATGACCGCGCAGCTCGCCCGGGATCAGGCGGGTGCCGTCGGACTGGGCCAGGTCGAAGTCGGGCAGGGTGCGCGGGGTGCCATAGAACAGGATGCTGCTGGTGCCATCCTCGCCCTTGTTGGCAGGGCCAAAGACCTTCTGCGCCAACAGCAGGCCAAGGCCAGCGGCCAGGGCAATGGCCAGGATGATGCCGGTATTTCGATTGAACATGCGCGCTGGCTTCCGTTCGGATACGGCGGCTGGACGGGCGTCGGCCGCAGGCGGGATACGGGAGTGTAGGGGATTGCAGCTGTACTTCCCGGCTGTTTGGCAGGTGTTTGGACACCATTTGAGGGCCAATGCCGAAGTTTCGGCTGCAACTTGGCAATCAATATACCGGCCAGGTGCCTATAATCGCAGACCTTTCAAGTATTTCCGTATTGCCATGACTGCCGAAGCGGCCGCTGAACTCCAAACCATCGTCGATCTGATCCGCTACGGCGCAAGCCGTTTCAATGCTGCTGGCCTGACCTTCGGCCACAGCTATGACAATGCCCTGGACGAGGCGACCCAGCTGACCCTGCACAGCCTGCACCTGCCGCCGG
>Ga0308157_10000960_pt1 | contig 71548 bp, 62 predicted proteins | sample PhyBR1_FD_201035 | JGI IMG/M metagenome (GOLD analysis project Ga0308157, IMG submission 201035) | Phyllosphere microbial communities from UC Gill Tract Community Farm, Albany, California, United States - DLSLB.R1 | ecosystem: Host-associated > Plants > Phyllosphere > Unclassified | place: USA...
AATCGAAGTATTCAACAATGAGCTCGGGAAGTATGAGTTTAAGTAGTTCTATATAATTTTCCAAAGGGTACTTTTTTGTGCTAAGTTACTATTTATGCAATTCCTCCCCAACTTTTAGGATTGATCCAATATTAGTTTCACTACTTGGGAATAACGTGAACATGCCATTGATTGGTTTTAATTTTCAAATTTGGTTTCTATCCTAAATTTAATATTTAAAAAACGTTAGACAAATATCTTTGCTAAAACCAAATTTTATCTATTTTTACAATCTTAGAAATTATGAATTATAAAATCGCAACAACGTAATGCACATAGCTATAGCTGGAAACATAGGTTCAGGAAAAACAACATTAACCCGTTTGTTAGCCAAACATTTTAAATGGGAACCTCATTTTGAAGAAGTAGTAGACAATCCATATCTTGATGATTTTTACCATCAAATGGAGCGTTGGTCTTTTAATTTACAAATCTATTTCTTGAATAGTCGTTTTCGCCAAATATTACAAATTCGAGAAAGTGGAAAAAAAATTATTCAGGACAGAACTATTTATGAAGATGCTCATATTTTCGCTCCCAATCTTTATGCAATGGGCTTAATGACCAGCCGTGATTTTGAAAACTATTCTTCTCTTTTTGAATTAATGGAAACTCTGGTCAAAGCTCCTGATTTATTAATTTATCTAAGAAGTTCTATTCCAAACTTGGTAGGTCAAATTCATAAACGTGGTCGTGAATATGAAAATACTATTTCCATCGACTATTTAAGCCGACTCAACGAACGTTACGAAGCTTGGGTACAAACTTACAACAAAGGAAAAATTATGATTATCGATGTGGATAAAATTAATTTTGTAGACAATCCTGAAGATTTAGGAAGCATTATTAATCGTATTGATGCAGAATTAAATGGGTTGTTTTAATATTCTCATTACATATACAAAAATGCCTCGATTCGAGGCATTTCTATTTTAAATGCTTTTTTACTTCAAGGCTTTAATTTGGGCTTCTACCTCAACATCTGTTCCTTCAAATTTTTTAACGACCGTCATACCATTTATAGTAGTTGTAACGATTGCACTAACTTTACCATTTCTATTTATTTTTTCAATTCTAATTTCATGCTCGTTACCTGTTGGCATTGGTTTCTTTGCGCAGCGTGATTTATCTTTTGGAGTAATGAATTTACCCTCTTTATCATAATGAGACAAACACATTTCTTTTTCTTCAGGAGTACATTTTAGGCTATCACACATTTTTGCACATTCGTCTTTGGTCATTTTAGCGCATTTAGACATAACACATTTTCCCATCATCATAGCTCCCTCATGTCCATGCATAGTGCATTTTTCTATCTTGATCTCTTTCTTAGCACAACAGCTGTCTGTCCCAGCAGTACCGCTTCCATTTCCTAAAATTGGAGCCATAACTAATCCTATCAGACATGTTAATTTAATCAAGATATTCATTGATGGCCCAGAAGTATCCTTGAATGGATCGCCAACAGTATCACCAGTAACCGCTGCTTTATGAGCCTCAGAACCTTTATATGTCATTTCACCATTAATCATAACACCTGCCTCAAAAGATTTTTTGGCATTGTCCCAAGCACCTCCCGCATTATTTTGAAAAACAGCCCAAAGTACTCCAGAAACTGTAACTCCAGCCATATAACCCCCAAGCATTTCGGCAATTAATTGGTTATTATCACTGTAAACTAATTTCCCTAAAAGAACGATTAAAATTGGAAAACCGATTGTCAATAACCCTGGCAACATCATTTCACGCAAAGCAGCTTTGGTTGAAATATCTACACATTTTGCATATTCTGGTTTTCCAACACCTTCCATAATTCCGGGAATTTCCTTGAATTGACGACGTACTTCATACACCATATCCATCGCCGCTTTCCCCACTGAATTCATCGCTAAAGCCGAGAAAACAACTGGTATCATTCCACCAACAAATAACATTGCTAATACTGGAGCCTTGAAAATATTAATTCCATCAATGCCGGTAAAAGTCACATAAGCCGCAAATAAAGCCAACGATGTTAAAGCTGCCGAAGCAATCGCAAATCCTTTTCCAGTAGCTGCTGTAGTGTTTCCTACTGAATCCAAAATATCTGTTCTGGTACGAACTTCTTTTGGTAATTCGCTCATTTCGGCAATTCCACCTGCGTTATCAGAAATAGGTCCGAAAGCATCAATCGCTAATTGCATTGCTGTTGTAGCCATCATTGCCGATGCTGCCAAGGCTACACCATAAAATCCAGCCAAAGCATAAGAAGCCCAAATAGCAGCTGCAAATAATATCACTGTTGGAAAAGTTGAAATCATTCCTGTTGCCAATCCCGCAATTACATTTGTAGCTGAACCTGTGCTTGATTTTTGAACAATGGCCATTACCGGTTTTGTTCCCAAACCTGTGTAATATTCGGTTACAGATGAAATAGCCCCACCAACTCCTAACCCTATAAGAGTTGCATAAAAAACATACATAGACGAAATTTCCTTGGTACCTTCACCAAAGAAACTCATATTCATCGTTTCAGGAAGCATATATTGCACTAAAAAATAACAAGCAATTGCCGTTAAAACAATAGAAACCCAGTTACCTATATTCAACGCTTTTTGAACTTGAGCTTCTTTAGCATTCTCGTCAGTAATTTTAACAAGCATAGTACCAATTATGGAAAATAAAATTCCAAAACCTGCAATTGCCATTGGTAATAAAATTGGTCCAATTCCACCAAAAGCATCTTGAATACTTCCTCCCATATCTTTTATCACATAATTCCCAAGAACCATGGCCGCCAACACTGTTGCTACATAAGAACCAAATAAATCAGCTCCCATTCCCGCAACGTCTCCTACATTGTCCCCTACATTGTCAGCAATTGTAGCAGGATTTCGAGGATCGTCTTCTGGAATTCCCGCTTCTACCTTACCTACCAAATCCGCTCCTACATCGGCAGCTTTGGTATAAATTCCTCCACCTACACGGGCAAACAAGGCAATTGATTCGGCTCCTAGAGAAAACCCTGCTAAAGTTTCCAGAACAACCGTCATATCTTCTGTAGAAGTCCATTGACCGTTCATGAATATTCTAAAAAAAAGAATAAAAAAACCGGTTAATCCCAAAACAGCTAAACCAGCCACACCTAATCCCATTACCGTTCCGCCACCAAAAGAAACCTTCAAGGCTTGCGGCAAACTTGTACGGGCAGCCTGAGTAGTTCTCACATTGGTTTTTGTTGCGATTTTCATTCCCATATTCCCAGCTAATGCAGAGAAAAATGCACCGAATATAAATGCTACAACTATTAATATGTTTGTTTTGACTCCTGGTATAAAAGTGATACTTGCCAATACGATACTTGCGATTACAACAAAGACAGCTAGCAGTCGGTATTCTGCCTTCAGGAAAGCTAGGGCTCCCTCATATATATAGTCTGATATCTCCTTCATTTTGCCATCTCCTGAATCCTGCTTTAAGACCCACGATCTTTTGATAACCATAAAAATAAGCCCTAATATTGCCATAAAAATTGGCACATAAATCATCATTGAATTCATAAATCCTCATTTTGGTTGATAAATATAGAAATGTAATAGATAGCAATTTTACAAAAAAAAAGCAACACTCTTGAATGAGCATTGCTTTTTTTATAAATTATTAGGTGAAAAATTAAAAAATACTAAATAATCCTTCTGGTTTATTTGGAATATCGTTAAAACGCTGTGTGCATTCTTCAATAATTGCAAACGCCTCGGTCACATCTCCCCAACCTCCTACATCAACTTTTTTGTTCTCAAGATCTTTATACACTTGGAAGAAATGTTCAATTTCTTTTAATAAGTGAGGATTAACATCCGTTAATTTTTCTAATGAATTCCAAATTGGATCTGAAACTGGCACACAAATTATCTTTTCATCTGGTCCTTTGTCATCTGCCATGTGAAAAACACCAATAGGCTTCACCTCCATTACACAACCAGGAAAAGTTGGCTCGTTTATCAATACCAAAACATCTAGTGGATCACCATCCAATGCTAAAGTTTCAGGAATGAAACCATAATCTGCAGGGTACATCATGGAAGAAAATAACATTCTATCAAAACGCATCCTTTTTATTTCAAAATCATATTCGTATTTATTTCGACTTCCTCTTGGAATTTCAATCAACACGTCAAAAGTTTTTATTTTATCTGCTGCCATTATCTTTATCTTTTCTAAATTATTAACGGCTACAAAAGTAATCAAACAATACTTTTTTGCAATAAAAAATGAGAAATATACCTATAATATTGCAATTTTTTAATATTCTATTATTCGTTTACGTTTTTTCAAATAATAATGCCAAAGCAAAAATGTGGCATAAGATCGATAAGGACTCCAAACAATGGTGTAGGACTCCATGATTTCCTTATCTTGAATCTTGAATAGTTCCTTTATTGTATTGACAACTGCTATATCGCCGAGAGGCAAGAGATCAGGCTCCTGCAAGCAAAACATCAAATAAATATCTATCGTCCAATTACCAATTCCCTTAATTTTGATAAGTTCTTCGCGAACTTGTTGAGCTGATTTTTGAGGCAAGCTATCTAAATCAATTTCCTTATTTAAAATAGCAGAGGATAATGCTTTTATATAGGTTGTTTTTTGTCGGCTTACGCCAAAGAACCTATACTGCTCATCCGAAATAGTAACAAGCAATTCTGGTTTGAAAGTGGGATGTTCAGCCTTTATTTTTAAAAAAGTTGCCTTGGCAGAATCAATAGAAACTTGCTGCTCCAGAATTAACAACACCAATGTTTCGAATCCTTGAGGCCTTTTGGGGATTGTTGGCAACCCATAGGTATCAATAATATACTGAAATATGGGATCTTTTTCAAAAAGATGATCAATTGCTTCTTGCATGATTTGATTTTTTTTAGCCTAAATTACTTCGCTACGGTAAAATGAAAAGCCTTATAAAAAAACTGCTATTTTTGCGGAATTAAAAAAGCGACCAAAGGAATACCTTTTTACTTTTTACAAAAATAGCAGTTTTTGAATAAGCTGGTTATGGATAGCTGAATTAACTCCTAAAAATAGAATCCAATCGATGCTTTTACAGCAAATTTATTAACATTAGGCACATCGAGATAATTGCCCCTCCAAGAGAAATCGACGCGTAATATCTTGAAAATATTTCCCACACCCGCATTGTATTCCCAGTATGCATTCTCAGGTGCAGTATATACTAATCCAGAAGCATTCATGGCTTTATTATCATCAGAAACGGTTCCGTAAGCAGCTTTTACCCCTACAAATTCTCTCCAATTGAGTTTTCTCAGAAAAGGAACTCTGGCAAAAATCCTTCCGTTGAAATCATGATTCCACTGGAAAGTGGCATACGTATCGGTAACAAATTCATAATAATTAAGATTACTGAATGTGTTCTCAATAGTAAAAAATGTCTGGTTTCCTGGAACAATACTCAATAATCCCAAAGGAACCGTACCAAAAGTTTTTCCAAGTTCCAATATCAAATTGGTACGACCAAGCGGACCGATAACGACAGGTTGTTTATAATAAATTTCAAGTTTTTTATAATTAAAATCACTGTTGATGATTCCTTTGTAACCTTGGCTGTAATTAACAAACAGCGTGGTGTACGGACTGTTTGCTATACTTCTTTCGACTCCGTAAGCGATGGTTCTCCTGTTAGGCGTATATTCCGCTTGAATATTAAACTCGGATTGAGTTGTGGTACTTTTTACAACTCCAGCCGGATTCGTTGCCGTTGGAAGCGTGGTATAATAGTCCAAACTAAAAACGGGCGATGCTGATTCCAATGTTTTATAGGAGACTCCTGTTTGAAAAGTCAAATTTTTAACTGGTTCTATGGCAATATAAGCATTGGTCAAACCAATATTGGTTAATTTACCATTGGACCCTGCTGTAAATAAGGCCGAAGATCCATAATTTCTCGCCAATATATCATTGGTTGTTGTCAATTGTGACCCTAATTGTTCAATATCACGCCTGTTTCCTCCAGAAATAATGATTCGGTTTTTCTTGTCAATCATCCATTTTCCTGCAAAACCATATTTAAACTTTTGGTCTTTGAAACCATAGGCTGTAAAAGCTTGTACCCGCCAAGGATCATTGGGACCAAAGTAGGTTCTAGCTCCGAATCTAGCTTTAAAACCCTCTACTTCATTATAACCAAATGTGGAAAAAATAGGCCCAAAATCATAATTTCCATAATTGACGTAACCACTAGCCAACATGGTTACCAAATTGGTGATTTGCTTAAAAGCTTGTACGTTTTTCAAGGTGTCGAGCATTTTATAAACTCCTCGCTCGTCTTTTGTCAATTTTTCAAAACGATTCTCTTCCCAAAATTGATCACTCTTCTTATATATTTCGTTGTCTACAAAATTGACTTCTTCCTTATAGAATTTCTCTGGTTTTTCGATATTGAATTTATGATTCTGGTAATAAGTTGTTCGCTTACCATAAACCCCTCTTGATTTATCTTTTTTATTAAAGGCAAAATCCGACATTAAATAATCCTTGGTCAAAAGAAAAACAGAATCATTTAAAACTTCAAATTCCTGTTCTACATAAATATCCTTTACCCAGTTAATATTGGCACTTTTAGTAACGGCCATATTGATTTTTTTTATGGCAAATGTGGAATCATTAACCCAAAAATCACCTTTGAAAGTCAATTCGTTTTTCCTCCTTGGATAAAAAACAATATTATAGCACCACTTTTTATCAATATAAGCACTGTCTTTTAATACATAATTATAGACATCAATTCCTGTTCTTGACAACGGACTGGTAAAGCTTTTGTCAAACAGATCGATATAATTGTTGTATATATTGTAATCTGAATACAAATCTTTTATGAATGATAAAATTTGTTGGTTCCCATCAAAACCCGAAGTTTTATTGGCCTTTGTGATTTCTTTTACTTTCGGTATTTTATTGTCTCCATACACGTCTACCAATGCCTCATTGATAAAAATTGGCAGATAGGTTTTCCCAGTCACCTTGGAAGTGTCAACGTGGTCAAATATGAATTCCATGCCTTTGAAAATCTTTTGTTTTCTATAGGCACTGTCAATGGAATTGATGTCAAATTCCACTTTTTCATATTTCTCCATTTGATATTGTGCAAACTGATACAATCCGTTTTTTTTCTTTTTCTCCCAAATTTTTCGCAAAATATCAAGCGCCGGATTATTTTTCTTGGAGGTTTTCCCAGCAAAAATCACAACTTCTTTCAGTTCTTGCTGTTCATTTAATTCAATTGTAAAATTATAATTAACCGTTTTGCTTAGCGTAATTTCTTTATCAGCATAACCAATCGAAGTAATTAACAAGGTTGTATAAGTGTTGGGCGATTCCAAATAAAATCTACCATCCTCGTTGGTTACAGCTCCTGTACTTGAATTTTTGAAAACAACATTAGCATACGGAACAGGCTGTTTGAGTTTATCAACAACAATGCCGCTCACTTTTGTTTGACCAAAAACGGAACTTGTTATAATAAAAATTAATACGATAATGGCTAGTATTTTCTTCATGATATATAAAAAAAAGCTTCATCAAATTTACAATTGATGAAGCTTTTTAAATAGTTATATGCAAATTATTTGTATAATACTTTCTTCACTGCTTTTACAACATCAGCAGCGTTTGGCAACCATTCTTTCAACAATACTGGAGAATATGGCGCTGGAGTATCAGCAGTTGTAATACGTTGAATTGGCGCATCAAGAAAATCGAAAGCCTGTTCTTGAACAAGGTAAGCAATCTCTGAAGACACACTTGCAAAAGGCCAAGCTTCTTCAAGAATTACCAATCTGTTTGTTTTTTTAACAGAAGTTAAAATCGCTTCATTGTCCATTGGACGAACAGTTCTCAAGTCAATAATTTCACAAGAGATTCCTTCTTTAGCCAATTCATCGGCAGCGATATAAGCTTCCTTGATAATTTTTCCAAAAGAAACAATTGTTACATCAGTTCCTTCTCTTTTAATATCAGCAACTCCAATTGGAATAGTGTATTCACCATCTGGCACTTCACCTTTATCACCATACATTTGCTCAGATTCCATGAAAATAACCGGGTCATTATCACGAATAGCCGATTTCAATAAACCTTTGGCATCATAAACATTTGATGGAACCACAACTTTTAAACCCGGAGTGTTAGCAAACCAGTTCTCGATAGCCTGAGAGTGTGTAGCTCCCAATTGTCCTGCAGAAGCAGTTGGTCCACGGAAAACGATAGGCACGTTAAACTGTCCACCTGTCATTTGGCGCATTTTGGCAGCGTTGTTTATAATTTGGTCAATTCCAACTAAACAAAAATTGAATGTCATATATTCAACTATCGGACGACAGCCATTCATTGCCGATCCTACTGCAATTCCAGTAAAACCAAGTTCAGCAATTGGTGTATCGATTACTCTTTTTTCACCAAATTCAGCTAGCATTCCTTTGGAAGCTTTGTAGGCTCCATTGTATTCTGCAACCTCTTCACCCATTAAGTATATGGACTCATCGCGACGCATTTCTTCACTCATTGCTTCACAAATGGCCTCTCTAAATTGTATCGTTCTCATATTTATATAGTCTGTGTGTAATTTTAGAAACGCAAAAATAAATATTTTAAATTACTTAAAGGCATAAATTACTTTAAAATAACAAGGTTTTATACTATTGTTTTTTTTTATGAATTATTTGCTTTGTCGGTTAGTTTCATAGCACAGCGATTCACTATATATCTTCATGTTTCCAAAAGCCAATAACATTATTATCACACCTGCCACAACTTTACTTCTTCAAACATTAAATGATTTGTTTTGTTCAAAAAAATATTTTTAAAATATCATTTTGTCTATAATCATTTTTTTTCCTCAAATGATTGTTATCCAAAAGTGTAGCAATCGCTTCAAATCATTGAAATTCACAAAATATTATCCGTTTTCTAAAAAATTCTCAATTACAAACAATCATTTCGTATTATAATTAACGAAATCGTAATAGTGACGTAATATATTATGCATGCATAGTAAATTATTCGATTTATTATTTTAAATTTGTCAGAGAAAAAAAGAATTTTAATATATAAATTATGAAAATATTAGTTTGCATCAGTCACGTACCTGATACTACATCAAAAATCAATTTCACCAACGGAGATACCGAGTTTGATACCAATGGGGTACAATATGTAATTAATCCAAATGACGAATTTGGCCTAACACGTGCTCTTTGGTTTCAAGAGCAGCAGGGAGCTACCGTAACCATCATTAACGTTGGCGGACCAGATACAGAACCTACTTTAAGAAAAGCGCTAGCAATTGGTGCCAATGAGGCCATACGTATTAATGCAAATCCTACTGATGGTTTTTTTGTAGCAAAACAATTAGCCGAAGTTATTAAAAATGGTGGATACGATCTTGTAATTGCAGGGAAAGAATCTTTGGATTACAATGGCGGAATGGTTCCAGGAATGATTGCAGGCATTTTAGGGTATAACTTTTTAAATTCTTGCACAGGTATCACTGTTGACGGGGCAAATGTAACTGCTGTTCGCGAAATAGATGGCGGAAAAGAAACTGTAAGCACTACATTACCAATTATTATAGGAGCTCAAAAAGGATTGGTTGAAGAAAAAGATCTTCGTATTCCAAACATGAGAGGAATTATGACTGCAAGGACTAAGGTATTAACAATCCTTGAACCGGTTGATGCCCCAGCAAATACAAAAGCGGTGAAATTTGAAAAACCAGCACCAAAATCGGCAGTGAAATTGGTTTCTGCAGATAATCTGGATGAACTAATAAATTTATTACACAACGAAGCGAAAGTAATATAGTGTTCAGTTTAAAAATCTAAAACAATTCCGTTTTCAGTCAGGGTTTTCAGCAACAAAACTTTAAACCTTACACTTTAAACTTTTAAACAAAAAATTATGTCAATATTAATATACGCAGAATCTGCAGAAGGAAAATTTAGAAAAGTAGCATTGGAACTAGCTTCTTATGCAAAAAAAGTAGCCGAATCATTAGGAACAACCGTGACTGCAGTAACAATAAATGCAGGTGATGTTTCTGAATTGTCAAAATATGGAGTTGACAAAGTCTTAAAAGTAGCCAATGATAAATTAACTGGCTTTACCGCCAAAGCTTACGCTGATGTTATCAAACAGGCAGCTCAAAAAGAAAGTGCAAAATTAGTTTTATTGTCTTCCACAACAGATAGTACTTATATGGCTTCATTAGTTGCTGTCTCATTAGAAGCTGGATACACTTCAAATGTTGTTGGATTACCAGTTAGCACCTCACCTTTTCAAGTAAAAAGAACTGCTTTTTCGAACAAGGCTTTCAATATTACAGAAATCAGTACTGATATAAAAATATTATCCATAGCCAAAAACTCTTATGGTATTTTTGAAAATATCTCTTCATTAACTGAAGAAGATTTTAACCCAACTATTGGTGATGGTGATTTTGGAGTAAAAGTTGCATCTGTAGAAAAAGTTTCAGGAAAAGTATCAATTGCCGATGCTGATATCGTGGTTTCTGGAGGACGTGGTCTTAAAGGGCCTGAAAATTGGGGAATGATTGAAGAATTAGCTGGAGTTCTTGGTGCTGCAACTGCTTGTTCAAAACCAGTTTCAGACTTAGGATGGAGACCTCATGGTGAACACGTAGGACAAACAGGAAAACCAGTTTCGACTAATCTATATATTGCCATTGGAATCTCTGGTGCGATACAACATATTGCAGGTGTAAATTCCTCTAAGGTAAAAGTGGTAATCAACAGCGATCCCGAAGCTCCATTCTTTAAGGTGGCCGATTATGGAGTTGTTGGAGATGCCTTCGAAATCGTACCACAATTAATCACCAAATTCAAAGCTTTTAAGGAACAACAATCCTAAAATCTAATTTCTCTCAATAAATTAAGCTGCCTAAAAATAAGATAATCGTATCTTTGTTTTAGGTAGCTTTTTTGTTCGATAAATTTTGATTAAAATTGCACTTTATTTAAACCTGAAATAAAACATCATTAATAGAGTACCTTGTACTTTTCACTATACCAACATGAGCTTAGTTAAACTATCTATAAAAGGAATTTCATACAGTCAAACTCAAAATGGCGCTTATGCGTTAATTTTAAATGAGGTTGACGGAGAAAGGAAATTACCTATTGTCATTGGAGCCTTCGAAGCCCAGTCTATTGCAATTGCCTTGGAAAAGGAAATTAAGCCACCCCGTCCTTTGACTCACGATTTATTCAAGAATTTTGCAGAACGTTTTGATATTATCGTTAAACAGGTAATTATCCACAAACTGGTAGATGGTGTTTTTTACTCAAGTATCATTTGTGAAAGAGATAAAATTGAAGAAATAATTGATGCCAGAACTTCAGACGCTATTGCTCTGGCCATCCGATTTAATGCACCTATTTTTACTTATAAAAACATATTGGACAAAGCTGGAATTTATTTAAAAGCGAATCCTCTTGAAAGCGAAGCATCGAATGAGATCGAAGATATTCTTTCAAATCCCGAGACTTTTGGCAATGCCGAGAGCAACGAATCAGGCAGCACTTATTCCAATCATAGCTTACAGGAATTAAACGAATTATTGGCACAAGCTGTTGAGCATGAAGATTACGAAAAAGCGGCTAAAATTCGAGACGAAATTTCAAAAAGATAATATTAAAAGGCATTAGGCAATACGCATTTAGGCAATACGCTTAAAGCATAGAGCATAGAGCATAAAGTCCTAAAAAATGAAGCAATACCTAGACTTAGTAAAACATGTTTTAGAAAACGGAAACCAAAAAGGAGACCGCACTGGAACTGGAACCAAAAGCGTATTTGGATACCAAATGCGATTTGATTTAAGTGAGGGCTTTCCAATGGTAACCACCAAAAAATTACACCTTAAATCCATTATATATGAATTGCTTTGGTTTTTAAAAGGTGATACAAATATCAAATACCTTCAAGAAAACGGTGTGAAAATTTGGGATGCTTGGGCAGACAGCAATGGCGATTTGGGTCCTGTTTATGGTCATCAATGGCGCAATTGGAACAGTGAAGAAATTGATCAAATTTCAGAACTTATTTCTGAATTAAAAACAAATCCAAACAGTCGTAGAATGCTGGTTTCGGCATGGAATCCATCTGTATTGCCCGATACTTCCAAGTCATTTGAGGAAAATGTTGCCAACAACAAAGCTGCTTTGCCTCCTTGTCATGCCTTTTTTCAATTTTACGTAGCTGCACCAGATACTACAAAAGGAGAAACCAAAGGAAAACTTTCCTGCCAATTGTATCAACGCAGCGCAGATATATTTCTTGGTGTACCTTTCAATATTGCATCGTATGCCTTGCTGACAATTATGATTGCACAAGTTTGCGATCTTGAAGTTGGTGAATTCATCCACACCTTCGGAGATGCACATATTTACAACAACCATTTTGAGCAATTGGAATTACAACTTGGTCGCGAACCGAAACCGTTACCAAAAATGATTTTAAATCCCAATATAAAAAACATCTTCGATTTTGATTTCGAAGATTTCACATTAGAAGGATACGAACCTCATGCCCTTATTAAGGGAAATGTAGCCGTATAAAACACGAAAATCCGCTCATTGAGCGGATTTTACATATATTTTATACTAGCAACACACTGTTCTCTGCACCTGCATAGTCATTCCACTTGAATGAATCTGCTTCGGGTTCATTTTGATATGTGCCATCAACTACATATTTAAACTCGTATGCTGAATCTTTGCTCACTTCAAAAGTTCCTTTAAAAGTCCCATTTTTCAATTTGCTCAAAGCACCATCTTCAATCTTCCAATCGTTAAAGTCACCAATTACAGACACTTGATTAGCTTCTTTTGCTTCCAAAGAAAAAGTAACTTTCACAACAGGCTTTGTTTTTATAAATTGTTTTTTTACTGACATAACTATTTAGTTTTTAAGATTATAGCAAAGTAAGTAAAATAATTCCACACATTAACAAACAGCCTCATTTTTAGCATAATAGCAAAAAAAGCATTCCTTTTTTATCATTAAAAAAATTTTGATTCTTTTTAAATATCAATTTCAATTTAAGAAAACGATTTCACTCTAAAGATTCAACAATCAAAATAGTTACATTTAAAAATAAATTTTATCTTTATAAGCAAAATTCTACTACAATATGGAAAAAGAATTGCACGAACAATACGAATATGCCAGAAACCGCATAAGACAAAAGAAGAGACTATACTATCATTTTGTTTTCTTTACATTGGGCAGTATATTTTTATTTACAGCCGTTTATTTTTTTGAAACAGGAGTAGAATTACATTGGTGTATTTGGTTTATAACCCTATGGCTATTTGTTTTTATATTACACTTTATAAAGGTTTTTATTACTGACCGGTTCATGAATAAAAACTGGGAAAGGGACCAAATAAATAGACTTGTAGCTCTACAACAAAAAAAAACAGCGCAATTACAATCAAAAATTGACGACAATAATTCTAAATAAATCTTGACTATGATTATTATGATTGCTGCAGTTGCAGAAAACAATGCCTTGGGAAAAAACAATGAACTAGTTTGGCATCTACCAAATGATTTCAAAAGATTCAAATCCTTAACTACTGGCCATCATATAATAATGGGAAGAAAAACATTTGAGAGTTTCCCAAAACCGCTTCCTAACAGAACACATGTTATAATAACCAGACAAAAAGATTATAATCCAAAGGATTGTATCGTAGTAGACAGTATTGAAAAAGCTATTGCTGTTTGTCCCGAAAATGAAACTTCGTTTATAATTGGTGGAGGAGAAATTTACAATATAGGTCTTCCATTTACCGATCAACTTGAAATCACAAGAGTGCACCATAGTTTTGAAGCCGATGCCTTTTTTCCCGAAATCAATACCAAAGAGTGGAAAGAAGTTCAGACAGAGACGAACCCCATAGATGAAAAGCATAAATTTGCATACACTTATCAAACTTTTGTTAAAGTATAATTTATTTTAAGCATAAAAAAAGCATCCTAAACCAGGATGCTTTTTTTAAAATGATTAGCGGAAATGACCTATTCTTGTACTATAATTTGATAACATAATATACAAATCACAAATATCAATATCACCCCCGATATGAAGATAATATAATTTGATAATTTTTGAGAGTACAACTCAAAAAAGCCTTTAGTACCAAATACCACAAAGGTACTAAAGGCAAAGAAAATTAAAATTTCCAAAAACAAATTTAATCCTAAGAACGTATTTTGCGCTTTTAAAACAATACAGCCACGAGTGACGGTACCTTCAAAAAACAATACAAGAACAAATGAGATAAATAGCGCAAGAAGCATCCACTTGCTTTGGGCCATTAGCTCCCGTCTAATCATTTTAAAAATATTTAAATTTTAAAGTACAAACATCAGTAATAAAAACAGTATCCACAATACCCACTTTTAGTGATATTTCAATTATTTTCACTTTTTTTTCAAATCATTGATTCTAAAACTATTTTTGGGAACACAAAATAGGATAAAACTTTATTCAATATAAAAACCCATTTATAGTTTATACAGTTTGTTTATATTTGTACAAATTATAAAAATGCCTAAAGAAATCACCCCTTATAAAGATTCTTCACTCAGCAAGAAAGAGCAAGTGGCCCAAATGTTTGATACCATTTCGGGAAACTATGACAATCTTAACCGTGTCATTTCGTTTGGCATCGATGTTAAGTGGCGAAAAAAAGTTTTGAAATTGGTTGCAGAGACTAATCCTGAAACTATATTGGATATTGCGACAGGAACCGGAGATCTTGCTATTTTAATGGCACAGACCAAAGCCAAGAAAATAATCGGACTTGATATCTCGGCCGGAATGCTGGATATAGGCACGAAAAAAATTCAAGAAAAAAATCTCTCTCAAACTATTGAAATGGTATTGGCTGATTCTGAAAACATGCCATTTGAAGACGACTATTTTGATGCCATAACCGTGGCTTTCGGTGTTAGAAACTTTGAACATCTTGAAAAAGGACTTTCCGAAATCCTGAGAGTACTAAAACCTGGTGGAATATTTGTTATCTTGGAAACTTCAGTACCAGACAAAACACCTTACAAACAAGGTTATAATTTTTACAGCAAAAACATTCTACCATTAATTGGAAAATTATTTTCTAAAGACAACGTAGCCTATGGATATTTATCCGAATCCGCAGCCGCTTTCCCTTACGGTGAAGCATTAAACAATATTTTAAGAAAAACTGGGTTTATATCAGTAAAAGCTTTGCCTCAAACATTTGGAGTAGCAACTATATATTCAGCTTCAAAAAAATAATACTGAAATCTTCAGCATAAAACATGAAAAAAATAATTGTATTAATTCTATTAAGTATTGCCATAAAAGGAAACTCTCAAAATTCCAAAAGTATTTTCAGTAAAGATCCTATAATTAATTTAGAAAATTGGCAGAAGAAAAAACTCTATTTTGGTTTTTTCCTAGGATTTAACTCTTATGATTTCAAAATTGACTATAAAACTGTAGGTCCAGATATCCAAATCGATAAATCTGGAGGTTTCAATGTTGGGTTGGTGACTAATTTTAGATTACAGGAATATTTAGATTTACGTTTTGAGCCTGGACTTTATTATTCTGACAGAACGTTACATTACCCATCAAATCCAGCTTTTAACTCTTCGAGTGATGCCACAAGAGAAATAAATAGCACTTATATCAATTTTCCTTTATTATTAAAATTTTCAGCACTGAGAACTGGAAATATTCGCCCTTACTTATTAGGAGGTGTATCTGCCAATTTGAATTTATCCAGTAATGCAAAATCATTGGATGACAATCTGGAAGAACGTTTTAGAGTAAAAACGTGGACTAATAATTATGAAATAGGTTTTGGTATAGATATTTTTTCAGAATATTTCATATTCTCTCCTTCCATTAGAGGGCAATTTGGAATTTCTGATGAATTAATTCGCGACAAAGACCCTAACAGTCCTTGGACAGGAAATATAGAATCAATGAAATCAAGAGCATTTTTAATTAATTTTACTTTTCATTAGCAAAATTTCAACTCTGTCTCCTAAATTCACTCAAAATAATAGCTGTGGCTGTGGCTACATTCAAACTCTCAGTAATTTGAAGCTCACCAAAACGAGGAATGGTAATTCTTTTTGTAACCAATTTTTCAATGCTTTCAGAAATCCCATTAGCTTCATTTCCCATAACAATAATTCCTTCTTGTGGTAGTGTTGCCTTGTAGATATTATCACTATCCATAAATGTTCCAAAAACTGGCAATTTTGTTTCTCCCAGAAAAGCTTTTAAATCAACATAACTAACATTAACTCTAGAAATAGAACCCATCGTCGCTTGAACAACTTTCGGATTATAAATATCAACTGTTTCCTTTGAACAAATCAATTGCTGGATTCCGAACCAATCACATAATCGAAGAATTGTCCCCATATTACCCGGATCCCGTATAGAATCGAGAGCAAGAATCAATCCAGACTCTATAATTTTACTTTCCAAAGGAATTTTAAAAACCGCCAAGCAGCTATTTGGAGTAGCCAGAGCACTTATTTTATTTAATTCATTTTCAGTAATAATTGTTTTTTTATGTGAAATAATCTCCTTAAAATCTTCGTTGGTTGTATAAAGATGTTCTAACTCAAAATTTGATTTCACTAATTCTTGAATTACTTTTACACCCTCAGCAAAAAACAATTGATTAGCAAAACGGTATTTTTTTTGTTGTAAACTAGATATCAGTTTTATTTGGTTTTTACTAAGCATAAAAAATGTATTTTTGAATTAAATATTCTACAACACGAATTCCCACATGAATAAATGTTTTTTTCCCTTTAATATAAAAAAGAATATTGCCAAAAACTTTCGGCAATCTATACTTTTTAAAAAGAAAAAGAATGTTGCAAAAATATCATTATTTATCCTAATTAGTATTCTTTTCTACGCTTGTAATTCAGAAAAAAGAGTTCCTGCGAGAAAACAACTGCTTGTTAAAAATGAAATCTTTGAGAATGACAAACCACTCAAAGATCAAATGGTATACGAACAATTGTATCAACAACCCAACAGCAGCATATTAGGATACCGAATGCTGTTAAACATCTACAATTTAGCCAATCCAAATCCCGATTCAACTTTCAATCTGAAATATTTGAACAACAAAAAAAAGTACGACAGGGAAGTCAAATGGCTTTCGGCAAAACAAGTCGAAGGGCTTCGAAAATCATTTTGGTATTATGGCATCCATCAGTTTCTCAAAGAAACGGGCGAAGCGCCTGTAATCGCAGATACATTAAAAGCAACCAAATCATTGACCAGACTTAGAAGCTATTATTTCAACAACGGTTATTTTAATATTAAGGCATCATACAAATTAGATTCTTTGGCTGCCAAAAAAGCCCAAATAAAATACTTTTTGACCACAGGAAATCCATATTTTATAGACACTGTGAAAACCAAAATAAAAACTCCAGTTTTAGATTCTCTATACAAGGAAACAAAATCGGCATTGATACCTGGCAAGCAATACAAAACAGAAGATTTTGAAAATGAAAAAAATCACGTCAGTGCTTATTTCAGAAACCATGGAGCCTTTCGTTTTCAACCTAATTATATCAACTTTGACATTGATACAATCAACAAAAAAGACAAAGCGTCAGTAACCTTGAATATTGAAAATTATTCATTTTTGGAAAATGACTCCATCAAAACGGAACCCTTTAAATTATATAAAATTAGTGATATTAAAATTTACACCGATTACTCTACAGCAAATCACAATAAGGCCGTAAAAGACAGTGTGTCCTATAACAACATGACCTTATATGGCTTTCAAAAAATAAAATATACCCCGCACGCCATAACCGATGCAATATTTATAACCAAGGGAGACATGTTTAGCGATAACAAAACCGTATTGTCTACTAGATATTTAAACAATCTGAAGACATTTAATTACCCAACCATACAATATGAAGTTGATCAAAAAGACACAACCGATCAATCTTTGGTAGCCAAAATTTATTTAACCCCTCGAAAAAAATATAGTTTTGGCTACACTTTGGATTTCACACATTCGAATATAGAAGATTTTGGAATTACGGGAAGTATTACCGAGACGGTTCGAAATGTATTTAATGGTGCTGAAACCCTAGAACTTTCTGCCAGAGGAAATATTGGAGCTTCGAATGATATTGCAAATGCAGGTGACAGTTTTTTTAATGTTTCAGAATATGGTATAGACGCAAAATTAAACTTTCCCCGTGTTTTATTTCCTTTTAAAACAGAAAAAATAATTCCTAAAAGCATGATACCTTCTACCGTAGTTAGCCTTGGTCTCTCCAAACAAATCAATATTGGATTGGACAAGGAAAACTTTACAGGATCGTTTTCATATAACTGGACTCCAAGGAAAAATACAACTACACGATTGGATCTTTTAAACTTTCAATTTGTTCGCAATCTAAATCCTGAAAATTATTTCAATGTCTATACAAGCTCTTATGATGCCTTAAATGATATTGCCAAAACTTATAACACAGACCCAAGTTATGTTGACTCGTCAACTGGTGATTTGATTATAGAAAGTGGAACAACAGGATTTACAAATGATGTTTTGACAGGCAAAACGCCATTGACCCCAAATGACTCAGAATTCCAAGATGTCAGCAGTATAGAGCAACAAAGAATCAGGCTTACTGATAATGATTTTATCTTGGCTACTAATTTTAATTTTACCAAAACAAGCCGAAGAGATTTACAAGACAATGATTTTTATACTTTCCGGACAAAAATAGAATCGGCGGGTACTATATTATCTGCAGTATCAGCCATTGGAAACATCCCAAAAAATCAGAATGGAAATTATGAGATTTTTAATTTAGAATATTCAGAGTACATAAAAACAGAATTTGATTTCATTAAACACTGGAGTGTTAGCAAAACAGGCATATTTGCCATGAGAACTTTCTTTGGCATAGCGATACCTTACGGAAATTCCAATTCAGTTCCATTTTCAAAAAGTTACTTTGCGGGAGGTTCTAATGACAACAGGGCTTGGCAACCCTACAATCTGGGGCCGGGAAGCAGTTCCTTTTCAAATGATTTTAATGAGGCCAACATGAAAATTGCCATTAGTGGCGAATACCGCTTTCCTATTTTTGGCAAATGGGGCGGGGCACTTTTTGCAGATGCAGGGAATATCTGGAATGTCCTTGATGCCGTAACTTACGAAGCAGCAAAATTCGACAGTATTAAAGATTTGGAAGAAATCGCATTAGGAACAGGATTTGGAATTCGGTATGATGTAAGTTTCTTTGTCGTGAGACTCGATTTAGGATTCAAAACCTATAATCCAGCCAAGGAAACTGGGGAAAGATGGTTTACCCAATATAATTTTGCAAACTCTGTATTCAATTTTGGTATCAATTACCCATTTTAAGTGCTAATTAATTCTTATTTTTGCAGACAATAAACCAAAAAACAAAAACAATTAAAAGAAAATTACAATGGCACACAATATTAAACCCGGAGTAGCTACAGGTGATCAAGTACAAGAAATCTTTAATTATGCAAAAGAAAAAGGCTTTGCACTTCCTGCTGTAAATGTAATAGGCTCTGACACAATTAATGGAGTATTAGAGACCGCTGCTAAATTAAATGCACCAGTTATCATCCAATTTTCAAACGGAGGAGCACAATTTAATGCTGGAAAAGGACTTTCTAACGCTGGAGAAAAAGCTGCTATTGCCGGTGGTATTGCCGGAGCAAAACACATACATACTTTGGCAGAAGCTTATGGCGCGACCGTAATCTTGCATACTGACCACTGTGCTAAAAAATTATTACCTTGGATTGATGGATTATTGGATGCTTCAGAAGCACATTTTGCTGCTACTGGAAAACCTTTATTCTCTTCTCACATGATAGATTTATCCGAAGAGCCTATCGAAGAAAATATCGAAATCTGTAAAGGTTATTTAGCAAGAATGAGCAAAATGGGAATGACTCTTGAAATCGAACTTGGAATCACTGGTGGTGAAGAAGACGGTGTTGACAACTCTGATGTAGATAGTTCAAAATTATACACTCAGCCAGAAGAAGTAGCTTACGCATACGAAGAACTTTCTAAAGTGAGTCCAAGATTTACAATCGCTGCAGCTTTTGGAAACGTTCACGGTGTTTACAAGCCAGGAAACGTAAAATTGACTCCAAAAATCCTTAAAAATTCTCAAGATTACGTTCAAAATAAATTCAATACAGGACACAATCCAGTTGATTTTGTTTTCCACGGAGGATCTGGTTCTACATTAGAAGAAATCAGAGAAGGAATTAGCTACGGTGTAATCAAAATGAATATCGATACTGATTTGCAATTTGCATTTACTGAAGGAATTCGTGATTTTATGGTTAACAACATTGAATACCTTAAAACTCAAATTGGAAACCCAACTGGTGCAGACTCTCCAAACAAAAAACACTACGACCCAAGAAAATGGTTGCGTGAAGGTGAAGTAACTTTCATCAAGAGATTGGAGCAAGCTTTTGCTGATTTAAACAATGTGAATACTTTGTAAAAAGTCATCAGTTTTCAGTTTTTTAGCACTCCGTTTTCAAAAACAGGTTGCTAAAAACTGAAAACCTGATTACTGAATACTATATAAAAGTGATCAGTTCCCAAAAAGGGAACTGATCACTAAAATACTGAACACTGAATACTATAAAAAATGGCTTGGTTTAAAAGAAAAGAAAAAGGAATCACTACGGCTACCGAAGACAAAATGGACATCCCAAAAGGGCTTTGGTACAAATCGCCTACAGGAAAAATTATTGACGCTGACGAATTAGCTCGTAATTTATTTGTAAGTCCCGAAGATGGTTTCCATGTTAGAATTGGAAGTGAAGCTTATTTTGATATTTTATTTGACAATAATGAGTTTGTTGAGTTAGATAAAAACATGACTTCAAAGGATCCTTTGCATTTTGTTGATACAAAAAAATATGCGGATCGATTGAAAGAAGTAATGGAAAAAACAAAACTTAAAGACGCTGTACGTACAGGAGTTGGAAAATCCAAAGGAAAAGAAGTAGTAATCTGTTGCATGGATTTTGCCTTCATTGGAGGGTCAATGGGAGCCGTTGTTGGAGAAAAAATAGCAAGAGGAATTGATTTTGCCATCAAAAACAGATTGCCTTTTGTAATGATTTCCAAATCTGGTGGTGCCAGAATGATGGAAGCCGCTTATTCTTTAATGCAATTGGCAAAAACATCGGTAAAACTGGCGCAACTTTCAGAGGCAAAACTTCCTTATATTTCTCTTTGTACCGACCCAACAACAGGAGGAACTACAGCTTCTTATGCAATGTTAGGAGATATCAATATTTCTGAGCCTGGCGCATTAATTGGATTCGCTGGACCACGTGTAGTAAGAGACACGACCGGTAAGGATTTGCCAGAAGGGTTTCAAACTGCCGAGTTCTTGCTTGAACATGGTTTCTTGGATTTTATAACACCAAGGAAAGAATTGAAAGACAAGATTAATTTATATCTTGATTTGATTCAAAATAATCCTATTAGATAATTTACAAATTTCTAAAACACAAAATCCCAAGAAAATTTTTTTGGGATTTTTTTTATATTTTTATTTTAAATCTTAAATATATGGAAAGAGCTTTTATTTATTTTATTATTTGTTTACTTTTTTTGAATTGTTCAAAAAGAGAAGAAAAGAATATAGTTAAGAATAAACCATATATAATTTCAAAAGAAAACAGAGAAACTTTGGAAGACTTGAAAAAGAGAAAAATTCCACCTCCATCAACAAAAGGTTTTTTCTATGGAGAAAGCCAACTTATTATTGATCAAAAAGGAGACTTTTATTATTATCAAAAAAAATATAGTCCAATCCTTTGCAGTTATGAATCTGACAAGGATACACTCCCAGATTTTTTGGATTTACACCCCAAAGATATTATTAAAATTCCGCAAAAAACTTTAACTGAATTTATTTCAGAAAACATTTTAACTAAAGAAAAATTAAGACAAATTTTAATAATTGCTTCACAAAGTGACACTATAAAAAATGATTATTTTTTAAGCTTTTTAAAAAGTGGTCTTGTCCGAACTTATTTCATTAGAAAAACAACCCAAGAAGAAGATACTGTTTTAAAATACAAGAAAAACAACGAATACTATTATTCAGATGAAATCAAATGGGACAAAACAAAAATAAAATTACCCGTAAAATAAAATTTCAAAACTTTAGGACTCAATAAATCCTTTAAAAATCTATTTTGGTCTGTTCTTGTTTAATTCCCTATCAGCAATTTTAAAAGCTAATTTCTCTCTCCATCTTGCATAACTGCCTTTAAAAACAACTTTTATAGCACTATCAACAGCACCATGCATAAACAAACTCCAAACACTGGCTACTTTTCTGGAAATTGATCGATCCCATGCGCGAAGTGTCAACGAAAAGGAACCATCAATATAGCGCATCCAATGCCACATTCCGGTCGGCATGAATAAGGTATCGCCATGCTCCAAGAAAACTTCATAACCTTCAACTCCTTTTAGTGCAGGGAACTTTTCAAAATCTGGATTGGCAACGTCGTAATCTTCTAATGCATAAGTAGTATTGGGAACACAATAAAGCCGTTTTTTCCACTTATTATCAAATAGTATAATGTGTTTTCGTCCTCCAAAATGAGTATGAAAAAGGTGTGGCAAATCAATATCGTAATGCAAAAATGTAATTGCTCTCGAACCGCCAAAAAACATGGCAGGCATACTTTCTATAAAACCTCCCATTAAATCCTTGGGGATTTTCACATCATTAACTAATTCCGGTCTGTGTTTAAATAGATTAAAGAAAAAAATACGTAAGTCCGTAGGTTCTCTTTTTATTAAATCCAAATATTCACCAAACTTCATACTAGCAATAGATGCATTAATTACCTTGGTTGGATCAGCCTTTGAATTATCTACCAGCTTTACTTCTATATCGCCGGCAATTTCTTTGAAATAATCGGTTGACCACTTTTCACGAGCAGGCCAATCGTTTGTTAATCCTTTTATAATTAAAGGTTTTCTTTTATCTAAATAGTTTTTTTTAAAATCCTCTCTAGTAATAGAGTCAACCGTATCTACATTTTTTAAAATAAAGCTCATCTATAAAAAAATTTAATTAATTGGATTCTACATCCAAAACTAACTAAATATTCATCGCTCTCCAAATTTACACTTAAATAACAATAATATAATGCAGGGAAAATAATTTACATTCCTGTCCTGATAGCTTCGACTGGATCGAGCTTGGAAGCCGAAATTGCTGGAATAATTCCAGACAGAACACCTACAATAATTGATAACCCTGAACCAATTACAATATTCAACAAACTTAATACAAATTCAAAGTCTAATACATTTGTTAGGATTACAGATATAATCCAAACCATAAAAAGACCTATTGATCCGCCTATTACGCAAAGAATGATCGCTTCAAACAAAAACTGAAATAATATGAATCGGTTCTTGGCCCCTAATGATTTCTGGATTCCAATTAAATTTGTCCTTTCTTTTACAGAAACAAACATAATATTGGCAACACCAAAACCGCCTACCAAAAAAGAAAAGATACTTATAAAGATTCCTCCAATACGTAATGAATCCAAAATCTGATCTATAATATCTAAAAAGCCAGCAAACACATTAATAAAAAAATCATCAATTTCTCCAGCTTTCAAACCTCTAAAGTTTCTCAGCTTTTGTGAAATTTCACCTTTATATTCTTCCATATCCACTCCTTTTTCGGGTTTGAATATAATTACGTTTGTTAGATTAGGATTGTTATCTCCATATAATCTCCGAACAAAATTCACCGGAATATAAGCAGCTGAGTCATCGCTGCTCCCAAAAGTGGCACCTTGCTTCTTTAAAACTCCAATAACTGTAAATCGCTGTCCATACAATCGGAGGTTTTTGCCAATAGGATCAGAATATTCAAAAAGAGATTTGGCTACCTCTGCTCCTAATACAATTACTGCCGCTCCAGAATTAGCTTCAGCCTCATTATAGAATCTTCCTTCTTCAAATTCCAAACCTTCTATATCAATAAATTCATGTGAAACGGGCAATATTTGCACGGAACTCACAATATTTGCGCCATATTTTATAGATTCACTTCTAGTAAATATGCGGTATGCTATTTCATCTGTATGAGTCATCGCATCTTTCAGATAAATGTATTCGGAATATTTTACGTTGGGAAATTGTTCTCTTTTCCATTGCGGTATATCCGAGGGGCCAAAAGGGAACTTTAATACATAAATGGTATTTTTATCCATACTGCTCAAATCTTTGGAAATTTTTTTATCCAATGAATCTACGGCTGCAAGAACTGCTATTATTGAAAATATCCCAATAGTTACACCCAATAAGGAAAGAAACGTTCTTAGTTTGTTGCTACGCAAGGCATTCATGGCAAAACCAAAACTCTCTTTTAATAATCGTAGGTAAACTAGCATATTTTTAAAATTTGTATTTACTGTAAAATTCTAACTTTTTTTATTTCTTCCGAAAAGTATTTAAAATTTGGTTGCCAAGAACAGCCATTTATATTTTTAATGACAAGAAAATTTATTTGTATGGTTTAAGAAACCTAAAAAACACTTTTAACAATAGGTATGATATTTTAAGAGATTGTTACATCTTTTTTATTGAATTATATAATCAAAAAAAACTACTTTTGCACTTTAAAATCAATAACTACTCAATGAGCACAACAAAAACAATACAATCAGCATTAATTTCAGTCTTTTCAAAAGATGGTCTTGAGCCAATTGTTAGAAAATTACACGAACAAAATGTGACTTTTTATTCTACTGGAGGAACAGAAGAATTCATTAAAAATTTAGGCATCCCTGTAATTCCTGTTGAAGATGTTACTTCATATCCATCAATTCTTGGAGGAAGAGTGAAAACATTACATCCAAAAGTTTTTGGAGGAATCCTAAATCGTCAAGATAACGAAAGTGATGTTCAACAAATGAAGGAATATGAAATTCCTCAAATTGATTTGGTAATTGTTGATTTATACCCATTTGAAAAAACAGTTGCTTCTGGAGCAAGTGAAGAAGATATTATCGAAAAAATAGATATTGGCGGAATTTCATTGATTCGCGCTGCTGCAAAAAACTTTAAAGACACGGTAATTGTTCCTTCAATGGATCAATACGGTTTGTTTTTGGATATGATTTCCTCTCAAAATGGCGCTACTACATTGGCTGACAGGAAATTATTAGCTACAAAAGCTTTTCATGTTTCTTCTCATTATGATGGTGCAATCTTTAATTATTTTAATACCGATGAGACTATCTATAAGGCAAGTATAGAAAATGGTCAAGTATTGAGATATGGAGAAAATCCACACCAGAAAGGATTTTTCTTTGGTGATTTCGAAGCAATGTTCACTAAAGTTCACGGAAAAGAATTATCATACAACAACTTACTTGATGTAGATGCTGCGGTGAATTTAATTCATGAATTCAAAAATGACGGACCAACATTCGCCATTTTGAAACACAACAATGCCTGTGGATTAGCTACCAGAAGTACAATTAGCGAAGCTTATAATGTCGCTTTGGCATGTGACCCTACATCTGCTTTTGGCGGAGTATTGATTGCTAATGCAAATATTGATGTTGAAACAGCAAATGAAATCAACAAGTTATTCTGTGAAGTAGTTATCGCTCCATCGTATGATGCCGAAGCAATTGCTATTTTACAAGAAAAGAAAAATAGAATTATTTTAATTCAAAATGAAGTCGAGTTACCTCAAAAACAGGTAAGAACATGCTTGAACGGATTGTTAATTCAAGAAAGAAACAATATCACTGATACTAAAGCCGACTTAAAAACCGTTACTACAACAGCACCTACAGCGCAAGAAATTGACGATTTGATTTTTGCTTCTAAAGTGTGTAAGAATACTAAATCAAACACCATTGTTTTTGCTAAAAACGGAACTTTGATTTCATCTGGAACAGGACAAACTTCAAGAGTAGATGCATTAATGCAAGCTATCGAGAAGGCTAATGCTTTTGGATTTAGTCTAGAAGGAGCTTCTATGGCAAGTGATGCTTTTTTTCCTTTTCCAGACTGTGTAGAATTAGCAAAAAAAGCTGGAATAACAGCTGTAATTCAGCCAGGTGGATCAATCAAGGACGAATTGAGTATCAATTATTGCAACGAAAACAATCTTGCGATGGTATTTACAGGAACACGTCATTTTAAACATTAATTTGTTTAACTTTGTGCGTAATTTTTTTATAACTTTTTAACCCTTACAAGGCATATGGGATTTTTTGATTTCATGACCGAGGATATTGCGATAGACCTTGGTACAGCAAACACTTTAATCATTCACAATGACAAAGTCGTAATTGACAGTCCGTCTATAGTTGCGCGTGATAGGATATCAGGCAAAATTATTGCAGTTGGTAAAGAAGCCAATATGATGCAAGGTAAGACGCATGAAAACATTAAAACAATCAGACCTTTAAAAGATGGTGTAATTGCCGATTTTGATGCCTCTGAAAAAATGATCAGTATGTTTATTAAAAGCATACCGGCATTGAAAAAAAAGATGTTTACTCCAGCCTTGAGAATGGTGATTTGTATTCCTTCTGGTATTACCGAAGTGGAGATGCGAGCTGTTAAGGAATCTTGTGAAAGAGTAAATGGTAAAGAAGTATATTTAATTCATGAGCCTATGGCAGCAGCAATTGGTATTGGTATCGATATCATGCAGCCAAAAGGAAACATGATTGTTGACATAGGAGGTGGAACTACTGAAATCGCCGTAATTGCATTAGGAGGAATTGTTTGCGACAAATCTGTAAAAATTGCAGGGGATGTTTTTACCAATGATATTGTTTACTATATGCGTACACAACACAACTTGTTTGTAGGTGAAAGTACTGCCGAAAAAATAAAAATTCAAATTGGTGCCGCTATCGAAAACCTAGAAACACCTCCAGAGGATATGTCTGTTCAAGGGCGAGATTTATTAACTGGAAAACCAAAGCAGGTTGAAGTATCATACAGGGAAATTGCAAAAGCATTAGACAAATCAATTCAACGAATTGAAGATGCTGTAATGGAAACATTATCTCAAACTCCACCAGAATTAGCAGCGGATATCTACAACACGGGAATCTACCTTGCAGGTGGGGGATCTATGCTGAGAGGACTAGACAAAAGAATCTCTCAAAAAACAGACTTGCCGGTTTATATTGCCGAGGATCCATTAAGAGCGGTAGTTAGAGGAACAGGAATGGCCCTTAAAAATATTTCAAAGTTTAAAAATATCCTCATAAAATAATAATAAAAACAAATTCCAGGTTCCAACTTGAAGTTGTAAACAATTTGTAGTTTAATTTTTAAAAAATTCAATTTTAAACAATGCAGCAAATATTTTCATTTATTATAAAAAACAGTAATCGATTACTGTTTTTGCTGCTTTTGGGCATTTCATTGTCCCTTACCATTCAATCCCATTCCTTTCATAGGAGCAAAATTATTAGTTCGGCTAATTTCTTGAGTGGAGGTGTTTATGAAAGAATAAATTCCATAGAAGAATATCTTCATTTGAAAGAGCAAAATGATGAACTTGCTCGCGAGAATGCCAATTTGAAAAGTTTGTTGTTTAAAACTCAGGATTCAACCAAGATTCCTAATTTGGACAGTCTAAAAGGAGTTCTTCCAAAAGACATAGTCGTATCGAAAGTGATTCACAACTCTTTTAATGTGAAAGAGAATTTTTTAACTTTGAATTCGGGTACAAATTCAGGTGTTCAGCCAGATATGGGAGTTATCAACAGCCTTGGAATTGTTGGTATCATTGATAATGTGTCGGCAAATTATTCGACCGTAATCAGTATTTTGAATATGGAATCTAAAATCAATGCAAAAATCAAGAATTCAAACCATTTTGGCACCTTGACATGGGATGGAAAAAACGCTGGTTTTGTACAATTGATTGACGTACCAAGATTGGCTTCAATAAAAAAAGGAGACACTATAGTTACGGGTGGACAATCTGTAATATTTCCTGAAAATATTGGAATCGGTACAATCAATCAAATATTCATCCCAGATGAAAAGAACCACTATTATACGATTAGCGTAAGATTATTTAATGACATGACTAATTTGGGCCATGTATATATTATAAAAACTGAAAATAGTGAAGAAATTAGAAATTTAGAAAATCAAAGAAAAGATGAATAGCACATTAATAGTGAACATTTTTCGATTTGTGCTCTTGTTGGCTTTACAAATTCTAGTTTTTAATAATATGAATTTTGGAGGTTATGTAAGTGCATTTCCTTATATACTTTTCATTATTCTTTATCCAGTAAACGGAAATAAAGCCAATCTTCTTATTGCTAGCTTTTTTTTAGGATTAATAATGGATTTATTTTGTAATTCAGGAGGCGTACATGCAACGGCATGTGTTCTTTTGGCTTATTTAAGACCCGCTTTTTTTAAATTTTCATTTGGACTTAGTTATGAATATCAAACCGTAAAACTAAATGATGTATTAACGCCCGAGCGATTTACTTTTATTCTATTATCGGTTATAACACATCATATTGTATTATTTTTATTGGAAACTTTTCAAATAACTTTCCTTTTGGATGTATTACTTCGAACAGTTTTAAGTGCCCTATTTACTATATTAACCTGCATTATTATTATTTACCTAATAAAGCCTAATAAACGATGAGAAAAGTCTTGTTGCCAGCTTTAATTATTATTGGTGCATCTTTGTTAATCATACGTGTCTTTTATTTGCAGATTATTGATGATTCGTTTAAACTGAAATCAGAAAATAATGCCATAAAAATCAAATATGATTATCCGGAGAGAGGTTATATTTATGATAGAAACGGTGTTTTATTAGTTGCCAATCAGCCTTCGTATGATATCATGGTTATCCCAAGAGAATTAAATAAGACGGATACTCTTGAGTTTTGCAAGCTATTGAATATTACCAAGGAGGATTTTATCCAAAAAATTGAAAAGGCCAAAGTTTACAGCCCAAGATTACCTTCTGTATTTTTAGCTCAGTTGAATAAAACCGAGTTCGCGGCTTTTCAGGAAAAAATCAGAAAATTTGAGGGTTTTTATTTTCAAAAGCGTTCTTTGCGTGATTATGAGGTAAATTATGGAGCCAATATTTTTGGATCTATTAATCAGGTTAATGATAAGCAAATTGAAAAAAACCATTATTACAAGAGCGGAGATTTGATTGGTGTACAGGGTGTCGAGGAAAGCTACGAAGAAATTCTCCGTGGAATTAAAGGGGTTAAATATTTTCAAAAAGATAAATTTAACCGTGAAATTGGTTCCTACAAAGATGGAAAATTTGATACAATTCCCGTACAAGGTGAAGATATAAACTTAACCATTGATGCTGAAATTCAAAAATACGGTGAACAATTAATGGTAAATAAACGAGGTGGAATAGTAGCCATTGAACCCAAAACGGGCGAAATCTTGGCTCTTGTTACTGCTCCTTCTTATGATCCCGGAATATTAGTGGGAAGGCAACGCTCCAAGAATTACACCAAATTGTATCATGATTCCATAGCAAAACCACTTTATGACAGAGGTTTATTGGCTGAATATCCTCCAGGGTCACCTTTTAAAATTATGACTGGTCTTGTCGGGTTACAGGAACAAGTTGTCGGTGAGGAAACGACATTTGTATGTAGTCATGGTTTTTATTATGCACCTGGTCGATTTCAAAGATGTCATTGCGGTGGTGGAGTGCTAAATCTACATGTTGGGATTTATAAGTCGTGTAATGCCTATTTCTCCAATGTGTATCTAAGAACTATTGGAAAATATAAAAATACGCCCCATGCTGTCGATGTTTGGAGTAATCATGTTAAAAGTTTTGGACTCGGACAGTTTATGGGCTATGATTTACCAACGGGCAGAAGAGGAAAAATCCCGACTTCCAAAACTTATAAAAGAATGTATCCTGGATGGGGTTATAGTGGGAAAACGATTATTTCCAATGCAATTGGTCAGGGGGAAGTTTTAGCAACCCCTATTCAATTGGCCAACATGATGGCTACAGTATCTAATCAAGGCTATTACTATACTCCTCATATCATTAAAAAAATAAAAGGAGAAAAAATAGATTCCAAGTTTACGACAAAACACGTTACGACCATTGATCAAAAATATTTTCCTCCAATGATAAGTGGACTTTTTGATGTTTATAACAGAGGAACAGCTTATGCCTTACGCGTTGAGGGCATTGATATATGTGGAAAAACAGGAACTGCAGAAAATTTTGCCAAAATTGGCGGCAAGAGAGTTCAACTAAAAGACCATTCCATCTTTGTCGCTTTTGCCCCAAAAGACGATCCAAAAATAGCCATAGCTGTTTTGGTTGAAAATGGAGGTTTTGGTTCAACTATAGCAGGACCTATTGCCAGTTTGATGATTGAAAAATATCTTAAGAAAAAAATCACTAGAAACGATTTGGAAACGCGCGTATTGAATACGAGTTTGCAAAGCCGATATGCAATATTGGGAGGCCTTTCCGAAGAAGTAAAAAAGGAATTAAGAATTAAGGATTCCATCACTCAAAGCAAGGCAAAAGCAGCCTTACAAAAAAATGACACAACGAAAACCAAAACATAATAAATACATTCCTATCAGATGAAAAATCAAAGTTTATCAAGTAATATTGATTGGATATGTATCATTATCTACGTTGCACTTGTGCTGTTGGGTTGGTTAAATATCTATTCATCTTCACTGTCATCAACCGATGGAACTTATGAAAAGCAAGCTATATTTATTGCTTTGACAGTTCCAATGATTTTCATTTTATTATACATAGATGGTAAATTTTATGAAAAATATGCCAGTATTATATTTGTTGTTTCATTAATATCACTAGCGGGTTTATTTGTTTTTGGTAAAACAATAGCAGGACAACGCTGTTGGTATGGATTTGGAAGTTTCACTCTACAGCCATCAGAATTTGCAAAAGCAGCAACCTCATTAGCCATTGCAAAATATCTAAGCGACACACAGATTAATTTAAAGGAAGTAAACAGGCAAGTGCAGGCATTAGCAATTGTCTTTTTACCCGTTATGCTAATTTTACCACAACCTGACCCTGGAAGTGCATTAATTTACAGTATTTTTATTATTGTTTTGTATAGAGAGGGGCTTCCTTCTTGGTATGTTTGGACAGGTTTTATAACGGTTTTATTATTCATGCTAACATTAGTATTAGAACCTCAATATGTTATTTTGATATCTCTTTTGATTATCATTTTAATCCATTATAAATCAAGAATTGCAGATAGAAACATTGTATTAAGCGGTATTTTATTCACACTAATATCGAGCTTCGTTTTATCTGTAAACTATGTTTTTACCAATGTTTTCAAACAACACCATCGTGACCGATTTAACATATTATTAGGCAAAGAGGTTGACATGAAGGGGATTGGTTATAACACCAATCAATCTGAAATTGCTGTTGGATCTGGAGGTTGGTTAGGGAAAGGGTTTCTTGAAGGAACCCAAACAAAAGGAGGATTTGTACCCGAACAACATACCGATTATATTTTTACTACAGTTGGTGAAGAATGGGGATTTGTTGGAGCGTTGGTAGTAATAGGTCTTTTTACTGGCTTACTTCTTAGGGTGATTTACCTTGCAGAAAGACAAAAAACCAAATTCAGCAGAGTATACGGGTATTGTGTTGCAGGTATTTTGTTCACACACTTTTTTGTAAATATTGCAATGGTTATTGGAGTTTTCCCAACTATTGGTGTACCATTGCCTTTCTTTTCTTATGGAGGGTCCGGTTTGTGGGGATTCACCATTTTATTATTCATTTTCATCAAAATGGATGCGAATAAGGTGAATGAATGGTAGTTAACCAAAACTAATTTCCTTCGTTGTGATCATTTTTGACTGCATCAACTGTGGCAGCAAAATCAAACAGTGTTGCCTCTTGCATTCGTTATAAAAATTTTATCATATCGAACACAACCGAAATTTAAAATGATTTCTCGACTCCGCTACCAATAACTTTTCATTTATTAGCGTCTAAAATCTGCGAACATGTCATTAAGTTAAGCGCTTTTATGTCATTCCGAAGAATGAGGAATCCCATAACATGGATCACTTTGGGGCTCTTCATTCTTCGGAATGACAAAACGATGGTTTATATTCTTAACTTAATGTATTGCACTAGCCAAAGCAAATTGACTAAGCAATCTTCGTTAACCTACCTACATACAAAACCTTTCTCTTTATCAAGGTACTTGCGGAAATTTCTATGGAATGCCAAGATTAGGGTTGTATTGCATAAAGCACTGCCTGGTTCCAAACCAGTAAAAAAAATCTACACTATTTATTCCAAGATCTCATCCTTAAAATCGCACTCAATTTAGATCAAAAAAAAACGCTCCAATACTAACTATTGAAGCGTTTTTAATCACATTTAAATCGGTTTTACGATTTAACTAATTTTCCTTTTTTATCTCCTGGAATATTACTTTTTACAATTGGTTTAGTTTGTAAATCATCCAAAATATTTAGAGCCTCTTCGACATATATGTCTTTTGCCAAACTTTCATGCCATCTCTCTCTTTTTTCTTTAAGAACTGGATCTTTGCTAAATCCTTCCAATTCATATGGTAAAGAAGTAAATTTCAAAGTGTTTTTATAATCAACAATTGGTTTAAATTTTTTGGCTACTTCTTCTATTTGATTTTGGGCAACCTTAAACTTATCAATATTCAGGCTATAAGTATTTTCAGCACTTCTACTATCAATCCATTTGGCGTTTTCTTCAATCAATTGAAATTGAACATTTTTACTGATTCTCTGTTTACTATTTATAATAGCTTGTTCAAATTTTGAATTTTTATTCCAAACAGTATAATTAGCTGGATCTATTTTATCCCATTTCATTGCACTTTCTTCATCACGCTCACCCATTTTTAAATAAGCATAACGATCTGGCATCACAACATCACTGCTAACTCCTTCTAATTGAGTTGATCCCCCATTTATTCTATAAAATTTTTGAGTAGTTGTTTTCAATGCACCCAAATCTCCTGCTGAACTATTACGAACCAATTGATTCAAATCGATTACATTTTGAACTGTCCCTTTACCGTAGGTTTGTTTACTACCAATGATAATCCCTCTTTTATAATCCTGAATAGCTGCAGCCAAAATTTCAGAAGCCGATGCAGAAAACTCATTTACCATAATTACCAATGGTCCATCCCATTCAATTTTTTTATCAGTATCATACAAGATTTCTTTTTTCTTGTCAGCCGATTTAATTTGAACTATTGGACCTTGCTCAATAAATAAACCTGCAATATCAACAACTGTTGACAAAGATCCTCCTCCATCATCGCGTACATCCAAAACAATCCCATTAACACCTGCTTTTTTCAATCTATCTACCTCAAGTGCTATGTCTTTTCCGGCATCTCTACCATCTTTATTTTCAAAATCGATATAAAATTTAGGCAAATAGATAACCCCATATTTTAAACCATTTTTCTCAACTACACTTGATTTAGCATAAGTTTCTTCAATCTCAACAATATCACGTATTATTGAAATCACTTGAATAGTTCCATCAACTTTCTTAACTGTTAGACGAACCTCAGAACCTTTTGGTCCCTTGATTTTTTTAACAACATCGTCCAAACGCATTCCAATAACGTCTACTGGAACACCATTTCCTTGAGCCACTTTCATCACTAAATCCCCAGCCTCAAGCTGTTTTCCTCTCCATGCTGGCCCTCCAGATATTAACTCAGAAATTTCGGTATAGTCATTTTTCTTTTGCAGTCTAGCACCAATTCCCTCAAGTTTCCCACTCATGCTAACATCGAATCTTTCTTTTTCTTCTGGGGCAAAATAACTAGTATGCGGATCAAAACGTGACATGATTGAGTTAATGTAAAGTGTAAACCAATCATCTCTTTTTAATTCATTCATAAATCCAAAAGATTCATTCAAGGAATTTAAAGAACTCTCTCTCGTCTCTGCTTCTAGAACCGCATCCGTTTTCATTACATACTTTGGATCTTTCAATTGCTTATCCGCTTCCATTTTTTTCTTATCTGTAAAAGACGAAAGAGTAGATAATTTAATTTGTTTTCTCCATTTTTCCTTTAATTCCGTGCTGTTTTTAGAATAAGGTGCCTTATCGTAATCTACATTGAAACTCTCATCAATACTATAATCAAAAGGTTTGCTCAAAATGTCCTTAAACACTTTTTTGCTTTCCTCCATACGAAGCATCAAACGATCATAGGTAAGATTAAAAAAAGTTAAATCCTTATTATTCAACTGATCATCCAACTCCAATTCGAATTTGGAAAATTCATTGATATCCGACTGCAAGAAAAAACGCTTGGACGGATCCAATGCTGCTATATAGTCCTTATACACCCCTTTTGAAAAATTATCATCAATAACGGCAGGATTATAATGTCCTTTCTCAATCACCAACATTAATACTTCCAATAGTAATTTATCCTTTTCTGGATCAACAGATTTTTTTGAATGTATATTAAAGGCAAATAAGGTCACCGAAAGGCATACCACAGCTATGAGTATTTTATAATTTCTTTTCATAAAGCTTACAATAGAATTCATCAATTTTTTAAACTAAGTTACATTAAAAACCATGCCAACCCCCAACAACACTATATAATTTTTTGTTAAAGGTATGAAATAGATTTTTTCACTTTCAAAAATATACACAAAAAATATATTTTATTAGTTCGCAATATAAGATTTTGAGTTACTACATTTGTTGAAGAACTCAAATTTTATCAACAATTGTTTTCTTTAATCTAAATTAAGAATGAAAAATAAAAGGCCTTTAATACTTGTTACAAATGATGATGGAGTATCGGCACCAGGAATCCGAACCTTAATAGAAGTAATGGCCACAATAGGTGACGTTGTCGTAGTTGCACCTGACAAACCGCAAAGCGCTATGGGACACGCCATTACAATTAACAACATGCTATATCTCAATAAAATATCAAATGACACTGACGCCATAACGGAATACAGTTGCTCTGGGACACCTGTAGATTGTGTAAAAATAGCTGTTCACGAGATTCTTAAACAAAAACCGGACCTGTGTGTTTCGGGAATTAATCATGGGTCGAATTCATCTATAAACGTTATTTACTCAGGAACTATGAGTGCCGCTGTCGAAGCCGGAATCGAAGGTATTCAAGCCATCGGTTTTTCTTTATTGGATTACGACTGGAATGCAGATTTCTCGCAAATTAAATCTCACATCAAAAAAATTACTCTCGAGGTTTTACAAAACAAACTTCCAGAAGGTGTTGTATTAAATGTAAATTTTCCAAAATTAAAGGAAAATGAAATCAAGGGAATTAAGGTTTGCAGACAAGCAAATGCTCTTTGGATAGAAAAATTTGACAAACGACAAACGCCTCAAGGCAAAGACTATTATTGGCTAAGTGGAGAATTTGTCAACCAAGATAAAGGTGAGGATACAGACGAATGGGCTTTGGAAAATGGTTTTATCTCTGTAGTACCAACGCAATTTGACCTGACAGCACATCATGCAATAAAAAACTTAAACAATAGAAATTGGAATGAATAAAATAGATTTACTCATCGGATTTATAATAGGGATTGTTGCCTCTATTTTAGGAATGTTTCTTTACATTACACTTGTGACTCACAACGATTTTTTGGTTGGAATACAACTTATGAAAAACGAAGGTAATCTAGGAAAAATAGTCACTCTGGGATCAATACTCGATTTAATCGTTTTCGGAATTTTGTTAAAAATGAATAAGGAACTTATGGCAAGAGGTGTCGTTTTGGCAGTTATTGCATTGACAATTACCACTTTGTTTCTTTAAACTCGTTTAGTCATCATGATTTTCAGCTTCCGAGAATCTAAAATTTTTATATTCTATTTGATCATAGTTGCTTCCTCTCTCAGAAATTTAAAATCTTAGTCACTATCTTTGTCTATCATAAAAAGCATAAAAAATGAAATACTATATTATTGCAGGAGAAGCTTCGGGAGATTTACACGGATCTAATTTGATGAAAGCGCTTTACGAAGAAGACCCACAAGCCGACATCCGTTTTTGGGGTGGGGATTTGATGCAAAATATAGGCGGAACTTTGGTAAAACACTATCGTGATTTGGCATTCATGGGTTTTGTTGAAGTTCTTTTCAACCTCAAAACCGTTTTGAATAATATCGAAATTTGCAAAAAAGACATTGCACAATTCAATCCTGATGTAATTATTTATATCGATTACCCCGGTTTTAATATGCGAATTGCCAAATGGGCAAAACAAAATGGGTTTAAAAACCATTACTATATTTCACCTCAAATTTGGGCTTGGAAAGAAAACCGAATCAAGGCGATCAAACACGACGTTGACAAGATGTACGTAATTTTGCCCTTCGAAAAAGATTTCTATGAAGTCAAGCATAAATTCCCTGTCGAATTCGTGGGACATCCATTAATTGATGCCATTCACAATCAATCGAGTGTTGACACCAATACATTTAAAACCGATAACCATTTATCCGAAAAACCAATTATTGCCATACTGCCTGGAAGCCGAAAACAGGAAATCAGCAAAATGCTTTCGGTGATGTTAAGTGTGGTAAAAGATTTCCCAGATTATCAGTTTGTAATAGCGGGAGCTCCAAGTCAGGAATTTACATTTTATCAGCAATTCATTTCCAGCGAAAACATAAAATTCGTTTCCAACAAAACCTATGCATTATTACGGAATTCTACGGCAGCATTAGTAACCTCAGGCACTGCAACACTGGAAACGGCGCTTTTCAAAGTTCCAGAGGTCGTTTGCTATAAAGGCAGTTGGGCTTCCTACCAAATTGCCAAACGCATCATCACACTCAAATACATTTCGCTCGTTAACCTAATTATGGACAGAGAAGTTGTAACAGAATTAATCCAAGACGATTGCTCAACCAAGCGCATTCGCGAAGAATTGACCAAAATACTTGAAGCAAATTACCGCAAAACCCTATTGGATAATTACGATTTACTTGAAGAAAAATTGGGAGGAATAGGTGCAAGTAAAAAAACGGCCCACTTGATTGTTGATGCTGTAAAGTAACTAATTATACCAACTTCGTTTGTACAAAACTGATGCTATAAACTATGTTCATTCTCTTTTGGTTTTTTAGTTACAGTTTCTAAATTTCTATTTTTTATTCTTTTTCAATATAAGAATTTACCCAAAAACACAATCATGTAAAAAAAGAATTTATTTCTTACAAAATATTTGTATTTTGGCGTAATGAAAATATTACAGTTTCCACTCGCAAAAATAACAATAGCGTTCATCACAGGCATTCTTCTTGCCTATTTTCTAAAACCAGTCTTGTCGATTGTGTTTCTTTTTCTTGGTCTCACCATTATTGTTTTTGTCGGAAGTTATTTTTCAAGCAAAACAAATAAAAGGTTACAGAACATTTTCACTATCGCTACCTATCTCCTCGCTTTCGCAATTGGCACCACCACACAAACCGTCCATACCGACTTCAATCAGCAGAATAATTACACTCATTACAAAAATATTTTTGAAAAAAACCACACTTTCACGCTTACGCTCAGAGAAAATTTAAAACAAACGACTTATAATGAACGGTATATTGCACTTGTAAACAGCATTGACGACGATAAGGTATCTGGAAGAATTCTGCTCAACATTCGGAAAGACAGTTTAACACATTCTTTCGGTATTGGTGACCAATTAAAGATCAATGCTCCGTTAAATAAAAATACCACCCAAAAAAATCCCAACCAATTTGACTATCAAAAATATCTCGAAAACAAACAAATTTATGCTCAACTCTACGCCGATCCCTCCGATATACAAATCAATACCGAGCCAGTCAGGGACATTTGGTATTACACCGCCCAACTAAGAACCCGAATTATCCACAATTTAGAAAAAAGCAACTTTAGCCGCAAAGAGTTGAACGTGGCTGTCGCACTGATTATAGGACAACAGCAAGATATTGATCCCGAGATTATTCAGGATTATCAATATGCGGGAGCAGTGCATATCTTATCGGTTTCCGGATTGCACATTGGATTTATATTGCTGTTTGTTTATTCATTGCTCAAACCATTCCCGAACACAAAAAATGGTACTTTGATAAAACTGCTTATTTCCTTGAGCGTCTTGTTTCTTTTTGGCATTTTGGCTGGCTTGGCTCCATCGGTAGTGCGCTCGGTAGTTATGTTTTCATTTGTCGCTATTGGAAATTACTTGAGGAGAAGCGTCAACATTTATCATACTTTGCTTGTTTCTGTATTACTTATTTTATTGTTTCAGCCATCATTTCTTTTCGATGTGGGTTTTCAGCTAAGTTATATAGCACTGTTTTTTATAATTTGGCTACAGCCATTATTTACCAATCTTTACGAGCCAAAAAACAAAATCATCAATTACTTTTGGAACATATTGACAGTTTCTTTCACGGCACAAATTGGCACTTTGCCGCTTAGCATCTATTACTTTCATCAATTTCCTGGATTATTCTTCATTACGAATATAATTGTGATCCCTTTTTTAGGTTTCATCATGAGTTTGGGAGTTCTTGTTATGCTGTTGGCAGCACTCGGCTGGGTTCCTTATTACCTTGCAAAAACATTGGAATTAAGCATTTATTTCTTGGACAAGGTGATTGGCTTCATTGCCTCATTAGAACAATTTATCATAAAAAACATTCCCTTAAACACTCCACTTTTGATAAGCAGTTATTTGGTAATTATTACGATGATTATTGCCTTTCAACAGAAAAATATAAAAGCCACATTTGTAACATTATTCGCTATTGTTATTCTGCAGCTATCGTTAATTTCAACCAAATGGGAAACTCAAAACCAAGCTGAATTTATAGTTTTAAATACTTCAAAAAACACTCAACTTATAGAACGAAATGGAACTGCCACAACGGTATATGCAAATACTGATCTCTTAAAAAAAATTACAAACAACAATTTGTTGTCCTCTTATCTCACTGCTAATTTTAGCTCTTTAAAAAATCAGTCTCAATTAAAGAATCTCTTTTATTTTAAAGGAAATAAAATCCTTTTGATAGACAGTTCAATGGTAATCCCAAAGCATATTCATCCTGATGTTTTACTGTTAACACAATCGCCAAAGCTAAATCTGGAACGATTACTACAAATCATAAAGCCAAAAATCATTGTTGCCGATGCTTCTAATTATAAATCAGTTCAAAAAAGATGGAAATCAACCTGCACAAAACAAAAAATCCCTTTCCATTCAACGAACGAAAAGGGATTCTTTAAAATTAACTAATATTTTTTATGCTTTTTTAGTTTTTGTTTTAGCTTTTGGCTCTGGAGTCATTTTAGCATTTTTTACAAAAGGATCTGCAACTGCTAACCATGCTGCTGGCCCTCCAGCTACATAACCGGTATTACCCAACCCTTCAAAACTTAATTTCCCCTCTTTACTAACATTTGCTTTCGCAAAATGAACCGTCGGGAACCCTTGAATCTGAAAAGCTTGTTGCAATCCGCTATTTTGATTTTGGAATTCTGGCAATTGTGCTTTTCCATATCTGTCATAATCTAACTCTACTAAAACAACATTTTCCTTTGCCCATTTTGCAAATTCAGGTGTTTTTAATACTTCTTTTTGCAAACGAATACACCATCCGCACCACGTACTACCAGTAAAAAACAGAAGTAAAGGTTTTTTCTCTTTATTCGAAACTTTGCTAGCTTCATTTACATCTGTGTACCATTTTAATTCTTGCGCCTGAGAAACACTCATCCCAATAAAAAAGAAGGCAATTAAAACTATTTTTTTCATCTATTGTCTTTTTATCTTTTAAATCAATTTATAAAACTAAGCTTTATTAACTATAAACTATATTCTTATCTGCAAATTTATACAAAATAACATTCAAACCCCGATTCAACATTATAAATATACTCCATCAAATTCATTTGCCTTTTTTATTCTTTATCAAATGAAGTTTAATGTGAAATTTGACTTACACCTTATCGAACACCATGCATTAATTTTTTAATAATAGGAGTCATTGCAATAGAAAACAAGGCAACCAGAACTGAAATAATAGTTAACATCCAAAAGAAATAACTTAACCCGTGTTCATTGGCTATTTTGTCAATATTTTCTCCAAACATACCCGCACCTTTCATTCCGATAGCTACTGCCAAATACCAAACACCAAACATAAAAGCTATCATACGAGCTGGAACCAGCTTACTCACATACGATAATCCAACAGGTGAAATACATAATTCTCCCATTGTATGAAAAAGATAAACCAAAATTAACCAGAACATACTAACCGAAGCTGTTTTGGCACCTGGCTCTATACCACTGGCTCCAAAAGCAACACAAGCCATTCCTAATGCCAACAAGCCCATCCCGATTCCGTATTTTAAATTTGCAGAAGGATTGTATTTGCTTTCCCACCATTTTGAAAACAATGGAGCCAACGAAATAATGAACAGCGAATTTAGAGTAGAGAACCAAGTTGCCGGAACCTCTGTTAATGGCACAGTTACCTTATCAATTTTCAATGTTTGCAGGGTAGCATCTGATAACGAAAGATAACCTGCTGTATAATAATCTTTCATAAGCATCCAAATTGCTATTGCCCAAATAATTACAAAACTGAGACTTAAAATAATATTCGCAACAGCATAAAATTTAAAAGTCTGTTTAAATAGCAAAATCAAAACCCAAGTAATAATAACCAAAGGCAAAATGGTAATTAATGAATTAACAACCAGAAAAATAACACTCCAATTTCCAACCAGAACACGATCAGTATAATCATTTGCAAAAATGGTCAAACTGTTTGGAGATTGCTCAAAAATTGCCCAAAAGAAAATAGTAAGAAAAGCAAAGAAGGTTACCGCAATTAATTTTTCTTTTGTAATTTGAGAATATTGCGTGAATCTATAAATTAACAGCCCAACAAATACAATCAAGGCTGAAAGAATTGCGATTAAATTTCCGTTTTGACCCAAAAAGGAAAAAACATTTATCTTTCCTTCTGATATTTTTGACGCAGGATCGTTTATAAGCCATAATAATGCCAAAATCGCGGAAAAAGCAATTGCAGCTAATTGTATAGGAGAAAAAGGATTTCTTTTATCGGTATCAAGAGCCTCAGCTTTTGCAACACTTTCTTTATTAGGCTTTAGACCAATGTCTCCAAAAATATTTTGAGACAACCAAAACTGTAACATTCCAAAGAACATAAAAATTCCAGCCAAACCAAAACCATAACTCCAACCCACTTTTTCACCTAAATATCCGCAAAGTAAAATTCCGAAGAAAGCCCCGGCATTAACTCCCATATAAAATAAGGTATATGCCCCGTCTTTTTTCTCAGGTCGATCTTTGTACATTTCGGATACAATTGAAGTCATATTGGGTTTGAAAAAGCCATTTCCAAAAACCAAGAGTACCAAACCTAAATAAATAGAAAATTCCGTTTCAATTGCCATAGATGCATGACCCAAAGTCATTAAAACTGCACCTAAAACCACTGCCCATCGAAAACCAATTACCTTATCTGCAAAATATCCCCCCAACATCGTTGACAGATATACCAATCCCACATACGACCCAAATAAGGCAGAAGCATTTTCACGTGTCCATCCCCAGCCGCCATCGACAAAAGAAGTGGTTAAAAACAATATTAACAAGGAACGCATTCCGTAAAAAGAAAACCGCTCCCACATCTCTGTAAAAAACAAAACGAATAAACCGGCAGGATGTCCTAAAACGGTACTCTTAAAAAATTGATCTGTATTGTTCTGACTCATATATTAATTATTTAATTCTTTATCAACTCCGTGCATTAATTTTTTAATTATTGGCGAAAGTGCAAATAATACTATTCCAAAACCAATTCCGGTATAGAAAAGATATTCAAAAAGAACCAGATAACTTTGTTTAGCCAAATTTAAATCAGGAGCTGTTCCATTTGAAGTATCTACTGAAGCAATATTAGCTAAAATAGAAGCAATAAATTCAGAACTTGCTGTCGCCAAAAACCATACACCCATCATAAAACCTACAATTTTTGCAGGGGATAATTTCGTTACTGCAGAAAGTCCAACTGGAGAAAGACACAATTCGCCACAAGTATGAAAGAAATAAGTAAGGATTAACCAAATCATTGCAACTTTCCCAAGTCCAGATAAACCTATTCCCAAAACCAAAGAACCGAAACCTAATCCTACAAGTAATAAGGCCATAGAAAATTTTACAGCAGTGTTTGGATTATACTTTCCGAGTTTAACCCATAACCATGCAAAAACGGGAGCCAATAAAATAATAAACAAAGCATTAAAACTTAAAAACTGTCCCGCAGAAATAGTATGACCAAAAATTGTACGGTCTAAAATTCTGTCAGCAAATAAATTTAAGGATGTATATGCCTGTTCAAATAAAGCCCAAAAAATAACTGTAAACACAATTAAAATCGTCAAAGCCATTAATTGCTGTCTGGCTTTCCCGTCTAATTGGGTAATACTATAATATATAATATAAATAAAGGAAGCTGCTCCAGCAACCATTAATGAATACGAAACCACCTCATGCCGTTGAACCATTTGCCAAAAAACCAATGCTGATAAAACGCTTACTACATAAATGATCCATTCTGTTTTTATACCAAAAGATTTTTTCTCTAACAATTCCGGCACTTTTGATTCTCCTTTTCCCATCAATAGTTTTCTTCCTGAAATAAAAGTCACCAATCCAAAAAACATCCCTACACCAGCAGCACCAAATCCGTAACTCCAACCATATTTTTCTCCAAGCCAAACACAGATTAAAGTTGCTAAAAAAGAACCCAAGTTTATTCCCATATAAAACAAGGTAAATCCCGAATCCCTGCGTTTGTCTCCTGTCTCATACAATTCTCCAACTAAAGAAGAAATATTGGCTTTAAGAAAACCAACACCAACAATTATTAAAGAAAGAGAAAAATAAAATATCTGTAAGGCCGCATCATCTCTGGTGATTTCACCTGTAATTGATTGTGTAGCTGCATTTCCTTCATAAGCCATTCCTAAATGCCCCAAAACAAGCATGATACCCCCAAAAACAATTGCTTTTCTAAAGCCTAAGTATCGATCAGCGATAAAACCTCCAATTACTGGAACTGCATAAACTAACGCAGCATAACTTCCAATTAATAAATTACCACTTACATCTGTAAAAAGATGATAACGTGTTAAATAAAATATCAACAATGCCTTCATTCCGTAAAACGAAAAGCGTTCCCACATTTCTGTAAAAAACAATATAAAAAGTGCTCTTGGATGCCCAAAAAATTCTTTCTTATTTACTGAGTTGTTTGTCATAAAGCGCAGTTTATTATAAATTTTCTTTTATAAAGTTAGTCATTTTATTATACAATTGAATGCGCGTTTTGCCTCCATAAATCCCATGATTTTTATCTGGATAAATCTGAGAATCAAATTGTTTATCGGCTTGAATCAAAGCCTCCATCATTTGCATTGAATTTTGTACATGAACATTATCATCACCCGAACCATGAATTAACAAAAACTTCCCTTTTAATTTGCTTACATGATTTATTGGAGAATTATTATCATATCCGCTAGCATTCTCTTGAGGTGTCTGCATATATCTTTCGGTATAAATAGTGTCATAAAAACGCCAATTGGTTACTGGAGCTACTGCAATAGCCATTTTAAAAACATCTGATCCTTGAAAAATACAGTTTGAGGCCATGAATCCACCATATGACCAACCGAAAATACCAACTCTTGATCCATCAACATAGGGATACGTTTTTAATACCTTGGCAGCATCAATTTGATCTTCTACCTCATATTTTCCTAATTGCAATTGAGTGGTTTTCTTGAAGTCTGCTCCTTTGTAACCAGTTCCCCTACCATCCACACAAGCAACGATATATCCTCGTTGCGTTAGCATCATAAACCAATAATCATCAGCACTATTCCAATCATTATTTACTTGTTGCGATCCCGGACCGGAATATTGATACATAAAAACTGGATATTTTTTGGAAGCGTCAAAATCTTTTGGCTTCATGATCCATGCATTTAATTCGTTGCCTTTTGTCGTTTTTAAAACAAAAAACTCTTTTGAAGGTAACTTATAAGTTTTTAGTTTGGAAACAAGTACTTGATTGTTTTCGATAACTTGAATTTCCTTACCGGTTTTAGACTCGTTTAAAGAATAAGTAGTTGGCTGAGTTGCACTAGAGAAAGTGGTAATGAAGAATTGGAAATTTGGACTGAATGTAGCTGCATTGGTTCCGATGTTTTTTGTCAAACGTACTTTATTTTTTCCGTCTAATCCTATGCGGTATACATCTCTGTTGATCGAACCGTTTTCTGTAGATTGATAAAAAACGGTTTTTGTTTTTTCGTCGAAACCGTAGTATGAAGTAACTTCCCAGTTTCCTTTTGTAACTTGATTTTTAAGCTTTCCGGTTTTATCATAAACATAAATATGATTAAAACCATCCTTTTCGCTTGTCCAAATAAAGCTGTTATCCTGCAAAAAGGTAAGATTATCGGTATCTACGAAATCTATGTAAGCTTTATCTTTTTCATTCAATACTACTTTCGAAGTACCTGTAGCTGCATCAACAAACAATAAATCCAGATTATCTTGATGACGGTTCAAAACCTTTACTGATAAAACATTCGCATCATTAGTCCACTCAATCCGTGGAATATAAAAATCAGTATAGTTCCCTAAATTTATGTTTTTCGTTTCATTTTTATTTACATCAAATATATGTAATGAAACTATTGAATTTTTCTCTCCTGCTTTAGGATATTTAAAAGTCTCAATCGTTGGATATAAACTTTTTTGAAAAATTGACATTGAAAACTCGGGAACTGCGCTTTCGTCAAAACGAATATATGCTACATTTTTGCTGTCCTTACTCCAGTCAAATGCTCTTACAAAAGCAAATTCTTCTTCATAAACCCAATCTGTAATACCATTTATAACAGCATTTTTCTTTCCATCGGTTGTAATTGCAGTAGCTTTTTTAGAAGCTATATCATAAACATACAAATTATTTTCCCTAGCATAAGCAATTTTGGTTCCATCTGGTGAAAAAGTAGGCTCCTGAATTTTAAAATCAAAAAGTTTAGTTAGTGATTTGGTTGTTAGATTGTATAAATAATAATCGGCAATAAAAGAGTGACGATAAATTTGATCAGAATTACACGCAATTAATATCGTTTTTTCGGAAGCGTCAAACGTATAGCTGTCAATTCCAGAGTCTTTAAGTTCTTTGAAATTCTTCGTGTCAATTAAGTTTGATTCTTTTTTTAAGGTAGCAAAATCATAAAGGTCGATTTGCATGCTCCTAGATGTTCTGTCAAAATTTAATACAGTGTATTGATTTGTGTTTTGTAATGATTGCAATTCGTCCATTCCTTTGGCACGAAAAGCCCCTGTAAAAATCTCATCAACAGTAATTTTTTGTTGTGCAAAAGCAGATACACACAAAAAGGAAAGCAATACAATAATTTTATTAGCATTCATAAATTAGGTAAAATTTGTTTCTCACTAGACCGAGGGATTTTACTTTTCATTATTCACATTACCTTACTGGATAAATTCATCATATTACAATAATTATCAGTATTGGTAACAAATAATAACAAGTTATTTTATTGTTTAGTTTGAGTTATAAAAACAACAATTTTAGTGAAAATTTTGCAAATTAAACACTTTTGAGGTGTTAAATGTTATAAAAAAATGTTTTTTAACAGTACTAATGAATGTTTTTCAATAATTGAACAAAGACTAAACATTGTTCCTATTAAATAGGCTATATTTAACATTTTATGATAAAACGTTCATGAAAAACAAATTTATCGATTCAATATAAATGAATACAATGTGTTATTATTCATAAGTAAAACCTCATTTTTTAAATTAGAAACATGAATAAATCCAAAAGCCAATTTCTAACTTTAAAATAATGAATGCGTATCTTTGTCGCAATAAGCTATAATTTATAACCTATGAACAACGCAGTAGCTGGATTTTCAAAATTATCCAAAGAAGAAAAAATAAACTGGATTGCCAATCATTATTTTTCAACTCCAAGCGAGGCAGTCACATTACTAAAAAACTATTGGAATGCTGACGAAAAAATTCAGAAACTACATGATGAATTCATAGAAAATACCATATCCAATTTTTATATTCCACTGGGAGTGGCTCCAAATTTTTTGATTAATGGAAAATACCACACTATCCCAATGGCAATCGAAGAAAGTTCGGTTGTAGCCGCTGCTTCCAAAGCCGCTAAATTTTGGTCAACCCGTGGCGGATTTAAAGCCACCATTCTTAATACCGAAAAAATTGGTCAGGTTCATTTTATCTATAAGGGAGATACATCAAAACTGACATTGTTCTTTGCTGAATTAAAATCCAAATTGTTTGATTCAACCGAAAACATTACAAAGAATATGCAAAAACGGGGTGGCGGTATTTTGGATATTATATTGAAAGACAAAACCAATTTGCTGCCAAATTATCATCAGCTTCATGCCACTTTTGAAACAAAAGACAGCATGGGAGCCAATTTTATCAATTCTTGTTTGGAGGTATTTGCAAAAACATTAAAAGAGGAAGCTTTGTCCTTTGAATCATTTTCAGATGAAGAAAAAAACATGGAGGTCGTTATGAGCATTCTTTCGAATTATGTTCCAGATTGCATTGTGCGTGCCGAGGTTTCTTGTCCAATTGAAGATTTAGTCGAGAAACACATCGAAAACCCACACGAATTTGCGTCCAAATTTATACAAGCCGTTCAAATTGCCGAAGTAGAACCATTCCGAGCAGTAACTCACAATAAGGGAATTATGAACGGAGTTGATGCTGTTGTCCTTGCAACAGGAAATGATTTTAGGGCAATCGAGGCAGGAATTCATGCCTACGCTTCCAGAAATGGTCAGTATTCCAGTTTATCGCACGCCAAAATAGAAAATGGAATTTTCAGTTTTTGGCTCGAAATCCCATTAGCATTAGGAACCGTTGGCGGTTTGACGTCACTACATCCTTTGGTAAAACTATCACTGGAAATGCTAGAAAAACCTTCTGCAAAAGAACTAATGCAAATAGTGGCTGTTGCTGGTTTGGCACAAAATTTTGCCGCCCTGCGATCTTTGACCACTACAGGTATCCAAGAAGGACATATGAAAATGCACCTAAACAATATTCTCAACCAGTTTGATACTAATGACGAAGAACGACATTTGATCAAAAAACATTTTAAACACCACGTTGTTTCCCACAGTGCCGTTGTAGATTATATTGAAAATTTAAGAAAGTAGACTGAAAGCCGAATTGGTGAAGCAATCATAGCCAAAAAAAACAGTAATTTCAGCAAGCCTATCTTTCAAAATGAAAAAAACATTTTACAGCAACGGAAAACTTTTAATAACGGGAGAATATCTAGTACTTGATGGTGCAAAGGCATTGGCCTTGCCAACAAAGTTTGGACAAAACCTAACTGTTGAAAAAAACAACAGCCAAGAAATAAAATGGACAAGTTATGATGCTGATGACAGCATTTGGTTCGATGAAACAATTTCGCTTTCCATAATTACTGCCACAACCTTTTTGGAAACAGAATCGATAAAAAATACCTTAATCAGCATTTTAAGAGAAGCCTATAAGCTCAATTCGAATGAATCATTAATTTCTGAAGGTCTTACTATTACTACCCATTTGAGCTTTCCAAGAAAATGGGGACTTGGAACCTCTTCAACCTTAATAAACAATATTGCACAGTGGTTTCAAATTGATGCCTTTACATTGCTCAAAAACAGTTTTGGAGGCAGCGGTTATGATATTGCCTGTGCTCAAAACGATACTCCTATCTTATATCAGCTTGAAAAAGGTGAACCCATTGTTGAAACGGTAAAATTCAATCCTTCTTTTACAGAAAATATATACTTTGTTTATCTCAATCAAAAACAAAACAGTAAAAGCGCTATAGCTTCTTACAAAGAGAAAAAAAACAATCTGGAGATCCAAAAAGAAACCATAAACCAAATAACTCAAAAGGTTTTAAATGCCGAAAACGAAACCGAATTTGCAGAAGCATTGGAGAATCATGAAAAAATTCTAAGTTCTATTCTTGAAATCAAAACAGTCAAAGAAACATTATTTCCAGATTTTAAGGGAACTATAAAAAGCCTTGGGGCTTGGGGAGGAGACTTTGTATTGGTATTGTCCAAGGAAAATCCTAAATCTTACTTTTTGGACAAAGGATATGAAACAGTGATTGAATACAGGGATATGATATTATAAAAGCTTTATCTATTAATTTGCTTTTTTACTTTTATTATATTTTCCAGCTGCTATGAGCTTAATAGTGTGATCAGCTTGTTCATTAGATTCAATAAGCGTGTTGTGCAAACGTTCAGCCATCTTTTCAATATTAGTTGTGATTGAATCGCAAACTAACTCCATTCTACGATGTTTTTCTTCTTTTACAGCTTTTAAAACATCTTCGACAAAATACTTATCGTATTTCTCGGCAACAGAGTCACGTGTATTGGTTAATCTAATAACAGCATCGTTACTAAATATGGTAACCCTAAAATGCTGCTCTTCGTTGCTCAAATAATATTTTCCTCCTAATTCGTCACAATTTATGTCAGTAGCCCCTAGTTTCAATAACTCGGTAATTATTCCAAAAATATGATTCTCAATTTTGGAATACACTTTAGGCTTTTTTCTAAAAAAACTAAACATACAAATTATTATTAATTAAACTTTTAAGTAAAATATTTCTCATCTTTTTAAGATTTTTATCACTTATGTTAAATAAATTCTCTCAAAATTCAATTACAAATTAATGGCATTTTTTTTAATAACACAAATTGTTTAGATTATATACCAAAATAAACTTTGAACAACATGATTTACTAAATGCTAAAACATGGGTATCAAATAGTTTAATGAATCTTAATTATTAAAAAAAGCCTGATATCAAAACAAAAAGCCCGATACTGGCAGTAAAAGTATCGGGCTTTTGTATTATTGAATAAATTACTGTTTAGTAATTAAAATCTTTTCTATTATCCTTTATATCGGCACCCTCTTTTAAGGCTGGTAATACTCTATTGGATTCTGAAGCACTTTGAGCTTTTAATTTTGTAACATTCTCAGCATAACTTTTTAAAGCTGGAGCTTTTACAGTACTTATGTTTTTTACAACATAAACTCCAGTAACACCTTCAATAGGAGCAGAAATTTTATTGGCAGACAAAGCGAATGCGTTTCCAACAACTTTAGCCTCTTGACCAACACCTCCTGGCAAAACTGGATTTTCCAATGTGATGTCAGTAGCTTTTTGAACAGTTGTACCTGTAGCCTTAGCAATTGCTTCCAATGAGCTTCCACTCATTTTAGCTTTTAATAGTTCCGCTTTTTTCTTGTTTTTAAGAATTGTTTCAACATAAGGTCTTGCCTGTTCAACTGGAACCAAGCCAGAATTATCAATAGACTTAAGCTTAGCAATTACGTGACCTAAATTAGCAATCTCAAATCTTTTAACCGCTCCTTCTTTAGTATCTTTTTCAAAAGCCCATCTTACAATATTCCTTTGAGAACCTATTCCACCAAAATTTTCGTCCATTGCTTTTACTGAAACAGCTGGCATTACAGTAAGAGCAAGATCTTTTGCTACTTTATTAAAGTCTTTATCATTAGCTTCCATTTCAAATTTTGTAGCTTTTTCAAAAACTTTATCAGAAGTAATTTCAGAAGGTTCAATTTTTTGAGCCACAGTAGCTAAACGAACACCATCTTGTTTATCTGTAACTTTAATAATATGGAAACCAAAAGGTGTTTCAACTAAACCAATTTTTCCAATTCCGTTATTGAAAACAAAATCATTGAAAGGCTTAACCATTTGATTTGGTCCAAAATAACCTAAATCACCTCCCTGTTGAGAAGAAGAATCATCTGAAGCAGTAAAAGCTAACATCATGAAGCTATCCGGATTTGCTGTTACTTGAGCTAAAATAGCTTCAGCTTTTGCTTTAGCCTCTTCCTTAGTTCTTTTTTCTTTTTTATTAGGAACTTGTGTACCTTCATAACTGATAAGGATATGACTTGCTTTAGCATTTACACCTGCTTTTTTTCCTAATGATTTAGAAATACAGTAATATTTACCTAAAACGTATGGTCCGTAAACTTCTCCCGGTGCCAAATTGTACAATTTATCAGCATCCACAGCTGGCAAATCTTTTTTGGCTACATAAGAAGAATCATAAGGCACATCAGAATTTGAATTTACAAATTCAATTACATTTTTAGTGTTTTTAAATCCTGCTACAGTATCGTTTTTCCCAGTAGCCTGATTGTATACCACACTTCCAGACAATAAAGATGTAAGTTTGGTTTTAACTTCATTAATATCTTCAGGTGAAGCTTTATCTTCAACCAAAACATACTCTACATTACGAGTCTCTTCTGACTTGAATTTTTTTGGACTTGCTTTCATGTAATCCAAAATATCCGAATCAGTAACTTTTACTTCACTATCCTTAATTGTAGAAAACAAACCGGCAACATAATCAAAATTCACTTTGTTAGCTCCCAATTCATAATTGAATTTACCTTCGCTTTCAGTTGTATAAATTCCAGCTTTAATTAAGGTATTATAGATTTGAAATTTTGCATTCAATTCTGCATCTTTTTCTCTCTCCTTCAAATATTGAGCCTGTTCAGGATTTGATTTAAAATATTCCTTGAATTTCGCAATATCAAACATACCTGCTGCATTCAAAAACATTGGGTTTTTACCAATATTTTGATCCGCTTTAAGAATATCCAAAATATGTTTTTCTCCTACTCTTAATCCTAATTTATCAAACTCTGCAGAAAGTAGGGCAATGGTAACTTCTTGGTCCCATACTCTTCTGGATGCTTCTGTAGAAGAAATTCCCTGTCCACTTTTTTCAATATTGCTAACTTTAATCCTAAAGTCTTCAAATGCGATATCTTTTCCGTTGATGCTACCAACATCCTTTGTACTACCACCAAAAGTTCCTTTTGTAAAAAGGTCTTGAATGATAAATGAGAATAATGCTAGAGCAATAACTCCAATCATTATAGCGGAATGTTGTCTAATTTTTGATAAAACTGCCATTGTATATTATTGTTTATTTTAAAATTTTGTTTGCGAAAATACAATTATCTAATTAATAATTATAGAACTACTGTTTTTTTTTTGTTTTTTTTTAAATTAAAAAACCAATCTTAGTCTTTGATAGTCATTTTAACCAATTCAATCTTCTTATTTGTAGCTTCCTCAATAATAAAATGATAATTTTCTATTATAATCACATCACCTTTTTGAGGGATTTCCTTAGTAAAATCAACTATAAATCCTCCAAGTGTTCCATAGGAATCACTTTCGGGAATTTCCAACTTATAGGTTTGATTCAAATACTCTACATCAAGACGAGCAGAAAATAAAAATGAATTATCATCCAACAATTTTTCGATTAATTGCTCATCCAAGTCATGTTCGTCTTCAATTTCCCCAAAGAGTTCTTCAACAATATCTTCAATGGTAAGAATACCTGATGTACCGCCATATTCATCTAGAACCACTGCAACGCTTCTTCTTTTCTTCGTCAATAGATTCATGGCATCTTTTACAAAAATGGTTTCTGGAATAAATTCAACAGGAATAACTATTTCCTTTATACTGGCAGGTTTTTTAAATAAATCAAACGAATGCACATATCCAATTATGTCATCCAACGAGTTTTGATAAATCACCATTTTAGAATAACCTGTTTCTATAAATAATGTTTTAAGGTCCTCGACAGATTCCAACACATCAATTGCAGCAATTTCTGTTCGGGGAGTCATAACATCCCTTGCTTTAACTCCCGAAAAATCCAAAGCATTCCTGAAAATTTGTATTTCCGAATCTACTTCTTCATCATTTTCAACCGCGCTCATTTGTTCGGCAATATAATTCCCCAATTCTATTTTACTAAAATAAAGCTGCACTTGATCCCCTTCAGTTTTAAAAAATTTTCTCAAAACAAAATCTGAAATCCAAATTAGGAACGTAGATACAAAATAGAATAATTTATAGAAGAAGTAAGAAGGTATGGCAAAAAACTTAATTAGTGAATTGGCATAAATCTGAAAAAAAACTTTGGGTAAAAATTCTGCCGTTATTAAGACCAATAAGGTTGAAATTACCGTTTGAATTAAAAGACTGGTGAAATATGAAATATGAAAATTGAAATGCAATATCCATTTCATCAACAATTCGCCCATAAAAAATCCGTAAACAACCAACGCTATATTATTGCCAACAAGCATTGACACTATAAATTTGGACGGCTTTTCTGTGAGTTTGGTAAGTATTTTGGAAACAAAACTATTTTGTTTTTTTTCTAATTCAAGATAAATTTTATTGGATGATATAAAAGCTATCTCCATTCCTGAAAAAAAAGCGCATAGTATTAAGCACAATATTATGACACCTATTTCCATTTCATCAGGATTTATTTATTTCTATCTTCAAATTTCTTGGCAAATCTTCTTCTAAAGAAAAACATAAAAATAGCAAGTCCAGCAATAATAAAACTTAACAAAGGTGTTTCATTAGTATTCCATTTTGTATAACCATCGTATAAAAAATAGATCCCGAAAGCTAAGTATAAGTATGAAGTGTATTTTAAAAAATTCATTTGTTTTATTATTATTTATTATTCGTTGGACTCGATTTCCCCTTCTATTCGTTGTGAATTAATTGTTTTGAAGTCCTTGCTAAAATCAATTCCCTGACCAGTGGATTTATTTGCTCCATCGGTCAGTTTAAATTTTTTCTCCGTATAAAACCATTGGTTTTTTTGATCAAAAAACAATTGTTCAGTCTCCAGTATTTGTCCTGCTTCCGAAGTAATTTTTACTTTTCCTCGCAAATCTATAATGTTGGTTTGTTTATAGGAAATCGCAAAATTGGATCTTATAAATGTTTTTTTTCCATTATTGTCATAAACAACCACATCAACACCCTTGGGAAATTCGGTAAAAGCATAATCTACATTGGCATAATCCAGCATTTTTGGGCTAATCAATATTGATTTTATTTTACCAGAATCAGTGTATTTCAAATTGACTTTATCCGCATCGCCACTTGGAACAAATTCTGAATAGTCATTTTTATGAACTTCCTTAAAATTACTTTCACAACCAAAAAGCACACCTACAATGATGAAAAGCGATAAAACAAAAGAAATATCCTTATTTAAAAAATTCATAGTAACTATTTAAACTACACAGAAAAACCAATTTCCTGAATTACAATTAGTCAATTTTTCTATGTCCGAACCATTTGTCATTAAGGGAAAAACTCACTCCGACAGAAAAATAATTTTCTTGAATCAATCCATTAGCAGTTGTCCCTCTTACTCCATATTCCAATCCTACATTAACATTGGAAAGACTTCCTAGAATAGGCATCCCAAGTCCAAGTGTTATTGCTTTCTCGTCAATTTCTTTTGATTTGATTACAGTTCCAGTTTTTGTATACTTCAAACCTCCTCTATATACTATTTTTTGAAAATAATTTGAGAAGACGTTATAATTAGGAACATAAAATCCTCCTAAGGCATAACTGGAATATTTACCATAACTTAAATCACTTATCGAATTAAAATCATTCGCTAATTCACCAACGTTTTGAAAAACCATTTGAGTACCTAACAACCATTTTTTGGTTTGACCAACTCCCAAACCAAAAGATATTTTATCTGGAATTGTCAAATCTGTTCTAATTTGCTTTTCTTCCAAAGGATCAACAATAGCAATATCATAATCTGAATTATAACTGACCGTCGAAATATTTTTTGTATTTGTAGAAGACAAGGTACTTTTAGGCGTATATGTGAGACTCGTATATAAGTTTGTCTTTTTTTGAATCTTATATTTATACATTATACCGAAATTAGCTGCCAATCCATTCAAATCAGCTTTATTTGTTTCTTGGGTTCCAAACATTACACCTGTTAAAAACTCTAAATTCGAATTATTTATTCTTCCAAAATTATACTGTACATCAGCACCCACTATCAAATTTGGAATAATTGTATAGCCCAATGAAAGAAAGGCTTTGTTTAATCCACCTGTACCTTTCATTACATTATTTACGCCACCAAGCTCAGCATTAGTTGATTCAATATTGTAACCAACCGAAGTATAAGGCACTAGTCCAAATCCAACTCCCATCTTTCCCAAAGGCAAACCAACGGCCAAATAGTCAAGAGTAGTTCGTTGTGAATTCTCACTTTTGGAATCCGTTTTCAAATTAGTTGCTGTATAATTTAGTCCAATTGTAAAAGCTGTAAATCTTATAGCTGCAAAACTAGCAGGATTCAAAATATTTATATGAAGACTGTCTTGCTCTATACTAAGCCCCGCCATGGAACGATTTTCAAGATTTCCTTTAAATCTGGTTTCCCCAATCCCAAAAAAAGAATATGGTGATGCAGATCCACTTTGGGCATTAGACATCAGTGAAAAAAAGAAACATGCAATAACAATAATTTTTTTAATCATTTTCTATTTTATATTGAAAAATTTGATTCAAACTCTCTAATAGAAAATTTGAATTGGCAAATATGGTATTTTTTAATCGTTTAGCCAAAAAAACTGCATCTCCGCCCGTTAAAATTATTATAAAGTTTGAATGTAATGCCTTATATTCCTCTATAAAACCATCAATTTCATAGACCAATCCATTTACTACTCCGGAATGCAACGATTCTGAAGTTGATTTACCTATAAAATGTTCTGGACTTTCCAATTCTAACAACGGAAGTTTTGCTGTAAAGTTGTGCAACGCCGCATATCTCAGTTGCAGCCCTGGCGAAATCGCTCCTCCAAGATAATTATCCGATTCATCGATAAAATCATAAGTAATGCAGGTTCCAGCGTCAATTACCAGCCGATTCTGAGTTGGAAATTGAAGTGTTGCCCCCGCAGCTAGTACCATTCTGTCAACTCCTAAAGTATGTGGCGTTTTATATTTGTTAATAAATGGAAATGCATCATTATGAGAAACAAAATGCATATTAACATAATTTTCAAATTCAGAAAAGGACTTTTTTTCTACATCCGAAACGGAAGAAATAACCAAATGGGTAATATTTACATTCTTTTTTAAAATATTCTGAATATTTTTCTGAAGTTCGGTTTTAAAAAAAACAGAACTCTCCAAAATCGTAGAACCCTCAAATACAGCGGATTTAATTCTGGTATTTCCAACATCTATAGCTAAAATCATAATTTATATTTAACCCTGCGAAGATACGAATTGATTTTTTTTAAAATTTCTTTTGGATAAATTAAAAATGGTTCTATATTTGCACCCGCATTAGCAAGGTACCTTAGCTCAGATGGTAGAGCAATGGACTGAAAATCCATGTGTCCCTGGTTCGATCCCTGGAGGTACCACATTTAAAAACGAAGACCCTGATTATCAAAAGATATTCAGGGTTTTTTTCTTTTATAGCGTGTTTTACAGCGTTATATGGGAACAAAAAAAAAAAACGACCTTAAGAATCATACCTCAAACCGATTCCGTTTTATTTAAAATCAAAAAAAAATCCTAATTCTTGAAAGGTTCAGAAAAAACCACGTTTTTTTTAAACTTTGATATAATTTTCATAAATTCATATCCCCAACGTATTTTCAACATATAATGAAATCCAATATTCAATTAACTTCATTCTATTTGACACCTGCTATTTTGAGTTCTACACCAATTGTAGTTCTTTTAATAGCAACTTTATATTTCCTGCTTGGGAATGTGAGTTTTATAATACCTCAATATTCATCTTTTGTTAGCCCAGTATTCTTACCTGCAGGTCTTGCTCTGGCATCAACCTTAATTTTAAAAAAAAAATCTCTGTTGGGCATTTGGATTGGGTCTTTTCTTTTGAATACTTCACATGGCTTAGTTTATGAAAATTTCAAGGACCTTTATTTATTAAATCTTGTCCTTATGGGATCTATTATCGCTTTTGGAGTCGTTATTGCCTCAGTTGCCACTGAATTTATAATAACTCGTGCAAACAAAAGAAGACATCCATTTCATAATGTAGCAACCGTATTAATTTTATTTGTATTAGGCTCTGTTACATATTCGACCATAACATCTTTTATCGGAATAATTGGTTTGTCGCTCAACAATTCCATAACAACGGAACATGCCTGGCACACTTTTCAAACTTGGTGGCTAGGTGATTTAATAGGAATCGTATTGATGACTCCGCTGCTACTATCTTGGTTTTTAAAAGACAATTTTTACAATAAAAAATTTGCCACTTCTGAATTACTGCTATTTGGTCTAACAACCATATTAATGTGTTATGGAATATTTTTTTTTAAGAACGGTTTAAAATATCTTCTTTTTCCACTATTATTTTGGTCTGTCTATCGTTTTGGAGCAAGAACAAGTACATTAACTATCCTTATAATAGCTTTATTTGCAATAGTAGCCACTGTACATGGTATTGGCCCTTTTTTACAAGACAGCATCAATAATTCCATTTTATTCCTGGATTTATTTTTATATGCTATTTCAATTTGCAGTCTTTTTTTGCTAACAATTTTATCAGAACGCGAAAGAGCTGACAATACAACTAAAATTAGCAAAAAGAACCTAAAAAAAAATGAGACTATACTTGAAGCAATCATCGAAAGTCCAAAAGATATCAGCATTTATTCAATAGGCCGAAATTATGAATATTTAAATTTCAATAGCCTGCATAGTTCAAATATGAAAGAAATGAACAATGTAGACATTACACTGGGAATGATGCTACAGCAATGCATGATTAATGAAGCAGAATTACTGGAAGCCGTGGCAGTTTTGGACAAAGTATTTTTAGGAGAAAGCATCACAACTATCAAACATTTTAAAGCCAATAATACTTTTTGGGAATTAAGAGCAAGCCCTATAATTAATGCCGAAGAAGAAATAATTGGAGCAACAGTAATCTCTACCAATATCACAGAAAAACTAAAAATTGAAGAAGCTCTAAAAGAAAGCGAAGAAAAATACAGGGAAATATTCACAAACATAGATGATGTTATTTTTCAAATAGATCTCAATAATATATTCATGAACATAAGTCCTTCAATAAAAGGATTTGCAGGATATAGTCCCGATGAATTGATAGGTCAGCATTCACGAATTTTGAATACTGATGACGATGATATGGATTTGATTTTTTATTTGCTCAGCGAAAAAAAGAATTTGATCAATCATGAAAAAATGATTAAAATCAAATCCGGTTTAACAAAACCAATTTCTTTAAACGCAAAGATAATTTATGATAAAAATGGAAAACCTCATCACATAGATGCTATCGCACAGGACATTACTGAAAGAAAAGAAAATGAACAAAAAATTGCTTTACAAAATCAAAAATTACAAATTCAGAATAAGGAATTAGAACAGTTTGTCCATATAGCTTCCCATGATTTGCATGAGCCTTTATTAACCTTAAAATATTTTACAGAACAGCTCAAGGAAAATTCCTTCAAGAATGAGAATGAGGACACACAAGAATATCTAAATTTCATTTTCGAAGCTTCAGATAGGATGCAAAAACTAGTCAAGGGATTATTGCATTATTCAAAAATAGGCAAACAGGTAGAAATTTCACAAGAGGATTGCAATGAAGCAGTAAATAATGCAACATCAATGCTGGCCGACAGTATTGAAAAATCAGAAGCTAAAATCCACATTGGCAAGTTGCCCATTGTAAATGGATATTCTGTAGAATTAGTTGAATTATTTAGACATCTAATAACTAACGCCATAATTTATAGAAAAAAAGACATTCCACTTGAAATTAGTATCACTGCAAAACAAGTAGGTGACAATTGGCAATTTACTGTAGAAGATAACGGAATTGGAATTGAAAAACACAACATAGAAAAAATGTTTATAATTTTTAAACGGCTAAATAATAGGGAAGAATATGCTGGAATAGGAATTAGCCTGTCTATTTGCAAAAAAATTATTTCTTTGCATGGAGGAAATATTTGGGCTGAATCCAAATTTGGACATGGCAGCAGCATATATTTTACTATTCCTCAAATTTATAACGATCAAATCTAATTCCTTTCTGTTAATTGCAAAAACAACAAACAATGAAAAAATTAAATACTGTATTGTTAATTGACGATGATAAAGCAATCAATTTCATCACCAAAATGCTTATCAAAAAAGCAGCAATAACAGATCAAATAGAAATTGCATTAAATGGCCAAGAAGCATTGGACTTCTTAACAAATACTGGCAAACACGAAAAATCAGATGGTATATTTCCGCAACCTATGCTAATCTTTCTTGATATCAATATGCCTGTAATGGATGGATGGGAATTTGCAGAAGCTTATTCTAAATTGACTCCAGAACAAAAAGGCAATTCAAAAATCATAATGCTTACAAGTTCGCTAAATCCTGATGATAAAGAAAGGGCATTACAACTCAATGCCATTACAGGATTTCAAAGCAAGATTCTTACGATGGAAGGGCTTACAAACATAATGAATCTGTATTTTATGGAATAGCCAAAGTCCAAATTATCACTTATCAGCGTAACAAACAGTTATACTTTTTGAACTAAAACATAACAAATAACAAAAAATATATTTTTTTTGTTATTTGTTATATTTTTTTATATATATTTATCAGATAATCGTTAAAAAAATGCACTTAATCGATTATTTAAAATTAATGCAAATAAATTTACTTGATAAAAGATAAAATATGACCCCCATTTTACTTAATCAATTACGAAGCATAATAACTTCGCCATTAATTTCAATGTTTTGTAAAAAATTTGAAGAAAATGAAATTTTACTAAAAAGATCAATTGACACTAGTATTTGTACAGTACTGATAGGTCTTGATAATATAATTGGCAATACGATTTTATTTGACAAAGTCATTGAATCGATAAGTTTCACTGAATTCTACAGAACTACAGAATATGACAATGGCAAACTATCCTCAATAAATTATTCATTTGAGCATGAAGGTTTTATTCCTCTAGATTTAATTTTTTCGACAAAGAAAGAGCGTATTTCCGAGATGATATCCAACGAAATAGGAATAAAAAGCGAAACGGCTGGAGCTATTCTAAATTTTGCCGTTATGCTAATATTATCTCATTTTAAAAATGAAATGCAAAAAGAGAAAACATTAGAGAATGATTTAGTTTTTGATAAAAAAGCGATGCTCAATGCTGTTCCGGAAGGCATTAGAATTATACTTGGATATTCTAATTTTAAATGCGAAGACAGTTATCACAATTCCGAAACTTTGGTCAAAACAAATTTAAAACCACGTTTTTTCAGTAAAATTTTTAAACTGTAATCTTAAAAATATTCCAAAAAAAAAACGACATCAATCCTAGAGTTGATGCCGTTTTTTTTTTGAAACCACTATTTATTATTGCTCATTAATCCAAGAATCAATTTTCTTTTCCAATAAAGCCAAAGGCATTACACCAGATTCCAATGTTTTTTCATGGAATTTTTTAATATCAAATTTAGCTCCCATTTTGTCTTGTGCTCTTTTACGCAGTTCCAAGATTTTAAGCTGACCTATTTTGTATGACAAAGCTTGTCCAGGAATGGCCATATAACGCTCGATTTCAGTAGTAATTCCTGCCTCGCTTTCGGCTTCATTCTGCATAGAATATTTGATAGCCTGTTCTCTAGTCCAACCTTTGTAATGCAATCCGGTGTCTACCACCAAACGTACTGCTCTGTGCATTTCATTTCCTAACATGCCAAAATATTGATACGGATCTTGATACAAACCTAATTCCTTGCCCAAACTTTCTGTGTATAATGCCCAACCTTCACCGTAAGCACCAAACCAATTGAACTTTCTAAAATCAGGCAAAGATGTATTTTCTTGTTGCAAAGAAATTTGAAAATGATGTCCTGGAATGGCTTCGTGCAAAAACAAATCTTCATCTCCGTATACATTATATTCTTTTATGTCAGGAATGGGAACAAAGAAAATACCCGGACGAGATCCATCTGCCAAACCTTGCATGTATTCAGCACTAGCAGTTTTTTCGCGGAAAGCTTCAGTTCTTCTGATTTCAAATTTTGTCTTAGGCTGCAATGAAAATAATTTGTCAACGTTTGGTTTTATAACACTATAAATTCTTTCAAAATTTGCAATTACTTCCTCCGGTTTTTTAAATGGTTTCAACTCGGGTTTGTTTCTTACGTATTCAAAAAATTCAAGAAGAGTTCCTTTAAATCCAACTTGGTTTTTCACTTTCTCCATTTCAGCATTTAAACGGGTTACCTCTTTTAATCCTAATTCATGAATTTCGTCTGGAGTCATTTCAGTAGTCGTCCACTGTTTTACATAAATTGCATATAAATCTTTTCCAAAAGGCAAACTTCCAATTCCGCTAGTAGCTCTTGATGCTGGCAAGTATTCGTTTTTAAGAAAATCTGTCATTTTTTTATACCTCGGAATCAGTTTTTCGTTGATTACAACAGTGTATTTAGCAGTTAAATCTTTTTTTACCTCATCAGAAAATGTGTCAGGCATCAGCTTAATAGAGGAATAAAACAAATTGTCTTCAATCTTTGGAGTTGGCATATCAGCAAACTGCGGAATTACTTTTTCTGTTAATGCTTTGGGTAAAACGATTCCTTTTTCAATTCCTTTCTTCATATATACCAAAGCAGAATCGATCCAAACACTGTATTTATCCATTCTTTTTAAGAAATCAGTATAATCCTTTTCTGTTTTAAAAGGCTGTCCGCTTGTACCTCCGGCAAATTGTCCCATGGTTAAATGCGTACCCCAAAACTGATGAATCGGTATTAGGTTTGTAGGTTGTTCCAATAGTTTTTTCCCAACTTCAACTTCCCATTTTATAATTTCGTAGCTGTTTTTCTCTTCGTCAGAAAGTTGTTTTTCATCAAAAGTTTTCAAGCCAGATTCATATTTATTAAAAAACTCAAGCTGCTTTTTTCTAAAACTGTCAGTCATATCAAATTGCAGCTGGTCATTATATTCATTTTGACCATTTTGTGTAGCTCCCAAGGGATCCAATACATTTTTATCATCAAAGTAATTTTTGGTGAATAACGAAAAATCCTCTGTTTTCTCATTAGACTTACAATTGACCAACACCATAGAAATGAACATCATAGTTATAAAAAGTGTAATTTTTTTCATATTTGTTATATTTTAAGGATTTATAAAACTACTTATTATTACGCACATAACTGTTAATTTTTTCTTAAAAACATTGTTTCAATATATGTCAAGAAGCTAAATCAACACTACAATAGTCTCAGTATAAGACATTTCCATAAATTAAAAAATCCCTTACATGTAAATGAAAGGGATTTTGAAAAATATTTTATTTTGAAAAATTAGATGTTTTTCAAATTAATGACTTCTTGATCTGTAAGCAGTCTCCAGTTTCCTCTTGGTAAATTTTTCTTTGTTAAACCGGCAAAAGCCACACGATCCACTCTAAGAACATTATACTCAAAATGTTCAAATATGGCACGAACCACTTTTATGTTGGAAGATTTTAACTGAATACCAATTTCATTTTTGGATTCTCCTTCAATATAACTTACCTCATCTACAGTAACTCGGTGTCCGTCTAATACAAGTCCTTTAGTTATTTTTTCTAAATCTTCAAATTTTAAATTTTTATCTAAAGAAACCTGGTAAATTTTGGTTGATTTTTGATTTGGCAATGTGAATTTACGAATCATATCAGTATCATTAGTAAAAACTAACAAACCGGTTGTATTCTTGTCCATTCTGCCAATAGCACCAACTTTTGCAGTTGTAGAACCTTTTATCAATTCTAAAACATTTCGGTATTCCTGACCTTCATCAAGTGCTGTGGTGAAATTTTTAGGCTTGTTCAACAAAATGTATACTTTTTTCTCCGGAGTTAAAACTACACCATCGAAATTGACTACATCGCCCGGTTTTACCATATAACCCATTTCGGTAACCGGAACTCCGTTTACTTTTACATTTCCTGATTGAATATAAATATCGGCATCGCGTCTTGAGCAGGTTCCTGAGTTTGAGATGTATTTATTCAAACGAATTTCATCTTTTACTTTTGGTCTCTTTGGCGCTTGATTAGGTTTTTTTTCTACTTTTTTAGCCTCAGCTTCGGCTACCTTGGTATTTACTTTTACTTTTTTTGGCCCCTGAGCCCTTTTTGGCATTGCAGGTTTTGGCTTATTGGAACTTGGTCTGGAACTGCTTGATCTTGCACTACCGCCTCTACTATTGCCTCCCTTATTATTCATAATATTCTATAATTTGGTGCAAAGATAGCATTTATATCATTGGGAAACGATTTTTGATAATTAGAAAACGTTAACTACTTAATTTAATGATTTTTAAAAAATTTTAAACTAATATTTAATGCGTCTTAGATGTAATGCTAACAAAAATGCCTTATCTCCGTCTTTAGCCCCGATAGAAGTGGAAATCCTTGTTTGCCGGTGTTTGGCAAACAAGATTGAAACGGATAGCGGGAACTATGTTTCTTGAAAATGCCCATTTTTTTCTGCTTCAAAAAATTATTATCGCCTAAATTGTCATCAATACTTTTTTTCCGTGCCAAAGAACGCTGGGATTTATGAGGACAATGCAAAAAACTCCTGCAACAATAAGGAACTTCAATACGTTGTGAAGCATTATATACTGGGCTTTTGTCTGCCATTTCCATAGGTATAACAGGAAAAAAATTAAAACGATAAAGCCAAAATAAAAGTAAATATCCATGTAGCCGACATCGTAGATATTGATTAAAAAATAAACGGGAACAACGGTTAATAATGTCAAAATTGTAATGGTTTTTTTGGCAGTTTCTTCTCCGTAAATTATTGGAATGGTTTTATAGTTGTTGGCAAAATCACCTTGTAAATTTTCTAAATCTTTTATCATTTCTCTGATCAGGATTAATAAAAACAAGAATGCACCGTGCGAAAGAATAACAGCGAGTTTGCTTGTATTGCTTTCGATTTCATACAAAGGCATTTTTAAATAGTAGTACAATAGGATTCCGAAAAAAGGAAGAACAGCGAGAAACGCAGCCATTAAATTCCCAACTAGAGCATACCTTTTGATTTTATGAGAATAAAACCATATCAAAAAGATATAAACCGAGTAAAACAAAACGGCTCTAAAAGAAACGAAAAAAGCGATTAAGGCAACAAAAAGGTTAAGACTGAAATAGACTTGCAGTTTTGTTTTTTGGCTCACCAAGCGATCTAATTGCGATTTATTCGGGCGGTTAATTAAATCCTTTTTGCTGTCATAAAAACTATTGATAATATATCCGGAAGCAATCGCCAAACTGGAACAAATCACAATAATAAAGAGTCTAAAATCCAATAATACGGACAAAGCCCTTTGCTCTGGAGCCAGTATGAAAATAGCCGATAAATACTGGGCTAAGGCTATAATGGGAATATTATAACCTCTTACAACAGAAAATAAACTGATAATTTTCCAAATAAATAGTTTATGCTTTCTGCTTAACATGAAGTTTGTTTAAATTACAATGACGCTTATTATTTTTTATTTCTCTAAAATATTAAAACTGATAAACAACTTCCAATTTAAAATCTTTCAATGATGCTTTTGCTTTCTCTAAATCTTCGGTAAATCCTAGAATATAACCCCCTCCACCAGAACCGCACAATTTTAAATAATAATCATTTGAATCGATTCCTTCCTGCCAGATTCCATGAAACTGTTCTGGAATCATTGGTTTGAAATTATTAAGAACCACTTTCGATAATTGTTTGGTGTTTTCGAATAATGACTTCATATCGCCACCAAGAAAATTTTCTACACAAGCGTCTGTATATTTTACAAATTGATTTTTCAGCATGGTACGGAAACCTTGATCTTTTAGGTTTTCCATGAAAATATTCACCATTGGAGCAGTTTCGCCTACAATTCCTGAGTCTAATAAAAATACAGCTCTTTTTCCGTCAAGACTTTGAGTAGGAATTCCTGTTGCTTCTATATTATCTTTCGAATTAATCAAAATCGGAATGCTCAAATAACTGTTCAATGGATCGAGCCCAGAGCTTTTTCCGTGAAAAAAACTTTCCATTTGCGAAAAAATCGTTTTTAGAGTCAATAACTTTTCACGTGTTAAATTCTCTAAAACAGTGATTTTATTTTGTGCATATTTATCATAAATAGCGGCAACCAATGCTCCGCTGCTACCTACTCCATATCCCTGAGGAATACTGGAATCAAAATACATTCCAGTTTCAACGTCATTATTTAAAGTATCCAAATCGAATGTTACCAAATTCGGTTGTTCTTTTTGCAATTGCTCCAAATAGACAACATAGCGTTTCAAATGCCCGTTTGACTCTATCGCTTCATCAGAAGGATTAGCATCTTTCTTTAGGGCTCCGTTGTAAAAATTATAAGGAATTGATAACCCTTTGGAGTCACGAATAATTCCGTATTCTCCAAAGAGTAATATTTTTGAGTAAAATAAAGGTCCTTTCATATGGATACTTATTGTATTTTCTTGATTTTTACTGGGTTTTGTCTGGTGTCAAAAAGAGCAACTACATATATTCGTTTACTGGTAAAAGTGTAAAACAATGTCGTTTGTCTGCTAACGACACATTTATGATATTTTTTATTTGTTTCTGATTTAGGAAAAATCTCTGGATTAGCTCTAATTATTTGTAAAGAATCATACAATTTCTTTGCAAATTTAATTCTAACTCTTTCTGACCATTTTGCTTCAAGATATTCTAAAAGTATTTTTGTCTTTTTTTGAGCATTAATTGAAATTTTAATTTCTCTCATTTTAATGCATATACTTCTGAATAAATTCTTCAAAATCTACAAATTCACCTCTCTCAATCTGTCTTTCTCCTTCTTCGATTTGATCCTTTTGTTCTTGAGTCAGCTCGTCCCAAAAGTCTTTTTTTTGAGAGACAAAAATTTTCTTTATAGCTTCAATTATTGATATATCGTTGGTCTCCTCCAACTTTTTCATCAATTCTGATTTTTCAAATTGTATGTCCATGACTACTTAAATTATAAACTTTGGAAATCATTTTTTCAAAAATCGACTACATCACCACGATTTTCATTTTGTATTCCTATATTTATTTCTTCTTGCTGTTCGGGAGATAATTCCTCCCACACTTCTTTTTCTTTGTCTTCAAAAACTGCTCTTATCTTTTTCAGAATGGCAATATCATCAGTTTCTGCAACTTTCTTGATTAATTCCAATTTTTCGGCGTTCAAATCCATCGTTACAAATTAATTAAGAACTAAAGATACAAAAAAAAGGGTTTAGCCTAACAAAGCACCGTTTCCAATTTCGTCGCAAAGGTACTGACCATTTTGGCAATAGCCAACTAATTCTGCCTGAATAAACTGCAGTACTTTTTCTTTAACGTTATTTGGATACAAAACATGCACATTGGCGCCGGCATCAAGAGTAAAACAAACCGGAATTTTAGTATCATTTCTGAATTTCCAGATTGCATTAATTATCTGTAGTGTATTTGGTTTCATCAAAATAAAATAGGGTAGGGAAGTCATCATCATGGCATGCAAAGTCAAGGCTTCGCTTTCGACAATTTTGATAAATTCTTCTAAATCACCATTTTTGAAAACAGGAATCAGTTTATCCAGATTTTCATGAGCTTGAGCAAACCGCCTTTCAGCAAATGGATGATCGTGCATTAAATCATGACCAACGGTGCTCGAAACTTGTTTTTCGCCTTTGTCAACCAACAGAATCGTATCTTGAAAATCCTTGAAAACAGAATGAATTTCGTACGGATATTCTACTCCGTATAAATCTGTGCTCCCTTTTATATTCGCTTGATTCCCCCAAACAACAAGCTGGCCTTTTACGCTTCGGCAGGCGCTTCCTGAGCCTAATCTTGCCAAAAATGAAGCTTTACCAAGAAAATAATCATCAGTCATTGCTGGATTCAAGGCTTTTTCCAAACTCATAAAATTCATCGCCAAAGCGGCCATTCCCGATGCCGATGAAGCAATACCGGAACTGTGCGGAAAAGTATTTTGGGTATCAATCGTAAAATGATATTCTTTCAGAAATGGCAAATATGCCTCAACTCTTTCCAGAAACTTTTGAATTTTCGGTTTGAAATCTTCCTTTGGTTTCCCTTCAAATAATAAATCGAAAGAGAAATTGCCATCATTCTGTTTTTTGGCGAAAGCCAAAGCCGTAATTGTTTTACAGCTATTCAATGTAAAACTAACGGATGGATTTGCAGGAATCTGTTTGTCTTTTTTCCCCCAATATTTTACCAAAGCAATATTACTTGGTGCACTCCAGGAAAAACTTCCCTGATCTATAGAATGGTCATATTTTGATGGAATAAAATCGGCAGCTTCAAACATAAATATATTTTTCGGCAAAGATACTTTTTTTTGATAAAGTCACTAAGTTTCTGAGTTGCTAAGTTGCTACGCTTTTTCAAACTTTGGATCCTTGTGATTAAATCTTAAGCTTGGATTATCTTTCGAAAGTTTTTAAGTAATTTTGGCCCCTATAAAGCTATAAGAAATGAATAAGATTACCCGAATATTGTCTATTGTTGTTACTTGCTTGGCTGTAGGTTATTTTTCTGGGATTGTTACCCAATCGGCCATTACGACTTGGTATCCCACATTGATTAAACCGAATTTCAACCCGCCCAATTGGCTTTTTGCTCCCGTTTGGAGTATGCTTTACATTATGATGGGAATTGCAGCTGGATTAGTTTGGGACAGAATTGATTTCGAAAAAGAAGCTGTTAAAAAAGCACTGCAGTTCTTTGCCATCCAACTGGCATTAAATGCCTTGTGGTCGTATTTGTTTTTTGGTCTAAAAAATCCAATGCTCGCGGGTATAGAAATAATTCTTCTTTGGCTGATGATTTATGAAACTTACATTCAGTTTTCCAAAATCAATAAAATTTCGGGTTATTTATTAATTCCTTATTTGCTTTGGGTAGGTTTTGCTACTATTTTAAATGGAAGTATTTGGTGGCTGAATAGGTAAGTTTACAGTTTTTAGTAATGAGTATGTATAATTCTATTAGCCAATAAATTATTTTAAAGCTGCCAGATTTTTAAACTCTTTATTTTTTATAATCAAAAAATCCATCATGCTTAGCACATTGTTATGCTCCATTATTTTTTTTGCATTAGGATCTAAATCGCAAAATTGTAGAAAAAGATCAATCTCTTCGGGTTTCAATTTTAAAGTTTCAAGATAAAATTTTTGATCGCAGGTATTTTTTGCTAATGTGGCAAATTCAATTTCAGGAGCAGTTTCATTTTGCGGTTCTTTTTCTTTTGAGAGTAAATCTATTAGCTTTTTGCCAATTGCAATAAAATTTAATCCGTTAACAAACGTCCCTCTTCTCATCGCTTGATATCCCTCTCTATTGTCGAATTTTTCTGTGGTATACCCGTCTAATTTGCTTTGTTCGTAATTTTTGTCTTTGCTTAATTTTATATTTTGTTTTTTCGCAACTATTACTTCCTCTAATTCCTCCGCATTTTTAAGCAATTTCACTTGCAAATTATTTAGTTCAATCTGTTCTGAAGATACTTTCAGTCTTTTTAAATCAAAATCTTTTATATAAAAAAAGAGAATGTCATTAGGTTTAACAGCAATTATAAATTCTCCATTTTCATTTGTTGTAGTGCTTTTTTGTGAAGTTTTATTGATAACATCCACCTTATAAAGTAAAAAGTTTTCAGAAGACAAGACTACTCCTTTCAGAAGTTTTTCGGTTTGGGAAAAGGCGGATTGGCATATTATCAAGAATAATGCGAGAAGTAATTTTACTTTCATATAAAACAGGATTATTTTGAAGAAGTAAATATATTCTAATGCTCCTAAGAAAAACTTAGAGTTGATGTAATTTTTTGTTAATTAAATCCTTAACAAATGGCATTCGCCAAAATAAATCCGCTAGTCCAAGCATTCTGGAAATTAAATCCGCCAGTAATAGCGTCGATGTTTACGATTTCACCAGCAAAATAAAGTTTTTCGTGCAGTTTGCTTTCCATTGTTTTAAAATTAATTTCCTTCAAATCAATTCCGCCGGCAGTTACGAATTCCTCTTTGAACGTGCTTTTGCCGTTCACCTGAAAAGTACAGTTCGTTAATTGGTCTACTAAATTTTGCAATTGAACTTTGGACAAATCTGCCCATTTGGTCTCACTTCCGATATTTGACGCCAATACCAAACTTTCCCAAAGACGATTGGTCAAGCCAAAGGGTGATTTTTTGGAAACCGCTTTTTTTGCATGTTCCTGTTTTGTGGTTTTTAGAATTTTCTCGGCATCTTCGGGATCAAGATCATTAAGCCAATTCACATAAATAGTAAACTGATAGCTTTTATCGTGTAAAATTCGTGCTCCCCAAGCCGATAATTTCAAAATCGCCGGACCGCTCATTCCCCAATGCGTGATTAACAATGGTCCAATTGATGTTAACTTTGTGTCTTTGACTTTTACCGTAGCTTGTGCAGAAACACCAGGCAATTCTTTGATTCTTGAGTCTTTGATATTGAAGGTAAATAAAGACGGTACCGGACTCACAATAACATGTCCCTGTTTTTGAAGCATTTCCCAAATTTTAGGATTACTTCCCGTGGCAAGGACTAATTTTTCGACAATGTAATTTTCGTTCTGTGTTTCGACTTTCCAAAAATTATCTTTTTTAAAAATAGACTGCACACTTTGTCCTGTGAAAATCTTGATTCCCAGTTTTTGGGTAGCTTTCAGAAAACAGTCGATTATGGTTTGCGAGGAATTTGAAATTGGAAACATACGACCGTCTTCTTCAATTTTCAATTCCACGCCGTGTTTTTCAAACCATTCGATGGTGTCTCCAGAACAAAATTGATGAAAAGGTCCACGCAATTCCTTTTCGCCACGAGGATAAAATTTGACCAATTCATTAGGCTCGAAACAGGCGTGAGTTACATTACAACGACCACCTCCCGAAATGCGGACTTTCGATAATACTTCGGCTCCTCTTTCGAGAATAGCAACTTTCGTTTTTGGATTTTTCTCCACAATGTTTATAGCCGCGAAAAAACCTGCAGCGCCACCGCCAACAATAAGTATGTCGAAATTTTGATTCATGATTACGTCTAAAGATTGAAAATTTAGTTTTTTTCATAACCATTTAAGGCATTTAAGGTCATATAAGTGGAATCGTTTCTTTCTTATATGTACTTAAATGCCTTATATGGTGAATTTATTTTTAAATTACTTTACAAAGGTAATCATTCGTTTTTGAAAGTATACTTAAATTCTATCCAGGTAGTCCGTGATGATTCCATCCACTTGAAAATCTTTCATTTTTTGAATAGCATCTGCTGCGTTAACCGTCCAAGGGAAAATTAAAATTCCTTTTTCTTTTATTGTAGCTACATATTCATTTGTCAATAATTGAAAGTCGGGATGCATGGCTTCGGCTTTAAGGAATCGGGCGAAAGAAATGGCTAAATCCATATCGGTTTCAGTTAAGACGCCTATTCGGATATTTTCGTTTAAAAAACGAACTTGTTGCAGCGCATTCCAATCGAAACTGGAGACAATAAAATGGCTATGATCCCATTTTTTGGCTGTGATATATTGCTCAATTATTTGAACTACTTTCTCGGCCGTGTCCTGATTTTTTAATTCAATATTGACAAAGCTTCTTTTGTTGACCAAATCTAAAACTTCTTCCAATATTGGAATCTCGAACTTTTCATTGATCCGAAAAGACTTTAATTCGGATAGAGTCAATTGATTGACAATCCCTTTTCCGTTGGTTGTTCTATCGATGGTTTCATCATGAATAACTATCAAATGCCCATCCAAGCTTAAATGTACATCCACTTCAACGCCATCGGCTCCCATTTCTATAGCTTTTTCAAAAGAAACCAAGGTATTTTCGGGTTCGTATGCACTGGCTCCGCGATGCCCAATTTTTAAAATTTTATCCATATTTTTCTGTTACCCTGAATTCGGTCTCAATTGTAAATGACAACATAAAAAACACTATCTCTCCTTAATAGTCCTGATCGAAGTGGAAACCCTTGTTGTCCGGAGTTCGGACAACAAGGTTGAAACGGAGAGCAGGAATCATGTTTCTAAAAATCCCTAGTGTCTCGCTCCTTAAAATAATTTCGTTACAATTTTCTGTTATTGAGGATTTATTATTCATTTATTTAATTTGGCCGTACCAAAACTGCCGTACCGTTTACATAAACAGTAAGGGTTTCGGTTCCTTCCAACGATAATTTGGTTTCGTTGTTATCTACCGAGATTTTTACAATCTGGTTTCTAAAGTTGATTTTGAACGAATAACTACTCCATTCTTTAGGGATTTTTGGTGAGAAATGAAGTGCATCATTTTTCACTCTCATTCCACCAAAACCTTCAACGATACTCATCCATGTTCCTGCCATCGAAGTGATGTGGCAACCTTCTTCAACTTCTTTGTTGTAATCATCAAGATCCAAACGAGAAGTTCTTAAGTAGAAAGCATAAGCCATATCCATTTTGTCCAACAAAGCAGCCTGAATCGAGTGAACACAAGGAGAAAGTGAACTTTCATGCACTGTAAATGATTCGTAAAAATCGAAATTACGCTCCAGTTCCTCTTTAGAAAAATGATCTTCGAAGAAATAGAAACACTGTAAAACGTCAGCTTGTTTGATGTAAGGCGAACGCAAAACTCTGTCCCAAGACCATTTTTGATTGATTGGTCTTTGAGAACGATCTAAATCTTTTACACGAACCAAATCTTTGTCCAAGAAACCGTCTTGTTGCAAATAAATTCCCATCTCTTCTGATCTTGGGAAATACATATTGCTTGAAACTTTGTTCCATTCTTGCAATTCAGCTTCAGAAAGTTTTACTTTTTCAATAATGCGTTTGTGATCAGCTGGATATTCTAATGAAACTTTTTTGATTTGTTCCGTCGCATAATCGATACACCATTTAGCAATATAATTAGTGTAGAAATTATTATTGATGTTGTTTTCGTATTCGTTTGGTCCAGTCACTCCCAAAATCATGTATTGATTTTTATTTTTGGAGAAAGAAGCTCTTTGGTGCCAAAAACGGGCAATACCGATTAAAACTTCCAAACCTTTTT
>Ga0308157_10000961_pt1 | contig 71529 bp, 55 predicted proteins | sample PhyBR1_FD_201035 | JGI IMG/M metagenome (GOLD analysis project Ga0308157, IMG submission 201035) | Phyllosphere microbial communities from UC Gill Tract Community Farm, Albany, California, United States - DLSLB.R1 | ecosystem: Host-associated > Plants > Phyllosphere > Unclassified | place: USA...
TAAACGTCTTATTTTTGTCATCACACTTTAAAAGAAAACCCCGTTTTTGACTCTTTTTGAGCATTTTCGGGGTTTGTTCCTTCTAATATAATACCTATTTCATTGAAAAACAAGTGATTGTTTTATTATGAATGTGCCTAATGAAGGTTATTTGAGATAAAAAAATCCGCAATTTGCGGATTTTTTAGGTTTATGCTTCAGCTAACTCTTTAATCTGAGCTTTAATTTTCACTTCCAGTTCATCAGCCAATTCCGGATTGTCTTTAATTAATGATTTAACAGCATCACGACCTTGTCCTAATTTTGTTTCACCATAACTAAACCAAGAGCCTGATTTTTTGATGATTTCGAATTCAACGGCAAGATCTAAGATTTCACCTGTTTTCGAAACACCTTCACCGTACATAATATCAAATTCGGCAACTTTAAAAGGCGGCGCTACTTTGTTTTTTACGATTTTAACTTTGGTTCTGTTTCCAATTACGTTTTCACCATCTTTAATCTGAGTAGAACGACGAATGTCCAAACGTACCGAAGCATAAAACTTCAAAGCATTACCTCCCGTAGTCGTTTCAGGATTTCCGAACATTACTCCAATTTTTTCTCTTAATTGGTTGATGAAAAATACTGTACAATTTGTTTTGCTGATTGTTCCCGTTAATTTTCTCAAAGCTTGAGACATCAAACGTGCGTGAAGACCCATTTTAGAATCTCCCATTTCTCCTTCAATTTCGCTTTTTGGAGTCAAAGCCGCAACCGAGTCAATAACCACAATATCAATAGCTCCAGAACGAATCAAGTTCTCAGCAATTTCCAATGCTTGTTCCCCGTTATCTGGTTGAGAAATAATCAGGTTTTCGATGTCAACGCCTAATTTTTCAGCATAATTTCTATCAAAAGCGTGTTCAGCATCAATAAAAGCTGCAATTCCGCCTGCTTTTTGTGCCTCAGCAATAGCGTGCAAAGTCAAAGTAGTTTTACCAGAAGATTCTGGTCCGAATATTTCGATAATTCTTCCTTTTGGATATCCATTTACACCCAAAGCTAAATCAACTCCCAAAGATCCTGATGAAATAACTTCTACTTCCTCAATAGCTTTGTCGCCCATTTTCATTACAGTTCCTTTTCCGTAGGTTTTGTCTAATTTGTCAAGAGTAAGTTGTAATGCTTTTAACTTAGCTTCTTTGTCCGAACTGGTTTTTTCTTTCATTTTTCTTCTGTTTATATTGATTTACCTGCTATTTTAATCAAAATAGGGGTATGGATTTAATTTAATGTCCGTAAAAATACTCCTTTTTTTCGAAGTCACAATAGTAACTTTTTAACAACAAAAAGGGTTTTAATTTGGGTGTGCCCTCGTTAAGAAAATGGGCTAATTTATATTGCCGTTTATGCGCCCATTTCCTTAACGAGGTCGGGCTTTCCGATTCGCCTTGGCGGATTGCTTCTATCCCAATGTCATTAAATTGAGGAATATTAAAATAAAAAAGCACGCAGATTTTGCAGATTTTAGCAGAAGAACAATGAAAAAATTTACAAAATCTGCGTAAAAATAAATAGCTAAATCTCTTAACTTAATGACATTGGCTTCTATCCCTCACGCAAAAACGGTTCATAAATAAATTTTAGGTTTCAGATTATTTAGATATTAAAAACAAAACCTTAAAATTCATAATTTAAGGAAGTTCCAAAAAATACTTCTATACTTAAATATATGTTTAAATTTTACTCCATAAACAGAGCTTTTAATTCCGTTGCATCATGCGGATTCATTTTGCCTGCCAATACCAAACTCAATTGTTTTCTTCTCAAAGCCGCATCATAGCGCTGTTGTTCCAATTCCGTTTCAGGTTCAATAGCTGGAACTTCAACCGGTCTTCCCGAATCATCAACGGCCACAAAAGTGTAAATTGCTTCATTTGCTTTAGTGCGTTTCCCTGATTGGCGGTCTTCAACCCAAACATCCAAGTAAATTTCCATCGATGTTTTGAATGCTCTGGAAACTTTAGCTTCAATAATAACAACACTTCCAAGCGGAACAGCTTTGTTGAAAGCCACATGATTCACAGATGCCGTTACTCCAATTCGGCGGGAATGTCTTCCAGCAGCAATACTGGCAGCACGATCCATTCTGGCCAATAATTCTCCTCCAAATAAATTATTCAAAGGATTGGTTTCGCTTGGTAAAACTAAATCGGTCAATATCGTTAAGGATTCAGAAGGATGTTTTGCCGTCATATTTTTGTATTGGTTTAAATTTAAAGTTGTTTAAAACAGTTCTTTATTTTGCAATTGTACCTTGTTGTTGAAATGGCATTACAATTTAGTTCAACCAATATACCGCCATCACCGAAGGGATAAAATACAAAACTATTGTTCTGGCTCCATCGTAATCTTTGGCTAATCTTTGTCCAAATAACATCATAATCAAAGTGATGCTGGAAAAAATGGCGCCATATAATCCATAAACTCTGCCGCTATTTAGTGCCAATTCTATTGCACCAACGGTACATAAAATACCCGAAATCAATTCTAATATCACTAAATTAAGCAAAGCCAAAGGTACTTGATTTCGTAAAGGAGTTTCTTTAAAATGTTCTTTAAGCCAATTTACATTGTCTTTCCAGTGAAATAATTTTTCCTGAGAAGATTGCAAAAAAGTTATCGCTAAAAAAACTAATAATAAGATTGAGGCAATATTATTCATAGGTAGATATTTATTATTTTCTTTATTTGGTCAATGTATTAGCATATCAGTTATGGCAACCAATTTTGATTGTGCTAAAGCCATAGATTTATTTTTTATGAATTAAACGTGTAAGTTTTATGGATAAATCAGTTAAAATTATTTTGGCATTACCGTTGCGTTCTATATGGTACATGGCATCAGATAACTCTTTAAATATGTCGTTGATATTATTGCCATTTACAAAAGGAGCAAAGTTTTCCAGTTTAAATTTATCTACTTTAGTTTCAATATAAACGAGATTATTCGCTTGATAATTAAGCAATAAAGCTTGGCGAAACATTTCGACACAAAACTGAAGAAACTTTTTTTGAGTCTCTCTTCCTAAAGTTGCAATTTGCTCACTCCATTCAATTAAGTCTTGTATGGCAGCAGCATTTCCTTTGGCTTTAAAGGCAGCTCTTACCCAAGTCACAAACCACTGTTCAAAAGGAGAAGCGTCATCATCATTTAATAATTGCAATGCTTTATTATAATTCCCTTGGGCCTGATGAGCAATCTTCATAGCGGTTTTAGGGTCAATATGTTCTTTTTCAATGAGGGCATCAGCAATTATCTGTTCGCTCAAACCACTAAAATGTGTAATTTGACAACGGGAACGAATCGTTTGAATGATGTCTTCTTCATTTTCAGAAATAAGAAGAAAAACTGTTTTTTCAGGCGGCTCTTCTAATAGTTTGAGTAGTTTATTGGATGCTGCAATATTCATTTTATCGGCCATCCAGATAATCATTATTTTATATCCTCCTTCATAAGATTTTAAAGACAATGACTTTAGGATTTCCTGGGCATCATCAACACGAATTTCACCCTGTTTATTTTGAACATCTAATTTCGCATACCAATCGAATAAACCACCATAAGGATTCTCTAAAATAAATTGTCGCCAATCAGTAATGAAATCAATGCTTTTTGGTTTTTGTTTTATTTCCTCTGTGGTTACCGTTGGATATACAAAATGCAAATCAGGATGTGAAATTTTCTCAAATTTTAAGACGCAAGATTCGTTTAAACTTCCATTAGAATTACACAAAATATATTGGGCATAAGCAATGGCCATTGGTAATGTACCGCTGCCTTCAGGGCCTACAAATAATTGAGCATGGGGAATTCTGCCTAAATCGACACTTCTTTTTAAGTGGTTCTTAATGTATTCTTGTCCTAAAATTTTCGAGAATTGCATGTGACAAAGATAGAAGAAAATGATAGTTTCAAAAATTTTCTATAATAAAGTTTGCTTTCGTTTTGAAGTAACATGATGAATTTTAAATAATTTAAAACTAAGGTGTAGGTGAGTAGTTTTTCAACATTTTAATGTTAACAACTTTTGGGTTGACTGAATTATAAGTTCTTTTTTTGTAATTTATTATTAATATTTAACAGGATAAATACTTTATTTTGGATAAATTTTTTGTAATAAATTTTTTTTAAAATATCCAATTTATTTCGACTAAATGATTGTTTTTCAGGTTATAATGTAATTTTAACTATCTTTTTATAATAAAATAATACATAATTTATTTTTCAAGACTTGCAAATTCAATTTAATTGTATATTTTTGTTTTATTAATTAATTTAAATTCAAGTTATGAAAGTGAAAATTTTACTTTTTAGTATATTTATGTTGGGATTAAGCTCTTCAAAATGTTTAGGACAGTCAAAAACTAATATGCCACAAAGTATTATTAGTACAAATGCATCTATTCGTACTTATAATGATGATAAAACTTTGAAAACCTTATCAAAAGGAGAATTAGTGGAATTGTATATTGAAAGAATGAAGGTAATTGTTAGAATATTACCAAAAATTGGTTTAGCCACTAAACCAGGAGTAACTATGACAGATTTAGGTATTCCAGATACTTCAGATAATAAAAAAGCTTTAGAACTAGAAAAAGAAGCGACACAAACCTATTTAGATATCACTGTTGATTATTTAAGAAAAATGTTGCCATTTTGCGATAAAGGGCAGCTTATAAATGCCATTTTGTTTTATGAGCAAACTTTAAAATCATTACGTGATTTAGAAGCACAATAAAAAAAATATTTTTAGAAAATGTAATGTTTTCTAAGTATGATCTATAACTCTTTATGAGTAATGCTTTCTCTTCCTACGGAGAATAAAAATTAAATTTAATACCCCAAACCTATGAAAACTAAATCGTTATTGATATGGGTTTTCCTTGTAGTTGCTAGTACCGTAAGTGCTCAACAAGAGAAAGGAATTTTCGGACCAAGCAATTGGTTAAACAATTGGACTGAATTCAAACCAGCTAAAGCAGACTATGCTGAACCTACTCAAATCCTTGCTGGTAATATTACTACAAATACTAGATTGACAAAAAAAGATGTATATATTATACAAGGTAATGTATATGTGACTAATAATGCCGTACTTACAATTGATCCTGGGACTGTTATTATTGGTGATGCTGATTCTAGAGGAACTTTAATAATTACCAAAGGAGCTAAAATTATGGCTGAAGGTTTAGAAACGGACCCAATCGTTTTTACATCTAATAAAAGTCTTAAAAAAGCTGGTGATTGGGGAGGTCTTGTAATACTTGGTGATGCTCCTATTAATAGATTCGGTGTTTATACTGCCTATAATTATGATGATTTAGATCCTACATTGACAACTTATGGAGGTAATGATGCTGCAAGTTCATCAGGTGTATTGAAATATGTTAGAGTAGAATATGCTGGTAAAAAAGCTAGAGGAGCTGATAATTTTAATGCTATTTTATTGGGAGGAATTGGAAATAAAACAATCCTAGAAAACATTATGGTAAGTTATGCTGCTGGAAATGCTTTCGAAGTTTATGGAGGAGAACCAATAATGGCAAAAATGGTTTCATATAAATGCAATGGAATAGATTTTAAATTTTCAGTAGGAACTCAGGCTAAGATTGACAATTCATTAGTAATTAGATCTTCATACATTAGTGATAGTAATGGTTCTCGTTGTATAGATGTTACGTCATATATTAAAAAGGAGAATATGGATTTTACCAAAAAACAAACTGCTGTAACCGCTACTAACCTTACTATGTTAAACGATAGTGATAATTTAGAAGCAGATGTAAAAGCAGGATTGGTAAAAGAAGCTGTTTATGTGGCAGAGAATACTAATGTTTTTTTAAAAAAATGCGTAATTTCTGGGTTTAAACCAGCAGTTTTATTAGACAGTAAAATAGAGCTTAATACTAAGAATCTTAGTAAAATTAGAATTGAAGAGATGTATTTCAATAATTGTACAGGAAATATTTTTTCGGAAGGTTCTTTGAATAATGAAGATTTAGAAAGTCATTATGGAAATAGTGTTTTCTTTAATTTGTATGGTACTAAAACTTCTAACACAGAAACATTCAATGATTTTGCAAATCCAAGAAGACCAGATTTTAGATTAGCTCTTACAAAATTTACGGCTTCTACTAAATAACACCCTTTTTTGAATTTTTAATAAAATGAAAGTTAGACCTAAAAAACAGGTTTGGCTTTCATTTTATTACTTAAAAAAGTTGTTTCAATTGTTTCGAAGATCTTAAAGCCGAACGAATTATCCTGGTAAAATAAGGATATTAAGCGGATGATGATTTGAGAACTGGATAGCCCTAGTCCATGAAACAATAACAAATATAACCTATGAAAAGTGAAACCATCCCCTTTTTTCCTTTTAGCAAAATTATGTTTTTTTGGATGTTGCTGGTACTTCCATCAACTTTGTCTCTGTTTGGACAAGGAACAATTTCGCCTCAAAGATTAGGATACCCTAGAATCTGTGCAAATATCCCAAGTATAGATTATCCAAATGGATACAACAGATATGAAGTGCCTTTCAAAATAAGTGGATTTGCTGTTAACGAAACGTTTATTGTTTTACTTTCCAGTGATAATTTTGCAACTGTTATTAAACCCAAAATAATACCAAACGGGCCAGGTATTCCAGCAGATACTCCAACGGATAGAACACTTACTTTTGAGGTACCAGCGGATTTAGTTGGGTCTGATTTTTTTAAATTAAGGGTGCAAAGTTCATCGGTTCCCACCATCACAAGTACTGATTTTAAGTCAAGTGATTTACAATCTTCTTTTCCTATTCATTTTTTATCTTATTCAGGACCATTTTATATAAATAATAAAAACAATACAGTGAGTTTTTGTACTGGAGGAAGTGTAACGCTCTCCATAGATAATTCTACACCAACTGTCCCGAATTCTTCTCCGCTGCTATATCCTCAATTAAAATATAAGTGGTATAAAGACGGTAGCGTAATAGGTAATGAATCCAAAAGTACTTTATTGGTTAATCAGGTTGGGGATTATTATGTAGAAATTGATTATGGACCTTGTAGTGATCTCAATACACATTCACAAATCGTTAAAGTTACTAGTGCATCAGGTTCTAGTGCTAGTATTACTTCAAGTTCAGGAAATCCATTTTGTCCTTCTCAAATGACAACTTTAACAGCTGGTTCCGCTAATTCTTATGCTTGGAGAAAAGATGGGAATTCAACTGTAATAGGGACAAGTCAAACTTACCAAACCAATTTGCCTGGGATTTATACTTGTGAGGTTGATTTTGGTGGTTGTAAAGCTACAGGCAGTATTGATTTGAAATCAACTGGAGCAATTTATTCAAACGGAAATGTTGTTGCCGAAGGGGAAACTTTATCATTTGATCAAGGTGAAACTTTGAAGGTTACTACAACGACAACTATTTCAAATCCTACCTATAAATGGTATCGTAATGATAATGAAATCACTAGTGCTACACAAAGTTCTCTGGACGTTACACTTGCAGGAAATTACAAAGTTTTAATCTCAGGTTGTGCTTTATCTTTTATAGCAAAGTATGATACTGTAATTAATTATAATGTACCTAAGGTTCCTAATGTTATTTCACCAAATAGCGATGGTACTAATGATACTTGGATTATACCTGATGCTTATAGTAATACTAATACCCATGTAACGATTCTAAGTTCGTTAGGTGAAATTGTCTTTGAGACAGATAATTACGATAATTCTAATGGTTGGCCACAGTCTAACATTGACATAAAGAGTTTTAATCCTGTATATTATTATATAATTACTCCAAATGGCCAATCAGCCAAAAAGGGTTCGATAACTGTTCTGAAATAACATGAAAAAAAATTTACTTTGCATTTTCTTTTTTTGCTTTTCTCTACAAGTGTTCTATGCTCAACAAGAAAACGGTGTTGCCTCTTTCGTTATTCCATCAGGGAACTCTTTAAAATTTAATTCGTTTGCTATTAATCCAACTTTCAGTTTTGTAAGACAGCAAAGTGCTTATTTAACCTTGTTTAATAAAACACAATGGAGCGGATTTGATAATGCGCCTACTACTTATATGTTAAGTTATTCAGGGCGTTTTAGAGAAAATGAAGGAGTAGGGCTTAGTGTTTTTAAACAAAGCGAAGGGGTATTATCAACTTTTGGTCTTCATGCCAATTTTGCTCACAACGTACTTTTACAAGAAGATAGTAATTTGACTTTTGGAATTAATTTGAGTGCTTACCAAAGCGGTCTGGATGAGGGGAAAATAATTTCAAATTTCCCAGATCCTTCTCTTGATAATATTGAATCTAATACTATTGTAGCAATTAGTCCGGGAATTAATTACGGAAATGCTTTTTTAGACTTTGGACTAGCATTAAATAATTTGGTTAGTTATAATTTTAAATCGGGTATTTTAAAAAATGATCCTAATCAAGGTATTGAGGGACATGCGATGTATACTGGTTATCTTGATTCTTATGGTTTTTTTGATAAAAGTAAATTTTCAGGTTTAGTTAAAACTGAAATTAACAAAGAAAAAACAACCTTTTATGGTTCGGCCATGTTTACTGTTCCGAAAGGGATTTGGGCTCAGGCAGGATATCATTCTGTGCTAGGAATGACTGCGGGTGTTGGATTGAATATAACTCCTAAAATTGCAATTGAATATTCTTATGGTATGGGCATGGGAGATGTTTCTCAATTAGGATCTTCACATATCATTGTTTTAGCTTATAAATTTAAGAATACCAAATTTGATTATGGAGATGAAGAAGAAGAAGGTGCGCTTATCGAACCTGCTCCAGTTCAAAAAAAGGTTACTGCTAAACCAAGTACGGATACAAAAGCAACTGCTGATGCAAAATTGGCTGAAAGAGCTAAAATTGCAGAAGCGAATAAAGCTAAATTGGCTGCTGCCGCTAAAACCAGAGCTGATGCTGTAGCTGTCGCAAAAGCAAAATCTGATGCTGAGGCCATCCAAAGAAAGGCTAAATTAGAAGCAGATGCTAAAGCCAAAGCAGATGCCGCCGCCGCATTAGCATTAGCCAATAAAAAACCTGATCCAGCTGCAAAAGTAAAATTAGACGCCGCTGCGAAAACCAAAGCCGATGCTGAAGCTACTGCAGCGAAATTGGCTGCTGACAAAGCTAAAGCAGATGCTGCCACTAAATTAGCTGCCGATGCGAAAGCCAAAGCTGCTGCACAAGCTGCCGCTGTAAAATTAGCTGCTGATAATAAAGCCAAAGCCGATGCTGAAGCCGCTACCAAATTGGCTGCAGAAAATAAGGTCAAAGCTGATGCCGCCGCTGCCAAACTTGCTGCTGACAATAAAGCCAAAGCCGATGCTGAAGCTGCTACTAAATTGGCTGCAGAAAATAAAGCTAAAGCTGATGCTGCTGCTGCCAAACTTGCTGCTGACAATAAAGCTAAAGCCGATGCTGAAGCCGCTAGCAAATTAGCTGCAGAAAATAAAGCCAAAGCTGATGCCGCCGCTGCCAAACTTGCTGCTGATAATAAAGCCAAATCCGATGCTGAAGCCGCTAGCAAATTGGCTGCAGAAAATAAAGCCAAGGCTGATGCAGCTGCCGCTAAACTTGCTGCTGATGCCAAAGCAAAAGCTGATGCTGAAGCCGCTACCAAATTGGCTGCAGAAAATAAAGCTAAAGCTGATGCCGCCGCTGCTAAACTTGCTGCTGACAATAAAGCCAAAGCCGATGCTGAAGCTGCTACTAAATTGGCTGCAGAAAATAAAGCTAAAGCCGATGCAGAGGCCGCTGCCAAACTTGCTGCTGATAATAAAGCCAAAGCCGATGCTGAAGCCGCTACTAAATTGGCTGCAGAAAATAAAGCAAAAGCTGAAGCCGCCGCTACGAAACTTGCTGCTGACAATAAAGCCAAAGCCGATGCTGAAGCTGCTACCAAATTGGCTGCAGAAAATAAGGCCAAAGCTGATGCCACCGCTGCGAAACTTGCTGCTGATAATAAAGTCAAAGCCGATGCAGAAGCCGCTGCTAAATTAGCTGCAGAAAATAAAGCCAAAGCTGATGCCGCTGCTGCCAAACTTGCTGCTGATAATAAAGCCAAAGCCGATGCTGAAGCTGCTGCTAAATTAGCTGCTGATGCCAAAGCAAAAGCCGATGCTGAAGCCAAAGCTGCCGCACAAGCAGAACAAGATAAAATAGAAGCTGCAGCCGCTGCTAAATTAGCTGTTGAAGCTTTGGCTAAAGCCAAAGCTGATGCTATGCCAAAAGATGAAACTGGTAAAGCAATGGATAATTTGGCTAGCGTAGTTGAAACTTCCAAGAAAAGACAGCAACAATTGTTGATGCGTTTCGATGCTTCAGTTGCCAGCAAAGAAAAAGCACTGAAAGAAATGAGAGAAGAAAATGATTTGAGTGATAAAGGAATTGTAAAAACAACAACAGTAGAGTTCAAAAGTACTGCTAATGAAAATGCTGAGTTAGAAACTATTAAATCTCAAATTGCTGATTTGAATAAAAGTCAGGCTGATAACATAGCTGAGTTTACCAGACTTTACAATGAAAGGCTTAAAAAGACCTCTAAAAATGATTTAATTAATCAGAATTATTTAAAAACTATTGAGAATTTAAAAGCTGAACAAGCAAAAACAGTGCAATCAAACGCTGCTTTAATTGCTTCTTTGGAGAAAATTAAAATAGAAACTGAAATTGAGAAAAAACGTCGAATTAAACGTGCGGCTACGATGAATGATCAAGATCGTTTAGCACAAGATATGGCTACATTAAAACGCATTAAAGAAACGACCAAAGTAAGTAGTGTTCCGCTTAAAGCTGAGGATTTTGATTTCGGAGAAAACCAAGCCAATATGCAGATTATCAAAAACAATAAAAATCTCGAAACGGGCTATTATGTTATATTAGCTGTGCATAGTGATGTACAAAAGAGAGATGCGTTTGTGACTAAAACGGTAGCCGCTGGACAGTCTAATGTGAACTTCTTCTATGATGTGAATTCTAGTAAGTATTTCATTTACACCGATAAGTTTGATAATATTCAAGAAGCAACAGAAGCTTTGTCAGCCAAAGGAAGCAAACCATATAATGGTAAGATGGTCATCGTTAAAATTGATAAATAAATCAAATCAAATTTGTTTGCTATAAAATAATTTGTATTTCTATTTGATATTGTTTTAAAATGTTTAATTTTATTTTTTTTAACGCGTATTTGTAATATAAATCATAAAAAAATGATTAATAAAGTTAATTTTTAACACTAAAATTTTAGTTTTTTTTAATTTTTTTAACACAAAAAGATATTTTATTATGAATATTGTGTTTAAAAGAGCATTTCATTAAAATATTTTACTTATTAGAATTTATTTAAAGCCTCAACGAATAAATTCTAATAGATAAAAGTTAATATATAAAACATGAAAAAACCTACTTTTTCTATTCCTTATTGTTGCGTATTGTCAACGTTAAAAAAATGTTTTTTAACATTTTCATTTATTACAATTTCTATTTCGAAAGGATTTCAAAACATAAAAAATTTTCTTTTTGAAAATACTTTTATATTAAAAAATAGACTTACTCTAAAACCAGTTTTTATGGTTTTAGTTTTCTTTTTGAGTTTGACTTCTATAGCGCAGACTCTCAAGCCTTTTGCGATCAGGAAGAATGTAGATTTAAAAGGAAAAATGCTTGTAATAGGAAACAACATCCTAGGAAAAGACAATAACACTCTTAATGATAATTCTGTCAATGAAAATATATCTATGCAATATATAGATATTGATGGTGATTCCAGTACTTTCAGTTCAAGCAGTGCCGAACTTGTGGCACCTACTCAAAAAAACGGAAATGCATCTACATGTTATAGAGTTGCTTACGCTGCATTATATTGGAGTGCGATGCTTCAAGGCGGAAGTAGGACAGATATAAATAAGGTTAAATTAAAATTGCCTGGAGCCTCAACATATAATAATATAACCGGTTCTGTAATTTATGATGCAATTTCAACCCCTCAGGTTCCGGATAACAATACACCCTATGCCTGTTATGCGGATGTAACTAGTTTGCTGGCTACTTTGCCAAGTTTGGCGGGTAATTATACGGTAGCCGACGTAATTTCAAGTACCGGCAAAAATGGTTCCACTGGATTGGCTGCCGGTTGGACCCTTTTTGTGATTTATGAGGATCCAACTTTTACCATGAAATCATTTACTAGTTTTGATGGTTTTGCAGCACTTTATGATGGGCATTTTGAAACAATTCCTGTTACCGGATTTAGAACACCTTTATCTGGGCCGGTTGATTTACAATTTGCGTATGCAGCATTAGAAGGAGATAAAACTAGTAAAAGTAAACTAGAATTTGACGGAAAAGAGGTAACAACTCCTTTAAGGGGACCAGCGAACAGTTTTTTTAATTCTACGATTGAAAATTCCTGGGGAGTTTCTACCCCGAGAAATCCATCGAGCAGCAATACGTTAGGATATGATACCGGAATGTTGGAAATAAAGGGGGCAAATCCTGCGTATATTAAAAACAATCAGACTTCAACCAGTTTTATGTTGCAAGGGCCTAGTGGGCAGGCTGATCCTCTTTTTGGTTTTATGGGTTCTTATGCAGTGGATATCATTGCACCGGATATTAAACTCACCAAACTAGTAAAGAATTCCACAGGTACTGATATTGGAGGGACTGATGTTACGTTGGGAGATTATTTGTATTACGAAATCAAATATCAAAATATTGGGAATGATAATGTTACCGGAATGACGATTACCGATGTACTTCCCAAAAATATAATATTTAATTATCCTGGGGATTTAGATTTAAGCGATGCTGGCGGGGTAACAGTGCAAAGCTATGATCCGATTACAAGAACCATTATCTTTAACGTTCCTGATACCTCAGTGATTGTTGGTAAACCATTGCCTTATACAATCCGAATAAAAGCACAAATAGTGCCTGATTGTAATATGTTGACTGATGCCTGTTCGAATAAAATACAGAATCAGGCTACTGCAATTTATAAAGGTGTAATTAATACAAATACTTTTAATACGTCTAGTTTTTCTTCTACAGGCTGTAATTTTGGAGTAGCTACACCCACTAATTTTTTAGTTAAAATTGAGAATTGTAAATTTACCCAGAACGTCGTTTTATGTAATAATAGTGTCTTGCTAACCGGTCCAAATGGCTACGATAATTACGTTTGGTCAAGAACATTGGGAGGATCTTCAATAGGAACAGGTCAAACTTACACAGCTACACAAACAGGAGTTTACTACGTCCGTGCTACTAGTTTATCAAACTGTTTGCCAATAGATCAAGAAATAACCGTAGTTCCTTTTGGAAATACAGTTACTAATCCAGTAATTCCTTATGCGCAAGCACCTTATGCAGGATCTGTAACAACCTGTACAATCAATGGTAAATTATTACCTAATCTTTTCCTTTGTGGAGCAAATGATTTTCGGGATATTAAGACAGGTATCACGGATGCAACTTCAATTATTTGGGAGAAATTAAATGAAAACGGAACCTGCCCAGCTGCAACCAGTACTACTATTTGTGCCAATGAAAGCGCATCCTGTAGTTGGTCCCAAGTAGGAACGGGGCCAGATTATAAAGCGAATACTGCCGGGCAATTCAGACTTATAATCAATTATACAGGTGGCTGTTTTAGCGTGTTTTATTTTAACGTTTTCCAAAATCTTCTAAATCCAACGGTTGTATCCAAAGATATTACCTGTAACACCAAGGGTGAAATTACCGTTAATGGTATTCCTGCGTCGGGTTATGAGTTTAGTTTAGACAATGGTGGTACAGGAACCTATCAGCCGAGTAATATTTTTACTGATGTATCGGTCGGTCTTCATAATGTTTATATCAGACAAGTAGGAGTAACAAATGCATGTCTTTTTAAAGTTCTTAACGTACAAATTTTAAATAGGATCTATGAGGTTAAAGTAAATGCAACCCAGCCACTTTGTAATGGTGGAAAAGGAAGTGTTACTATACAAGCCAATAATGTCTTGCCACAATATTATTTTAGTATCTATCAAGGAGCTACAAAAGTGGATGCTGTTGGCCCTCAAATTGCAAATGATCATACTTTTTCCAGCCTAAATCCGGGAACTTACACGGTTCGAGTTTGGACAGATGATGGTTGTGATTATTCAGAAGATATCGAAATAATTAATCCTGCTCCGCTTACAGCAACTGCAGCGCTTACTAAGCCATTAACTTGTACTGATGGAGAGATAACAGTTTATCCTGTTGGCGGTACTGCGCCTTACATTTATTATATCAATAGCACTACTGATTTTCAAAATACTCCACAAGTAATAGTAACTAATCCATTGCCAGCAGGGGGAATTTATAATATAACAGTTGAAGACAGTAATAATTGTACAACCACCACTTCAGCGACAGTTGTCGCAACTCCTGCTCCTGTTTATTCAATCAGTACGACCAATGTATTGTGTTATGGCGATGCAAGTGGAACTATTCAATTTAATGTAACTTCGAATATAGGAAATTATACGTTGTCTTATAGTATAGACGGTGGTACTACTTATTCCAATAACCCTATATTTTCCGGTTTATCAGCGGACATCGTTTACACTCCAAAAATAAGATACACTTTGAATGATATCGATTATTGTTACGATACTAAACCAACAGTTACCTTGACTGGACCTAGTACTGCCTTAACGGCTTCTGCTGGTGTATCTGAATTGGCAGGATGTGGACCAAACGGGGAAGGTAAAATACGTATTACAAATCCACAGGGAGGTACTCCTTTTCCTGCTCCAAATTATTATTTATATAGCTTTGATGATCAAGTAACATGGATTCCATCTAATGAAGCTTACAAGGCACCGGGGACTTATACCGTTTATATTAAGGATGCCAATGGTTGTATCTATGCCATGCGTAATATAATAATTGAGCAGGAACCAGTTCCTCCTACGATTGACCTTTCTACACCAGTTTTTAATTGTGATGGAACTGCGAACCGTACTGTAACCGTAACCAACCCCGATAATACAAGTTATCAATATGGCTATTTATTGGATGGCACCGCCAATACTAATAATCCGGCATATGTTTTTGTAAATGTACCTTCAGGATCACACACCATAAGTGTTACCTATAAATTGCTAAAAGTACCAACGTATAGTAATTTATTGAAAGAAGATTTTGGACAAGATACATTTGCCTATACGGCTACTGCTTCACCAGACGCATCTTCACCAGGTATAAATTCGGCTTTTTGTTGGGAGAGACAAATTGAAGCCACAAAATGTAATGGTAATAAATTATTTGCTAACGGGGAATATACGGTAACAAGTAACTTACGAAATAATCCTTATTCAGGTTGGTGGAGTCCTGTAGATCATACAGCCGGAAGTGTTATAGGCCGATTTTTAGCTGTTGACGCTGGTACTGCAATTCCTAATAATGCTGTTCTTTATAGAAAAACAATTAAAGATATAATTCCAAACCAGCCTATTCAAGTTCGTTTCTTTGCTACGAATTTACTAAAAACAGGAAATACGCAGCCCGATGCCTCTTTAACAGTTGAATTACAAGACAGTTCTGGAGCTGCATTATCCTCAAGTTCAACAGGGAGAATACCAAAAACTAATGGATGGGTTGAATATAACAAAACGATTGATCCGGGTAATAACACTACATTGGATTTTGTATTGAGATTAGAAGTTGCTCAGGTAAACGGGATAGATTTTGCTGTTGATGATTTAGAAGTATATCAACTCCCTAAATCTTGTATCACTCAGGTTGATTTTCCTTTTGAAGTGCCTACAGGTAAAGCTTTTTCAGGGTCAGTAACAGGATCTAAGGACATTACTTGTGCTGGAGCCATTAATGGTGAAATTACAATTGCAGCACAAAATTTTGATCCAGTTTATGGTTTTGATTATTCTATTGACGGAGGAACAACTTGGACTAATTCAAAAACTTCGCCAGTTACTATTACTGGATTGGCAGCCAATACATACACTCCTCAACTACGATATAGTGCAGCAGGTGCCTGTCCATTGACATTGACACCTGTAACCATAAAAGAGCCAACTGCTCTTAGTGTAACGGCTGATGTAACAACTCTAGCTACTTGTACCACGGGTGCAACCATCACAGCTAGCGCTGGTGGAGGAACTCCTGGATATGAGTATGAATTGCGTGCGGCTGATGGAACTACGGTAGTTGCCGGATTTGGTTTCAGTTCCAATACTGTATTTACAAATGTGCCAACAGGAAATTATACTGTGTTTGCAAAAGATGCCAATGGATGTATTACCTCTGTGGGTGCTGGAGTGAATGTAGTTGCTCCACCAGCTTTGACGGCATCTTTAGATCCTAGTACAGATTATTGTTATACTACTGCTAACCCTGCTACTTTGGTTGTGAATGTTACAGGGGGTGTAGGACCTTTTACCTATAAACTAGACAGCAATGCAGCAGTAAGTTCTGATTTGACAACTTTTTCATTTACCAATGTTGGACCAGGAACTCATACTATTGAAGTTATGGACAGCAATAATTGTACAACAACAATATCAAGTATTGTTATTGCATCACCATTGACTTTTAATGTTTCTTTACTTCAAGATTTAACCTGTTTAGCAGATGCTTCTATTGGAAACCCTATAATTAATGGAGGTAACGGAGCACCTTATACTTATACCGTTTCATATAACGGAGGAGGCTCAACAGCTGTCAGCTCTTTCCCATACACAGCTACAGCAGCTGGAACTTATGTGTTTACTGTTACGGATAGTAAAGGTTGTCCTGCAACGAGCAATGCAATAACTGTTACTTCAAAAACAACACCAACTTTTACTTTTGCTAAAACAGATAGTACTTGTAACAATGTTGATGATGGAACTATAACAGTAACAGCTGCAGATGGATTTACCAGTAATTATACGTATGCTATTAAGCTAAGTACAGCCTCGACTTTTACTACACAAAGTACCAATGTATTTACAGGTTTGGCTACAGGAACTTATGATGTAAAAGTAATTGACAGCAAAGGATGTGAATCGGCAGTGAGCCAGATAACAATTGCTAATCCTAGCCCAATAACAGCGAATGCAACAGCCACTTCTTTTAGTTGTAGTGTTACAAATACTAAACAATCAGCTACTATATCTGTTGCGCCATCTGGTGGAACAGGATCGTATACCTATAGTTATAACAATGGGACTTCATTTGGTCCAAATAATAGTTTAACTGTTGATGATAATGGAACTACTCAAACGTTCCAAATCATTGTTAAAGATACTAACGGATGTTTGTCACCAATGCAAACCATTACTTTGTCACCGTTAAATCCACCAACTGATTTGAATTTTACTCCGTCAGGAGTGATAACATGTTCAACCACAACAATCGGGGTTCAATTGAGTACAATCAATGGAGTAGGAACACTTACATATACAATTACTTCTCCGGCTGCGGCTACTTCGAATACTACCGGAGCTACTTCAGGAAACTTTACTGGGCTAACTTCAGGAACTTATGTTTTTAGAGTTACCGATGCTAATGGATGTTATTATTCAGAATCTTATGAAGTTAAAGCCGTTACACCAATTGCTGCAGTAGCAACAAAATTGACAGATGTAGCGTGTTTTGCAGACTTCACAGGTTCTATTAAATATACTGTTAGTGGTTTTTCAGGAACTTATAGCTATAAAGTAAACGGAGGCACAGATGTAACAGGACAAACGGCTACAACATTTACCCTGCCAAGTTTAGGAGCAAATACTTATAATGTGGTTTTCACTGATGAAACTACTAATTGTACAGCTTCAACATCTACAATTATCACTCAACCAACAAATCCTTTATCAGCAACATTCACTAAAATAAATGCTAATTGTAATGTGGCAACATCGGCTGTTACAGTTACAGCAACCGGAGGAACTTCTCCTTATACTTACGCTTTTGTTCAAGATGGTTTAGATCCATCATCATCATATGTAGGTAGTAATGTAGGTAACTTAAATCCAGCAACAAATGCGAATTGGGACCTATGGGTAAAAGATGCTAATGGTTGTACTTTTAAATTAGATGTTACGGTTACTAAAGATTTAGTTCCGACAGTAACGGCAGCAGTAACGAATCAATGTTCAGCTACAGGAAGTACCTTCCAAATAAAAGCTGTTGGGGCTGATGGTGTTGCTCCTTATACTTACACAATTAATACGGGTGTAGCACCAAGTCCAGCAGATACTTTTACAGTAGCTGCAGGAACTTATACTATTACCGTGACAGATGCTAATGGTTGTACCAATACTACAACAGTTACAGTAAACGAAGCATTAACGGCATCAGCTATTGTGACAAAAGATATCACTTGTTCCACTCCAAAAGAGGCAACTATTAAAGTAGATGTACTTGGAGGTAAAGCGCCGTTTGGATATAGAGTAAATATTGGAGGGGCTGGATTCTCAGGTAGTCCAATTGGTTTTTCAGGAACTTCATTTATTTATAGTGAGACAGGTGTCTTTGTAGGGAAAACTTATCAGTTTGAAATTACAGATGCTAACGGTATTCCTTGTACGACATTTACAAATACAGTTACTACAAATACTCCAACTCCAGTTGCCGCGACAGAAACTCATGTTGATCCTACTTGTAATGGATTTACCGATGGTTCAATTAAATTGACCGCCACTGCGGGGGTAGCTCCGTTTACGTATAGCATTATAGGTGTTAATGGAGGTGCTTTTAGTTCTTCAAATGTATTTGGAGGTTTAGCAGCGGGATCTTATAATTATACAGTTAGAGATAATAAAGGTTGTGATGCAACGGGAACTGCCACATTAGTTGATCCAGCTCCTGTTGTAGGTGTTATTAAAGTTAATGATATTCAATGTAACACAAATGTTCCAGGTAGTATTGAAATAACTTCGATAACTGGAGGTATTGCACCATTTACATTTACACTTTATGATTCTAATTATAATGTTTTGGATGTTAAAAACACATCACTAACTGCATATAAATTTCCAAATAGTTTGGATTTTGGAGATTATTATGTAACGATTGTTGATTCTAAAGGATGTGAATTTAAAAGTCCTAAATTAAGGATTAATACAGCACCTTATTTAAAACTTGATTTGGTTGATGTAACTGGTGACTGTCTTACTGGAGCAACAGTTAATGTTAAATTAGACCCATCATTTACAAGTGTGCCAGATTATATTTATTCAATTTATGGAGATTCTACTTCAGCTCAACCACTAACTTCCTCAACCACTGCCCAATTTCCAGGTTTGAAATTTGGTCAAACATATTATTTCCAAGTTGAAGATGCTAACGGTTGCATTTCAATATTAGAAGTTCCAATTGCTCCAAAGTCGTTGATAAAGATCGACCCAATTACAATTACTGGTGTGACCTGTAAAACTTTGCCTCTTACCAAAAATGGTTCAATTGACTTCACCATTTCTGGTTACACTCTTCCTCCTGATCCACTTGCTGTAACTCAATTGCATTTAGAAGTTTTAGATCAATTAAGTAATACATCATTACCAACACCTATTGTAAAAATAGTATCAGTTGCGGGAGTAAGCTCAATTGATGAAAGTTTCAGTGGTTTAGCGGCAGGTTCTTATACTTTACAAGTTGTAGAAATGGATGGTACAAAGTGTTCAGCATCAATTCCTTTTGAAATTAAGCAACCTACTCAAGAACTTTTCTCATCTGTTGCTTCAGTAGTTAATGCCAATTGTAATTCTGGTGCTTTAGCAACATTGACAACGACCGGAGGAACGGGACCATATACCTATGCTTATGCGGTAGCACCGAATGTGCCTTCAACTTTTGCTTCGGGTAATGTATTGACTTTGAATCCGGGTCCTTCTGGAACTGATTTAAATTGGAATATCATTGTAAAAGATGCAAATGGATGTACGTTCCCGCTTAGTACAACAATAGCAATAGATCCAAGCCCTGTTATAGCCTTGTCAGTAGTTGATAAATGTGTTGCTGAAGGTACTTTTGGAATCAAAGTCGATCAAGTAACCGCCGGGACAGGAGCCTATACAATTAGTGTTGATGGTAGTACTTTTACCAGCATAGTAGGATTGCCATATACAGTTACGGGATTAAATTCAGGACCTCATATTATTGCCATCAAAGATGCCAATGGATGTACTGATACTAAATCAATTACAATTGATAAACCACTAGTAGCTACGCCAGCGATTACCGCATTGCCAACGTGTGCTGACAACGATGGAGTAATTACTATGTCGGGTACAGGAGGTACTGGAACTTATTCATATAGTATTAGCCCTATAGCAGGTATTATAGCAGGTAACGTGATTTCTGGATTACCTGCAGGTACATATACCGTAACAATGAAAGATACTAGTAGTCCTAGTAATTGTACAACAACAGCTGTTGTCACTTTGGCTGCTCCAATACCAGTAACTTTCACTACTGCAACAACACCAGTTTTATGTGTGGGTGATTCCAACGGAACTATTACTGTTACTTTAGGAGCTGGTAATAATAATCCAAATTACACGTATGAAATCATATCTGGTCCACAATTGGCAGCAGTTCAACCTTCTAATATATTTACTGGATTACCATCAGGTACTTATACCGTAAGAGTAAACTCTGGTAGAGGATGTTCAACTGATGATCCGAACGTTGTAGTTGCACCTGCAATTCCATTAACAGCAAGTGCTTCATTCCCACCAAATACTACTTGTAGTGTAGCTACAGTAATTACGGTCTCAGCTAGTGGTGGTAAACAAACAGGAATTGGAACGGGATATTTGTATAATTTCAATGGATTGGGTTATACCTCTGATAATACTTTTACTGTAAATAACAGTACTAGTATTCAAACAATAACCTATACAGTAAAAGATGCCAATGGGTGTGAAACAGTACAGCAATCAATTGATGTTGGTCCGTTAAACAAACCAACAGACTTAAGTTTTGTGGTTTCAACTCCACCAATTTGTCCGACATCAACATCTGGTATTACGGTAACAGCTAGTAATGGGGTTGGAGCTTTAAAATTTGAAATTATCGAATTTAATGGTGCTCCTACTGCTCTTTATCCTGCGATAAATACTCCTGATTTTACAGTTTCAGCAGTTTTCTCAGGCTTAGTACCTGGTGATTACTTATTCCAAGTAACCGATGAAAATGGTTGTACTTACCAAGAGTTATACACTGTTAAAGGAGTAATTAATATTACGGTGACTACTAATGCTTCAACAGATGTAACTTGTTTTGGCTCAGCAAATGGAACCGCAATTTTTAATATAACAAACTTTGCTGGAAATTACAATTATGTATTTGATAGTATGCCAATAGTAAATGGTGTGAATACCGCACAATTAACATTTAATAGTTTAACTCCAGGATTGCATACATTAGTGGTTACAGATGCAATTACTGGATGTCAAGCTACAGCAACTGTTACTATTAGTCAACCAACCGTTGCTTTAGACTTCACGGCTACGGCTACTAATATTAATTGTAATAATGACAATGCGACCATAACAGTTACAACATCGGGAGGAACACCAAATTATAAATATGCGGTTGCTCTTGCAAGCGGACCAGCACCAGCACCAAGTGCTTATGGATTGAGTAATCAATTAGTTGTGGATACCAATTCTGGAGCAGATATGAATTGGATGGTATATGTAATGGATGCAAATGGTTGTCCCGTTAACAAACCACAAACTATAATTTTGGATGTTACTCCAACTATTGCTACGGCTGTGGCTACACAATGTCCAAGTCCAACAGGAACTTATGCTATTACAGTGACGGCTTCAGGATTTAATAGTGCATTGCAATACAGCACAGATGGTGTTAGTTATCAAACCAGTAATATTATTACGGTAACTGCGCCTGGTACTTATAATGTTACCGTTCGTGATGCCAATGGTTGTGTTTCTGCTTCAACATCAGCATCTATTGCTCAACCGTTAATAGTAACCCCAACAGTTACCACTCTGCCTTCTTGTACCGATGGTGACGGAGTAATAACGATAAGTACAACTGGAGGATCTGGAAATTATGAATACAGAATTGATAGCGGAGTTTATCCTATGACAACACCGTTTACAGGGGTAAGTTCAGGATCTCATACGGTCTATGTTCGTGATACGACTACAGGTTGTGAAGTGTCAACCAGTATTAATTTAACTGCAGCCACACCGATAATTGATTTTGCATTAGCTAAAACAGATGTCACTTGTAATGGTGGAAGTAATGGAACGATTACCGCGAGTTTGGCCACTCCTGCGGCAGGAGTAAATGATAACCCAGTGTATATGTACAGTTTATCTGGTGCTGCAATACGTCCTGCTCAAGCTTCAAAGATATTCACTGGATTAGCTGCTGGAACTTATACTGTAACAGTTACTTCAGGAAGAGGTTGTACATTACCGCTTACTATTGATGTAACTGAACCACCTATAATTACAGTTTCTCAACCAACAGTAACACCGTTTCGTTGTACAGCTGGAAACACTAGTAATTTTGCAACTATTACCGTAAACAGTGTTACTGGTGGTTCTGGAACATATACAATTTACGAGTTCTTTAAAAATGGAACATCCGTTCAAAGAGGAGCAAACAATGTTTACACAGAGACTAATTTGGCAGGAGGAAGTTATACTGTAACAGTTTATGATGATAAAGGTTGTCAAGGAAGCACAGCGACAATGACAATTAATCCATTTACTCCAATGGACAAGCTAAATGTAGTTGTAAACCAAGCTATAAATTGTAGAGATCTAGAAAACATTACAGTTACAGCTGTAGATGCCTCGGGAGTTGTAATAGCTGGAGTTCAATATACTTTAGAAGGGAAAGATGGTATGACGGGTGCGATAGTATATCCAAGTCAAACTAATGCAACAGGTATTTTCACAGGATTAGCTGTAGGTAATTATATAATTACAGCAACCAATCCAACCACAGGATGTATTCTTAAAGAAGTGCATTATGTTTCTGAACCTAATACTTTTGACCTTACAATAGACAATATTGTTGACGTAACTTGTTATGGAGGAACTAATGGTAGTGCCAATGTTACTATTGTGGATAGAAATACAACTGATGGCAATCAAGCAGGACCATTTGACTATACTTTGGTTGCGCCAAATGGAACTTCTACTACTGGTAATTCAGCAACATTTGGACCACTTACTTTGAATGGTTTGGTAGCAGGTACCTATACAATTACGGCTACTTTAACTAATAGTCCATTCTGTTCGGTTACTAAAGCCTTTACAATTAACGGGCCTACTGCAGCGTTGAAAATTAGTGAAACTCATACACCGATAACTTGTGTGGGTAATGATGGAACTATTTCAGCAACTGCTGTTGGTGGATGGTCAGGAGGTTATGAATACCAATTGGAATTGGTCTCAGGAACAGTGGTACGTGCTTGGGCAACATCACCAAATTTCACAGGTTTAGGTGCGGGTAATTACGTTGTTAAAGTCAGAGACTCTAAGGGGTGTGTTGACGCAACACCTGTAAATTTATTGATTCCAACACCTATTGTTGCTACTATTACGGTTGACAAACCAGTATTGAATTGTTTTGGAGACACCAATGCAACTATAACAGTTCAACAACCTGTTACTGGTGGATCGGGTAGTTATAAATATACTTTAGAAGCTACTTATTCAAACGGAACAGTGACACTAAACGGACCTCAAATTTCTAATGTGTTTACTAATCTGGGTGCTGGAAGCTACAGGGTATCTGTTTCGGATACTTGGAGTTGTTCAGTATGGACAAATACAATTGTTATTAATCAACCAACGGTAGTAACCGCTAATTTGGTTAAAACAACTGGTCAAACTTGTAACACTGGTGCTACACTTACATTGTCAGCGACTGGTGGTACAGGGCCTTATACTTACAGTACCGATCCTAATTTTGGAACTGTTTTAGGATCATTTGCAAGTTCTGTAAATATTACTGTACCATTTACCACAGTACCTGCGAAATATATTTATTATGTAAAAGATGCCAATGGTTGTTCAAATGCTGTTTCCAATTCGATAGATGTTATTCCATTAGAACCATTGAATTTCACTTTTGAAGTTAATAATCCATACATCAACTGTTTGGGTGATAATAATGGTAAGATTACTGCAGACGCTACAGGTGGATTGGGTAACTATGTTTACACATTGCTGAATGGTTCAGGTACTGCACTTCCATTTACGCCTACTCAGCTCACACCTGGTCACTTTACCCAATTGCCAGCAGGTAGTTATACGGTTCAAGTTACCAGCGGTTCAGATTGTTCTATTAGCAAACCAATAACAATTACCCAACCGGATACGGCCTTGTCCCGTACATATGTTGTAACTCCGGTGACTTGTAATGGTTATGGTAATGGTAAAATTGAAATTACTGCACAGGGCGGTACAGGTGTTGTTAAATTTGCAATAAGTCCTGATTTGGATAAATTCCTGGACAGCGGAATCTTCCTGAACTTACCGGTTGGACATTATCAGACAATTACACAAGATGAAAGAGGTTGTAATTTCATTGATGAATTCGATATTACAGAACCAGCCCCAATTACTGCTTCAGTAATTTCAAGTTCTATTCAACAAGAATATTGTGCAGGAGATAAAACAGCAGCCTTTAGCATTGTAATTTCGGGAGGTGTTGGGCCTTATAGTATTAGTTTGGATGATCCAAATGGCACTTATGTTCCAAATCAGATTGCATTTACTGGTTTATCAGGTGGAGATCATACAGTCTATATTAAAGATTCAAATGGCTGTATATTTGAATTGCTTGTTACTTTGGATAAAGCAGTTACTTTGAACCCACTAGCCACAGTGACTTATGATTGTGTGAATGATTTACCAGCGAATAAAGTTACTGTTACCATTGATCCAAGTAATAACCCGGCAGACGTTGTGTATTATTTAGATTCTAATCCAATTTCTCAAGCTAGTAACATTTTCCTTAATGTTACACCAGGTCAGCATTTTGTAATTGCTGAACACAAAAATGGTTGTGTAAGAGATACTGGATTCTTTACAGTTGATCAAATCGATCCTTTAGCAATTTCGTTAGATCTTGGCGGATTGAATGAAATTGTGGCAACAGCAACAGGAGGTTCTGGAGTTTATTATTATTCTGTAAATGGAGAAGACATTGGCACGAACAACAAGTACATTTACTACAGATCTGGAAATTATACTGTAACGGTTACAGATAGTAATGGTTGTGTGGCAAGTGCTACTAAGTATTTCGAATTTATAGATATTAAAATTCCAAATGTCTTTACACCTAACGGAAGCGGTACAAATGATACTTGGGAGCCAACAAATACTACGAACTATCCAGATATTCAATTCGTAGTGTATGACCGTTATGGTCGTGAGGTTGGTCGTTTCGGAGCTGGTCAATCTTGGGATGGTAAATACAAAGGTACTGAGTTGCCTATGGGTGATTACTGGTATGTCTTGAAACTTAGAAATTCTAAAGATAATCGTGAGTTTATAGGACACTTCACCCTTTACAGATAACAAGAGAGAGGAGTTATTCATTATGAAAAACAATAAAATGAAAAAGATAGTATTAAGCATTTTACTTTTGACTGTAGCAAGTAGTTACAGTCAGGAGTTAAATGTTCCTGTAGCGACCCAATACTTGGCGGATAATCCGTATGTGATTTCTCCGACTTATGCTGGAATTGGTGATAATTTTAGAATTAACTTAAATGGGTACAAGCAATGGGTTGGTGTCGAAGACTCTCCACAAAGCCAGGCATTATATGCAGATTTTAGAGTTTTAAATCAATCTGGAGTAGGTTTGACATTGTATAATGATTCTAATGGTAATACCAGACAAGGTGGAGGGAAAGTGACTTTTGCCCACCATATCATTTTGGATTATTATACGGAACAATACCTTTCTTTTGGACTATCGTATATTTATAATACTTTCCGATTAGATACTTCTAATTTTGACCCTGCCAATCCAGATTCAGATATAACAGACGATCGTTCCACTACCAATAATAACTTTGAGGTTGGTTTTTTGTATCGTAACAAAAAGTTTTATGCGAGTGCAACGGCTACTAATATTTTGCAAAAAGATTTCAGTCTTGAAATCGCTTACGAGCCCAATAAACTTACGAATTATCAATTCTATACAGGTTATGTCTTAGACATCAAAAACAGAAGTGAGTTAGAACCTTCGGTTTTTTATCAATATTATCAAAGTGACGGTCGTTCCGTAACCGATTTGAATATTAAATACAGAAAATTTAATAGATATGAAGATTATTTTTGGGTAGGAGCATCGTATCGTTTTCTAAATGATCAAATAGGGAAACCACTTGCTGTAGGTCCTATAGTTGGATTTTTAAAAGGGTATATTTCGGTTGGTTATTCCTATCAAGTAACATTAAATGATTTAGCCGCTTACAATGCCGGAACGCATTCCTTAACCATTGGATTTAGATTCTTACAAGGGCTAAGTAACTGCCCATGTACTCAAAGTCCCGTGCATGATTAAATAGTGTCATAAAACATATTGAAAATCTCTACTGATTCTGGTTTATAGTATTAGTAGAGATTTTTTTTGATACATATTCTAACTCAGGCTCAACATTAAAAATCAGTGAAAATCCTTTTAATCTGTGGCATTTATATTTTAATGCGGAATTTAGATTTACTTGAAAATTAAAATAAACGCACAAAACAAACTTTGTCTTATTGTTAGCAAACATTTCCTTAAATTTGCTTCCAATATTTTAGTTATAAAAATAAAACTATGTTACAAATTGCATTTATTAGAGAGAATCAAGAGAAAGTAATCAACGCTTTGGCCAAAAGAAATATGGATGCCAGACAAGTTGTTGAAGAAGTGGTACAATTGGATGAAAAACGTCGCGCTACGCAAGTGGAGTTGGACAACACTTTATCCGAATCTAATAAATTATCCAAAGACATAGGCGAATTGATGAAAGCCGGAGAGAAATCGAAAGCGGCAATTCTTAAAGAAAAAACAGTTTTACTTAAAGAAAAAAGCAAAGCATTAGCTGAAAATGCAGATGTTTTGGCCAATGAATTAACAGAGAAATTATACACATTGCCTAATCTTCCTGCGGATATTGTTCCTGTTGGAAAAAGTGCTGATGATAATTTGAATGTTTTTCAGGAAGGTGATATTCCTGTTTTGCACGAAGGTGCACAACCGCACTGGGAATTGGTAAAACAATACGACATCATCGATTTTGAATTAGGAAATAAAATTACAGGAGCAGGATTCCCTGTGTATAAAGGAAAAGGAGCTCGTTTGCAACGTGCTTTGATCAATTATTTTTTAGATAAAAATACGGCTGCAGGTTATCAGGAAGTTCAGGTTCCTCATTTTGTAAATGAAGCTTCGGCTTATGGAACAGGGCAATTGCCAGACAAAGAAGGGCAAATGTATCATGACGCTACTGATAATTTATACTTAATTCCAACGGCTGAGGTTCCTGTGACAAACATTTTTAGAGATGTAATTTTAAGTGAAAATGAGTTTCCAGTATTGCGAACTGCTTATACGCCTTGTTTCCGTCGTGAAGCGGGTTCTTACGGAGCACACGTTCGTGGTTTGAACCGTTTGCATCAATTTGACAAAGTTGAAATCGTTCGTGTTGAGCATCCGGAGAAATCATACGAAGCTTTGGACGGAATGGTTGAACATGTGAAAGGTATTTTACAAGAATTGAAATTGCCATACCGTATTTTAAGACTTTGCGGAGGAGATATGGGTTTTGCTTCAGCTTTGACGTATGATTTTGAAGTGTATTCTACCGCACAAGAGCGTTGGTTAGAAATTTCATCAGTTTCTAATTTTGAGACTTTTCAGGCGAATCGCTTGAAATTGCGTTTCAAAGATAAAGATGGCAAAAACCAATTGGCACATACTTTAAACGGAAGTTCATTGGCTTTGCCAAGAGTTCTTGCCGGAATTTTAGAAAATTACCAAACGCCAGAAGGAATCGTAATTCCAGAAGTTTTACGACCATACTGTGGGTTTGATATTATAGATTAATTTATAGACAATGTCAAAAAAAGAGGCTGTCTCACAACTCGTGAAACAGCCTCTTTTTCTGTTTTTTATTCGGACTCCTATCGGAGCATAGGTCTCAAATATTCAATTCTCAAGGACTTGTTTTAGTTGTGAGACTTCTTCTTTTTTTATACTGTAAAATTGAAAACCTATTTGATTACCCTTTATTTTTTATGAGTGTTTAAGTTTCCGATGGTAAGTGTAGCTTTACCATTGGTTTTCTCCGAAAGATTTTGATATCCAATTGGAGTAACTCCGATACGGGTTATGTGATCAATTTTAGTTTTATAACTACTGATTTCAGTTTCTGATAATTCCGTTGGAGTAAGTACAACCAACAGAGAATTGAATGATTTTTGTGAATTTGTACTATTAGGAATTCTTATTTTATCAGTGTATCGGCTGTCGTTGTAAATAGCGAGACTTTCAGGATCTGTAATTTGCGAAGCCGGAATAAGTCCCATTAAATAAAGTTCAATATCGGCATAATTATTGCCAACGCTTTTCAAGATACCATTTACGTTGTCCCAATGTCCTGCATAGGTTTGTGGCACAATCCAATTGGCCCATCTGTGCGTCATTTCGTGAAGAATTGGTCCTTGGTCAATGTTATTTTTGTATAAAAAATAAACTCCTTGCAATTTCCCTGCCGAACCATAACTGGCAGTATTGTCAAAAAGAGAAAGACCAATACCTTTCGTGTCATTTTTTACGGGATTGTATTCGCCTGTCGGCATATTTGTTGGATAATTAGTGTTGTTGAGAACGAAAATTACAAAATCGAAATCATCTTTTAAAACGCTATAAAGTTCAGTTTTACAAAGCGTTTTTAATTTTTCGGAAGTTTCAGCAGTATTGATTCCGTGAGAATTCCAGTAATCAAAATCGGCAGCCGACAGCTTAATTGAGGCAAAAGTGTTTGTAGGTTCAATTGACAAATTGCTTGTAGGAGCCGTTTCCGTTGGCTGTTGTTGAGCTTCGTTGTCATCTTTGGAACAACTAGAAAAACACAATAAGCTGCTGATTGTCATTAATGAAAATGTCTTGCGAATGATAGAATAGATTGTGGGCATAAATTTTTTATTACATTTCAAAAGGTCGCAATTTAATTAATTTTTATACTGCGGGAGTAAGAAATTAGGTCTTTAGCAAAAAATTGGGTTTTAAACTCCAAATGGAGTATTTTTGTAAATTGTAAAGAAAAAAGTAGCGCTACGTTGATGCTTATCCGCGAGTAATTTTTAGAACATAAAAGGGATCTGCTTATAAATGATCATCATGAGAAAAAAACTTCTGTATATAATTTTATTTTTTTCGACTGTAGTGTTCTCTCAAAACGAACAATTAGCTCAATATTATTTTGAAAAAGGAGACTTCGAGAAAGCATTAGTCAGTTTTCAGGAATTGTCAGATGGTTTGCCTTCCAATCCTTTTTATTTCCAGCGAAAAATTGAATGTATGCAGCAACTGCTTCAGTTTGGAGAAGCTGAAAAGCAAATTCAAGACCGATTGGCCAGAACCAAACAATCCTCACTTTTGATTGAATTAGGATATAATTTTCAATTGCAAAAGAATGATGCTAAAGCCAAAAAGTATTATGATGAAGCCATAGAGAGAATCCGAAAAAATCCAAATGAAGTTTATAGTGTAGCCAATTCTTTTGAAAAGAAAGTATTACTGGAATATGCTTTAAAAGCGTATTTATTGGCAACCGAATTGGTTCCGACTTATGATTTCAAATATCAAACAGCATTATTGTACGGACAATTGGGAAATACCGATCAGATGATTTCTAATTTCTTGGAAGTAGCGATAGAGAACCAGCAATCTGTAGTAATGATTCAAAATCAACTGTCGCGATATATGTCTTCTGATGGCGATTCTAAATTTAACGAAAGCCTTCGAAAAGCTTTGATTATTAGAGTTCAGAAAAATCAGGATATTTTTTGGAATCAGTTTTTGAGTTGGTTTTACATGCAACAAAAAGAATTTGGAAAAGCGTTTATTCAGGAAAAAGCGATCTACAAACGCAATCCAGAGTCCCTTTCTAATATTATCAGTTTAGGACAAACGGCCATAGAAGAAGGAGATCAGGAAACAGCTATCGAAGTCATGAATTATGTTCTGGAAAACACGACCGATGTTGAATTGATTGTTCAGGCACATAGCTATTTGCTGCAAATGAAAATGGATAAGGCACAAGAAAAAGATTATGCCGCTATCGATGCACAATTCGATGCTTTATTGAAACAATATGGTATAACTCCAGTTACTTTGCCTTTGCAGTTGAAAGAAGCGTATTTTGCTAGTTTTATCATGAAAAATCCAACCGAAGGGAAAGCTATTATCAAACGCGCGATGGAAATGCAGCTGAATCAGTTTGATCAGGCTCAATGTAAAATGGAGTTAGCGGATATTTTACTTTCCGAAGAAAAATTCAATCAGGCATTGCTTTATTATTCGCAGATACAAGAGAATTTACAAAACAATGTGTTGTCACATGAAGCGAGTTTAAAATCGGCTAAAACAAGTTATTTTAAAACAGATTTTGAATGGGCTTTAAAGCAGTTTAAAGAATTAAAATCGGCCAATACACAATTGATTGCCAATGATGCTTTAGAATATTTTTTATTGATTAATGATAATACCGTTGCTGATTCGACTCAAACCGCTTTAAAGGAATTTGCCAAAGGAGATTATCTGTTGTATCAAAATAGAAATCAGGAGGCTATCGCACAGTTTCAGTCTATTTTAAAAACATTCAAAGGACAGGAAATAGAATCTGTAACTTTATTACGATTGGGCAGAGTCTATGAAAAGTTAGGCGATTATACTCAGGCTTTGGCTCAGTATCAAGATATAATAGAGCATCACAGCGACGGAATTTATATGGACGAAGCATTGTATTATTCGGCAGAGATTTATAATAAACAATTAAAGCAACCCGAGAAAGCAAAAGGGTTGTATGAAAAAATCATCTTTAGTCATCAGGACAGTATTTATTTTGTAGATGCCAGAAGGAAATTCAGGGAATTGCGGGGAGACACCAATTTGTAGATTAGGTTGCAGATTTCAGATGACAGACTTTAGAATGTAGAGAAATAGAATATAAAAACCGATTGTGGCTAAATCGAATTAAGGGCAAGTATCAAATACTTTAATAAATCTTAAAACTTAATACTCCAATCATAATACTTTAAAAAAAAATGATAATATACAACGTTACCACCAACATACACGAAAGCGTTCATGACAAATGGATGATTTGGATGCAGCACAAACACATTCCGGAAATGCTGGCTTGCGGAAAATTTATTTCTGCTCGTTTGGTTCGGGTTTTGGTAGAAGAAGAGATGGGCGGAGTTACCTATTCAGTTCAATACACTACAGATAGTAAAGAAACATTGGACAGATATTATAAAGAAGATGCACCAGCCTTACGCGAAGAAGGGGCAAAATTGTTTGGCGATAAAATGCTAACTTTTAGGACTGAATTGGAAGTGATTTCAGAACATTAGAAAAAATAAATTTTCCATTTGGCATTAGCCTTTGCCGAGAATATAATTTAAAAAAAACAAGCGAGTTATAGCTCGCAATAACGATATGGAAAAAGTAAAAGCCAAAAAACACCTCGGACAACATTTCTTGAAGGATGAAAGCATTGCCAAAGACATTGCTGATACTTTGAGTTTAGAAGGATATGAAGATGTATTAGAAATAGGGCCAGGAATGGGTGTTTTGACCAAATATATGTTGGACAAACCCATCAATACCTATGTTATTGAGATTGATGAAGAATCTGTAGCGTATTTGAATGGCAATTATCCAAAACTTCATGGGCATATTATTTCTAAGGATTTCCTGAAATACGATATTAATGAAGTTTTCAAAGGAAAACAATTTGCTATCATTGGCAATTTCCCTTATAATATTTCGACTCAAATTGTTTTCAAAGTATTGGAATACCGAAATCAAATCCCTGAATTTTCAGGAATGTTCCAAAAAGAAGTAGCGGAGCGCATCTGCGAAAAGAAAGGAACAAAGGCGTATGGAATTTTATCCGTTTTAGCACAAGCTTTTTATGATACTGAGTATCTATTTACTGTCGATGAAAATGTGTTCAATCCGCCACCCAAAGTAAAATCGGGAGTGATGCGTATGCGTAGGAAAGAAGATTTTAGTTTGCCTTGTGGAGAGAAATTGTTTTTTACAGTAGTTAAAACTGCTTTTCAACAACGCAGAAAGACCTTGCGGAACAGTTTAAAAACCTTAAATTTGTCCGATAATTTGAGAGAAGATGAAGTTTTCAATCTTCGTCCGGAACAATTGGATTACACAGAATTTATAGCATTGACTCAAAAAATAGAAGCAGATGGAGTTTAAAATCAGCAAAGAATTAATACAAGAACTGGAGCAACTCATTCAGAATAAAAACGACCAGCAATTGGAAGTTTTGTTGAATGATATGCACCATGCTGATATTGCTGAGGTTCTGGATGAATTGGATTTTGATGAAGCAACCTATATTTTTAAGGTATTAGATAGCGAAAAAACCGCCGAAATCCTTCTGGAATTAGAAGATGATTTAAGGGAAAATATATTAAACAGGCTTTCGCCAAAAGAGATTGCCGAGGAGCTTGATGAGCTTGAAACGAATGATGCGGCAGATATTATCGGAGAACTTTCAAAAGAAAAGAAAGCTGAGGTAATATCGGAGTTACAAGACGTTGAGCACGCCAAGGATATTGTGGATTTGTTGCGTTATCCTGAGGATACTGCGGGTGGAATCATGCACAAAGAGTTGGTAAAAGTCAATGAAAATTGGAACGTTCTTACTTGTGTGAAAGAAATGAGAATTCAGGCCGAAAATATCTCCAGAGTGCATTCGATTTATGTAGTTGACGATGAAGACCGACTTAAAGGAAGATTGTCGCTCAAAGATTTATTGACAACTTCTACCAGAACGGCAATCAGTGATGTTTATATTAGAAAATTAAATTCAGTTACGGTTGATACCGAAGATATTGAAGTTGCCAGAATCATGCAGAAATACGATTTGGAAGCCATTCCTGTTGTAGATGAATTAGGTCGTTTGGTAGGGCGTATTACCATTGATGATATTATTGATGTCATCAAAGACGAGGCCGACAAAGATTACCAATTGGCTGCGGGTATTACCAATGACATCGAATCCAACGATAGTGCTTACGAATTAATCAAAGCGCGATTACCTTGGTTACTTATCGCAATGGTGATTGAAATCGTTGCTTCCTTTGTATTGAAAGGAAATGAAGATATGTTCGAGCGATTTTCAACCTTAATTATTTTTGTGCCATTACTTTCTGCAACAGCTGGAAATATCGGAGTTCAAGCATCTGCGATCGTAGTTCAGGGTTTGGCTAATGGAACCTTAAAAAATTACAGCCGTGGATATTTTACTAAAGAGTTGAGAGTTTCCATGACTTCAGGTATTATTATTTCGTTGTTTTTGTTGGCTTATCATTCTATTATGTATCAACAATATTTAGTTGGGTTTGCTATTTCCATTTCAATGGTGGTGGTGATTTTGTTTGCTGCAACTTTGGGAACTTTAGTGCCACTTTTTCTACATAAAAATAAAATTGATCCCGCTATAGCTACCGGGCCTTTTATTACTACTTCAAACGATGTTTTTGGAATTATTATCTATTTTGGAATAGCCAGACTCATCTTAGGATTTTAATTAAAACTTACTTTTAGAAAATAACAAATTATCCGAATTTCTTTAAAATTTAAAATAATAAATTCGTGTACTTTGTGATTCCATTTTTTAGAATTCAACATACTATTAATCAATCAAAGAATAACTAGAATGAAAGTACACATTATAGGCGGTGGAAACCTTGGGGCTTCCGTAGCAATCGGAATAGCAAAATTCACTAAAGACAATCAAGTAACGGTAACTAGACGCAACATAGCACCTATTTCACATTTAAAAGAATTAGGAATTACTGTGACTACTGATAACACCAGCAATATTCAAGAAGCAGATGTAATTATCCTGACGATAAAACCTTATCAGGTAGATACCGTTTTGGCTGAGATTTTGCCAGCTATCTCGAACAAAGTAATCGCTTCTGGGGTAAGTGGTCTGTCAATAGAAAGTTTACAAAACAAAATAGGGGAGAATCACACAGCCGTACGTATTATGCCGAATATTGCGGCGCAATTTGGTGCTTCAGCGACTTGTATTGCTTTCAACGAAAAAAACAGAGAAAAAGCACAACCAACAGTAACTCTTTTTCAAGGATTAGGAACTGCTCCAATTATTGACGAAAAACTGATGGACGCAGCTACAGTTCTTGCCGCTAGTGGAACTGCTTTTGCTTTAAGATACATCCGTGCTTCTATGCAGGCGGGAATCGAAATTGGATTTGACTGGCAAACTGCTTTAGCCATTTCAGCACAAACCGTAAAAGGAGCTGCCGAAATGCTACTCGAAGAAAAAGGACATCCGGAACAATTAATCGACCGTGTGACTACGCCTAAAGGGTGTACTATCGCAGGATTAAACGAAATGGAACTTCACGGTTTTAGTTCTTCATTAATCAAAGGAATCAAAACTTCTCTGAAACAAATTCAAGGATAAAAATTATTTACTTCGTCAGTTCGCTAAAGCTCGTGTGGGCGTGCCCACAAAATAAAAGGAGGCTTACTAGTATTACGTGCTAGTGGCCTCCTTTTATTTTGCGGTCGGGCTCTTCGCGCTACTTCGGTAGCTTGCTGCGATCCCTCACGCATGATGTCTTAAGTTAAACGGTAAGTGTTCTTTTCTTAACTTAATGACATTGCCTTCATGCACAATGTCATTAAGTTAAGGAATTTATTTTTTTTATTCCAAATATTCAACACAAACTTGTCATCCTGACGAAGGAAGGATCTCAGCACAGTATTTCCATGCCACTTATCAGTAATGATTTTACGGAATAGTGTTTCGGTGTTACTTATTTTTATTTAGATGGTGGAGCTACTTGATGAGATCCTTCCTTCGTCAGGATGACAAACTAGCATAGTGCTCTCTATTAAAGACACCTTTTCTCCTTAACTATATGGCATTGGTTTTGATTCTTCATGTGGCCCATGGGAGCTTTAATTAGCAATTCAATAATCATTTAATCCCACCAAAAGCACCAAAGCATGCATTTTTGTGTAAAATTTCAACACTAGAAAAACCTACTTTTTTCATCAAATCCAATTGATAGGTCATGGAGCGTGGTGTATCTTCTTTTTCAATATAATCAAAAACCTTTTGTTGGTATTCATCACCACCGTGTCGCTTCAAATAATCTCCATATCTGCCCCAAACCAATTGATTAACGGCTTCATTATCCTGAGTCAATAAATCTGAGATCATCAAACAACCGCCTGGTGTCAAACTATCAAACAATTTCTGAAAAACAAATTCCCAGTCAGCATCATCCCGTAAATGATGCAAAACGGCTCCGGCCAAGATAATATCAAAATGATTTTTGGGTAATGTTATAGCTCTAATATCCCCTTGAATAGTTTCAACAGTTCCCTTTGTAGCTGATGAAACTCGCTCCTGAGCTCTATCCAACATGTTTTGACTCAAATCTATCAAAGTGCAATTCAAATTGGGTACTTCTGACAACATTTTCAAAGTGTAATTTCCCGCTCCACAGCCTAAATCCAATACTGTTGTGGCTTTAGGTGTTATGGCTTTTGCAGCAGTAGTTAAAAGTTCTAATGAAATTTGCGCATCCATTGTGGCAACCTGCCCTGTTTCTAAGTTAGAAAATCGTTCGACATCATTGTCAAAACGTTCTTTGATTTCGTTTACAGTTGATTTTTTCATAATTGTAAATTTTATTTTTTTCTTCCTATAAATCGTATTACTGAACCTTTTCCATTGTGGAATAATCCTTCATTAAGTTCAATTTCCATTTCTGTTATTTCTTCAAAATCATAATTAGGAAAATCCGATTGAATTTCCTCAATGGAGAATAGAGATTCAATATCTTTTGGGCCTCCAATTTTTTCATCTTTTAGGACATAATCAAGATGTTTTTTACTGAAAGCTTCAAAAATAATGATGCCTCCTTTTCGTAAAAATTTATCCAAAATACTATGATAATGTGATTTAATAGCAGCAGGAAAATGAGCATAAATTAATGCGATAGCATCAAATTGATCTACTTTGTACTTAAGTGTTTCTAATTCGCCAACTTGATAATCAATTACTACATTATGAGATTCTGAAAGCTGTAAGGCTTTCTTTTTTCCTTCTGTACTAATATCAAACGCAAAAACGTTCCAACCAAGTTTGGCAGCATATACTGCATTGCGACCTTCACCTTCAGCAGGAAAAAGAATTGTTCCAGCTTTCAGTTTGTCTAATTGTTCTTTTAGGTATTTGTTAGGCTCTTTCCCGTATGCAAAATCTTCATTGCTATATCTTTCATCCCATCTGTCTCTCCAAATATTTTCCATAGTATTTCTTTTTGTTTTACAAACCTAGAATTTTTATTTATGACTTAAAAATGCTTATTTTGTCAATTATTAATACTTATTAGGTATTTATGGAATTGCGTCATTTAAAATATTTTCTAAAATTAGCCGAAGAATTAAGCTTTGTCCGCGCTGCAGATAAATTGTTTATTTCTCAACCGCCTTTGAGTCGTCAGATTAAGGAATTGGAAACCGAATTGGGCGCTACTCTTTTTGAACGCAATAACAAACGGGTTGCTCTTACCGATGCTGGGAAATATTACCAAAAAGAAATTCAGGAATTGGTACAAAACCTGGAACGCATCAATTTGATCGCTAAAAAAATCAGTCAAAATCAAAGTGGAGAATTTCGAATTGCTTATGTAAGTTCTACTTTTTCTGGAGATATTTCAAAGCTAATCCAGTTTTTATCGGATAAATATCCCTTCGTTAATTTTCGACTTTATGAAGTACCAACAGTCAAACAAATTGCCGCTTTAGAAGAAGGGAAAATAGATTTAGGAATTGTTCGTGCGCCTTTGCATTCGCCCAAAATTGATTCACAGTTATGGTTTAAAGATAGTTTTTCATTGGTTTTCAATCGAAATAAATACAATATTACTTCCGAAGATGATTTGGAACATTTGAAAGAGGAAACTTTTGTGTTTTTTAATAAAGATTATGCACCTTATTTTTATGATGCTTTATTGCAAATATGCGCTCAATATGGTTTTAATCCACGAATAGTTCATGAATCGAATAATATTTCTTCGATTATCCAATTGGTCAAAAATGGTTTGGGTATTTCAATTGTGCCCACTGCTATCCTGAAAAGTCATAATTATCCTGAGTTGGAATTTGTTGAATTAAAGAAATCGAATCTTTTTACCGATATTTTATTGGCAACGCCGAAAGGAAACTCATCTGAAATTGCCAATACAGCGATTTCTTTTTTATTGCGATAAATTGTACGTATATTTAAATCAAAATTTTACTACAATATGAGATAATTTTATCGGAATCAACTTTTTAACCAAACCATCATCAAACCAACAAACCATGAAAAAAACAATTTTACTTTTTGCATTCATAGCCAGTTATAGTTATTCGTATTCCCAATCGTTAGAAGACAAAATAGCTTTGAAGACTTGCGATTGTTTAAATAAAACCAAAGAAATTAATGATGAAATTTATCGTAATTGTTTGACGACTTCTATGACAGCAGTTGTGTTTTCAGATAAAGATCCAAAAGTTAGAGAATCGATAAATACTGTTGATGGAATTCAAAATCTGATTCAGAAATCAAATGAAGCAACTAAGAAAAGCTGTGATAAATTTAGCTCTAAAAAATCAGTAAGTAAATCAGATGTTTTTTATTCGGGTTCTAAAATTGAAAGTGCTCAAAACTCTTATATTGTTGCCAAAGATTTCATGAATGATGAAAAATACAAACTAGCAATTGAAGGTTTGCAGATTGCATTAAAAGAAGATCCCAAATTTGTTCTGGCTTATGATGATATTGCGATGTGTTACAGACAACTAAAAGACTATAATAATGCTATTAAATATTATAAAAAATCATTAGAAATTTTCCCCGAAGGAGATTTTGCATTAATGAATATTGGTGTTGTTTATTCTCTTAAAGAAGATTATAAAACGGCAATTACTTTTTATGAAAAACTAATACAATACCAACCTGATAATGCTGAAGGTTATTTTGGTGCTGGGAAAAGTTATTTTGTACTAAAAGATGATGTAAAAGCGCTCAACAATATTTTAATAGCCCACAGAATTTATATTCAAAGTAAATCAGATTACACAAAAGATAGTGAAACAATATTAGGTGCGATTTACCAAAGGATGAAAGCGGATAACAAAGAAGATCTGTTCAAGAAAATTGCAGCTGACAATAATGTGAAAATTGAATAAATAAAGAAGCCGTTTCAAGAATTTGAAACGGCTTCTTTTTATTTTAAAAAATATTGATTTATTCTACAATAACTTTTTCAGTAGTAGAACCTTTTTCAGTTTGTACTTTTACTAAATAAACTCCTTTTGATTGATTTGATAAATCAACAGTATTGGTTTTGCTTGTAGCAACTTGTTTTCCAGTTGTATCAAAAACAGTAATTGCTTTTACAGTTGAAGTAGTATTAACAGTAACGATACCATGAGTTGGATTTGGAGATACAACAGGGCTGTTTGAAGCTATAGCATTTTCGTTTACTCCTAGAGCAGCCGTTTGACCTGTCAAAATAAGAGCTGCATTTTTAAAGATTTTTAAACCATCAGCTGTAATGTTGCTTGTGATTTTATCTGAAAATCCAAGTGCAATAGCTCCATAATTGAATGTAAATAACATCATATGTGAAGTTAATGGGAGCATATCTCCAGCTGTTCCAAAGTAAGTACCGCCCTGAATATCATTGACACAAGCAAGTGCATTAGGGTTGACAATCGCTGGTGGGGTAGTTGTTGCTGAAGTTGCTGTTGGATCAATAGAAGCGAGTAGAGTAGTTTTCTGATTAATAAGGTCGCCAATAGAAGAACTAGTAATATTAACATTATATATCTGATCTACAGCTTTAACAGAAGTTGTTGCGTTATCTGCTAATCCTAAATCAGAAGCTAATTTTTTAAAGATTGGAATATCATTTCCTCCCGCAAAATTTATTCCAGTAAATAATGGATTTGATTGGTTTGTTGGAGGTACAGTAATTGTTAATCTGCTCCCTTGTACTGCTGTGGCTGTTATATTTGTAGCTGGATCAAGGGGTAAAACAGAAACATCGGTAAGAGCTAAGCCATTTCTTAAAGCGTATCCTTTAGTGTAAATAACAGGAATTGTAATATTTTTGATTCCTAATAATCCAGCTGGTTTCCAGATTGCATTTCCAGAACCAAACGATTCTTGGGTTATAACTAAATCATAATTTGCATAAAAAGCGGCAATATTTGCTGGACTACTATTTGCGGCAACTCCACCAACTTGTAAAGCTGTTGCATCAGCTATCCCATTTTTTGTTACAGAAGTTGTCCCATCAGCAGTTGTAATTGTAGTAACCGTAAAATGTGGATCCCCTTTTAAATGTTCTATTAAAGGGTCTGCTTCAACTGTAGAAGAGGTAGCGACATAATTTGCACCTGCTGGATTGAAGGCACTGTTACAAATAAAAAGTACTCTTTTTTGTGCCTCCATTTGCATTGGAGCTAATGTCATAAGTAATAGTAACGAAATGCCAGTTGTTAGTTTGTTTTTGAGTAATAGTTTAGTCATAATTTAAATAATTTTGGTTAAAAAATAGTTGTGAAATAAATGTAAAAAGCACGTTTGTGTGATAAAAATATAAATAATATTTAAATAAAAAATGAATATGAAAAAAACATTTAAAATTTATTATATAAAATTATTTTTTTTAACAGTTTTTTTAAATGATATTTTGCTTTTATTGTAAAAACTTTATGTACTTTGTAATTCTATTTTAAAAATATGGAAACAGCCTACTTCAAAACGCCATTGGGAATCGCAAAAATTAAAGGTGATGAAAACGGAATTTCTATAATTTCTGTTTTAGATCAAGGTGAAGTTTCTTCAAAAATTCCTTTAGTTTTAGAAGAAGCAGTTGTACAACTTACAGATTATTTCGAAGGAAAAAGAACCGATTTTGATTTTAAACTCAATCCAAAAGGAACTGAATTCCAGCAAAAAGTTTGGCATGCTTTACTCGAAATTCCGTTTGGAAAAACAATGAGTTATTTAGAATTGTCCAAAAAAATGGGGGATGTAAAAGCAATTCGTGCCGTGGCTTCAGCAAATGGGAAAAATCCACTTTGGATTGTAGTTCCTTGTCACCGTGTTATTGGAACCGATGGTTCACTAACAGGTTATGCAGGTGGACTATGGCGCAAAAAATGGCTTTTGGAACATGAAAATCCAACTACTCAGCAAAGTTTGTTTTAGAGTTTTAGGTTATAAATTCACAGATTTTATTTACAATTAATTAAATTCGTGAATTAGTGGCTAAATAACATTATTATGATCGAAAAAATAAATCTCAATAATATTCTTTTCTTGGATATAGAAACCGTTCCAGAAACAGAAGATTTCAACGGATTGGATTCTGAATTACAAGTGTTGTACGAGCAAAAAACACAATACCAACGCAAAGACGATTTTACCGCTGAAGAGTTTTATGATCGAGCAGGAATTTGGGCTGAGTTTGGAAAAATTGTCTGCATTTCGGTGGGATTTTTTGTCATTAAAGGAGATATCCGAAATTTCAGAGTAACTTCTTTTTTTGGAGAAGAGCCAAAACTTTTAAAAGACTTTAATAATTTAGTAAATAATCATTTCAATGGACCGCAACATCTTTTGTGCGGGCATAATGCCAAAGAATTTGATATTCCGTTTCTGGCTCGCCGAATGATTATCAACCAAATTCCTATTCCCGACAAACTCAATTTATTTGGTAAAAAACCTTGGGAGATTGCTCATCTTGATACTTTGGAATTGTGGAAATTTGGCGATTACAAACATTTTACTTCTTTAAAACTAATGTGTAAAGTTCTTGGAATTCCTTCTCCAAAAGGAGATATTGATGGCAGCCAGGTTGGTCATGTTTTTTATGTAGAAAAAGACATTGACCGAATAGTCACTTATTGCGAAAAAGACACAATCGCAGTAGCGCAAATTTTTCTTCGTTTGAGAAGAGAAGATTTATTGATAGAAGAAGAAATTATTCATGTTTGAAAAAAGCAATGGTAAAATTCAATTGCAATATCAAAAATCAATAGTTCTTTATATTAAACTTTGCCATTGTCATTGAATTTTGCTATTGCCATTGTTATTGATTTATTACATTTACAAAAATTATAAATTATGGTATTAAGTAGATTTTGGTTAGCTATTTTTATTTCATCGATTGTTTTTATTGTGATCAGCTTATTTACTACGGACACATACACAATTGATTATGTTTTGAATGGAAAGAAGGACGATCCTGTTCTTATTTCTGAAAAATATGCTGAACAACTTCCTGCTTTTATCAAAGACAGCATTAAAAAAGCGCCAGATCAAACGATGATTATCAATCGTGATACGCTAAATGCCGATACTATTTATGTCTATAAAAACAAAACCGTAAAAATCTTTAGCGGTGTTCAAAAATCGGATGGTTTATTGCCAACTTGTAAAAACACTTTGACGGATTTGGTTCTTCCATTGATGGCTTATTTGGCTTTTTTCTGTGGATTGATGGAGCTTTTAATCATTTCGGGAGCATCAGGGAAATTGGCCAAATTGTTGAGTCCGGTTTTTGTAAAAGTGTTTCCGAGTATCCCTAAAAATCACCCTTCTATTTCGTATATGACGTTGAACTTTGCTGCTAACTTCTTAGGATTGGATTCGGCTGCCACACCGTTTGGTTTGAAAGCCATGGAAAGTTTACAGGAAATAAACCCCGAAAAAGACAAAGCCAGCGACGCGCAAATCATGTTTATGTGTTTGCATGCTTCTGGACTTACTTTAATAGCAACTTCAATTATTGGTTACCGTGCTGCTGCAGGAGCAACCAATCCGGCCGATGTGATGTTGCCTTGTATTATTACTTCTTTCATTGGAACCATTGCCGCTTTTTTAATTGTTGGAATCAGACAGAAAATCAATTTCAAAAGTGCTTCGTTGATTATTGCTTTGATAACATTAATTGCAGCTATTATTGGGCTGTTGATGTATGTGAATCATTTGGATTTAATTGGTAAAAACTATTTCACTTCAAATCTTTCAGGATTGATATTGGTTGGAATTATCGCTTTTACCTTGATATTTTCATTCAAGCATGAGAAGAAATTTACGGAGGCAAGCACCACAGTTTTTGAAGCTTTTGTGTCAGGAGCCAATAATGGAGTAAAAACAGGTGTTACTATTTTTCCTTATGTTTTAGGTATGTTGGTTGCTATTTCTTTATTCAGAAACAGTGGTTTATTTGAAATTATCAGTAATTGGCTTTCTTTTGGTTTCTCCAATCTGGGAGTAAGTAAAGAAATCACCGATGCGTTACCAGTTGCCTTACTTCGCCCTTTTAGTTCTGCGGGTTCGCGAGGTTTTTTGATTGACTCCATGAATACTTTTGGAGCCGATTCTTTGACTGGACGTTTAAGCAGTATTTTCCAGTGCAGTGCCGAAAGTACATTCTACGTGATTGCGGTGTATTTTGGCTCGGTAAATATCAAAAACACCCGTTATGCTTTGGGAACAATGCTTTTAGTGGACGTGGTTTGTGTGATTACAGCAATTTTAGTGGCTAGTTGGTTTTTTTAAAAACTGGACCAAAGTTCCATAGTTCACAACTGGACTAAAGTCCAGCCTTACAAAATGCTTCGAACCTATGGTTCTACTATGTAAGTGAGAGTTCCATAGGAACGAATCATACTGTAGCAACGGATTTTAATCCGTTGATGTAGGAAACAATTAAATTATTCAACAAATTACAAACGACATTAAAAGAAAATCATTTGCTACAAATTACCAATGTTGTTTTTAATCACCTGACATTGATATTAATGATTATTTCTTAAAAAATGTTATTTTTGATGCAATATGTTTTGTTTCAGATTGTTTATTTTAAAAAATAAAAAATGATCAAAAAGACTCCACATCTATACATCTTAAAAATAACTTTTCTTAGTATTTTATTGGCTTTTGGCTCCTTTAGCTTTGGTCAGAACAAATCAAAAATGACAAAGGAACAGCGAAAAGCAATGCTAAGAGATACCCTCGACGGAAAATTCGATGCCAGCGTCATGATTGACAATACCAAAGGATTTCTACCCATTCCATTTTTTGTAACCGAAGCAGCCCTAGGAGGTTTTGGAGGAGGTTTGGCACCTGTTTATATTTCACCACAGAAAAAACCAATTGGAGATAAAGATTATATTGCTCCTGCTGTAACGGCAGCTTTTGGAGCATATACTGCCAATAATTCCTGGTTTACCGGCCTTTATAGAAAAGAAGTGCTTTCAAAATATGGATTGAAATACCGTGTTTTTCTGGGTTATGTGGATTATAATCTTGCCTATTATAAGGAAGTCGAAAACGGTGATGATCAAAAATTAGATTTTAATTATAAGACGATACCCATTATGTTTTCTCTTTCTAAGAAAACGTTTAGTGATCTTTATGCGGGATTGGAATATTTTAATGGTAATATGACAATTAGACCTGATTTTGATGGAGAATTACCACCAAATATCACAACTACAGATTTCAAAAAAACGGTTGCTTCTTTGGGTGGTTACTTGGATTGGGATCGAAGAAATACCATTTTTACACCTGATAGTGGTTTTAGAGCGAATCTGGCCTATTATATCAATGATGACTGGACTGGCAGTGATTATAAATTTGAAAAGTTAGAAGCTTTTGTGCACTATTTTTTCCCAATAACTCCTAAATGGATTTCTGGTTTGCGGGTTGAAGGGCTGCAAGCTTATGGAAATGTGCCTTTTCACCAATTGCCTTATATAAAATTGCGCGGAATTACCGCCTATCGTTATCAAGGACAGGCTACTCTCCTAACCGAAACCGAGCAACGATTTGATTTAAATACCCGTTGGAGTGTTTTGGCATACGCAGGCCTTGGAAAAGTTTTCCAAAAAGAAGACAATTTCGCTGATGCCAAAACGGTTTATAATTACGGAACCGGTTTCAGGTATCTTGTTGCACGAACTTATGGACTTCGTGCAGGTCTTGATGTTGCCAAAGGGCCAGATAGTTGGGGGTATTATATCGTTTTTGGACACAAATGGAATCGATAGCGATCTCGGAAAATGTTTACTTAAAGGCAGCATAATTTTTTAAAAAAACTGAGAAAGAAAGAACACTTCGAGTCTGATCAAAACTTTGAACAATCTCAAACATAGTCAACAGTTAATTATTTTTTATTAACTAAATAAAATTAGGAGTTTTAATCAATTTTTCATTCTTTTGAAAAAAACTATTTATAAACCCTTTAATCAAAAAAAAATGTCAAAATACACGAAATACATTGCAATAGGTTTGCTTATCCTTTTCTTAGTTACTAGTTTATTAAGTTAAATTTCACTCGAAAAACATTTACAACAACCATAATGAGCATAACTATAAATTGGTCAGAAATACCAATGACAAGTGTGCGATTAGATAAAATCAATAAATACCAAAATATGAAATATTCTTTTTTAGCCCTTATAGCTGTTTTTTTAATGTCTTGCAACGACAAGAAAAAGGAAGAAGCTGTTACACCAGCTCCTGTTTCCAGTAATGAAACTGAAATTTTAAAATATATTGCCGATAATCATTTACAAGCAAAAAAATCGGAATCAGGTTTGTATTATGTGATTGAAGAAGAAGGAACAGGAAAACAACCAACTGCCGATTCTGAAGTTACAGTTGCTTACAAAGGATATTTTACCAATAAACAAACCTTTGATCAAAGTGATGAAAATGGAATTTCTTTTCCTCTCCGAAATGTTATTCCAGGTTGGACAGAAGGAATTCAGTATTTTAAAGAAGGAGGTAAAGGAATTCTTTTAATCCCTTCTGAATTGGGGTATGGGCCAGATGGGCAAGGTCCAATTCCAGGAGGATCAGTACTGGTGTTTGATATTAAATTAAATAAGGTAAATTAATCTATTAAGATAGAAATTACAAAAAAAAGCTACAGGTTGTAAAACTTGTAGCTTTTTTAGTTAATAGCCTTAGATAGATCGTTTTAAAATTAATATTTTTTTAAAAAAAGGATTTTGATCTCTGTTTTTTTTTTTAAGAAAACCTTATTAAACATTACAAACTCAAAAACATATATTTGCGCCCAAATAAAAAAAAAGAAGTTATGAAATATTCATTCTTAGCAATTATCGCAGTACTTTTTATGTCTTGTAGTGACAAAGATGCTGAAGAGCCTGTTGATTTTTCTGAAAAAAACGAAGCTGAAATTAAAGCTTATATTGCGGACAACAAATTAGATGCTCATAGAACGGATTCAGGTTTGTATTATGTAGTTAGTACAGAAGGAACAGGAAAACAACCAACGAATACTTCAAATGTAACAGTGGTTTATAAAGGTTATTTTACAGATGGAACTGTTTTTGATCAAAGTTCTGAAAGTGGAGTTTCTTTTGGTTTACAGCAAGTAATTAAAGGTTGGGCTGAGGGAATTACTTATTTAAAAGAAGGGGGAAGTGGCATTCTTTTGATTCCATCTCATTTAGGTTACGGTAGTTATAATTATTACGGGATTCCAGGAGGTTCAGTTTTGATTTTTGAAGTTGATCTAATTTCGGTAAATTAGGCAAAAATTATAACGGAAAAATGATTTTTGGAAGATAGAGATCATTAAATAATTCATCAAAACGCTTTGTAAATTACAAAGCGTTTTTTTGTGTCTGTATTTTTTATTTTAAGAGATTTAAAGATTTAATTTATAACAATTCTAAGATATAAGTTGATATAAATCAGCTATGATTCTTTGAACAATTCTTATATTTGGCATTCAAAAAAAATCAAATTATGGACTTTATATATCAGGATCCTTATCCAATTTTAAAAGACGATACACAATACCGCAAAATCACTTCAGATTTTGTAAAAGTTGAAAAGCTAGGCGACAGAGAAATTCTAACTGTTGATCCAAAAGGATTAGAATTGTTGGCTCAAGAAGCATTAAAAGATGTTTCATTTATGCTAAGAACGTCCCATTTAGAAAAATTACGCGCCATTTTGGATGATCCGGAAGCGACCGACAACGACCGTTTTGTAGCGTATAATTTATTGCAAAACGCAGTTGTGGCTATTGATGGAGAATTGCCTTCTTGCCAAGATACTGGAACTGCAATTGTAATGGCCAAAAAAGGTGAAAATGTCTATACCGGAGTTGATGATGCTGAGTGGTTGTCAAAAGGAATTTTCAATACGTATCAAGAGCGTAATCTTCGTTATTCTCAAATCGTTCCAATTAGTATGTTTGAAGAGAAAAACTCAGGTTCGAATCTTCCGGCGCAAATTGATATTTATGCTAAAAAAGGAGCTTCGTATGAGTTTTTGTTTTTAGCAAAAGGTGGAGGTTCTGCCAACAAAACCTATTTATACCAACAAACCAAATCGTTATTGAATGAAAAATCATTAGATGCTTTCATTCGTGCCAAAATTATGGATTTAGGAACTTCGGCTTGTCCGCCTTATCACTTGGCTTTAGTTATTGGAGGAACTTCTGCAGAAGCGAATTTAGCGGCTGTTAAAAAAGCATCTGCAGGTTATTTTGATCATTTGCCGACAACAGGAAACATGGCTGGTCAGGCGTTCCGTGATTTGGAGTGGGAGAAAAGAGTACAATTAATTTGCCAGCAAAGTGCCATTGGAGCACAATTTGGTGGAAAATATTTCACCCATGATGTTCGTGTAATTCGTTTACCACGTCACGCTGCTTCTTGTCCGGTTGGATTGGGAGTTTCTTGTTCTGCCGATAGAAATATCAAAGGTAAAATTACCAAAGACGGTATTTTTGTAGAACAATTAGAAGTGAATCCAAAACGATTGTTGCCTGCAACACCACCACATTTGGAAGAGGCTGTTGAGGTAGATTTGAATCAACCAATGGCTGATATTTTGAAGAAATTATCTCAATATCCAATCAAAACGCGTTTGAAATTAAACGGAACTTTGATTGTAGCTCGTGATATTGCGCATGCAAAAATCAAAGAATTATTGGATGCTGGTAAACCAATGCCGGAATACTTTAAAAATCACCCAATTTATTATGCAGGTCCCGCAAAAACACCAGACGGAATGGCTTCGGGAAGTTTTGGACCAACAACTGCAGGTCGTATGGACGTGTATGTGGAAGAGTTCCAAAAAAATGGAGGAAGTATGGTGATGCTTGCCAAAGGAAACAGAACCAAAGATGTGATGAACGCTTGTAAAACTTACGGTGGATTCTATTTGGGTTCTATTGGAGGTCCAGCAGCAATCTTGGCAAAAGAAAACATTCTTTCTGTTGAGGTTGTAGATTTTGAAGAATTAGGAATGGAAGCCGTTCGTAAAATCACTATCAAAGATTTCCCTGCTTTTATTATTACTGATGATAAAGGGAATGATTTCTTTGCGAATCTTTAGACAAAATAAAATTAAATAAATAAAGACCGTCAAGTAATTGGCGGTCTTTATTTTATAAAGGTTTTTAAAATTTCTCACTGTATCATTTTTGAAAATTCATTAAAGAATTTAATAGTTAACCTTTTTAAAGTTATGGCAGTATCATGAACGAGGACACAAAAATAATTGCAAATCCAAGTATGCTTCAAATTGGTTTTAGTTTTGCTGGGATTTTATTTGGTAATGGTTTTGCTTTTTTGGTATATGATAGTTCTTCTAATATAGGCGAAAATGATAATAGGAACGTGATGCTTTTGTTTACAACATTCTTCGTTCTCTTTTCAATAATGAGTTTGTATATGCTTTTAACTTCAAAAAAAGTTATACTATCAAATGATTCTTTAACTATTAAGTATCCATTTCTTTTTCATACTAAAAACATTGATTTTGATGATATTGAAAATGTATATGAAGATAAATATAAAGTAGAATCATCTCATAATTTCACAAGAATTGAAGTTTATAGTGGTAAAAAAATTATTATAGAGTTTTATGAATCCAAAAAAGTTGTAATCACCTCACTAGAGGTTTCAAATTATTTAAATTTAGCTAATAATTTAAAAAATATAACTAAATCATATTTTAAAATTAGTGCTGATTACTATAATGAAAACTATAGTAAAACAAATATTCGAGCATACATATGGTTGGTTTTTATAGTGTCACTTACTTTTGGTTTGATATATTCACTTATTATAAAAAGATTTCAAACTTGATTCTGTCCAAACTATTCTTCGAATTGGGCTAGTAATTTTTCGATTGTGTTTCTTTCAATTCCACATCTTTGAAAGCTTTACTATCTTTTATCGATAAGTCACTAACATTCTTAAGTACAAGCAAAGAAGGATTTGAGCCCTTATCAACTGTTACATTTCGTAGTTTTATTCCTTTTACATCCGTAAAAATCATAGCCGGACGTTTTTCGTTACCCAAAAGGTTAATGTTGATATTGTTTAACTCCATATTTTTTACATGGCGAATGAATAAACCATATGCAGGAATGACACCGAATTTTTGCGGTTCAGGATATCCTTTTTCAAATTCAGGAACTTCTTGCTGAATGTTGGTTACCGAAGAATCCAATGGTTTGTACCAAATACTGATATTGCTGAGTCGGATATCTTCAATATCATGACCGGGAATACCGCTGATAAGAGTCGCAAAACGGGAATCAGCATTATACACCGTAATATTACTAATGTTGATGCGACGCAAAGCTCCTACTGGCGTACCTTCGGGCCCACGCATTCGCCCTCCTAATCTCAGAAATATAGGCGAATTTATAATGTCCCGCATGCTAATGTTGGTGATAGTAACATCTTCTAATATTCCTCCATCGACCGTTTCGAGTGCAAGTCCGCGGCAATATTCAAACACACAATTGCTAATCGTGATGTTTTTAAAACCGCCATTGGATTCTGTTCCAAACTTAATTCTCCCCGTAGGTCCTTCTTTGTCGGGAACAAGATCTGCCTCATTGCGGAGATAAGTTCCATTGTAAAAGGTGCCACGGTCGAAACCACTTACACTGCAATTGGTAATGGTTACATTTTCGGTTGGACGAGAATAGCCAAGTGCATAAGAACTTTTGAGACAAATTCCGTCATCCCATGGAGAATTGACACTGCAATTGGATACACGAACGTTTTTGCAACAGTCAATATCAATACCATCTCGGTTAGTATCAATCTTGAGATTATCAATGGTTAGGTTATCTACACCTGTAGCAAGTATTCCGAAATGTCCACCATAAAGTATTGTGAAATCCTTCAGTATTACGTTGCGACATAATTTCAAAGCAATGGCTTTATTACCTATTGGCGCTTTGTGTGGTCCCTCTCTTGTTAACCCTTTTCCATAAATTATTCCTGGACCGAGAATGGAAACATCTTCCAAATTTTCTCCCCATATCAAACTATTATGCCAATTACTGTGTCCAAAATCCTGAAATTTATTGTCGACAACTAATTCTGGTGGATCATAGCCAATATCTCCAGTAGGTGACGCTGCCAAAATTGTAGCTCCTTGATCCAAAAAAAGTGTAATATGACTTTGAAGACGAATAGAATAACTGAGATAAGTTCCAGCAGGAAAATATACAGTGCCACCGCCAGCTTTTACGGCGGCCTTTATGGTATTGTTGATGGCTTCAGTATCTAGTGTTTTGCTATCGCCAGTGGCTCCGAATGTTTTGACATTATAAACAGTATCTGGAGAAGCCTGAATACTATTGAAGCCTATAAAACATAAGAGGCAATACAACTTATAATTAAATAGAAATAACCTGATAAAATTGATAAAGTTTTTCATCTGTTTTAAAACAACTTTAGAATTATTCTTCGCCAAGATACAAATTGAGCAATAAATTTTTATCCTGTGGTATCCCGTAGCAAAATTCATTAAAATAATTTTAAACGTACTTCATCGACCATATTCTTTCTTGGTTAAATCTTTATATTTATGTTGTATTTACATCGATTTCGTTAGTAATTTCATATTTTTTTTAGAATTTTTAAATTTAATACTTATTTAAAAGTTATATCTTTGGCATTCTTTCAAAAACAACTAAAAAAAAGTATCATGAAGACTTTAAATAATTTTGATTTTAATAATAAAAAGGCAATAATAAGAGTTGATTTTAATGTTCCTTTAGATGAGAATTTTAATGTAACCGACACCAATCGTATTGAAGCGGCTAAGCCAACGATTGATTATATTTTGGCGAATGGCGGTAGTGTTATTTTGATGTCACACTTAGGAAGACCAAAAGGAGCTCAAGATAAATACTCTTTAAAACATATCCTTAAAACGACTTCTGAAATATTAGGAGTGCCAGTTCAATTTGCTGCCAATTGTGTTGGAGCTGAAGCTCAAGAAGCTGCTAAAAATTTGAAACCAGGTCAGGTTTTATTGTTGGAAAATTTACGTTTTCATGACGAAGAAGAAGCTGGGGATGTTGCTTTCGCTAAAGAGTTGGCTTCACTTGGAGATATTTATGTGAATGATGCATTTGGTACAGCTCACAGAGCGCACGCTTCGACTACTATTATCGCACAGTTTTTCCCTGAAAATAAATGTTTCGGAACTTTATTAGCTAAAGAAATTGATAGCTTGAATAAAGTATTGAAAAACAGTGAAAAACCGGTAACTGCAGTTCTTGGAGGTTCTAAAGTTTCTTCTAAAATTACAGTTATCGAAAATATTTTGGACAAAGTTGATCACATGATTATTGGTGGAGGTATGACTTTTACTTTCATAAAAGCATTGGGCGGAAATGTTGGTGATTCAATCTGTGAATTAGATAAATTAGATTTAGCTCTTGATATTTTAAAACAAGCTAAAGAAAAAGGAGTTCAAATACACATTCCAGTTGATGTAGTTGCTGCTGATGATTTTGCAAATACAGCAAATACTCAAATTGTTGATGTAAAAGAAATTCCTGATGGATGGCAAGGTCTTGATGCAGGTCCAAAATCTTTGGCAAACTTCGAAAAAGTAATTATGGATTCCAAAACAATCCTTTGGAACGGACCATTAGGAGTTTTCGAAATGGAAACATTTGCTAAAGGAACTATCGCTTTAGGTAACTTTATCGCTGCTTCAACTAAAAATGGTGCTTTCTCACTTGTTGGTGGAGGAGATTCAGTTGCTGCTGTAAAACAATTCGGTTTTGAAGATAAAATGAGTTACGTTTCTACTGGTGGTGGTGCTATGTTAGAAATGTTAGAAGGTAGAACATTACCTGGAATTGCTGCAATACTTGATTAATTATTTAGCATTGTGCCTAATTCTATAACTTTAGAATTTTCAAACAATTAGTTATATTTTGAAAATCTATATAAACCTTTAGTTGCTTTGAGTAACTAAAGGTTTTCTTTTTTTTAGTTCAAGGCACTAAAAAATTTTATTTTACGTTAAGAGATTATTGGTATTGTTTTAGTTTTAAATGGGTTATACAGTCAAAAGTTAAATTTTTGTAAAGTACTGATTCTTTTCTTTTAGTTTGCCATAACCTGATTTTTCGGAATAAACTGTTTTTTGATAATTGTGAATCACATTTTTTTCGGAAACATTTACCTACAAAAGATAAAAAAATTGGTTAAATTTCTATTTTTTTTGTATTTTTAACATCTTTTGTGATTTTAATTTAAAAATACATTTTAAGTTTGCAAAAATTTTTTTCTTGTAATCAATTGAATAATAGTAAATTAAATTTCTGTTATGACGAAAATATATGTTTCCCTTTCATTTTTTCTAATGCTTTCTATTTGTGGATTTTCGCAGAATGCTGTTGACAATACGCAAGTTACAAGTGTTGAAAAACCAATTACCTTTTTAGATTCGATCAAAGGTTCTTTTGTTCATTACGATCACACCGTTAAAACAGATAGTTTATGGATGAATCAAATAGGGACTTCTTTAGAAATTTATAATGATTTAGCTAACGAAATAAATACTGTAAATGTAGATAAAGACATTGATGCCGAATTGCCTACTGAATTGCTAAAAGAAAGGCTGGCTAAAATGGATGCTAAATCGCCTTTTAACATAGAATACAATCAAGGCTTAGAGAATTTAATTAAGTCTTTCCTCAAGAACAGAAAAAAAGCATTCGCTAACCAAATGGCAGTTGCTGAATATTATTTTCCAATTTTCGAAGAGGCTCTTGCCAAACAAAATGTTCCTTTAGAAATTAAATACTTAGCGGTTGTTGAATCAGCATTAAATCCAAAGGCGGTATCAAGAGTTGGAGCTACTGGTTTATGGCAATTCATGTATAATACAGGTAAACAATACAAATTAAATATAGATTCTTATGTAGATGAACGTTCTGATCCTTTAAAGGCATCGGCTGCTGCTGCGCAATATATGACTAATATGTTTGCTCTTTTTAACGACTGGAATCTGGTTTTAGCCTCTTATAATTCAGGGCCAGGAAATGTAAATAAAGCCATCAGACGGTCAGGGGGACAGCAAAACTTCTGGAATATCAAAAAATATTTACCACAAGAAACACAAGGGTATGTTCCCGCTTTTATAGCTACCATGTATATTTATGAATACCATAAAGAACATGGAATTGTTCCTAAAAAAGGCTTAGTAAGACATTTTGAAACCGATACCGTTAGGGTCAAAAAAGAAATGTCATTCGCTCAAATTTCTAATTTATTGGACATTCCTGTTGAACAACTCGAAGCCTTAAATCCTTCATACAAAAGAAATGTAATTCCAAATTATGATACTATAAATCATTATTTGACTCTTCCGTCATGCAAAGTCGCAGTTTTTACATCAAATGAAGATAAAATATATGCCTATGTTGATCATGAAAATGACAAAAAAGAAAAGACAATTCAAAATAAAAAATCAATTTATACAAAAGATACTGCCGCTTTAGCTTCTAATAGCAAAGTGAAATATTACAAAGTAAAACGAGGAGATAATCTTAGTGATATTGCTGCCAAAAATGATGTCGCTGTCTCTGATTTGAAAAAATGGAATTACATCAAAGGAAATTCCTTAACCGCTGGGAAATCATTGAAAATTATTGTTGATAAAGACGTTGAATCAAAAGTTGCAGTGGCTTCTGCAGAGGAAAAAACTAAAGTTTTTGCACCTAAACTTAATGCTAATGTAGCGACAACTGAATCTAAAGCTTCAATTGACAAAAATGATACGGTCGTTGCAAATACTACTAATTTTTATGTGGTACAAAAAGGCGATAACCTAAACACCATTGCTAAAAAACACAATACTACTGTTGCTGAAATTAAAGAATGGAATCATTTAACTTCAGAAAGTATAAAACTAGGAACATCATTACAAGTAAGTAATGCTATAGTTGAAACGAATGCTGCAGTTGCCGAAGTTACTCCAGCACCTGAGCTAAAAGACATTCAATATGAAGTGCAAAAAGGGGATAATTTGAATACGATCGCTAAAAAATTCGGAGCTTCTTTATTTGACTTAAAAGAATGGAATCATTTGAAATCTTCTAATTTAATTGTTGGTAAAATTTTGACTGTTGCCAAAAATGAAATTGCAATAAACACCAATAATGTTGCGGTGTCTTCATTTAAAAAGAAAGATATTTCAACTATTGCTTCAAAGAATTCTGAAACCAACTATCTTGTTCAAAAAGGAGATTCACTATTCAGTATTTCAAAAAAATATCCAGGTGTTACCGTTTCTGATTTAAAAAAATGGAACAACATCACTGGAGATGATTTAAAACCTGGTATGGGTTTAAAAATAAAAGGATAGACTTCGTTTAAAAAACCACTTTAATGCTTAAAAAAACCACCATTGCTTTTGCCTTTCTCGTACTTTTAAATTCTTGTGCAGTTCACGATAAAAATTTCTCCGAAAAAGATTGGTATGCTTTTACCAAAACAAGCAACCAAAGAATTATTAAGGCTTCCGATGTGTATGAGTTTACCGACGGAATGATTCGAATGCATGGAGATAATATTGGTTATTTGATGACCAATAAAAGTTATAAAAACTTCGAATTGAGTTTAGAGTTTAGATGGAATATTGATCAAAAATTCAATCAAGGCAAAGGGAAAAAGAACAGTGGTTTGATGTACAATATCCCAACAGAATCTCCTGATAATATTTGGCCGAAAGGGATTCAATTTCAAATAAAAGAAAATACTACTGGTGATTTTATTTTTTTAGATAAAGTTACGGCTGTTGTAAATGGAAAATTAGTAGAGGCAGGTGCGAGTGTGACGTCTCCTAAATTTTCAGAAAACGAAAAGCCTTATGGAGAATGGAACACAGTTGTTGTCAAATCATTCAACGGAAAAATTACCCAATATTTAAATGGGACATTAGTGAACCAATGTACAGAAGCTACTTCTAGAGAAGGTAAAATCTCTTTAAATTACGAAGGTTCGCCAATTGATTTTAGGAATATTAGACTAAAAAATATTTCTAAAGAAGAAAACTAAATTTTTCAAAAGAGTTTTATCTTTGATCATTAGCTATCCAATCAATGAATAAAATTTTCTTTTTCTTCTGTTTGTCATTTTTGTGTTTTTCTTGCTCTAAGAAAAATGAAAATAGTTCCAGACCATCAACAGGAAAAATAAATGCTATATCGGTAGTTATCGATGATCAAATGTGGAATGGAATTATTGGCGATAGTATCCGAAATAAATTTGCCAGTCCCGTTGAAGGTTTAACGAAAGAAGAACCACAATTTGACCTCAATCAATTTCCAATCGATGTAATGGAGGGTTTTGTTACCAAAAGCAGAACTATTATTATTGTTAAAAAGGGATCTGAAAATCATTTTGAGATTAAGAAAAATCGATTCGCAACCCCTCAAACAGTTATTCAAGTTACAGGAGAAACGCTTTCTGATATATTAGATATTTTTGAGAAAAGAACTCCTGAAATGATTAAAATCATTAAGAAAGGAGAAATCATAGCACATCAACGTTTGCTCAATGATTCTTTGCTTAATTCAACTGCTATCTCTAAGCAATTTCAGTTAGAATTAAAAATCCCAAAAAGCTATACGGTTGTGGTAAAAAAAGATAAATTCGTTTGGTTAAAAAATGAATTTCCCTACGGAAGCACTAATTTGTTGATAACCCAATTACCATTAACCTCAATTAATTCAAAAGATAAAGTGTTGGATAAAGTGATAAATGTACACGATTCCATAACGGCTTTGTATATTAAAAGTAAGGAACCATCTTCCTGCCTTTATATCGACCAGACTTATCCTCTTTATCAATCACAAATCACTCTGGATGATAAATCAACTTATGAAACCAAGGGGATATGGCGATTAAAAAACAGTTTTATGTTCGGATCTTTCATCAATTATTTAATCTTAGATCCTAAAAATAACAGAATCGTTTGCTTAGAAGGATTTTGTTATATCCCTTCAAGGGAAAGACGGGATTATATGCATGAATTAGAAGCGATCATCAAAGGTGTCAAGATCAATTGATTTTTTTATGATGCTCTCTGTTTTTCCTGCGTGCGACTTTGTGGAATAACTTTTATCTTTGTTTGCAATTTTATAAAAGGATATATGTCTGTAGAATGGAAAATAAAGCCTTTTGAGGCTTTAACTGTAAATGAGTTATATGATTTACTGCAATTGCGAAGCAAGATCTTTGTAGTGGAGCAAAATTGCGTCTATCTTGATTTGGATGGGAAGGATAAAGAAGCTTTGCATCTTTTTGGGATTTATGAGAATAAAATAGTGGCTCATGCGCGACTTTTCAAAGCTGGAATTACTTTTGACAATGCTTCAATTGGAAGAGTAGTGGTAGATGCTGATTACAGAGACAAAAAGTGGGGACATGATTTGATGGAAAATGCTATTGCAGGTATTTTAAAACATTTTGGCGAAAGCCAAATTACCATCGGAGCGCAATTGTATCTCAAAAAATTCTACGAAAAATTAGGTTTTGTTCAAACTAGTGAAATGTATCTGGAGGATGATATTCCACATATTGAAATGATGAAAAAGTAATGTTTTGACAATAAAAACTTAGTATTATCGCAAAATAGCGTTAATAATTATTTAACTCAAAATCAAAAAAATGGGAGCTATAAAACAGTTATCAAAAGAAAATATCGAAGGGCTACTTAAAATATTAAAAAACCGTTTTGAGAAAAATACAAACCGTCACGAAGGACTGGAGTGGACTGCTGTACAAGCAAAACTGGAAGCGAATCCTGCAAAATTATGGTCACTCAATGAAATGGAAGCAACTGGTGGCGAACCAGATGTGGTAGGTTATGATAAAAATACTGGCGAGTTTATTTTTTATGATTGTTCTCCAGAAAGCCCGTCCGGCAGAAGAAGTTTCTGCTATGACCGTAAAGCGCTTGACGGAAGAAAGGAAAATAAACCCAAAAACAGCGTGATTGACGTAGCTGATGCGATGGGAATTGAACTTTTGACAGAAGAACAATATCGCGACTTACAAACGTTTGGCAAGTTTGATACCAAAACATCAAGTTGGATAACAACGCCCGACACTATTAGAAATCTTGGCGGTGCCATCTTTGCCGATTACCGATACGGAACAATATTTATCTACCACAATGGCGCCGAATCCTATTACGCAGCTAGAGGATTTAGAGGATCGTTAAGGGTTTAAATTTTTAGAATCGAATTATACTCAGCAGTTGTATTTAGAATACTAACTGCTTTTTTTATTTCGGGGTTGTTTTTAATATAATACTCATAAAGCCCTTCCTGATATTGATAGCGTTTGATGATTTCGTCCAGTAATAACCCTTTTATTTCCTTTTGATTTTTGTCTAATGCTGCATTCTCAGATTTTTGTAGAGCAGCAAGAAGTTGTTGGTATTCTGGTGCAATGGATTCATCTAGTTTTTCTTTTTTGGCTGTAGCCAAAGTGTTTTTCAAAGCGATTTCAGTATCTGTGTCAAAAGAGAATTTTTTCGATTTTAAAAATTGTTTGAAATCGGCATAATCAGCATCCGTGATTACCGGTATTTTAGTTCCAAGATTTGGGTTTTTATAATAATAGTTGGTCGCGTAATCAAAAATACCATCGTTTTTCAACAAGGCGTTGGCGATTGGACTTGTTTTGGTTTCTTCCATTTCTACGTCAGGCAAAATTCCGCCACCATCATAAACTGTTCTTCCTTTTTTGGTTTTAAAGGCATTATAGTTTTTGGCATCTGTTCTGGTAGCTAAACCATTTTTGTCTTTATGAGCATAATCCAAAGCCTGAATGCAGCGCCCTGAAGGTGTATAATAACGAGAAATGGTCACTTTGAGTTGAGTGCCATACGTTAATTCGATGGGTCTTTGCACCAATCCTTTTCCAAAACTACGGCTTCCTAAAACCACAGCACGATCCAAATCCTGTAAAGCTCCCGAAACGATCTCAGACGCTGAAGCACTTCGGCCATTCACTAAAATGACCAAAGGAATTGTAGTATCAATTGGTTCTTGAGTGGTTTTATAAGTGTTGTTGTATTTCTCTGTTTTAGATTTAGTAGTTACTATGATTTCGTTTCTAGGAACAAAAAGATTACAAATGTTTACCGCTTCGTTCAACAATCCACCAGGATTTCCTCTTAAATCTAGAACGATTCTTTCGGCACCTTGTCTTTTTAATTGTTCCAAAGCTTCTCTGGTTTCATTAGAAGCTTTTCTGTTGAAATGAGCCAATACAATATAACCCGTTTTGTCGTCAATTTTGGCAAAATAAGGAACCGATTTGATTTCGACCTCATCTAAAACAATTACAGTTGTATACATTTTTCCCTGACGAATGTATTTGATGTCAATCTTGGTGTTTTTAGAACCTTTCAACAGTTGTGATGCATCGTCTTTGAAATCAGCAAGTGGAGTATCACCAATCTGAATAATTTCGTCTCCCGCTTTGAGTCCGGCTTTATCAGCAGGAAAATTTTTATAAGGTTCTTTTAGAATTAATTTGTCGTTTTCTCGAGTGATCATAGCGCCAATTCCAGTGTATTCACCAGTATTGTTAATCTTAAACTTAAGCACTTCTTGTTCGTTAAAATATACGGTATAGGGATCAAGGGAACTCAACATTCCTTTGATAGCGTTATTCATCAATTCTGCTGGATTGGTTTCATCAACATAATTTTTGTTCAATTCTTTGAACATCGTTGTGAAAATTTCCAATTGTTTGGCAATTTCAAAAAAGTCATCTTTAAAGCTTACACCGACAAACAAAAAGGCAGAAGCAACAACAGGAATAATGATTTTCTTTTGGAAAAGGGTACGCATAATTATATGTTTTTTTTCTTGAATCGTTTTCTAATGATATAAAACAGAAATATAGCTAAAATAATAAACGGCCATATTTCCAGGAGCGATAAGAAGAAGCTCGAAACTCCATAAAATCCTGATTTAAAAGCATTCCATACTTTAGTGCCATAAGAAATTGTAACTCCGTCTTTTTCGGCTACGGTTTTATAAAATTCTATTGTTATAGTGCTCATTGAAACTTGATTTTGAAGGTATTTTAATTGTCCTTCTTTTGCTTCAATTTCTTCTCGTATTGCCGAAAGCTGAGCTTCAATAGCTAGCATGTCGGGCATTTTGTTGGCTTTCGCCAAAAGTTCTAAATATCTGTCTTCTAATTTTCTTTTTGTTTTTAACCTTGAATCAAGGTCAATGTATTCTGCGGTGACATCTTGTGCGTTAATTTCTTTGTTGTCAAAATAAGAGACTCCATTTGAAACTTCTTTTATAAATGTATCAAAATTTTCACTTGGGATTCGAACCGTTAGTCTCCTGTAAAACGAATTATAATCTTTTCCTTCACTATCGTTTTGTATGAAAGCTTTTCCTTTTTTTACAGCAGATTTAATTTGCTCATAGGTAGCTTCTAAATTATCTGTTTCGAATCTAAAATTACCGGTTTTGATTATTTTTTGTTCAATAGTTACCGGATTTGTGAGTGAACTTCCTACTTCCTTTGAAATTAACTTTTTAGCGGGTAATCTTACCGCTGAAACATTCATATCCATTGACTCATCAGCAACAGCTTCTGCTTTTTTACAACTTAGTAAAGCAAAAAAGAATATAAAGGCAACTATTAATTTTGATTTCATAGAAGAGTATTTTTTTTAAAAATACAAAATTAATTTAGATTACTAATGACGGTGGTTTTTAAAACAGTATTACTGTTTTTCATTTTTAATCTGCAACACAAACTTCTCAAATAACTGAATGGTTTTGGTGTTGATTTCATCAAAAGTCAATCGGTCTTTACATTGGTAAAAAAACATAAATGAATACGGTTGATCCAAATTATCTAAGAGTATATGTTTGTTGAGTCTGTACGTTTCTCGTAACACACGTTTGAAGTAATTGCGATCGACAGCTTTTTTGAAATATTTTTTAGAAACAGACACTCCAATTTTTATTTTTTCCTCTTCTCCAAAAGTGCCGGTATTGTAAACCAATCGCAACGGATATTTAGCCACCGATTTGCCTTCGGTAAATAATAAACCAATGGTTATTTTGCTTTTTAATTTTTCGCTTTTAGGATAAGTAAACTTCATTTGATAAATAGGCGCTGTTATAACTAAGGCAAAGGTACAATTAAACAGTAAACGGCATAATTGTTCTATTTAAAATTGAGCAATAAAAGAGATTTATTATTTTTGTATATAATTTTTTTTTACGGATGAAGAAGATTTTATTATACCCAATATCTGCTATATATTATTTGGTTTATTTTATAGTTATGTGTGTTATTCACCCATTTCAATGGCTTTCTTTTAAGGTTTTTGGAGATAAAGGATTAACAAATGCCTTTAATTTTGTAGCCTTTATGAGCTTAAAGTGTAACCATCTTTTAGGCACTCGATTTAGTTTTGAAAACAGAGAGCTTATCCCAAAAAATGTTCCGGTAATATTTGTAGCCAACCATCAAAGTTTGTTGGACACAGCTGGAATTATTTGGTATTTGCGAAAATTTAATGTCCTTTTTGTGACCAAACAGGAGCTTGCCAAAGGAATACCTTGTGTTTCTTATTTTTTGCGCAATGCGAAATATGTTCTTATTGACCGTAATAATCCAAAACAGGCTATTCCAAAAATAAAATCTTTATCTGAATATATCGAAAGAGAGCATTTTTCAGCCGTTATTTTTCCGGAAGGAACACGAAGCAAGACAGGAGAACCAAAAGAATTTGCAGAAAGCGGACTTAAAATTTTATGCAAATACGCACCATCAGCTTATATCGTTCCTATAAGTATTAATGATTCCTGGAAAGTATATCAATACGGTTATTTTCCTCTAAGCGTTGGGCATCATATTGTTTTTACAGCTCACAAACCTTTGAAAGTAAGTGATTTTTCATTCGAAGAAATAATGAAAAAAACCAAAGATGCCATTGTCAAAGGTGTGAAAGTCTAAAAATAGCGACATAATTTTTTTACTTTTATTATACGATAAATGTAAAGTATTAATGAAAAATCAGCTGTTTTCTGAAATGGCTATAAATAAGCTATATATTTATTACTTTTGTGGCAAATTTAATAGTATGCAGAAGTTAATTTCGTATCCCTTATCTTTTATTGTTTTAATATTAGTACTGTTGACTTTGTCGGTATTTCATCCAATTCAATGGATTTGTTTGAACGTTTTTGGTTATCAGGCGCATAAAAAAAGTGTCGATTATCTAAATTTTGTGTTGCTAAAAATCGTTATACTATTAGGAACGACTTTTACTTTTGAAAACAGAGAGAGTATTCCAAAAGGAGTGCCAATTATTTTTGTTGCGAATCATCAGAGTTTGTATGACATCATCATGTGTATTTGGTATTTGAGAAGATTTCATCCTAAATTTGTCAGTAAAAAAGAATTGGCAAAAGGGATTCCAAGTGTTTCTTATAATTTGAGACACGGAGGATCAGTTGTAATCGATAGAAAAGACCCAAAACAGGCTATTCCTGCTATCAAAAAAATAGCAGATTATATAGAAAAACATAAACGATCAGCGGTAATTTTTCCAGAAGGGACACGTAGTAAAGACGGAAAACCAAAAGAATTTGCACAAACAGGATTGAAAATTTTATGTAAAAATGCTCCATCGGCGTATATAGTTCCCATAAGTATTAATAATTCATGGAAACTCGTAAAATATGGAACTTTTCCTTATGGTTTAGGAAATCATATTACCTTTGTAGTACACGAAGCATTTGCCGTAAAGGATTTTGAATTTAGCGAGATTATGCAAAAAACGGAATCGGCTATCGTAAACGGAATAAAAATTTAATAATTATATATAATGTCAATAAAAAACATTCGTCTGGAAGTAATGCAATTTCTGGAAAACAAGGTAGAAAGTTTTATGGATCAATACTTGATACCTGTAGAGAAAATTTGGCAACCTTCAGACTTTTTACCCAACTCTGAAAGCGATAATTTCCTTGAAGAAGTAAAGGAACTTAGAGAAATCTCTAAAGATTTACCTTATGACTTTTGGGTAGCTATGGTTGGAGATATGATTACCGAGGAAGCTTTACCAACCTACGAAAACTGGTTGATGGAAGTGGAAGGAGTCGATAACGAAGGAAGAAACGGCTGGTCCAAATGGGTTCGCCAATGGACTGGAGAAGAAAATCGTCATGGAGACTTACTTAACAAATATCTTTATTTGTCAGGTCGTGTAAACATGCGTGAAATCGAAATGACTACACAACATTTAATTAATGATGGTTTTGATATTGGAACAGGTAGAGATCCTTATAAAAACTTTGTTTACACAAGTTTTCAAGAGTTAGCTACTTATATTTCTCATAACCGTGTGTCACAATTGGCCAAAAGCTATGGTGATAAAAAATTATCTAAAATGTGTAAAATGATTGCTGGGGACGAAATGCGTCATCATCATGCTTACAGCGAATTTGTAACTCAAATTTTCAAAGTAGATCCAAGCGAAATGATGTTGGCTTTTCAATATATGATGAAAGCAAAAATCGTTATGCCTGCTCATTTCCTGAGAGAATCTGGAGAAAAAATCAGTTCAGCTTTCGTTCATTTTTCGGATTCAGCACAGCGTATTGGAGTCTATACTGCAAACGATTATGTTGATATCATGCAAAAATTAATAGAGAAGTGGGAAATTGAAAAAATGGTTGGTTTAACAGATGAAGCCGAAAAAGCCCGTGATTTCTTGATGAAGTTACCAGCCAGAATGGCCAAAATATCTGAAAGATTAGTAATTCCTACTGAGTCATTTCAATTTAAATGGGTAGAACCAGCTAGATTATAAAATTTGAAAATATTTTTTACCGCAGATTCGCAGATTATTTTTAATCCTAAAAAAATAAAATCTGCGAATCTGCGGTTCTTTTTTTAAACGAAAACATAAATGAGTAATTTGGATTTAATCAATAAAACAATCCTTTTTGTAAAAGAAAAACTAACTAATGCCGAAGGAGGTCATGATTGGTTTCATATTCAAAGGGTGTATAAAAATGCTTTATTAATAGCTCAAGGAGAAACCTGTGATGAAACTGTGGTAAAACTCGGTGCTTTACTTCATGACATTGCAGATAGTAAATTTTACAATGGGGATGAAACGGTTGGGCCTAAAATAGCTCGTGAATTTTTGGAAAATGAAAGGGTTTCTGAAGCCATAATTACTCATGTTATCCAAATCATCGATAACATCTCTTTTAAAGGCGGAAATAACGAAAAGACATTCTCGTCTATTGAATTGGATATTGTTCAGGATGCAGACCGTTTAGACGCTATAGGAGCCATCGGAATCGCGAGGGCGTTCAATTATGGAGGTTTTAAAAATCGTGCCATGTATGATCCTCAAATTGCTCCTAAATTGAATATGAACAAGGAAGAATACAAAAACAGTCAGGCTCCTACAATAAATCACTTTTATGAAAAGTTATTATTATTGAAGGATAAAATGAATACCGAAACTGGAAAGCAAATAGCCAAGAACAGGCATAATTATATGCAAGGTTTTCTGGCTCAGTTTTATGCGGAATGGGAAGGGGAAAAATAGTATTCAGATTTCAGTTTTTAGTTGGCAGTATTAGGGTTGGAGAAATTATAAATCAGATTTTTAAGAAATTGAAATTTGATTAAATTGCCCTTCTTAAACATTTAAACCTTTAAATAAAAAATTATGTCACAGAGTAATGTAAATTGTTCAGAAGCAGATATGCTGATTAGAAAACCTGTTTCAGCCGTTTTTCAGGCATTTATTGATCCAGAAGTGACCAAACATTTTTGGTTTACAAAAGGCAGTAGTAAATTGGAAGCAGGGAAGTCGGTAATTTGGACATGGGAAATGTACAATTTCTCTACCAAAGTGATTGTCAAAGAAATTATTCCGAATCAAAAGATAACTATTGATTGGTTTACTTCAGATAAGCCTTCAGCGGAGGAAAAACCTACTACGGTTGATTTTAACTTTAAAACCTTAAGTGATGGTTCTACTTTTGTAAGTATTAAACATTACGGTTTTGATGAAACCGGAGATCAATTAATTCAAGCTATTAAAAATTCGACGGGAGGATTTACTATTGTTCTCTCAGGGCTTAAAGCCTATTTGGAACATGGTATCAACTTGAACCTTATTCTAGATAAATTCCCGAAGGAATTGATGCAACATGGTAATTAGTGGTCAAGTTTTAAGTAATGTTTTCAAAACATGTTAGTTGACTTGCTGTATTCCTCGGGAATTAGTCTTTTTCATGTTTAAAAAAAATTAATCAAAGTCCTAATAAAATCAGGTTCTACGGTTTGTTTTACACTCACACTATTCAATTAGTATATTGGAGATTCTCTGTGATATTTTGATTTAGAGTTCTTTTCTTTATATGTTAAGAATACGAAAAATTATATTTTTAAACGACATTTTTTATATTAGAGTAGTGTTGTGTAACAAGCACGGTAGTTTAGCATGATAGCGCTTTTGTCTTTCTTGAAAATAATCTGAACTCAGATTTCTTTAATATTTTTTGTTAACTTGCCCCTACTAACGCCAAGCCGAGGCATGTTGTACGTCACATGGAAACAAGTACAACATAGAATTAACAAAACAGAAAGATGCTTTTTAACTCAATAGACTTTGCAATATTTTTACCAATAGTATTTCTACTTTATTGGTTTTTTGCAAACAAAAATAGTAGGCTTCAAAATGTTTTATTATTTGTAGCGAGTTATTTTTTTTACGCTTACTGGAATTGGTATTTTTTATTTCTTTTAATATTTTCAACGCTTTTGGATTATTACACAGGATTAAAAATGGAAGATTCAGAAAATCAAAATGTAAAACGATCATGGTTTTGGCTTAGTATTACTGCTAATCTAGGATTTCTCGGTGTGTTGAAGTATTACAATTTTTTTGCAGAATCTTTAGCTGAGGCAATTTCTAATTTTGGTTTACAAATAAATCCGAGGACGTTAAATATTATTCTTCCGGTTGGCATTTCTTTCTATACTTTTCATGGACTTTCATACGTGATAGATATATATAAAGAAAGAATTAAAGCGGAAAGAAATTTAATTGATTATGCTGTTTTTGTGAGCTTTTTTCCTTTGCTTGTAGCTGGACCAATTGAAAGAGCAACACATTTATTACCCCAAATAAAAAAAAAGAGAACTTTTGACTACAAGATAACGGTAGATGGTTTACGGCAAATACTTTGGGGATTATTTAAGAAAATTGTAATAGCTGACAACTGCGCAACATTTGCTAATGAAATTTTTAATAATTCAGATGATTTATCGGGAAGCACATTAGTATTAGGAGCGCTATTCTTTACTTTTCAAATTTATGGAGACTTTTCGGGTTACTCTGACATTGCGATAGGAACAGCAAGGCTTTTTGGAATAGAATTGTTGCGTAATTTTGCATTTCCATATTTTTCACGCGATATAGCTGAGTTTTGGAGACGTTGGCATATTTCGCTTTCATCTTGGTTTCGTGACTATTTATACATCCCTCTTGGTGGTAACAAAGGTGAAAATTGGATGCGTATCCGTAATACCTTTATCATTTTCATTGTCAGCGGTTTTTGGCACGGTGCTAACTGGACATTTATAGCTTGGGGAGCATTAAATGCTTTTTTCATCATGCCATCCATGATAATGAAAACAAACAGAAACAATTTAGAAATTGTTGCTCAAGGGAAAATATTACCTACTATTAAAGAATTTTTTCAAATAATCGTAACATTTACTTTAACTGTTTTTGCCTGGATATTTTTTAGATCAGAAAATATTGGACATGCTCTATCTTATATTTCAAACATTTTTTCAAAATCACTTTTTACAATACCATATTATCCAGGAATTGGATATGCAAAAGGGACTATTATTCTTGTTATTTTTTTTATTTTAATTGAGTGGCTTGGTAGGGAACAACAATATGCAATCGCAAAATTTGGAATGAATTGGAAAAGATCATTACGTTGGGCTTTTTATTTGTTTATAGTTTTTATGCTTGTTATGCATGTAAAAACAGAAGAAACTCCTTTTATTTATTTTCAATTTTAAAATCATGAGTAAGTTTATTTTTAATTTCTTTTTATTTGTTGTGTGTGTTTTGATCGCTTACCCTGTTATGATATTTTTATTTGGTTTTTTGCCTATTCCTCAATCATTAAAACCAAACTTGAATTACAAAATAGGAGCATATGGGCATATGTTTACCCGAATTCACGAAGTAAAAAAAATAAATGGTAGCGTTGATATTTTATTTCTTGGTTCATCACATTCATATCGCGGTTTTGACCCCCGAAATTTCAAAGGAAAAAAAACTTTCAATTTAGGTTCAAGTTCACAAACACCTATTCAGACGAAAATTTTGTTAGAAAGATATTTAGATAAAATAAGTCCAAAAACTGTCATTTACGAAGTTTATCCTGGCACTTTCTCAATAGACGGTGTTGAGTCATCATTAGACTTAATTGCAAATGACCAAAATGATTTCAAATCTATAAAAATGGCTTTTGAACTCAACAATATTAAAACATACAATACGCTTATTTATGCTAGCTTTGCGAACATTTTAAATCTTAATAAAAATTTTATTGAGCTAGCTCAGAAAGATAAAGACACTTATATTTCTGGTGGTTTTGTTGAAAGTGAAAGTCATTATTTTAGATTCGTTAATTATTCAAAACGTGAATGGGAATTCAAAGAAATTCAAATTAAGGCATTTAATGAATGTTTAAAACTCTTGAGAAAGAAAAATATAAAAACCATTTTAGTATTGGCTCCTATCACATCACGCTTATACAATTCATTCCGCAACAATAATTTTGTTGATAGCACTTTTAAGGCTTATAATTTGGAATATTATAATTTTAATGAATTAATGCAACTTAATGACTCATTAGATTTTTACGACTCAAATCATCTCAATCAAAATGGAGTAGTACGTTTTAATAATAAACTTATAGAGATATTAAATTTATAGTTTGCTACGTATACTTACCGTAATGATATTTAGTAAGTTTTACTTCTTAGTCAGATTATTTTGGGATTTAATAGAATTAACAATTTTTATTTTTTTGATTGATTGTTTTTTAAAAATCCTGTAATCGGAGCAATTACAAGTCTATCATTAGTTTTTCTTTAAAATCATCTTAAACAAACTTATTTACAAATTCATTAAGGTAGAATGCTTTTATCTGAAATCTGCGTTCTGCAACCTGCTATCTAAATTCCTTTCTCTTTCATTTCCAAAATCACATCCGATGCATTCTTGAAAGTCGGTGCTTGTTCCGTAATAGTTCCTGCTCGTTTTTTATTCAATTTAAATGTAATATCATTTTCTGTGGTGAATAAAAGCGCCGTCAGGAAAGGATTATTCATATAAGGAGCTAATATTAGATACGCTTCATCAAGACTGTGAAAGCTTTCAATTTCTTCAGTTTTATAGCGAGCTATAACTGAAAGGGCAAACACATCGTTCTCCAATAAGACGGGGCGTACATAAATATTTTTCAAATCAGTATCGCCTATAGTTTTTGCCAAAGTTAATTTGGCATACGTTTTATTAGCAATGCTTTCTTTTACTTTTTCCCAGAATTCAGCAAATACAGGTTGGAAGGACATAATTTTGTTTTTTATGATTGATTCTTTTCAGAAATTAACTTCTGAAAATATAATAATTTGATATTTGTAAAATATAAGTGATTACTAAGGCAACTGAATACTAATTCCTGCCAACTGAATACTTTTCTTTATTTCCCCTTAAAAACAGGCTTTCTTTTTTCTAAAAAAGCTTTAGTTCCTTCATTGAAATCCTCAGTTCCAAAACAACGGCCGAAGTTTTTGATTTCGGTTTCGTAACCATTTTTACCTTCAGCAAAATTAGCATTGATGGATTTTATTGCTCTTCCAATAGCATACGGAGAGTTTTTCATGATTTTTTGAGCAATCGAAGTCGCAAATTCAATAAGTTCCTGTTGTAGTACTACATGGTTTACTAAACCAAAATGTTTGGCTTCATCAGCAGAAATCATTCCGGCAGTCATAATCATTTCCATAGCACGACCTTTTCCTATCAATTGTGGCAAGCGCTGTGTTCCTCCATACCCTGGAATAACGCCAAGAGAAACTTCTGGTAGCCCCATTTTGGCATTCTCAGAGGCGATTCTGATATGACAAGCCATGGCTAATTCTAATCCACCACCCAAAGCAAATCCATTGATGGCTGCAATGACAGGAGTTTTTAAATTTTCTATATAATTAAACAATAATTCCTGTCCTTGAAAAGCCAGTTGTGCTCCTTCTTCGATAGTAAAATGAGCGAATTCTGAAATATCTGCCCCTGCGACAAATGCTTTTTCTCCACTTCCAGTCAGAATAATAACTTGAATTTCTTTGTTTTTACCTAATACTTTAATGGCTTTATGCAAATCATTTATAGTTGCAATATTCAGAGCATTAAGTTTTTCAGGTCTATTAATGACAACAGTTGCGATGTTGTTTTCAATTGAAATTAAAAGATTGTCGTAGTTCATAGTAGTTTGCGTTAGGGGTTAATAATTGGGAGAACAACTGTAAAAATAGTTCCTCTGCCAAACTTTGTATCAAAGGTAATTGTTCCGTTGTAGTTTTCTATAATGTTTTTTATAATTCCAAGTCCTAAGCCCATTCCACTGTTTTTTGTAGTGAATTTGGGTTCAAAGATATTCTCGATATTTTCTGAATTGATTCCAGTACCGTTGTCTTTTATGGTTATAATGACATGGTCGTTGTCTTTGAATACAGTGACCAATACCATTTTAGTTTCCTGATCATCGGGAATAGCTTGTGTGGCATTTTTGACTAAATTGGTAATGATTCGAATGAGTTGTGTACGATCGAATTTTGAAATAATCTCTTTTTCAGAACATTCAAAAACAATATAATCTTCATGAAAAATATCCAAAGTTAGTTCAATAACTTCGACCATATTCAGCACTTCATTATGTTGAGCTGGCATTGTTGCAAAATCCGAAAAGGCCGAAGCTACAGAAGTCATGGTGTCAATTTGCTGGATTAACGATTCGGAGAAATCATTTAATTTCTGTCTGAAATTTGGGTCTTCGGGATTGAATTTTCGTTGGAAACTTTGAATCGTAAGTCGCATCGGGGTTAACGGATTTTTGATTTCATGAGCTACCTGTTTCGCCATTTCCCGCCAAGCCAAGTCCCGTTCATTTTGAGCCAATACAATAGCGTTTCTTTCGAGTTCTTCTGTCATTCTATTGTAAGCCAACAAAAGCATGTTAATTTCTTTGATTTTTGCTGAAAAAGGGATTTTTTCGTTCTTCTGATTCAAACTGGTTTCTCTCAGCTTTTCAGCAAAATCATAAATTGGTTTTGTGATAAAGGAAGATAGTATGTATGCCAGCCCAAATGCAATGGCAATCATTAGAGAATAAACCTGAATCAATTGAATTAAAAAGTTGTTTAATTCTTTTTCATAATAACCATCATCCGGGACGTTGGGTAACTTTAGAATCGCAATAGGTTTGAATTTTTTATTTTTTATCAAACTATAGGAAGAGCGGTACTTGATTCCATTGACGGTTTTGATTTCGACAAACCGTTTCTCTATAGACGCATTAACTAATCGAAGGATGAACTTTGATATTTTTGGTGAAATTTTCTCTACCGAAAAGGATTCTTTGGATGATTTTATTAAGTTTCCATCCAAGGAATAAATTTGTATTTCAGTATTTTGAATGTCTGATATTTCGTGAATTTTATCCCTAAAAATTAATTTGATATTATCATCTGTCAAAGGATAAGTGGTTGTAGAAAGCATGTAATCAATATGTTTTTTTACATAATTTTCCATGTTTTCTATTCGCCGTTGATTGTATTCTTTGGCAACATTCTTGTATTGAAGAATCGAAATGGTTATGAGTAAAAGGGAGGTGGCAATGATTAGGATAACCATTGAAATGAAGATTCTAAAGCGTAATGAAATTAACGGAATCTTAAAACTTCTAGGCATGATTATGATTTGTTTTTCTCCCTAATTTTTTTGTAAAATTTGAAACCAAGCATGATTGTAATTGAAAATATAAAAATGCCAATTACCCCATAAATCCAATTCACGGCATTTTTTAAAACAACCAAAAAGACTACTGCAAATAATATAATCGTGGCTACTTCATTCCACAAGCGCATATAATTAGTAGTAAATTTGACTTCGTCCCTTTGCAATTGGCTAAAAATCTGCTGACATTTTAAATGATATAAATATAGCACAAAAACAAAGCCAAGTTTTACATGCATCCACGGCATTTGCAACCAAGATTTTCCTAAGGGTGTAAAAAACAACATCCAAAACGCAAAAATACTAGCTAAAATGGCACTTGGCCAAGTTATGATGTACCACAAACGGTAGCTCATTAATTTGTATTGTTTCTGCAAAATTTCTTTTTCCGGAGAAGGTTTGTCGGCAGCTTCGATTTGGTACACAAACAAACGGACAATATAAAAAAGACCGGCGAACCAGGTGATAACAAAGATGAGGTGTAAGGATTTTAGGTAGTTGTAAAGTTCCATATTTTTTTGTTTAAAATTTAAAGTTTAAGGTTCAAGGTCATTAAACAACTTTAAACCTTAAACTTTTAAACATTTTTTATTTAGCCCAGTCATTAATCCAATTTCCAACCGTTTGGCACCATTCGTCCTCATCATTCAAACATGGAATTGCCAAGAAATTTTCACCGCCGTTTTCTTGAAAATCTTCTTTGGCACGCATTGCAATTTCTTCTAGTGTTTCTAAGCAATCTGAGACAAAAGCAGGAGTTACAACTGCAAGATTTTTAATTCCTTTTGCCGGCATTTTATTAATTTCAATATCCGTATAAGGTTCTAGCCATTTATCTCCAGCCAATCTGGATTGGAAAGTCAAACTGTATTTATCCTGAGGAATATTAAGCAATTTTACGACTTGTCTCGTAGTTTCGTAACACTGATGACGGTAGCAAAAATCATGTGCAGGCGAAGGTGTATTACAACAAGAACCATCAATTTTGCAATGTGATTTAGTTACATCGGTTTTGCGAATATGACGTTCCGGAATTCCATGATACGAAAACAATAAATGATCGTATTCAAATCCTGATAAATGCCTTTGGATAGAATCGGCTAAGTTTTTAATGTAATCGGGTTTGTTGTAAAAGGCAGGCACATCAGTAAACTTCATATTTGGAAATTTCTTCTTGCGAATTGCTTCGGCTTCAACCAAAATAGTTAATGTAGAAGCCATTGCATATTGAGGATATAATGGGAATAGCAATACCTCATCTACGCCTTGCTCGTGTAATTTTTGTAAGCCTTTTTCAATAGACATACTTCCATAACGCATCGCCAGCGCGACAGGAACATTTGCCAAAGGCTGTACTTTTTTATACATTTTTTCTGAAAAGACTATCAAAGGCGAACCTTCCGGCGTCCAGATTTTTTGATATGCGTGTGCTGATTCCTCTGGGCGCTTTCTTAAAATAATACCGCGAACCAAAAAAGCACGCAACAAATACGGAACATCTATCACGTATTTGTCCATTAAAAATTCGTCTAAATATGGTTTTACATCTTTTGGTTCCGGGCTTTCAGGAGAGCCTAAGTTTACTAATAATACGCCTTTCATTATATATATTGCTTTAAGCTTTTGTTTGTTAATTTTCGTCAAAAGTATAGAAAGCTACTTTT